>OKVY01000344.1_pt1 | contig 15444 bp, 13 predicted proteins | sample 1606931 | NCBI WGS metagenome assembly OKVY01 (sample SAMN03281017, study PRJEB24777) | human gut metagenome | isolation source: fecal sample PR221 from 1 month old male Chinese infant, caesarean... | reverse complement strand
GCAGACAAGCGCGGGCCTGTAGACGGAACACCGTTTAATAGTGGAAGCCCCGATATTCCTGGCGAGCTCAGCGAGCGTGAGTTTCAGATATTACAGCTGATTGCTGAAGGTCAGATGAACAAAGAAATCGCTCGCTCCCTCGCTATTTCTGCCGAGACGGTCAAATGGCATATCAAAAACATCTACGCGAAGCTTAAAGTGAATAGCCGCACTCAAGCGATGAGCCGGGCGCTGGAGATGAAATTACTGGATTAACGGTTTGAAGAGGGAGGGCTGGATATAAAATATTATTAAGATGGCATTGCTCATTGCCGCTTACGTTACGGTGCTATGAGCCATGGATAATCGAGATACTTCTGAGCCCGCGGGAGCTTTTATCACTGACCGTGATGGTAGTTTTGATGCCTTGGCTCAGCGATAAGAGCATGGAATTTAAGTGCATCGGTCTCCGGGGAAAGCAACCCTGGTGTAAACCCCGAGAGGCTTTTAAAGAAGTGTTTTCTGTAACGTTTTGATTGAGGTGGTGCGATAATAGGAACAATACGTAACACCTAACATATTGAATTAAATAAAAATACATGTTATATGCTTTATAGATATCCCCAAAAGTATCCCCAAAGTTATTTTCAATTAGATTTATAAATAAAGTGTGTGACGTATTAAATGGTTGTTGCCCTCATACTTGGCAAAAAGGCTCACGTCAGTGAGCCTCCTTACCTAACATAATGTCAAACCTTTACTTGGTACTGCTTTAGCTTTTCAATAAACTGCTCCACTTCTGCATATGTAAGTTCTGTTAACTCATTTTTGCAAATACGGACAGCATCATCAAATCTAGAAGTCAAAGTTAACCATATAGCTTTAAATCGTATAAAACTTCCATATGTTTGAGATTTTGGTGAGTCTGTTCTTTCAAGAATATCTAGAGCATATTCAAGCTTATCAATTCTTCTATACTGAATTGCTAAGTCTCAGAGTGTCAGAACGGGATATTTAATATCCGGGAAATCCACAATTCCTTTCTCTATGAGTTCAAAAGCCTCTTCAACTTTATTCTCAAATTTTGCAAGAGCTTTCGCCTTAGCTGAGCAATACATCTCTTGAGCACGTTGAGCCTGATTCGAATGCAACCGTTCAAGAATTTCCTCTACCAAACCGGGCTCAATATTAGCATCATCTTTGTAAAACAGGCAATTCAAGTAATTATTAGCATTGATCGGATTATTTTTCTGTCTTTCATAAACTTCTTTTGCTAATCCTAAAGCAAGCTCATGCTCGTCATTTTGTAAATACAACAAAACCAATTCACTTTTTGAACGATAATCACTTGGCCTTTGGCGTAATACTCGCATATAACTCTCAATTGCTTTTGGACGCTGTCGCGTGATCCTGTAATAAAAACCATGTAAGAACGAATATTCAGGCTCGGAGACATCCCTAACCGCATTAAAAAACTCTCTATCATGTAGTCTAGCGAGTGATTGACACTTCATGAATAATATATGATTGATAACACTCGAATGCATGTATTGGGAATTCGAAAGTATCTGATCAGCCAATCGTACAGCTTCTTTATAATTCGCAGAGCCGCCTTTTTCGTATAAAGATCTTATTGTCTTTACAAAATATGACGGAACTAATACTCTATTATCAACGTCCTTTCCAGCCTTGATTGCTTCTTGGATCGAGAAAATATAGTCTGATATATCTCTATTATCATCGGTATATTCCTCTATGAATTTCTTGATATGTTCACTTAGGATAGCATCATATTCGCTCGTAGTGCAAAACTTACTTCTTGAAATATAGTCCTGTATTACTTGATTTACTCTAATATAGTCATTATTAACACCTAATTGATCGCAAACAGACATACTTATAAAGCCTTGCGTGATTGGGTAAAACTCATCTTCATTTACCAATGAAAATAAAAATTCATAGCTTATAAATTCAAACTTAGAAAGGAAGTAAAGAAATTCGAGTTTTTTCTGATCATTAGAAAAGCTTTCAACTATAACTTTTGCTTTATCATCAGCATATTCCCTTATTAAGTGAGAATCTTTTCTTAGAGCATAAAGACCTAAATCTGAAATGCTATCAACCGCAAATAAAACTTGCTCAGGATATCCAGATAAAAGATCAGAGAAAAAACGTAAATCTTCTGAAGATAAATCTAAGCCCTTATACGTAGCATATCTCTTGAGCAACCCCCTTCTTTCTTGCACATTTAGTTCAGGAATTTCTTCAAAATAATACTGCGGCGGTAAGTCTGGCTGGTATCTTAACCACAAGAAAACACACCGCAAGGGCTAAATCTGCGCATTCAGATCGACAGCATGCAGCTCCTGCATGACTAAACGGATACTTCCTCGGTCTAGCATTATTGATGATGAGTTATCATTCGGGCATAGTACAAATAAAAATTGGTTTATCTAATCCATTAAAAAAAAGAGCGTTTTTCCTTAAATGTGTTATTTCCATATAGAACATAATTCCGGGCACTTCTGGCAATACGTAATTTTGCCAAAGTATGTCAGGAACGTTATCTTTTGGATGTCGCTTTTCACATGTTATCACTGTTGCACTATAATCTTTTAGAGGTGATGGTTTTTGAGGAATAAAAATCCTCCTGTATATGCTGTAACTTTTATCTTTATCTTGCAGGGTACCTTTCACTATAACTTCACTGTTTTCTTTATGAAATGCAACAACATTTATATTTATGTTGAATTCAATCCTGTCGCCATTTTTTTTTGCAACGTCAGCACTCAAATGGGTACTGCAGCGAAATGGATCCCAGGCGTTATTATCTATTGAAAATAAGAACAGACAGACAGAAATGACGATAAGTATGAACACAAAAAAAATTACTCGGCGCATATATTTTAATCAATCCGTTTATAATTTTGACAGGTTTTATAGTTCATCTCGGAATTTTTTGTACAAACTACCATAAAAGAAGTCTTTCGTAATCCATTGGCAGAAAGTGACTCCATAAAGAAGATGTCACGATTTTCCTGAGTACAATCTATCTCTATATCAGAGAGCATTATTCGCGCATGAGAAAACAATTCAGGGTCCGGAAAGTCATCTCCCAACGCATAAATCTTGCATTTATTCATTGTGCCTAATGGTTTTGGTTCTTCATTTCTCTCGCGGGTTAATATAGTTATTATAGTAATTATTGAAAGCAAGATAAAAATGAGCGTCAGAATTGGTTTCAACACACGATGCAGTTCCTTTTTGCCGTATGCTCCCACAGTCTTTTTTATCATTTTTTTCTGGACTGCTGAGTCTTCCGTAATATCATTTTTTCCAAAGCCGTCAGTTGATGTATCTAGCTCTTTGTTTTTAGTTTCAGGATGAATTTCAGCCTCCATTTTAAAACCAACCCTCGGCACCGTGATCAAAATATCTTTATTTATCCCAAGTGCTTCGAAAGCTTTTCTTAATTCACTAATATGGTTGCTTAAGGTTGCACTAGAGGGAGAGAATCCGTAATCCTCCCAGACGTGCTTGATGAGCGTCTCTCGTGTCATCTCATTTTTATTGTTTTTTATGAGTTCGATTAACAAACGAGTGGCTGGCTTGGATAACTCAATCGTAAGTTGGTCCTTATTTCTAAGTTTTAATAATCTACTGTCCGGATCGAAAGTGATAGTAAAATTTATTATATATTTCATAAGGATACTCTCTCTTTTTTGGAGCAGGAGCTGAATCCAAACCAAAAAAATAAGGTTCATCTTAGGTTAAGGGTTGTAAAATTTATTGGATAAGAAACTACCCGTCAACTGGTTTTTAGCAGTTTTTTTCTGACGTGAATTTAGTCGAAAATTAGTGAGAGTATTTATTTAATCATTTACGAACATTAAGTTTTTTAATCTAATAAAATGTTTTTTATTGTGTTTTTTTGGTGGTTTTATCTAATTTTGGCCAATTAAATAGATTATTAAGCTATTTTGTTTTTTTTTGGTTACCATGTTGTGCAGTTGCCGGAAGTCATAACATTGCAAGCAGGAAGATGCATTTTCACCATCCTCTCGCTGTATGTTTGGCATCGAAATAATGGCAGCTTCACCAATATGTGGGACAGACCTTTATTAAGGAAAAAGTGAAAATGAAACTGAATAAAATTGTGATGGCATTAGTTTTGGCATTTAGTACTGTCTCTGGCGCACAGGCAGCAGACCAGGGTCATGGTAAAGTTACCTTTACAGGCTCTATTATTGATGCTCCTTGTTCTATTACTCCACAATCTATTGATCAAACTGTGGATTTAGGGCAGATCTCAAAGGAAGCTTTACTCAGTGGAGGGAAATCTACTCCTCGTAATTTCTCCATTGGCCTGGAAAACTGTTCTTTCGGCTCACCTGCAACTAAAAATAAGGTTCAGGTTACCTTTACGGGTATGGAGTCTGCAGCTAAGAATGGTCTTCTGGGGATTACCGGAACTGCTAAAGGTGCCAGTGTTGCCATTACTCAGGCAGATGGTCAAATCATCAAACTGGGGGTACCAACTAAAGAGCAGGTATTACAGGACGGTAATAACACGTTAAGTTTTGCTGCTTACTTACAAGGCGATGGTGACTCAACTAACGTTGTTACTGAGGGAGAATTTCAGGCAGTAACTGATTTCACACTGGCCTATAACTAAAATATATTTTGTGTAAATATTAATCTTCTATGTGCATGTAAATGCATGCGATAAATCGCATGCATTTTTAGAAGGATATACAAAATATGGAGTGTATTTATGGGGCTGTTCAACGCTACTTTAGTAATGGTTTCTTACCTGTTTATCTCCTTTTTTGGGGTTGTCCTGGCAAAAGAAAACTCTTTTATATTGGGACGGGTAAACATGCAAGGAGCCATTATTGACACTGCATGCACTATTAGTTTTGGAAATCAAAAGCAAACCATTGACATGGGTATGTTATCCTTGTCTGAACTTGTTCATCATGGAACAAGCCGCAGCTGGTTTTTCTCAATTAAATTAACTAACTGTATGTCTGGATATAATAAAGCTGATAGCTTAAAAAAATTCAATGTTACTTTTGATGGTGAGCGTGATGGAAAATCATTTGGTATTAAAGGTGATGCCACTGGCGTGGCACTCCAAATTATCGATACTCATGGGCATGTAATAGAACCAGGGAAGTCTATGCCATTAATAGATTCCAGTCCAGAATATAATCAATTGGATTATGCCATCAGATTGATTACTGATAGGCAGACATTAAAATCTGGAATTTTCTGGTCTCACATTAAATTTAGACTTGATTATTTCTAGTTAATTTCCTGACAGGCTTATTTTGCCTCGTGCTATAGTTCTATTTATACTGGAAAGGTAATGGCATGGTGTTTTGTTCTCTTGGAAAAATTGCGAATGTACATTCGTTAGGATTATTTATTTTTGTTTCATTAAGTCCTTTAGTTATGAAGGCTTATGCAACAGATAATATTCAATTTAACACAGATGTATTGGATGTTCGCGACCGAAAGAACATTGATTTGAGCCAATTTTCGCGAAGTGGTTACATCATGCCTGGAACCTACGACATGGTTGTTCATAACAATAAGAATACTCTACCGGAGCAAGAAATTCCCTTTTATGAGCCGGATGATGACCCAAATGGCAGTCGCGCCTGCATAAATCCCAAACTGGTTGAACAACTTGGACTGAAACCCGGGGTACTGAAAGACCTTGCTTGGTGGCATAAGGGGGGATGCCTGGACAAGAGAAGTGTGAAGGGAATGGAAATACGAGGCGATCTTCCAACGACCTCTCTTTACCTGAGTATACCGCAGGCATATTTGGAATACACCGACGAGAACTGGGACCCTCCGTCACGGTGGGATGAAGGCGTTGCGGGCTTGTTGCTGGATTACAATCTCAACGCCAGCAGTCAACACCAGCAGAGTGAGGGCAGCAATACCCAAGCTCTCAGTGGTAATGGAACAGCGGGAGGAAATCTAGGTAGTTGGCGTTTTCGAGCCGACTGGCAGGCCAATTTAGATCATAGCAACGGTTCGGAACAGTCGACACAAAAACAGTTCGACTTGAGTCGTTACTACGCTTACCGGGCAATACCGGGTTTGCACTCAAAGTTGACACTGGGAGAAAACTACCTTGACTCGGGAATGTTTGACAGTTTTCGCTTTACCGGTGTGAGTTTGATTTCAGATGACAATATGCTGCCACCTAACTTGCGTGGTTATGCTCCGGAAGTTACGGGAATAGCGAAGACTAATGCAAAGGTTATTATCAGTCAGCAGGGGAGAGTGCTTTATGAGACCTCAGTGGCCTCGGGGCCGTTCCGCATTCAGGATATTAACGAAGCTGTGAGCGGTGAACTGAACGTCCGGGTGGAAGAGCAGGACGGTGGTGTGCAGGAGTTTGTAGTCAATACTGCGAATATCCCATACCTGACGCGGCCAGGCTCGGTGCGATTCAAATTAACTATGGGAAAACCATCAGATTGGCAACATCATTTACGCGATCCGATGTTCGGTACCGGCGAATTATCCTGGGGGATCAGTAACGGTTGGTCTTTGTATGGTGGAATTCTGAGGGGCGGGGATTATAACGCTCTATCACTGGGCATCGGACGTGATCTTATGTTCCTGGGAGCGCTGTCATTTGACGCAACACATTCGCGTGTTCGTCTGCCCTGGGAAGATCTTACGCTCAATGGGGATTCTTATCGACTGAGTTATTCGAAAAACTTCGACGAGTACGATAGCCAGGTAACTTTTGCAGGTTACCGCTTTTCAGAACAAGACTTCATGACCATGAGTGAGTATCTGGACGCACGATCTTATGGTACACGCAGCAATGGCAATGGCAAAGAGATGTACACCGTCAACTTAAACAAACATTTTCGCAAATTGGAACTCAGTAGCTATATCAACTTTAGCCGAGAAACCTATTGGGACCGGCCAACTACAGACCGCTATAACATTACCTTATCACATTATTTTGATTTAGGACGGTTCCGTGGTGTGAGTATATCGTTATCGGCTTATCGCAACCAGTACAATGGAACCGAAGATAATGGGGCTTACGTATCCATGTCAATTCCGTGGAGTGATAGTTCGACGGTTAGCTACAACGCGATGGTCAGCCATAACGACAATACCCATCGGGTTGGATATTACGACCGTGTTGACGAACACAACAACTATCAATTGAGTGCAGGGAACTCCAGCAGAGGAGTGAGCGTGAGCGGTTATTACAGCCATGAAGGTGACATGGCACGCATGAGTGCCAATGCCAGCTACCAGGATGGTCGTTACAGTGCCATCGGTTTAACAATGCAGGGCGGACTCACTCTCACTTCCGAAGGCGGTGCAATGCACCGCTCTGGAATGATGGGGGGGACGAGGATGCTAATTGATACTGAAGGTGTTCCGGACGTACCGGTCCGTGGCTATGGCAGTACCAGCCGTACCAATGCCTGGGGCAAGGCGGTAATTAGTGACGTTAACAGCTATTACCGAAACAAGGCAAGCATTGATTTGAACCAGTTGGGTGACAACATTGAAGCCACTGTGTCGGTGGTACAGGCTACGCTGACTGAAGGGGCGATTGGTTACAGAAAATTTGATGTAATTTCTGGCGCTAAAGCGATGGCAGCTATAAAGCTGGCTGATGGCAGTGAACCACCGTTCGGTGCGACTGTTATAAATAAGCGAAAGCAGGAGACGGGTATCGTCAATGATAGTGGAAACGTTTATTTAAGCGGTATTAATGCCGGAGAAACCATGGTGGTGCATTGGGGAGGCTCAGCACAGTGTGAAGTGAGGATGCCTGCACTTCTGCAACCAGATATGTTGATGAATACATTGCGACTACTGTGTAAGCCGCTTGATGGGGGCATACCTGGCGCCGACGATATTAAGCCGGCTGCGTGATAACAACCATGCGTCGCGAAGTGGCGAGAGCTGCTTAAGATCTTAACTAACAATATTCACAGGCCTCCGTTATGGGGAAGAAATAATGCAGAACAATTTACGGAACACGATAATTACTTCTCACAGCAGCACCTTCTCGAGGGCATTGTTTACCATCGCCCTTTTCGGAGGGATGATAGTCCAGAATACGCAAGCGGCCATTGCGCTGGACCGCACTCGAGTGATTTTTGACGGCAGCCAGAAGTCGGTGAGCTTGAACATCAGCAACCAGAACAAACAGTTACCGTATTTAGCACAGGGCTGGATTGAAGATGAGCAGGGCAATAAAATCCAGAGTCCGCTAACAGTACTTCCTCCGGTGCAACGCATCGAACCGGGTAAGCCGAGCCAGGTAAAAATCCAGGGAATGCCAGCGACAAAAAACCTGCCGCAGGACCGTGAGACAGTCTATTACTTCAACCTGCGAGAAATCCCGCCAAAGAGTAACAAGCCGAATACGCTACAAATTGCGTTGCAAACGCGCATCAAGCTGTTCTACCGCCCAGCAGCTATTGCGATGGTCAAAAACGCACCGCCACCGCAGGAGCAACTGACCTTGCGTAAGGAAAACGACAAGTATGTAGTCATCAATCCGACAGCGTATTACATAACTTTGGTAGATGCTGCCACTAAAAAAGACGGTTTGGGTATCAAAAACTTCGAGCCTGTGATGGTGCCGCCAAAGAGCAGCTTACCTCTACGGGTGAGCGTGGCGGAGATGGGTAATAGTCCTGTGCTGACCTACGTTAATGATTATGGTGGTCGACCACAACTGAATTTCAGTTGTACTGGCAACTTATGTGCGGTGAAGGCAGTGACGAAAGCATGACAAAGTGAAAGTTAGCAGAACAGGTGTCATTTATGGGAAGAGAGGCAATATATGGTCATGACCTACAAGGTTGGCATAAGCCAACGGAAGATATGCGGAGGGGTTGAACTGAAGTATTACTGCATATTTGTTAGGGGAGTGCTGATGATCCCGATGATACTGGGAGCAATGGTGTTTTTACTGTCACCAGTATATGCCCTGGGACAGGGAAAAGGGGATGTTGAAGGCTCCAGCGGTACACTATTTGTACATGGGGCGTTGACAGAAAGCGCCTGTCGACTCGAGATGGCAAGCGCGCATCAGGATGTCCTGCTGGGCGAGATTGGAACAGGTCGCTTGCAGAAGATAGGCTCCCGTGGAGAACCTGTCTGGATTGAATTGCATCTGGAAGATTGTCTGCGCAGTCCGGTCATTGGTCGCGATAAACGTACAGGCGCTCTCACCTGGTCAGAAGATCAACCAGCAGTAACGGTGAGTTTCCGAGCAATGCGTGATGTCGATAACCCACAACTGGTGAAGGTGGAGGGAGTCTCTGGATTGGGTCTACGGCTTGTAGATGCGCAGGGAGAAGATGTTCGTCTGGGAAGCAAAGGGAAACCGCTTTTCCTGAGGCCAGAACAAAACACCCTGAGTTATGCCGTTATACCGGAACGGACATTAGCCAATCTTAACTCAGGCAGTTATATGGCGGTAGTGGATTTTAATCTGAGTTATGAGTGAGGTTGGGTTAATGCGAGTGATAACGATACGACGTTTGGTTGTTTTTGCGTTGTGTAACATATTGAGTGGATTGTCGACTCAGGCAACTGGAGTTCCTAACTCCGCTTTTCTGGTGAAGGTCAATATCGTGAGTCCTCCCTGCATCATCAACAACAACGAGGATATTATCGTTTCGTTTGGAGAAATGATGGCCACTCGTGTTGATGGAAATCACTACCGTGTGCCGGTGAATTATACGCTGGACTGCAAAAATACTTCTTCCCGCGCAATGAAGTTGCAGATGCAGGGTTCCAGTACGAGCTTTGACGGTACATTGCTCGGAACCGATAATCCGGCGCTGGGCATTAAAATACTCAACGACGCGACTCCATTATCTGTCAATACCTGGATGAATTTCACGTACCCCGACAAACCCGAACTTTGGGCTGTCCCAGTGAAACATAGTGGGGTAACTCTCTCGACGGGAGAATTCTTTGCGGTTGCCACATTGAAAATAGATTACCAGTAATATGAGCATAACATAAGTAGAACGATAAAGTTCCAGCTGCTGTCCTGCGGCCTGGCAGGGACTAAGAAGATGGCATAGGCCATGGATGATAATGGAGATGCGACCTTTCTCTGCATTCATATAGTATCGCAGCCGTATACCATCAGTGATATCGATAGAATAGACATTAACTTTGATGAACGAGTAAATGTTAACAAGGTGGAAAGAACAAACTATCGAAAATATCAGGAAGTGGTTCTCGAGCATTATTGATGCATAAGAAAACATTGGCTGTCCTTGCAGGTATTTTGGCCAAGATATGGCATGGATGAGTAAAATCAGATTTTTACGAAGAAGGGGCACAGAAATGAAGTGGATGACTAAGTATATATTCAGAGGCTGGGGAGCAGTTCTAACGTGGGGAATAGCTTGTGGTGCGAGTGCTGAACTTCCGGCATGGTTGAGTACAAGTGATATACCAACATTGGCTGAACCGATGAATGTGTCACCACCAAACGATATTGGACTAACGCGTACGACTCTTGATGTCTTTACCTGCAGTGCCGGGAATATGAGTGCAAATATAATAAGAACCCTATGGCGAGGTACAGTAAAGTATTTGTACCCGAAAAATGGCCCTGCTGCTATCTTAAGCTCGTTGCATATATTAACGAGTCCCATGTCGCCGATGCAGAGACCGTATTCCGAAAATTACTGCAACGGAAGAAGAGACGGGGTTTATGTCGGCATCTGGATAAGCATCGGAGATACTAATCCTACTAAGGTCGGGACCACCTACTGGGCTGACCAAGTGCAAGCAGAACCTGTTCAGTGCTGGATTACGGCATCAAATGTTGATTTAGGGGACTTTCAACCGGGGACACAGTCACCTGCTATTGCTATCCCAACTACCCTGGTATGCGATGGAGATGCAGATTTATCTGTCACAATACAGTCACTAGAAGGTAAAGAAATACTAACCTTCAGCCCAGGGGTTACCGGACTGATGACTGTGGGACGTTCTTCTGTTTCGAATACCACTAAATTATCTGTCAAGCGGTATGTATCAGTAGATCCCTTGGCATCGGTGCGGTTGACCGTACTCCCTGGGGCAAAACCCGGTGCTTACGAAGCCTATGGCGTGATATATGTTACGGTGCAATAAATATGAGAACAGGAAAGGCGGATTCACCTTGAGGTTCTGGTTGTGCAGGAAATAAATATATACATCACTGTCTAGCTATGTGAAATTATGTATCCGAACAACTAAAAATATCTACCAGTGCATTTTAAAGGTTAATTACCATCGAAACTACAAATATTTTAGATGGTTATTAAAACGCTCTGCATAAATTTAAATACACAAAAGTTAGTCAACTATTGCTTAAACGAGAAAAACCTAAAATGACACTGTATTTATTAATTAACTCGCTGAGTTGGCATTGATTTTGATAAATCGCACAACCCTCCAAAGATTGAGTTGCCAGATAGAAAATCAGTAGTTAGCCTAAAAAAAGAATAAACTGAATGGATAAAATGGATATCATACCTAACCGACCTATATGGAAAAAAATCATTCACTCCATACATGATGGTTTTTGGGACTCCCTTGGCTATCCGGCTACATTAAGTCGGCGAGTCCATTATGGCGTTTTGAAAGCTAAAAGGCCACATATACAGAATACAATATGGCTACGTTCGGTCATTAAATGGCAAACATGGCTCAATTACGAAGAAAATCATATATGCTATCTGCATCCTGGTCATAATGGTGATTACGATTTGCTCCATCGCCATATACCTCAGCTGGATGGTCTGGTCAGTAATACCGTAATAAAAAATTATCGGTGCGACATTTCCAGTGTCGGGGGGCTAAGTTCGTCTAATAACTCTGATATAAATATTGCCACACTAGATGATTTCGCGTTGGAATTTAGCCGGGAATTAGCTACACCGATTAGTGTCGACCAACTCAGGAAAAACCTTGACCATCATAGATTACGACTATATAAAATGTTTTTCAGCCAATATTCCTGGATGCCAGGTCGCCTGTACTGGAACAATATTGATGGCATTCAACACTTTACTGCCGTCAGGTATTTGTCGATTCAGTTAGGGGTTCCTGTTCAACTGAAAGGTGAACTGAATTCTTTTAATTTAAATTTAAAGAAAGTACAGCAACTGACAGATGTGTGGGATTTATATTTGTTGCCCGATAAAGAGGTGTACGGAATATTACTAGACTGTTTGTTGAGAGTGAAAATTCCCCTCGGTATATCAAATGCTCCAGATTGGGAAAACGGGGAAAACACAAAATATCGGATTATCTGGCTAGAACGGGATAAAATCATTCCAGCGCGTGTATCACGTTTTTTGACACAGGCTGGATTTGCTTCAGTTAATCAGTATTTATTACAGCAAAAATAAAATGAATTGTACAAAGTAACTGGCCTCAAAGGCGTACGTATCTCTTTATCACACTAACTTCGGGTTCAGACGGAAATTAAAAAAACAACCTTTAGACATATATGCAAATGATTGATGATTTTCAGAGTAATTACGCATGGAGAAAACCCAGTCGTGAATCTTTCTTCCCTTAGAAAGATTCCTTACAAAATAATTTACAAACTAATCATTTTAATAAACACGTAACAGGATAGCCTGAAAAATGTTTTACATAGCCACTAATAATCATTATCTTTTTGTTGGTTTGGATTCTTTACTGAAGCCCTATAAAAGCAAAAAAATTCGCACAATTAAACGCAATAATCCAAAACATCTAAATTTTAGTGCAGGTGATACTATTTTTTTCGATGATAGTATTGATGTTGTTTGTTTATTGGAAGGTATGGTAGTGAATAACTTATCATTAAATATAATTTGCATGCATTCTTGTGAGTCGCCTGCTAATTTTATTATAAACCCTATAGAAATTTTAAGTAAAGATTTCACATCAATGAATATTAAAAAATTTACATTTTTAATAAATGAAAAAAATTGCGGATATTTTAAAAAGGTGGTCCTTTCCCCTCGGGAGGTATGTGTTTTAAATTTATCAATAAAAGGAACCAGCGTGAAAAACATTGCCAAAAGATTAGGCTTGCAAATAAAAACCGTATATGCTCACAGGAGTAATGCTTGTAATAAACTTGGGGTGGATAAGGCTTGTAATTTATTTCATTGCAGGCTTTTAATTAAGATGATTTATTTGGAATAAATAGTTGAGCCAAATGAATAGAAACATAACAGGAAACGTCTTACACAATAAAGCCGGATAAAGATAGATGTGGCGCTCATAGATAAAAAGCAGAGGGCATCAAGTGTAAGCATCTCGATAAAGCGGACCATTCACCTTTAGTGATTTTCTAACATACTGATTATGTCCCTTGAGGAGTTCATCATACGTAAAGATCTATTCACCTAGTACCAGAGACAGTCCAATAATTTATTTGATAAGGAGCTCGATGTGATGCCTGACGAGAAAAAAACCGGTTAAACCAGAAAATCCTGGTCCCGTCCCGACGCATCAATATGACCAATCAGAATGTCCGAAGCACGCCGGTAACCTTCGGTTTAAGCTGTACCGTGATCAGGCATGTAATTCAAACATGCGTTATTCTGTCAGTCGCTGTCGCTTGCTAATATCTCCGGTTCTGACGTTTTTTTTTAAATAGCTTTTTCTGTACCGATGATCTGTTAATAAATCCCGTCCTGCCATTTATTTCCCGGCCGGTTCAGATTCTGTTCTTCATTCGCCGCTGCACCGAGAGCCAAGTGAGTTCTTCCAGATCGCCTGGAACAATCCCTTCAGGATTGGTGTAGATGACGCTGGCATTCGCGGTCAGCCACCAGGAGCCTGAGACCAGAATACGTTCAGCCACCGTCAGACCGTCCCAGGTGACAATCAGCCAAGTATTTACACCATAATCTTCAGGAGGGCGGAGCCAGAGCTGTTGATGGCCGAGAGCGATCAGTGCCCATTAATACGGATCAGTTTGGATATGGGGAATTTTAAGCTTGTTTTGAACGTAGCGTCCTTACAGGGTGAGCGTCACCGCTTTGCGGCTCCGATGGTTCCATTTGGGGAAAATTTGTGCCTCTTGTTCACGATCGTCCGCTTTGTGCTAAGCAGACAATTCATTAAATTGCGCATTGACAATTTTCAGGCCTTGTTATGCCTAAACATGATCAAAAATCCTGCGTTACGTGAAAAAACGCTGCAACATATAGCTACAGCATTTCTTTTAGTCTTTTTTGGGGCGGTATTTATACGCTAACTTAATTGTTACTCTCGCAACTATCCACGTAATCCCCATACCACTGCATCATCTCTTTCCTCCCTTCCAGATACAACGCATGGTTATACGTCCCACGAATCGCGTTCTTGTCCACGTGCGCAAGTTGGGTCTCAATCCACGCAGTATTAAATCCTTCCTCATGTAAGATTGTGCTCATGGTGTGACGGAAACCATGCCCCGTTACCTTCCCCGTATACCCAATCCGCTTAAACACCTGATTAATACTCGCTTCGCTCATCGTTTTGCGGGGATCATTCCTCCCTGGAAACACAAGAGGATATTGCCCAGACATCACTTTGAGCTGCTGTACGATCTCCAGCGCTTGGGTAGAGAGGGGGACAAGGTGAGGGCGTTTCATCTTCATACGCTCCGCGGGAATTTCCCACACCGCTTTTTCAAGATCAAACTCACTCCAGAAAGCACCTCGAAGCTCGCCGGTACGAACTCCCGTAAGGATCAGCAAACGTGCGGCAAGAACAATTAACGGGCTGCCTGTATAGCCAGAGAGAGCTTTAAAGAAGTCTGGTAACTCCTCAACGGTAAGGAAGGGATAATGCTTCGATTCATGCCCTGACATCGCGCTGGTTAGATCCGCTGCAGGATTGTATTCCGCACGGCCGGTAACTATGGCGTAACGAAAGACTTCACTGCAGCGCTGGCGAACCTTCTTAGCCTTTTCTGTCGCGCCACGGCTTTCCATTCTACGCAGCACATTCAGCAGAACCAGCGGCTTGATTTCATTCACCGGCTGCTGGCCGATATAGGGGAAAATATCTTTATTGAAAGCTTCGATAATGTCGGAGGCATAACCCTCTGACCATCGGCTCACCTTCGTTCCGTGCCATTCAAGCGCCACAGCCTGAAATGTATTATGGAGCCGCACATCCCGAACCAGCTTTTCTTCTTTCTTGGCAAACGATGGATCGATACCCTCGGCCAGTTTTTTCTTGGCTTCATCACGTAGCGCCCTCGCTTGTGCGAGAGACACTGCTGGATAAACACCAAAAGCCAGACGTTTCTCTTTTCCATTGAAGCGATATTTCATTCGCCAGTATCGAGAACCAGAGGGCACAACCTCAGGATACAAACCAGCACCATCTGCCAGCTGATAGGCTTTCTCTCTGGGTTTAGCCGTGTCTACCTGTCTCGCATTAAGT
>OKVY01000330.1_pt1 | contig 16230 bp, 17 predicted proteins | sample 1606931 | NCBI WGS metagenome assembly OKVY01 (sample SAMN03281017, study PRJEB24777) | human gut metagenome | isolation source: fecal sample PR221 from 1 month old male Chinese infant, caesarean... | reverse complement strand
ATGGTCTGTGTTGTCGGGAGGATGCGTGATCTGATCCTTCAACTCAGCAAAAGTTCGATTTATTCAACAAAGCCGTTAATAGCCTGAATGTGTACCTGACAGGCTTTACTGGCGAGTTTCCCCAGCCGTGGGCTGAAAGCCAACAGTCTTTTGGCGATCGCCTGGGTTTCAGGAGTATCGGGAAGGCTTCTGGTTTTGATCACCGTACCGCAGAAAGTGGATTTTTTCTTTGTCTCGGCATAGTGGTAAAGAAGAATTAAATAGTGATCAAACAATGCCGTTTTCCACTCTGGCTGGGTATAGGTATCGTAGATCATCTTACCGTCAGGCTGGCAATCAACATCATATAGTGGAAGAAAATCCAGTAACGAAGAGATACGCAATGCCAGGTCGCGCATACCAGCGTTATTAATGGCATGAATTAAAACATGGGTAAGTAACTCTATTTGCAGCTCATGAACTTCGAAGGTGAACTTTTCATTATTATGTAACTGCAACGTGAAAATGAGTTTCCCTTCATCGTAGGTGAAATTATCAATGGCATTTACGCGATAATTTATATCTGCATTTTCCAGTTCTTCTCTTTTTAACTCAGGAATATGGGCGTGCATTGCTTTGGTTACCGCAGTTTGCGCTGCGATGAAATCATCCCGTTGAGTACCGTCCAGTTCTTTTTGCTTAGAGAGATGATATTCCATGGCGACAAAAAGATCGCGTAAAGTCAAAGCCGGAAAGAAAAGCAGCTTCGTGTCACTCTTTTTAATGTTTAGTTTTAGCGCGACGGCAAGAAACTCGTCATTGTTACGTATTACGCCTGCGTTGACACCCGTAATATTCATTTCCATTATGGTTCTCCATAACCATTGTTAAAAACTATATATCCAACTGAACAATAGAATTGGTGAATATATTCTCTGCTATACACTTAAAAAGAGGATTAAAATACCATAATAAATGCAGTGGACAATCAGATATGCTAAAAAATCGAGCCTGGATGAGAAAACACTATCGTTTTCGTAGATACAGAAAAGCAATGCATTCCTGCACCGCTTTTCTGTTTGAACGGTTAGCTTCTATTGTTGCCGTAACTGCAAATCCAGTGGCGTTTTGCTGGGCTCACCGCCAATTTCCCGGGCCAGTTTTGGCACCATATAGCCTGAGATCAGCGTCAACAGCTCTCGCATAATTTCCCGCGCTTCATCATCGCTTACCATGAAATGGGCCGCGCCCTGAACTTTATCCAGCACATGCAGGTAGTAGGGCATCACGCCAGCATCAAACAACGCGTTACTGAGGTCTGCAAGCGTGCGGGCATTATCATTAACGCCGCGCAATAACACGCTCTGATTAAGCAGTGTTACACCCGCCCGACGCAGTTTGGCCATGGACGCACGAAAGTCGTCATCGATTTCCTGGGCATGATTGATATGGTTCACCAGCAGAATCTGCAGAGAAGAACCTGCAAGGCGGGAGACGAATGTGTCAGTGATCCGCGCAGGAATGACAATCGGCAGCCGGCTGTGAATACGCAAGCGCTTGATATGTGGAATGGCTTCAAGCTGCGCGATCAGCCAGTCCAGTTCATGATCTTTCGCCATCAGCGGATCGCCACCGGAGAAAATGATCTCATCAAGTTCCGGTTGCTGGGCAATATAATCCAGCGCAACCTGCCAGTTGCGTTTATTGCCCTGATTTTCCGCATACGGGAAGTGGCGGCGGAAGCAGTAGCGGCAGTTTACCGCACAGCCACCTTTAACCAGCAGCAGAGCACGGTTACGGTACTTATGCAGCAAGCCAGGCACCACACTTTCCTGCTCTTCCAGCGGATCGGTGCTGTATCCTGGGGCGGCAACAAACTCTTCTCTCGCCGTCAGGACCTGACGTAAAAGCGGATCGTTGGGGTCGCCTTTTTTCATTCTCGCGGCAAAAGCACGGGGCACGCGCAGCGGGAACAGGCGTTTTGCTTCGCGTCCGGCGGTTAAATTTTCGTCAGTGTCTATATTTAAAACACGCAAGAGTTCATCTGGATCGGTTATTACATCGGCAAGTTGCACTAACCAATCTTCTCTGGATGGGGTATTTAGGGTTACAATATGCGCCATTTTGTGGCTTAGCTACCAGTTAACATTTTTAGAGGGCCTTTATGGCGACTTACTATAGCAACGATTTTCGTGCCGGTCTTAAAATCATGCTCGACGGCGAACCTTATGCAGTTGAAGCCAGCGAATTCGTTAAACCAGGCAAAGGTCAGGCATTTGCACGCGTTAAACTGCGCCGCCTGCTGACTGGCACCCGTGTAGAAAAAACCTTCAAATCTACTGACTCTGCCGAAGGCGCAGATGTTATCGATATGAACCTGACTTACCTCTACAACGACGGTGAGTTCTACCATTTCATGAACAACGAAACCTTCGAGCAGTTGGCTGCCGATGCGAAAACCGTTGGTGACAGCGCGAAATGGCTGCTGGATCAGGCTGAGTGCATCGTGACGCTGTGGGATGGCCGTCCGATCGCTGTGACTCCGCCGAACTTTGTTGAACTGGAAATCATTGAAACCGATCCAGGTCTGAAAGGTGATACCGCGGGTACCGGTGGTAAGCCGGCTACGCTGAGCACTGGCGCAGTGGTTAAAGTTCCGCTGTTCGTACAGATCGGTGAAGTGATTAAAGTGGATACGCGTTCCGGCGAATATGTATCCCGCGTGAAGTAATTCACTTTATCTTTTAGGCTGCCTCTTTGTTGGCTGTGCTTAGAGAAACCCCAGTTAACCCGTTAAATAGTTTGCTGGGATTTCTTGCTTGTCGCCACAATGCAGCCTGAATGATTTGTCTATTGTGAAATGTTGGTGCGCTCACCTTATTGCACCTTTGCTTTTCCAGGGCAGGAATGATGAAACGTCTTCTCAGTCTTGTAGCACTCTTTCTTCTCACCACCACTTTGCTGGCGGGCTGTAATACCGCGCGTGGCTTTGGTGAAGACATCAAACATCTTGGCAACTCAATCTCGCACGCTGCCAGCTAATTTCTTCCTGTCGTCCTAAAAATCGCCGATATTCCGCCAGGTTGCGCAATCTTGTCTATTCTTAAGTGGCTATGCACAAACAATATTGGCTACATAAGGAAGATATTATGGTTAAGAAGACATTTGCTGCGATCTTTACTGTACTGGTTCTTTCCTCAGCGCTGACTGCTTGTAACACCACGCGTGGTGTCGGTCAGGATATCTCTGAGGGTGGTAGCGCTATTTCTGGCGCAGCGACAAAAGCGCAGCAGTAATTCCTGCCAGTACGCGGTACGGCCAGTGCCGTACCGTTAATTCAGGTTGTCTTGCACGGTGTCTGGTGCTTCGGGGAGCGAAAGGAACGGTGTAAAACGGTTACCCATCCCCAGCTTCATCCGAATATTGCGCTTGTAGGTATACACCGTCTTACCGTTGATGCTCATTTTGGACGCAATAGATTGATTGCTGCGGCCTTCCATCCACAATGACAGTACTTTTTCTTCCTGGCGTGTGAGCAACGGGGTGGCTATCTGTGGCCCGGTTCGCACGGGGCGGGACAGAACGGCATGATCAATGACTTTAGCCAGCGTTTCCATCGGCTCGCTTTTTTGCAGCGTTGCCTGTACCTGATACTGGGCACAATACGCCATGAGTTGGGCATCTTCCCCTGACTGCAAAAGGATAAGGTGGTTATCTTTACCGCAGGCGGTGAACAGTGAGGAAAGTTGTTGAATATGGTGGAGATCATTCTTAAAGCCGTAAAGATCGGCAATGATCAAGTCCGGCTGCCATTGCACAATATGCTCTTTTGCCAGCATCAGGTTATTCAGCGAAGTCACAAGGAATGAAGCCGGGAAAAAATCAGTCTGATTGAGCCAGCTTTCCAGCCCCGTACGGGTGAAGTAACAACGGTCAATCAAGAGAATTTTGAACATATTTTTCTTCGCAGTAAGAATATTGACGCACGGCTTCCCGTTGCTGGCAGCACTTCATCATAGGGGGTACTTATGGGGAATAAATGCGCGAACTGCGTTGCTATCTGTAGCTATTTCTTGCTTTAAGTCACTTAAATCTGCGCAATTCCGCAAAAATTGCATTCCGTTTGTAACCAGGTCAAAATTTATCTCTCTCAACCAGCCTGTCGGGACGACCCGATTGCGCAACACTCAATGGGGACGGCCCCGCACTGGAGCCACCTATGTCATGGATAATTCTTTTTATCGCTGGTCTTCTTGAAGTCGTTTGGGCTATTGGCCTGAAATACACGCACGGTTTTACCCGCCTTGTACCCAGCGTGATTACCGTAACGGCGATGATCGTTAGCATCGTGATGTTGTCATGGGCGATGAAAAGCCTGCCCACAGGAACGGCGTATGCCGTCTGGACAGGCATTGGCGCCGTGGGGGCTGCTATCACGGGGATTGTGTTATTCGGTGAATCGGCCAATCCCGCGCGCCTGCTAAGCCTGGCACTGATTGTCGCGGGGATTATCGGCCTTAAGCTCAGTACGCCTTAAAGGGTCTGATTTATCCACAGAAGTTTTTCAACCGCAAAACCTTCGCGGGCTGCGATATCAACGAGCTGTTTTTTCACCGCATCCGGAAGCGTCGGTGTGCGTGACAAAATCCACAGATAGTCCCGATCCGGCCCGCATACCAGCGCGTATCGGTAATCTTTGTCCAGCGCAATGACGTTATAGCCGCCATAGAAAGGACCGAAGAACGAGACCTTAAGTGCGGCCTTACGCGTATCACCGGTAAAGTACGCCTTCCCGACCGATTGTTGCCACATGCCGCGTTCCGGATTGTAGCCTTTATTGATGACTTGAATGCCGCCGTCATCCATTGTGCTGTAGGTCGCGGTCACCTTTTCCAGGCCACGCTCGAAGCGGTGGTCAAAGCGGGCAATTTCATACCAGCGGCCAAGGTAACGTTGCGCATCGAAGTTATCCACCACGGTGACGCCAGAAGGGGGAGTAGGAGAGCTACAGGCTACAACCAAAAATGCAGCAGCAGCCGTTGCGATAATCGGCAACAAACGCATGATTTTTTCCTTCCAGTTTTTTACTTAAGTGTAGAAGCTGGCGGGAAAAATGCTCTCCCGCCAGAGCGGGAGAGCGAGGTGAATTAAAGGAAGATGACCCCGATCAGGGTGACCACTGTCAGAATAGCGGCGAGACCATAGAAGACCCATTTCCCGCTGGGGATATGGACTTTAATATCATGCATGGCATGGTGCAGACGGTGCAGCCCGCACCATAGCGGCAGAACAATCATCAGGAATAAAAACGCACGGCCGATAAAGCTTTGGGCGAATGCCAGTACACGTTCGTAGCCGAGCGCTTCACCGGGGTAGAGACCCAGCGGTAGCAGCACGCCAACCAGCAGAATCATCACCGGCGCGATAATCGCACTCCACATGCCGCCTGCGCCGAACAGCCCCCAGAAGACGGGTTCATCGGAACGTTTTGGGTTTGGATTGATCACCTTTGGCCTCCTTACCAGAACAGTGCAACGAAAAGAATGACCACCGTCGCCAGCACGGTCACGACCCACAGCCCTCTGATAACCGGCTCAGGTTTAAGCTTTTCGCTTTTGATGATGATATTTGACGCTTTTGGCGCCAGTTCAAACCAGGTTTTGGTGTGCAGCAACGCTGCCGCCAGGGCAATCAGGTTCAGGATCACCACTATTGGGTTTCGCAGGAAGGTAACAAATCCTTCCCAGGATTCCGGGCCATGTTTTAATGAAAAAAGTCCGCAGATCAAAATGATGCTGAACCATACCGCCGGTAACGCTGTTCCTTCACGCAGCATATAGAAGCGATAAAACGGCAGCGATTTCCACCAGGTCGACGGCATTGGCCGGACATAGGGTTTGCGTTTAGTCGTCATGATGCGCTCCTTAGCGTGGTTTCAGAGTGGCGATAAGAAAGTCTTTCGAGCTTTCCACTTTGCCCTGCTGGATAGCGGCCGCCGGGTCGACATGTTTCGGGCACACTTCCGAGCAGTAGCCCACAAAGGTACAGCTCCAGACGCCATTTGGACTGTTCAACTGCGGCATACGCTGCTGTTTCCCGTGGTCGCGGTTATCCAGGTTGTAGCGGTGCGCCAGCGTGATGGCCGCCGGGCCAATAAACTCCGGATTGAGGCCAAACTGCGGACATGCCGCATAGCACAGGCCACAGTTGATACAGCCGGAGAACTGATGGTATTTCGCCATCTGCGCCGGGGTTTGCTTGTTCGGCCCCTGATCCGGTGTCCGCGAATTGCCAATGATGTACGGCTTAATGGCCTCCAGGCTTTCGATAAAGTGAGTCATGTCGACCACTAAATCGCGCTCGATAGGGAAGTTGGCCAGCGCCTCGATTTTTAGCCCTTTCGTGTAGTCACGTAAAAACGTTTTACAGGCCAGCTTCGGCACTTTGTTGACCATCATGCCGCAGGAACCGCAAATCGCCATACGGCAGGACCAGCGATAACTGAGGTCCGGCGCCAGGTTATCCTTTATATAACCCAGCGCGTCCAGCAGCGACGTTTGCTCATCGTAAGGCACATCATAAAAGGCGCTGTGCGGAGCGGTATCCACTTCCGGGTTATATCGCACCACCTCAACTTTCAGGGTTTGCATCTCAGCCATGGGTCGACTCCTTCTTCTCAGCGGCTTCCGCTTCGCCACCGTAAACACGTTTCGCAGGCGGCAGCGTCGTTATCTTCACGTCGCTGTAATCGAGACGGGTAGTACCGTCTGCGTCCCGGTACGCCAGGGTGTGCTTGAGGAAGTTGACGTCATCGCGCTCCGTGCAGCCCTCATCCAGACGTTGATGCGCCCCGCGCGACTCTTTACGTGCCAGCGCGGAATGAGCCATACATTCGGCGACGTTCAGGCCGTGCCCCAGTTCGATGGTATAAAGGATGTCGGTATTGAACACGCTGGAAGTATCGGTGATGCGCACGCGTTTGAAACGCTCTTGCAGCTCCGCCAGTTTATCAACGGTTTTTTGCATCAGCTCTGGCGTACGGTAGATACCGCAGCCTTCTTCCATTGACTCACCCATTTCGTCGCGAATTTTCGCCCAGTTTTCCGTACCTTCCTGATTAACCAGATTTTTCAGGCGTTGCTCAACGTCGGCGGCCTGTGCGTTCAGCGCAGCGTCGCTGGCTGCTGTCGCGGAGGCGGCGCGCGCCATTGCTTGTTCACCTGCCAGACGACCAAACACCACCAGCTCTGCCAGCGAGTTTGAGCCAAGACGGTTTGCGCCATGCAGACCAACAGATGAACACTCACCCACAGCAAACAGCCCTTTGATACGGGTTTCGCACTGCTGATCGGTTTCGATACCGCCCATGGTGTAGTGCGCGGTGGGGCGTACAGGAATCGGTTCTTTTACTGGATCCACGCCAACGTAGGCTTTTGCCAGTTCGCAAATAAACGGCAGACGCTCCAGCAGTTTTTTCTCACCCAGATGGCGCAAGTCGAGATGGACGACATCGCCGCGCGGGGTTGAAATGGTGTTGCCTTTACGCCATTCATGCCAGAACGCCTGCGACACTTTATCGCGCGGCCCCAGCTCCATATATTTGTTCTTCGGTTCGCCCAGCGGGGTTTCTGGCCCCATGCCGTAATCCTGCAGATAACGGTAGCCGTTTTTGTTGACCAGGATACCGCCTTCGCCACGGCAGCCTTCCGTCATCAAAATACCGGAACCCGGCAGCCCGGTGGGGTGATACTGGACAAACTCCATATCACGCAGCGGTACGCCATGAGCAAGCGCCATGCCCATTCCGTCGCCGGTGACGATACCGCCATTGGTGTTGTAACGGTAAACGCGACCCGCACCGCCTGTCGCCATAACGACCGCGTTGGCACGAATCTGCATCAGCGTGCCTTCCATCATGTTCATCGCGACTAACCCACGCACCTGGCCATCGTCGACCAGAATATCCAGCACGAAGTGCTCGTCGAAACGCTGAATTTGCGGGAACTGAAGTGATGCCTGGAAGAGGGTATGTAGCATATGGAAGCCGGTTTTATCTGCGGCAAACCAGGTGCGTTCGATCTTCATGCCGCCAAAGCGGCGAACGTTGACAGAACCATCGGGGCGGCGGCTCCACGGGCAGCCCCAGAGTTCAAGCTGCGTCATTTCGGTGGGGCAATGACGGACAAAGTAGTCAACGACATCCTGCTCGCACAGCCAGTCGCCACCGGCTACAGTGTCGTGAAAATGGTACTCGAAGCTATCATGATCCTGTGCAACGGCTGCGGAACCGCCTTCTGCGGCCACGGTGTGGCTGCGCATGGGATAAACTTTTGAAATAAGGGCGATTTTAGCATTTGGATTTGCCTGGGCGGCTGCTATGGCGGCACGTAAACCCGCGCCACCCGCGCCAATTACAGCAAGATCGGCTTGAAAAGTTTGCACGACATTCCTCCTGATTATTGTTATTTCGCAACCCTTTCTGATCTGACCAGCCAGGGCCTCGAATACGATTCCACTGCTCCTTTATTGGTATGCATTATAATCTTAGGATGGTGAGGGAAATTTGACCTGTTCGATTTTTTTAACGTATGAATGGCCTAAAACATCATTGATTTTGATTAATTTAATTACAAAACCCCCAACCTTTAGTGATTTTACCTCCCGTCGCTGAACCTTATTCCGCTCAAAATTTGTCTCTCTGAGCTGATACGGGTAGACTTCGTGCCCTTGTTTGAATTCGGAGAACGTACCATGAGCGAGACGGCAACCTGGCAGCCGAGCGCATCCATCCCTAACTTATTAAAACGCGCAGCAATTATGGCGGAAATTCGGCGTTTCTTCGCCGATCGCGGCGTGTTAGAGGTGGAAACGCCTTGTATGAGCCAGGCCACGGTAACCGATATTCATCTGTTCCCGTTTGAGACCCGTTTCGTTGGTCCCGGCCATTCGCAAGGGATGAATCTTTATCTGATGACCAGCCCGGAATACCACATGAAGCGTCTTCTGGCGGCAGGATGTGGCCCGGTTTTCCAACTGTGCCGTAGCTTCCGTAATGAGGAAATGGGGCGTCATCATAATCCTGAGTTCACCATGCTGGAGTGGTACCGTCCGCACTACGATATGTATCGTTTGATGAATGAAGTGGATGACCTTCTGCAACAGGTGCTGGAGTGCCCGGCAGCGGAATCACTCTCTTATCAGCAGGCTTTCCAGCGCTACCTGGAAATCGATCCCCTTTCTGCGGATAAAACTCAGCTGCGTGAAGTGGCGGCGAAGCTTGATTTAAGCAATATCGCAGACACTGAAGAAGACCGCGATACCTTGCTGCAACTGCTGTTCACCATGGGCGTTGAGCCGCATATCGGCAAAGACCGTCCGGCGTTTGTCTACCACTTCCCGGCAAGTCAGGCCGCGCTGGCGCAAATCAGCACCGAAGATCACCGCGTGGCGGAACGCTTTGAGGTCTACTTCAAAGGTATTGAACTGGCGAATGGTTTTCATGAACTGACCGATGCCCGCGAACAGCAGCAGCGTTTTGAGCAGGATAATCGCAAGCGTGCCGCACGTGGTCTGCCGCAGCAACCGGTGGATACAAATCTGCTGGAGGCCCTGAAGGCCGGTATGCCGGATTGCTCCGGTGTGGCGCTGGGCGTTGATCGCCTGGTGATGCTGGCGCTGGGGGCGGAAAGCCTCGCCGAGGTAATGGCGTTTACCGTCGATCGCTCCTGATTTTTCGGCTTCACCATCCCGTCTTATCCGGGCAACGGTCTGATGGCGTTGATCATCGAAGCCTCTCCCGGTGGGAGAGGCTGTCAGAGTAGCCCCGATAAGCGCATCGGAGAAAGATTACACACTTCCCGCCGGACGATTCCCTTTCCCTGCCGATGTCAGCGTGCGCGCCGTGCGCTTGCCGTCCAGACTTTCAAGCCGCATCTGGAACGGTGGGAACGGCAGATCGATGCCATGTTCGCGGAAGCCCGCCAGAATCAACTGATGAATCTCGTGGCGCAGTGGCATACGGTGCCCCATCTCGGCGGCGTAGATACGCAGTTCAAATAGCTGAATCCCTTGCTGGAGGTCCACCAGAAACACTTCCGGGGCAGGGTTATCAATCACAAACGTACAACGTTCTGCGGCGGTATAAAGGATCTGCGTTACCTCTTCGCTGTTGGCATCGGCGGGTGCCGGAACCGTCAGCACCACACGCGTCACCGAATCCGACAGTGACCAGTTGATAAACTGCTCGGTAATAAAGGCCTTATTGGGCACGATGATCTCTTTGCGATCCCAGTCGCTGATCGTCGTGGCGCGGGTATTGATCTTCGTGACGCTACCGGTCAGATCGCGGATCGTCACGGTATCACCGATGCGGATCGGCTTTTCAAACAGAATGATCAGGCCGGAAATAAAGTTAGCGAAGATCTCCTGCAGGCCAAAGCCCAGACCGACGCCAAGCGCGGCAACCAGCCACTGCAATTTCGCCCATTCGATCCCGATCATTGAGAATCCAACCAGCCCGCCAAACAGCATTAGCAGATATTTGGTGATGGTGGTGATGGCATAACCGGTGCCGGGGGTGAGATCCAGATGCTGCAACAGGGCAAGCTCAAGCAGCGCCGGAAAGTTACGCACCAGTTGCGTGGTGATGATAAACACCAGAATGGCAATCAACACCGCGCCGAGAGTGATGGGCTCAAGGCTTTCCACCCCCTGCACCGTGGAGGTGACATCCCACAGGGAAATGTTCTCCAGGAAGCCAAAAGCTGAGTGGATTTCTGACCACAGCACAATGACGGAGAGCAGCGCGATAAGCATCAGGATCGAGCGCACCAGGCGCAGCGATTGCACGCTGATGGCATCCAGATCGAGCTCTTTCTCATCTATCTCGACCGATCCTTCGGTACTGGTGGAGTGCGGCGTCTCATCTTCGCCTTTCGCGCGTTGGGCGAGGATCTCAGCGCGACGATGGCGGGCACGATCGAACGCCAGACGGCGGCGTTGGATCAGCATCCAGCGGCGGATAATGTGATAGACCACTAACAGCAGGAACCAGATGGCGACGGAGGTTTCCAGACGCGCCAGCAGGGCCTGCGAGGTGGCCAGATAGCCCACCGCAGCAGCCAGAATCGCAATCAGCGGGGCGCTTAACAGAAGGTTCCATAACAGGCGGTTCGGCATGTTATCACCCGAACCGGTCTTATCGACATAGAGCGGGATCCCGGCGCGTTTAAGGCTGAGTGTGACGACCGCCAGCGCACCACAAATCAGAATAAAACAGAGCCTGCCCAGCGACCCGGAAAACTCCCGGTCATTGAGGTTATCGAACATGATCAGCGCCATAATCAATGGCACGATAAAACCAATGCTCATCAGGTAGTTGCGCATTCCACGCGCCACGCGATGACGCGGCCAGCCGAAATGGGCGACAAATAATCCGGTAGGGCGGGCGAAAGTGGCGCAAATCATCACCACCCACAGTAGCGGAACGGTCGCGGTGACGCCGTCGCCAATCGCTACGGCCAGCGGATACGGCCAGGCTTCCTGTAAGCCGTATCCCAGCGTTGCCCACAATACGGGAAGCGGAAGGGCGACCAGAATCGACCAGAACACCGTACGCATTGTCAGCCAGAAATGGTCCTGAGTGACTTTGCCGACTTTGGCGCTGGAACGCTCGAGGAAACGGGTGAAGTGCTTACGCGAGTAGAGGCTGAAACCTACGAGGATGAGCGCACCAAAAAGCGGGAACAGCGTCTCTTTGCTGGTTAGCATCATTGCGCTGGCTTTGCCGAGTTGGCTAAAGGTATCCAGCGAGATCAGGCGTCGCAGATCCTGCACGATTTCAACCGGCCAGCTCAGGCTCATTGGACTGACGTCCGCCGTCCAGAAAAGGTAGCGGTGCGTGGCTTCATTCACCTCGCGCAGCGCATCCTCAAGCTGGCTATTGGAAACTTTGAGCTTTGTCAGTTCCAGAATCAGGGTATCGCCACCCTGTAGTAGCGACGAGAGCAACTCACGCTGCGTGCGCAACTGGGCATCGAGTATACGGCTCTGCTCCGCCGTCAGTTGCTGGCCATCAGCCTGACGAATCTGTCGCAACTGAGGCTGCTTGTTCACCAGGTCTTCATAGCGCATGCGGTGCACGCGAAGCTGCGCCATTTCTGTATCAAGCTGCTGGGGCTTAGGCATTTCCGGCAGGCGGGCCACCTGAGCGCGCAACGCTTCACCCAACATATTGGACGCGCCCAGCCACTGTGACTGCTCGCGCAGGGTGTTCAGTGCCTGGCGGACCTGTAACATCTGATTCGTCGCCTGACGCTGTTGTGAGGCGACCAGATCCATGCGCTGCGCCTGCTGGTTCAGCGCCTGCGACAGCTCACGGTTGATCTTAAACTGTTCGATGATACCGGGCGGTAGGTTATCGCTGTTTTCCGCCAGTTGTTCGGTACTCTCCAGCGCCTGCTCGGCTTCACGCTGACGCTGGCTGTTGAGCTGATTACGCAGCGCCTGCAGGTAAGCATCCAGTTGCTGTGCCTGTTTTTGGGCCAGCTCTGAGCGCATCCGAGACAGCTCCTGGCGGTTATTTGCCGATAGCTGTGCCAGCTCCAGTTCATCGACCAGCGCCCTCAGCTTTGCAGACTCTGCCTGGGCACTCAGATTTTGTGCCTGCGCGAGCGGCGTATTGCTGGTTTGCGCGCCGATGCGGCGTTCAACTTCATTAACCTGGCGGCGGGCATCCGTTTGCTGCTGCGGAAGCTGGCTCAGGGAATCGTTAATTTCCCGGGCGCGCTCCTGCTCTTGCTGCGCCTGGCGAGTTTTTTCCAGCAACTGACTGCTGACTTGCAGAATTTCCTGGTTTAGCGCATCGGTGCTTATATTGGCAGGCACCGATTTTGGCTCATCGCGCAGGTTATCTAGCTGCGAGCGTAGCGTGCGGGAAAGTTTGGGGAAATTATCGATAACATCTTGATATTGCTGGGCGCGCTCAAGCGAGCCTTTACGCTCTTCAAGCGCGTTCAGCGCGCCCTGGAGCACTTCGACGGTTTCAGCCTGATCGGGCGTGGCTTTTGCCGCTTTGGCCTGCTCCAGTTCTTGCGAGATTTGTTTGGCATCGGGGGCCGTTGCTGCAATGGCCCCCAGGCTGAGGCACCAGGCCATCAGAAAAATGATAATCAGGCGCACTACAGCTTACCTTCTTCGTTAGACTTCGTCTTTCTTGTCGTCTACCAGCGGGCTGGCATCCAGCTCGGCGGCAATTTCTTCTGCGGGCAGAGGCGTCGGTTCAGCTTCCGGTGTCACCAGCGTTTCGGTGGAGACGGCCAGCGGCTCGCCGATTTTGGTCACAGAAAGGCTTTGCAGGTGTTCTGCCAGATTCACTTTACCCGGCGCGAACAGGTTAATCACCGTTGAACCCAGTTTGAAGCGGCCCATCTCCTGGCCTTTCAGCAGCGCAACTGCACCATCGCTCTCGCCTGCAGGAAAGGTCCAGCGTTTGATGATGCCTTCGCGCGGCGGGGTGATCGTACCGGCCCAGACTGTCTCAATACTGCCGACAATCGTGGCTCCGACCAGAATTTGCGCCATCGGGCCGAATTCAGTATCGAACAAGCAAATGACGCGCTCGTTACGGGCAAACAGGTTCGGCACGTTCTGCGCCGTCAGGTGGTTAACCGAAAACAGGTCGCCCGGTACATAAATCATTTCCCGCAGGATGCCGTTGCACGGCATATGCACGCGGTGATAATCACGCGGTGACAGGTACGTGGTAGCAAAAGAGCCATTACGAAACAGGTCTGCCATCAGGTAGTTGCCTGCCAGCAGGGCTTCCAGGCTGTAATCGTGGCCTTTCGCCTGCAGGATTTTGTCGTTTTCGATTTTACCGAGCTGGCTTATCACGCCGTCTGCGGGCATGACCAGGATGTTCGGATCGGTGTTCAGCGGGCGAACATCGTCACGCAACGGGCGCACGAAGAAGTCGTTGAAGGTGCGATAGCTGGCGGTGTCCGGCTTTTGCGCCTCCTGCATATTGACCTTGTAGTATTTGACGAACAGATCAATAACCAGTTTGGTCAGCCAACCCGCGCGTTTGCTTGCGCCCCAGCCCGCCAGGCGAGTGAGCCACAGTTTCGGCAGAATGTATTGAAGCGAAAGTTTAAATGAGTTTAACAAGGTAGCCTCCAGGCCATTGTTTTTGTCGTTCCTGACCCGGCGCTATCGCCAGGTCTTTGCAAAAAAGGGGGACGATTCTAACGACGCTTAGCTTAGTTGTCAGTCATCGGATTCAGAAAAGCTTTTACGCGTTTTTACTTGTGCCATGCTCTCAAGAATACGGTGATAATTTTCGAACCGCGTCCCGGCGATTTCGCCCTTGTCGACGGCTTCGCGGATGGCGCAGCCTGGGTCGCTGGCGTGTTTACAGTCACGGTATTTGCAGTGGCCGATATAGTCATGGAATTCGACAAAGCCGTTAGTAATTTGTTCCGGTTCCAGATGCCAGAGTCCAAATTCACGCACCCCAGGAGAATCAATCACATCGCCGCCGTGCGGGAAGTGATAAAGACGGGCGGCTGTCGTAGTGTGCTGGCCCAGACCGGAGTTATCAGAGACATCATTTGTCAGGATTTGGTCTTCATGCAGACCGAGCAGGGCGTTCAACAGGCTGGATTTGCCCACGCCAGACTGCCCGGCAAAAATACTGATACGGTCAGTTAATGCGTCCTCAAGTGGCAGCAGCCCGTTCTGGGTATGGCTGGATACCATCAATACGCGATAACCGATTTTGCGGTAGATATCCATCTGCTCATTGACGAAGGCCATACCTTCATCGTCCAGCAGATCGATCTTGTTCAGCACGATCAGCGGTTCAACCTCCAACGCTTCGCAGGCCACCAGATAACGATCGATAATATTGAGCGAGAGTTCCGGCAAAATGGCTGAAACGATCACGATCTGATCGATATTTGCCGCGATCGGTTTAACGCCATCGTAAAAGTCAGGACGGGTCAGTACGGACGTGCGATCGTGTACGGCTTCGACAATGCCTTTTACCGTCATCCCTTCCGCCGCCTCTTTGCCCGGACGCCAGACGACGCGGTCGCCGGTGACCAGTGAACGAATGGTACGACGAATATTGCAACGGTGTACGGTGCCATCCGCGGCTTCAACGTCCGCGTGCATGCCGAAGCGGCTGATCACTATGCCCTCAGACGGCTCGCCAAACAGGTTGTCATCGTAGTCGGCTTTCTCCACAGACGTTTTTAACCGGCGCTGATGATTCGCGTTGACGCGGCGTTGCTGTCCTTTGGAGAGTTTATTTTTACTCAATCGTACTGGCTCCTGGTCGCCCCGGATGGGCAAAACCTTTATGATACACGCTATTTTAGATGAATATAGTCACGCTGAATATGACGCGAGAAGGGTGGAAAATAGCATGAGTGCAAATGAAAACAACCTGATTTGGATCGATCTGGAGATGACCGGGCTGAATCCGGAACGCGATCGTATTATTGAAATCGCGACCCTGGTTACCGACGCGAATCTGAATATCCTGGCGGAGGGGCCGACAATTGCGGTTCATCAGTCTGACGCTCAGCTGGCGTTGATGGATGACTGGAACGTACGTACCCACACTGGCAGCGGTCTGGTGGAGCGCGTCAAGGCAAGTCAGTTTGATGATCGCGCGGCAGAGCTGGCGACCATCGAATTTCTGAAAGAGTGGGTGCCAGCGGGCAAGTCGCCAATTTGTGGCAACAGTATCGGTCAGGACCGTCGTTTTCTGTTTAAGTACATGCCGGAGCTGGAAGCTTACTTCCACTATCGTTATCTGGACGTCAGCACCTTAAAAGAGTTAGCGCGTCGCTGGAAACCGGAAATTCTCGACGGTTTCAAAAAACAGGGCACGCATCAGGCAATGGATGATATCCGCGAGTCTGTGGCTGAGCTTTCCTACTATCGCGAACATTTTATTAAGCTGTAAAAAGAGTGCCCGGATGGATGAAAAAGGGAGTAAGGTAGTCCGTCCGGTGCAAAAACAGGCAAGATGACGAATAATCGAGCACTTGAACGAAAAATTTAAAAAATCGTTTTCGGGGGGCTTGCAGGAGAAAGGAATTCTCGTATAATGCGCCTCCCGTGACGACACAGAAATGTGAAATTACGACAGCAAGAAAAATGATGTTTGCGGGAATAGCTCAGTTGGTAGAGCACGACCTTGCCAAGGTCGGGGTCGCGAGTTCGAGTCTCGTTTCCCGCTCC
>OKVY01000312.1_pt1 | contig 17178 bp, 15 predicted proteins | sample 1606931 | NCBI WGS metagenome assembly OKVY01 (sample SAMN03281017, study PRJEB24777) | human gut metagenome | isolation source: fecal sample PR221 from 1 month old male Chinese infant, caesarean... | reverse complement strand
TAAAGGCTGTGGGTGGTGATATCGAGACGTGTTGCAACGCTGGCAACAGAATAACCGCGATCAACAACCTGTTTGACCGCTTCAGTTTTAAACTCTTCGGGATAACGCTTACCGCTCATGGGCACCTCTCTTTAAGCCATCTTAAATGACTCTGAGGTGTCTGTTAAACCCGTGGTGATTCATGCATCAGTGGGTTAACCAGCTGAAGGAACGGAGCGGGTTTAACAAAACGACCGTGGCAGTCGCTAACAAAAACGCGAGAATAATCTGGTCGATGCTGAGAAATGATAGCGAGTATCAGACAGTTGGAAGTTAGTACCCAGCCAGAAGAGTTGCAGCGTACTGAAAAATGGTGACAGGTTGCACCTGCACAATCGGGACCTGACTAGTATATTGGCCTCAGAGGCCGCCCAGTTGTTGAGGCGATTGTGTGCAGATTACCCATTTTGGCACAGGTTAGTATTCCTGGTGCCGGATAGAAGTAAGCAACAACTCAAAACCAGATTCAGTACTTGCAAAACGGAGGTAGTCCATAGATGTAATAACTGGCTTCCGACACACCGTTCTCGCGGCACACATCCTTCACATGCAGACCCCCATCAACTTCTTTCAGAACCTGCAGGATCTGAGATTCTGTGAAACGTGCTTTCTTCATGATGAGCTTGTGGTGGTTATATTTTAACCAGATATTTCAGTTGGCGGTAAGTCTAAATTCAGGGGGACTACAATCGGTATAGGCCTGCCAGCCCGCAGAGCCAGGCAGGCTGTTGACGCAATTAATTACTGTTTTCTGCAAGAGCCCTGAATACCATTGCTACCGCATACGCCCCGGGATCCATATTACCGATCAGGCTTTCGCTACTGAGATATGATGCGCGTCCGGCATGTGCTTTGCCTGAATGGCATGTACGCTCTGCGCCCGCTTCCGCGGCTTTAAAGGCGGCCTGCAAATCTCCAGGATGCTTCTTCAGAGAAGCCAGAGCTGGTTGTAGTGCGTCAATCATTGTGCGATCACCTTCATCTGCTCCGCCATAAAACTTCATTTGGCTCAGTCCTGCATTCAGGGCTTCAGCCACACTGGCTCCCTGTTTAATTTTCTGCCCCGAGGCAGTAAAGAATATCGACATCAGAACACCACTGGAGCCTCCCATAACAACAGTCAGGCGCTCTCCAATAAGGGCAAACAGGGTGGACAGATCTCCAAGGGGGAGTTGTTTATGTTGAAGTAAGGCGGCAATTTCTCGCGCACCCGCAGCGAAAGTGGAACCTGTATCACCATCGCCGATTCTGGCATCCAGTGCATTGAGGTGGGATTCCAGTTCAGCCAGCGTTCCGGTTACCTGACCGACAATTCTGGCGACAAGAGTGTTCGGTGATGGCTGGAAATCAACCTGCGAACTGCGCAGTGAGGAAGGCATTACGTTTATCGCCCGTGGTCGCACAGGAGCCAGCCAGTTGGCCGTTTCTACGTTCGACAATAACGCTTTTTCGATGCTTTCTTCCAGCACGATAGCTGTGACAGAGAAGCCTTTCATATCCAGTGCGGTGACCAGCGGGGCCGGTCCAATCAGCCAGTCGACACGTTGTATAAGCGGGGTATTGGCCAGTTCCCGGGTCAGGATCGCCATTTCGGCGACAGATACGCCGCCGAGATTATTGAGCATTATTGCCAGGCGACTGGTTACTGGCAGGGCGGCGGTCAGTTTCCCGACCATCAGCTTGACAATCTCTGCGCTGTTCTGGGTGGTAATGACCGTTGCACCTGGTTCACCATGGATGCCCATTCCCAGCTCGGCATGTCCGGGATGAAGACGCGGTGCGTTCTCATCATTCTGTGGTAAATGGCAACTTGACAGTGCAACACCCAGGCTTACGGTATTGTTTGCCGCGTATTGTGCTTCGCGCAATACGGTGGCAAGGTTGTTGCCGTGCTCGGCATAGTAACCGGCAATTTTATGAACCAGAATGGTACCTGCAATACCTCGCGGGTGTTTATTATCCGGCAGTGAGATATCGTCACCAACGATCAGCATTTCGACGTTATATCCCAGTCGACGCGCTTTTTCCGCAGCAAGCCCAAAGTTCAGCCGGTCCCCGGTGTAGTTCTTCACAATCAGCAGACAGCCCGCTTCACCCGTTACCGCCTGGATTGCGGTCAGTACTGCATCGACGCCTGGTGAGGCGAAAAGGTCCCCACATACGGCAGCGGTCAGCATACCTTTACCGACAAAGCCGAGGTGTGCGGGTTCGTGCCCGGAGCCGCCGCCGGAGATCAGTGCAACTTTATTTTTGTCCAGATCGCGCCGAACCACGACACGGATCGCAGGATCGCTCTCCAGGCGCGCCAGGTTATCCCATGGGCTGGCGATAATTGTTCCTTCAATGACTTCGTCGACAAGGCTGGTGCGCTGGTTAAAAAAGAACTGAGACATAATGATTCCTGAAAGTTGGGGTCAGACAAATTCTCCAGAGGCAGAACCTCCGGAGTTCGGTAACGTAAGCAAAAAAGTGATTCAGGCGAGGGTCGCGCGCTGTCCGGTTATATCAAGTATCAGATGGGCACCCGTCGGGATGGTATCCAGCGCTTCACCTTGCTGAGACAGAAAAGCGATGCCAGCATGGCGGGCAATAATGGCCCCGTGGGACTTTCCACTGCCTTCACGCAGACAAATACCCCTGACCTGTTGCGTATTCAACTGGAGCACCGTTGACGGGAATATGTCATCAGCTACGATAATCGTGGATGCTGCAAATTCGGGAAGACTCTCATGAGAGCTCTGCATATTTAACTGAGTTCGATACAGAATATCTTCGATATCAATATATCGGGCCTGCAGATACTCATCATCCAGTTGACGGTATTGCTGACTCAGGTCCGTCAGAACCAGATGCCATGCCCATTGTGCATCGCAATGCTGACTACGGATGATTTCACAGGCGGCTTCGTATAAATCGGTATCATCAAGTAGCGCATGGTGACCGGAAAAAATAGCAGCGATATCTGCCGAATACTTTTCTTCCGCCATTTCAGTCAGGGTATTAAGAGCTGTCAGTGTCTGTTCAATCGCCAGCTTTAAGCGCTGTTGTTCGCTGACGATGCCTGCATCCTTCTGTAAAACCGGCAGTATTCGTGGCTGAGGGTAGCGCACGGCGTTCCCTTCCACGCCCCCATTTCGCCCGGCTGGTGCTGACAGTGGTGTGATGGCTCGATGTTCGCCGAAGTTTTCCGCTGCAAGCGACTTAAAGGCTGCCAGGGCGGCACTGGCGTCCGGTCCGGTTGCCAGGAGTCTTATCTGGTCGTTTCGACGCACCTGCAATAATGCAATCTGGTTTATGCTGTCCGGCCTGACGCATTTACCGTCTTTTTCCAGCATCAGACTGGCGTCGAAGCCGGCCAGAGCGGCGACCAGGCGTGACGCAGGACGAACGTGTAAACCGTTATCGTTTTTAATCACTACCGAGACGGATTTTGCGTCACGGTCGGCAATCACGGTGTCTGCCTTCGCTTCTTTGTGCGGTTGCGATGGTAACCCCAGTTGAACTCGTTTAGCTTCCAGTGCGTTCATTGCATCGTCGAGTACTTTGTTGATGTCGGCTCCGGAGGCGGCGCTGACTGTTGCCGCCAGTGTGCCTTCGACTAGCGGTGCGGCGCACAAACGTACTTTTGCTGCAATCTCCGGGTCGAGCAGCTCTAAAGCCGTTTCTGCGCTCAGTAATGCGCTACCGATATCCATCATAACCAGTACATGATCGCTGTCAGCAACGGACTCAATGGCATTCATGACCTTAACCGGATCAGTGCCAATTGGATTCTCCGGGTCGTCGATCCCGGCGGCAATAGCCAGTTTGCAGCCATCATTGATTAACATTTGCCGGGCCAGTTCTCCGACACCTTCGCCCAGACGGGCACTATGAGAAACGATAACCAGGTTTACCATCGTCTTATCCTTACTCTTTGGCGGCGGCGGCCAGCATCTGGATCATAAACATCACGGAGGTTGCTCCCGGATCCTGATGACCGATACTGCGCTCGCCGAGATAGCTGGCACGCCCTTTGCGCGCCTGCATGGTGATGGTGGCGTGGGTGGCGGCTTCCGCCTGTATACTGGCGGCATCCAGTGCGGCCTGGACCGGCAGATGCTGCTCGCGGGAATGTTGGAGTGATTCCACAACCGGTAACCAGACATCGCACATAGTTTTATCCCCCGGTTCTGCTTTGCCCCGGTTCACTACACCATCGGCTCCTTCGCTGAACATCTGATACAACTCATCAAGAGTCAGGCTCTGGTACGCCTGAGTCACCTGCGCGGCGCGGATAAAGAAGGTTCCAAACAGTGGACCGCTGGCTCCTCCGACATTGGACATCAGGGCCATACCCGTATTTTTGAGGATAAAACCAATGTCTTTATCAGCGACGGAGGGAAGTTTTTCCACTACCTTAGTGAAACCACGATGCATGTTCAGGCCGTGGTCTGCATCACCGATAGCTCTGTCCAGCCCGGTGAGAAAATCGCTCTCTTTTGTGAAGATTTCACCACAGCGATACAGCCAGCTGACAATTTGCACTCTGCTCAATGACATATTGTGCTCCTTATTTGCCCCAGTTCAGCGCCGGGGTGTGTACGGGGGCGTCCCACAATGCCAGCGTATCGTCGTCTGCTTTCAGCAGTGTGATGGAAAACCCCGACATATCCAGTGACGTACAGTAGCTGCCGACAAGATTGCGTTCGATCGTGATCCCTGCATTCTTGCAGCGCTGTGCCAGGCGATTATAGGCACCGTACAGTTCAGACTGCGGTGTCGCGCCGAGATTATTAACCAGTGCTATTACCCGGTCACCGCTTTGCAATGCTGCTTTGGTCTGCAGAACGTCCAGCCAGATACCTCTGGCGGTATCCCACTGGCGAAGGGTACGGCTGTAAACGCCGTTCTCGAGCAGTGTATCGAACATTTCATCGACGGTTCTGTCCAGCGAGGTAAAGCGGCGGCGATCAATACCGGGCTCACCGTGAATACCGACACCAAACTCCATCTCATCATCCTGCAACTCGAAGGAGGGTTGACCCGCTGCCGGCACAGTGCAGGCGCTAATCGCAATGCCGATGGAGTGGCCGAGATTATTGAGTTTACGCCCCAGCTCCGCACAGGCTTCCAGTGAGTCACCACGTTCGGCGGCCGCACCGACCAGTTTCTCGATCAGTACGGTGTTGGCAACGCCACGGCGCCCGGCCGTGTAGAGGCTGTCTTTCACCGCAACATCATCATCCACCACCACCGTCGTCACTTTTATACCGCCTTCATGCAGCAACTCGGTGGCCGTTTCGAAATTGAGGATGTCGCCGGTATAGTTTTTGATGATCAACAGCACACCTTCTCCGCCATCGATATTCATCGCGCATTCGAACATTTTATCCGGTGTCGGTGAAGTGAAAATTTCCCCGGGACATGCGCCGGACAGCATCCCATGGCCGATATAGCCGCAGTGCATCGGCTCGTGCCCGCTACCGCCGCCGGAGAGAAGCGCAACTTTTCCGTTGACCGGTGCATCAGCGCGGGTGACGTACAGCGGATCCTGATGCAAGGTCAGTTCTGGATGGGCCTGTGCAAGCCCGAGTAATTGTTCATTCAGTACATCTTCGACACGGTTAATCAGTTTTTTCATTGTTTATACTCCGTCGGAGAAGGTTCGATGTAGTCACTCTGCCTGCAGGGTGTCATCGCGTAGGGATATCGCCTGAAAATCGATTCGTCTGGCGATGTCCTGATTCTGTCTGAGTTGAAGGGAAAAAAAATTCTCCGGAAATAAGTTTCATTAGGGAACAAAAAATAAATATTTTGTTCCCTAATGAAACTCGTTTTGCGGGATAAAAGCAAAAATGCGACCTGGGGCTATTTTTACTCCAGATCTGGAGGGTAATAATTCGCTGTGACGAATTATTTTTTGTGCGGTCTTGTTGTCGGATGACGGTAAGAAAGGGATATGGCAGTTCCTTACCCTGAAAGATTATGTGCAAGTGGAACGGATCAGGATCGCAATCCTGGTTTTTTATGAAAGCATATGTTCCATTGTGAAACGTTATTTTTTTATTTCCGTTCCATTTGAGAACAAACTGAGGCGGGGTTTTTTTGTCATTCATTCACCCTAAAGTGGGTTCACCGCCCTGGTTCTTTTTCCGTGCCGGCTGTAACGCGCTGGCCGGAAGGGGCAACGCCAGGGTTCATCATGTCAAACATGCACTTATTTGAGGGTGAAAGGAATGCTTAAAGTTATTCAGTCTCCAGCCAAATATCTCCAGGGTCCGGATGCATCCATTCAGTTTGGAGAGTATGCCAAAAATCTGGCAGACAGCTTTTTCGTGATTGCAGACGACTTCGTTATGAAACTCGCGGGGGAAAAAGTACTTGACGGCCTGAACAGACATAACGTCAGTTGCCATGCGGAACGTTTCAACGGCGAATGCAGCCATGCTGAAATCAATCGACTGATTACCATCCTGAAACAAAAAGGCTGCCGCGGAGTGGTTGGCCTCGGTGGCGGTAAAACACTCGATACAGCCAAAGCAATTGGTTATTACCAGAAGTTACCTGTGGTGATTATCCCGACAATTGCTTCCACCGACGCTCCAACCAGTGCTCTGTCAGTGATCTACACAGAAGCCGGTGAATTTGAGGAGTATCTGATTTACCCGAAAAATCCGGATATGGTGGTAATGGATACAGCAATTATCGCAAAAGCACCGGTACGTCTGCTGGTATCAGGAATGGGGGATGCGCTCTCTACCTGGTTTGAAGCAAAAGCCTGCTATGATGCCCGGGCCATCAGTATGGCCGGTGGTCAGTCCACTGAAGCTGCATTACGCCTGGCGCGGCTTTGTTATGATACGCTGCTGGCAGAAGGAGAGAAGGCCCGTCTCGCTGCGCAGGCTGGTGTGGTTACCGACGCGCTGGAGCGTATCATTGAAGCCAATACCTACCTCAGTGGTATCGGTTTTGAAAGCAGCGGTCTGGCTGCGGCACATGCCATTCATAACGGCTTTACGATTCTGGAAGAATGTCATCATTTATACCATGGTGAAAAAGTTGCTTTTGGCACCCTGGCGCAGCTTGTTCTGCAAAACAGTCCAATGGAAGAGATCGAAACGGTACTGGGCTTCTGCCAGAAGGTTGGCCTGCCGGTTACACTGGCTCAGCTTGGTGTAAAAGAAGGGATCGAAGGAAAGATCCAGGCAGTGGCGAAAGCGACCTGCGCCGAAGGAGAGACGATACACAATATGCCATTCGCGGTGACTCCGGACAGTGTTTGTGCCGCGATCCTGACTGCCGACCTGCTGGGGCAGCAATGGCTGGCGCGTTAATCTGCTGTTGGTAAGCCTCCGCCCCCCTCTGACTGGTTCTGCCGGGGGGGGATTGTTAAGGTTAAATTGCGGAAATGGATATGACTGCACAGACACAGAGTTTTTCTTCAGTGATCACCCAGTCATGGCACCGCTGCAGCAGGTTTATGCAGCGGGAGATCTGGCAGGTGCCACATCAGGCGCAGGGTCTGACCTTCGAATCCATTTGCCGGCGTAAGACTGCACTGCTGACAATTGGGCAGGCGGCACTTGAAGATGCCTGGGAGTTTATGGACACCCGTCCATGTGCACTGTTCATCCTTGATGAGTCCGCCTGTATTCTCAGCCGTTGTGGCGATCCGCAGACACTGATGCAACTTGAGACACTGGGGTTTCATGATGGTAGCTACTGTGCGGAAAGTATTATCGGCAGTTGTGCGCTGTCACTGGCATCCATGCTGGGACAACCAATAAAAACCAGTGGCAAAGAACATTTTAAGCAGGCGCTGCATCCATGGTCGTTTTGTTCAACACCAGTGTTCGATAATCATGGGCGTTTATTCGGTTCAATTTCACTGTGCTGCCTGGACGGGCAGCAGGCAGGATCTGATCTGTCCCTGACTCTGTCAACCGCCCGTGAAGTGGGGAACTCGCTGTTGACCGACAGTCTGCTGGCAGAGTCGAACAGGCATCTGAATCAGATGTATGGCCTGCTGGAAAGTATGGATGATGGCGTGATGGCATGGAATGAACAGGGGGTGTTGCAGTTTCTCAATATGCAGGCGGCAACGTTGCTGCATCTGGATGCACAGGTCAGCCAGGGTAAAAATATCAATGATCTGGTTACACTCCCCGCATTGCTGCGCCGTGCTATCAAACAAGCCCGTGGGTTGAATCACGTCGAAGTTATATTCGAAAGCCAGCACCAGTTCGTCGATGCGGTGATCACCCTGAAACCTATTGTCGAGGAGCAGGGAAACAGCTTTATTTTATTGCTACATCCGGTGGAACAGATGCGGCAACTGATGACCAGCCAGTTAGGTAAGGTCAGCCATACCTTTGAGCAAATGTCGGCAGATGATCCGGAAACTCGGCGTCTGATCCATTTCGGGCGCCAGGCTGCGCGGGGTATTTTTCCTGTTTTGCTGTGTGGTGAAGAAGGTGTGGGGAAAGAGTTACTCGCTCAGGCTATACATAATGAAAGCGAACGGGCGGGGGGGCCTTTCATTGCTGTCAATTGTCAGCTTTACGCTGACAACACGCAGGGGCAGGACTTTATGGGTAATGCACCGACCGATGATGAACATGGTCGCCTGAGTCGCCTTGAACTGGCAAATGGCGGCACATTGTTTCTGGAAAAAATTGAATACCTGGCGCCGGAATTACAATCGGCGCTGTTGCAGGTCATTAAGCAGGGTGTTCTGACCCGTCTGGATGCGCGACGTCTTATCCCGGTGGATGTTAAAGTGATTGCCACCACCACTGCCGGCCTGGCCAATCTGGTTGAGCAGAACCGCTTTAGCCGTCAACTCTATTATGCCCTCCATTCTTTCGAGATAGTCATTCCTCCGTTGCGGGCGCGGCTCAACAGTATTCCTTCTCTGGTACATAGTCGCCTGCGCAGTCTCGAAAAACGATTTTCCTCACGCCTTAAGGTGGATGATGATGTGCTGTCGCAACTGGCGGGTTACTCCTGGCCGGGTAATGATTTTGAACTCAACAGTATTATCGAGAATATTGCTATCAGCAGTGATAATGGCCATATTCGTCTGAGCAGCCTGCCGGAATATCTGTTCTCCGAACGTTTCGGTACCGACAGTGCATCGTCCCTGTTGCCCGCCAGTCTGACTTTCACTGCTATTGAGAAAGAGGCCATTATTCATGCCGCCCGTGTCACCAGCGGGCGGGTGCAGGAGATGTCCCGGCTCCTCAACATCGGACGCACCACATTGTGGCGCAAGATGAAGTTATACAATATCGATGCCAGCCAGTTCAGGCACCGGCGTCAGGGGTAGTTTCTTCAATCCTCGCCATTGAAAAGAGCGCATCAGAAAGTCGATTTATATAGCGCTTTAACTCGTTGCGCAGCGGAAGCGTTCTGTCCATAGTAATCAGGATACGTTCCAGCCGGCGGGTCAGTGTTCGCGCCATGTGAAACTGGGCGGAGGCCAGATTTTTCCCCGGGATCACAAACTGCTTAAGTGGACCACTCTGGGCCATATTGCGGTCAATAAGCTGCTCCAGTACCTGAATATCGCTGTCATCAATTGTCTGTTTTAAGCGCGTTAGCCCTTTATCATCACTGGCCAGTTCCGCTCCCAGCATGAACAACGTCTTCTGTATCATATGAAGGCTTCCCCGTAGCTCGTGATGTTGGGTGGTGGCGTGACAAACACCCAGCATGGAAATCAGTTCATCGACGGTGCCGTAAGCTTCCACACGAATATTATCCTTGTCGGTGCGGCTACCGCCGAACAGGGCTGTTGTGCCCTTATCGCCGCTTCGGGTATAGATGTGATACATTTATTTTCTCTCGCTTAATGGCAGAATTTTCACCAGTTGGCCTGCGTTGGCCCCGAGTATGCGGATCTGCCCGGGGTTGTCTCCGATATGTCCGGTTACCAGTGGTCTGTCATCGGGCAACTGAGCATGTGTCAGAGCAATATCACCCGCTGCGCTGAGGCCGAGGCCTACGCGCAGCGTGGAATTTCTGGCTGCCAGCATGCTTAGCGCGCTGGCGTCTCGTCCTTCATCGCAACAGATCACCTGACAAGGGACGCCCTGTTCTTCTATCCCCCAGCAAAGCTCATCAATGGCACGGGCGTCCTGCCAGTGCGGGTCATAAAAAAGATGTACTCCGGGTGGTGAAAGTGACATAGCAGCCCCCTGTGCAGCGATCAGAACGCCTGGCGGAAGATTTCTGCAACTTCTTTCTCGTTGCCTTTACGCGGATTTGAGAAAGCGTTACCGTCTTTAAGCGCCATTTCGGCCATGTATGGGAAATCAGCCTCTTTGACACCCAACTCACGCAGATGCTGGGGTATACCAATATCTGCGGAAAGGCGTGCGATGGCCCGGATTGCTTGCTCTGCAGCGTCCATGGTGGAAAGACCGGAAATGTTTTCTCCCATAAATCCGGCAATATCAGCAAACTTCTCCGGGTTGGCTATCAGATTGTAGCGTGCGACATGTGGCAGCAACACCGCGTTTGCCACACCATGCGGCATGTCATACAGACCGCCGAGCTGATGAGCCATGGCGTGAACATAACCGAGATTAGCATTGTTAAATGCCATGCCAGCCAGCAGCGAGGCATAAGCCATATTCTCACGTGCTTTCAGGTTGGTTCCAAGTGCCACTGCCTGACGCAGGTTGCTGGCTATAAGCCGGATCGCCTGAATTGCGGCGGCGTCGGTAACCGGGTTGGCATCTTTGGAAATATAGGCTTCGACTGCATGGGTCAGTGCATCCATGCCGGTCGCGGCCGTCAGCGACGCGGGTTTACCGAGCATCAGTAGCGGGTCGTTGATGGACACTGACGGCAGATTGCGCCAACTGACGATAACGAACTTCACTTTTGTTTTTGTATTGGTCAGCACACAGTGTCGGGTCACTTCACTGGCGGTACCCGCAGTGGTGTTAACGGCGACAATGGGGGGCAACGGGTTGGTCAGGGTTTCTATACCAGCGTAGCTATAGAGATCGCCTTCATGAGTTGCAGCGATACCTATACCCTTACCACAGTCGTGTGGACTACCTCCGCCAACAGTGACAATAAAGTCGCACTGTTCTTTGCGGAACACTTGCAGACCATCAAGGACGTTGGTGTCTTTCGGGTTTGGCTCAACTCCATCAAATACCACAACTTCAATGCCGGCTGCGCGCAAATGGCCCACGGTCTTGTCGACTGCGCCATCTTTAATAGCGCGCAGACCTTTATCGGTGACCAGAAGGGCTTTTTTCCCGCCCAACAGTTTACAACGCTCTCCGACGACGGAAATAGCATTCGGGCCAAAAAAGTTCACGTTTGGCACCAGGTAATCAAACATACGATAGCTCATAATATACCTTCTTCAATATTTACCATAATTCAGAGAAACAACGCAGAGCTGTTTCGGCTAATTGCATGTCTTGCTCTACAGTGCCGCCACTAACGCCCACGGCACCAATCACTTTCCCATCTAAAAAAACCGGAAGACCACCGCCGAAAATAACAATTCGTTGTTGGTTTGTTAGCTGTAAACCATAAAGTGACTGTCCGGGTTGTACCGCTCCGGTAATTTCATGTGTACCCTGTTTCAGGCAGCAGGCGGTATAAGCCTTATTCAGAGATATATCGCAACTGGTAACAAAGGCTTCATCCATTCGTTGCATTAACAGCGTATTTCCGCCCTGATCAACAGCAGAAAACACCACTTTTACATTGATTTCATTCGCTTTTAGTTCCACTGCTGTTGCCATTTTTTTTGCTGCAGTCAGCGTAATGGTGTTGATTTGTTGGCTCTTGTTCATGATATTCCTATGCCAGGCACACACTCAGGTGAGTATATGTGGTGCAATTAAATGTGTAGGGTTGAGATGATAAGTTATCACTGCGTCAGTGACATCGTATGGCGTTCCTTTCTCTCTATTTTCTCGTCTGCTTCCATTAAGTCAATAGAGTGGAATTTTACGATATGAACACAATTAAAACGGGAATGCTAATTTAGTGATGCGCATCACTCGTTGGGATCACATTTCTGCTCATATGTTTATTTAATGCGTTTCAGTCTGAAACATGAATTTATTGTCTCGTACCAGACTGGAACGAAATTAATTTTATTTTTTTTATTATTGGCTCATTTAAAGTTGCGCTATTGCTGGTAACACAATCGATCCGCTGGTGAGTGTTGCCCTTACTGTGCTGCACAGCGCCCCTGTATTTACCTTTTGAGTCAATAAGCGATGAAAAGATCAAAACGATTCGAAGTGCTTGCCCGGCGTCCTGTCAATCAGGACGGGCTGATTGGCGAATGGCCTGAGGAAGGGCTGATTGCGATGGAAAGTCCGTTCGACCCGCTCTCGTCGGTGAAAGTGGAAAATGGTCTTATCGTTGAACTGGACGGCAAATGCCGCGATCAGTTTGATATGATTGACCGTTTCATTGCCGATTACGCGATTAATATCGTGGAAACAGAGCAGGCGATGCGTGTTGATGCGCTTTCTATTGCCAGAATGCTAGTTGATATCAACGTTAGCCGGGAAGAGATCATTGCCATCACTACAGCCATTACGCCCGCCAGAGCGGTCGAAGTGATGGCGCAGATGAATGTGGTGGAGATGATGATGGCATTGCAGAAAATGCGTGCCAGGCGTACTCCCTCCAACCAGTGCCATGTCACCAATCTGAAAGATAATCCGGTACAGATTGCCGCAGATGCTGCCGAAGCAGGGATCCGTGGTTTCTCTGAACAGGAAACCACGGTCGGTATCGCCCGCTATGCGCCTTTTAATGCGCTGGCGCTACTGGTCGGATCACAATGTGGCCGGCCGGGTGTACTGACGCAGTGTTCCGTGGAAGAGGCGACTGAACTGGAACTGGGGATGCGAGGTTTAACCAGCTACGCTGAAACGGTCTCGGTATACGGGACTGAAGCGGTATTTACGGACGGTGATGATACACCGTGGTCGAAGGCATTTCTGGCTTCAGCTTATGCGTCGCGTGGGTTGAAAATGCGCTACACTTCTGGCACCGGCTCTGAAGCATTAATGGGGTACGCAGAGAGCAAATCTATGCTCTATCTGGAATCGCGCTGCATTTTCATCACCAAAGGTGCAGGCGTGCAGGGACTGCAAAACGGCGCGGTCAGCTGTATCGGCATGACCGGTGCTGTGCCCTCTGGCATACGTGCTGTGCTGGCTGAAAACCTGATCGCCTCGATGCTGGATCTTGAAGTTGCCTCTGCCAACGACCAGACCTTCTCTCATTCCGATATCCGTCGTACCGCGCGCACCCTGATGCAGATGTTGCCAGGCACGGACTTCATATTCTCCGGTTACAGTGCGGTTCCAAACTACGACAACATGTTCGCCGGCTCGAACTTCGATGCTGAAGATTTCGATGATTATAACATCCTGCAGCGGGACCTTATGGTTGATGGTGGACTGCGACCTGTAACGGAAGAAGAAACTCTCGCTATTCGCAATAAAGCCGCTCGCGCTATTCAATCGGTGTTCCGTGAGCTGAGCTTGCCATCAATCACCGACGAAGAGGTTGAGGCTGCCACCTATGCGCACGGGAGCAAAGACATGCCACCCCGCAACGTGGTTGAGGACCTGAGCGCGGTGGAAGATATGATGAAGCGCAATATCACCGGTCTGGACATCGTCAGTGCACTGAGCCGCAGCGACTTTGAAGATGTCGCCAGTAATATACTCAACATGCTCAGGCAACGTGTCACCGGTGACTATCTGCAAACCTCCGCCATTCTTGACCAACAGTTCAGTGTGGTCAGTGCCGTTAACGATATTAACGACTATCTGGGGCCTGGAACGGGCTATCGCATTTCCGCCGAACGCTGGGCAGAAATTAAAAATATCCCGGGTGTTATTCAGCCCGACACTATTGAATAAGGCGGTGCAACTGTGGAACAGACAACCAGACAACGACCCAGCTTTACCCTGACGATAACTGAGGGTGAGACGGCGAAAATCGACGCCCGTGCCGATGAGGTGGTGATAGGCATTGGTCCGGCGTTTGATAAGTACCAGCATAAAACTCTGATTGATATGTCGCACAAGGAGATCCTCAACGAGCTGATTGCCGGGGTGGAAGAAGAGGGACTGCATGCGCGGGTTGTCAGGATCCTGCGAACTTCTGATGTGTCTTTTATGGCCTGGGACGCGGCGAATCTCAGCGGTTCCGGGATTGGCATCGGTATCCAGTCGAAGGGGACTACAGTTATCCATCAGAGAGATTTGCTGCCCCTCAGCAACCTGGAACTATTCTCCCAGGCCCCACTGCTGACCCTGGCGACCTACCGGCAGATCGGTAAAAACGCCGCACGTTATGCCCGAAAAGAGTCACCGTCGCCGGTACCCGTGGTGAACGATCAGATGGTTCGACCGAAATTTATGGCCAAAGCTGCATTGTATCATATCAAGGAGACAAAACATGTGGTGCAGGATGCCCCTCCTGTAACGATCCACGTAGAGGTTAAATTCGTAAGGAACTGACAATGAAAGAAAAAAACGTGACTACGCAGGATTACCCGTTATCCACCCGCTGCCCGGAGAGGATTGTCACTCCAACCGGAAAGCCGCTAACTGACATTACGCTGGAGAATGTGCTGGCCGGTAACATCGGACCGCAGGATGTCCGCATTTCGCAACAGACACTGGAATATCAGGCGCAGATTGCCGGACAGATGCAGCGACATGCAGTGGCACGCAATTTTCGTCGTGCGGCAGAACTGATTTCTGTTCCCGATGCGCGGATCCTCGAAATTTATAATGCTCTGCGGCCGTTTCGTTCGTCTGAGGCCGAGCTGCTGGCAATCGCTGATGAGCTGGAACATACCTGGCATGCCACAGTGAATGCCGGTTTTGTTCGTGAATCGGCGGAAGTATACCGGCAGCGCAACAAGCTGCGCAAAGGGAGTTAAGCGAGGGAGATTATGCCGTTAATTGCGGGGATTGATATCGGCAACGCCACTACTGAAGTGGCTCTGGCGTTCAGGGACCATCGGGCTACACGTTTTGTCGCAAGTGGTATCGTCGCCACAACAGGCATGAAAGGGACGCGGGACAATATCGCCGGGGTGATCGCCTCGTTACAACAGGCACTGGATAATACCCCATGGTCACTTGCGGACGTGGCAAAGATTTGCATCAACGAAGCGGCGCCAGTGATTGGCGATGTGGCGATGGAAACTATCACTGAAACCATCATCACTGAGTCTACAATGATCGGCCACAATCCGCAGACGCCCGGCGGGGCGGGGATAGGTGTTGGGACGACCATCGCCGTGCATCGCCTGGCGGCACTTGACGAAGCGCAGTTTGCCAGAGGTTGGATCCCGCTTATCGGCGAGGATATGGATTTTCTGGAAGCAGTCTGGCTGCTGAATGAGGCTCTGGACCTGGGTATCAATGTGGTGGCGGCTATCCTGAAAAAAGATGACGGAGTACTGATCAACAACCGGCTACGCAGGACGATGCCGGTAGTGGATGAAGTGACGCTGCTGGAGCAGGTGCCGGAAGGTGTACTGGCTGTTGTCGAGGTGGCAGTAGCCGGCCAGGTCGTGCGGGTACTGTCTAATCCCTATGGTATTGCAACCTTTTTTGCCCTGACGCCGGAAGAAACGCAGACCATTGTGCCCGTCGCCCGGGCATTGATTGGTAACCGTTCGGCTGTTGTGCTTAAAACCCCACAGGGTGATGTGCGCTCCCGGGTGATCCCTGCCGGGAAACTTTACATCAGCGGTGAGAAACGTGGCGGTGAAGCGGATGTGGCGCATGGAGCCGAAAGCATCATGCAGGCGATGAGTAGCTGTGCGCCAGTGCTGGATATTCGTGGAGAGGCAGGTACTCACGCAGGCGGCATGCTGGAACGTGTGCGCAAGGTCATGGCCTCACTGAGCGGACATGAGATGAGCGCTGTGCATATCCAGGATTTGCTGGCGGTGGATACCTTTATTCCACGCAAAGTACAGGGGGGCATTGCCGGTGAGTATTCGATGGAGAATGCGGTAGGTATCGCAGCGATGGTGAAATCAGATCGTCTGCAAATGCAGGCGATTGCCAGTGAACTGAATGTACGTCTGAAAACAGAGGTTGAAGTGGGGGGCGTGGAAGCCAACATGGCTATCGCTGGTGCGTTGACTACCCCCGGGTGTGCGGCACCACTGGCCATTCTGGATTTAGGCGCAGGCTCCACCGATGCCGCTATTATCAACGCTGACGGCAGGGTGAAATCTGTACATCTGGCTGGGGCGGGTAATATGGTCAGCCTACTGATTAAAACCGAGCTGGGGCTTGACGATCTACAGCTTGCGGAAGAGATAAAAAAATACCCATTGGCGAAAGTTGAGAGCCTGTTCAGTATTCGTCACGAGAACGGGGCGGTTGAGTTTTTTCGCGACGCACTGAGTCCCTCGGTGTTCGCCAGAGTCGTGTATATCAGGGATGGCGAACTGGTGCCAATTGATAGTCCAAACTCGCTGGAAAAAATCCGCCTTGTGCGTCGACAGGCAAAAGAAAAAGTGTTTGTCACCAATTGTCTGCGCGCGCTACGGCAGGTTTCTCCGGGTGGTTCTATCCGCGATATTACCTTTGTGGTCCTGGTGGGGGGCTCATCGCTGGACTTTGAGATCCCGCAACTGCTCACTGAGGCCCTGGCACACTATGGTGTGGTCGCCGGGCAGGGCAATATTCGGGGAACGGAAGGACCGCGTAATGCAGTAGCGACTGGCCTGGTTTTAGCCTGCGAAACTGATTAATGAGGTAGCCAGATTAACACTTTTTTATTAAACGCTATTTTTAAGGAGTCCGATTATGAGTCAGACGTCAACTATACAGGGGCAATGCATTGCCGAGTTCCTCGGTACTGGTTTGCTTATTTTCTTTGGGACGGGTTGTGTCGCGGCACTGAAAGTGGCAGGAGCCAGCTTCGGGCAATGGGAAGTCAGTATCATCTGGGGGCTGGGCGTGGCAATGGCTAGCTATCTGACGGCGGGGGTATCCGGTGCTCATCTCAATCCGGCGGTAACTATCGCGCTGTGGCTGTTTGAATCGCCACGGGTTTAACAGACACCTCAGAGTCATTTAAGATGGCTTAAAGAGAGGTGCCCATGAGCGGTAAGCG
>OKVY01000299.1_pt1 | contig 17915 bp, 15 predicted proteins | sample 1606931 | NCBI WGS metagenome assembly OKVY01 (sample SAMN03281017, study PRJEB24777) | human gut metagenome | isolation source: fecal sample PR221 from 1 month old male Chinese infant, caesarean... | reverse complement strand
GAGAACAACCCGTACCTCGATCAGGTTCGCGCCATCGCCGAGCAGGAAGGGTCTGTGGTGGTGCCGGTGTGCGCCGCCGTTGAAGCGGACATCGCCGAGCTGGACGATGAAGAGCGTGACGAGTTTATGGCTGAGCTGGGCCTCGAAGAGCCGGGCCTGAACCGCGTGATCCGCGCCGGTTACGCTCTGCTGAACCTGCAGACCTACTTCACCGCGGGCGTGAAAGAAGTTCGCGCATGGACCATCCCGGTCGGAGCGACCGCGCCGCAGGCAGCCGGTAAGATCCACACCGACTTCGAAAAAGGCTTTATCCGCGCGCAGACCATCGCTTATGAAGACTTCATTGCCTACAAAGGCGAACAGGGCGCGAAAGAAGCCGGTAAAATGCGTGCTGAAGGTAAAGACTACATCGTGAAAGATGGCGATGTGATGAACTTCCTGTTCAACGTCTAATCCCACTGGCTGGCGTTTTCGCCGCCACCGCGCAAAAAAATCCACGCAGCGGCGTGGATTTTTTTTACCCAGGCGACACGCTACTCCACAATATGGGTATCTTCTGCCGCCTCGTAGCCATCAACGATCTGCACAATTTTCTTTAACTCAGCCTCAATAAAAGCCGGGGTAGCGCTTTCCCCTGAGGCCGGGTGATGAAGCTCCACCGATATACCGCTGGCGGCATTGGTCAGCGACAGGCTGATCTCCTGCTGGCCCCGCGAGGACGAAGAACGCCCGATATGCTGCATGATAGCCGCCGCCGCCGCGCGCGTATCAACGTCTGCGAGATGACCCCATCTCATTTCAACATGCCCCTGCTGCCCTGCCTTTATCACCTGCAGCGTATAGCCGCTTCTTGCCGTTGCCATGCCTTTTCCTCCGATTTAGTTGCCCGGGCGTCACATTATCAGCCCGGTTTTATCAGCCAGGTTCGCGCGCCTGCGCCTTGCCGTTAATGACTCTTTTCCACATAGGTCTGCATGTTTTCTTTGGTCACTAACTCAAACGGGATCCAGACATGAGACTCGACCTTTTCTCCTTTAATCAGCTTCAGCGCTACCGCTAAGGCCGTTTTGCCCTGACCGACGGCGTCCTGGAAAACCGTCACCTGAATCTTATCGCTGGCCAGGGCTTTCAGCCCGTCCGGGGTGGCGTCGATCCCGCCGATCAGCAGCTTCTTCTGGCTTTTCTCCAGCGCCATCGCCGCGCCAATCGCCATCTCATCGTTGTTCGCCGCCACAATATCAATCGCTTCTCCGTTGCCCGTCCAGTTCTGCATCAGATCCATGCCCTCGCTGCGGGAATAGTTGGCCGGCTGTTTCTGCACCACTTTCATTGCCGGATACTTGGCCACCACCTGCTCCACATCTTTGGTGCGCTGCAGCGCGCCGGCGTCGGTGAGATTGCCGATCATGATGGCGACGTTGCCTTTGTAGTTCGCCAGCTTCGCCAGCGCCTCCATCTGCAATGTGCCAGACTCCCGCTCGTCCGAACCGACAAACACCACGCCGGGCGGTAACGTTTTATCCCCCGGCGTCCGGTTCACATACACCAGCGGCATTTTGGCCTGCTGCGCCATCTTCGTCAGCTGCGGGGTGCTGGCGGAGTCCACCGGGTCGACGATGATCGCGTCCACGCCGGAGGCGATGAAGCTCTGCACCTGATCGGCCTGGCGTCCGGTGTCGCCGCGGGCGTCTTCAAACTGTACGTCGACGTGGCGGGCTTGAGCTTCTTTCTCAATGGACTGGCGGATAATAGTGAGAAAGTTTTGATCGAAGTAGGCCATTGAGACGCCGATCTTCTCCGCTAATGCCGAAGCGGAACTGGCCAGAAGGCCTACTAACAGGATGATTTTACAGTGCTTCATAGTATGCCCTCAGAGATCGAAATAAAATTTTCAATACAACTACAAACGGTATATTTAAATCATTTTCAGACTACGAAGGGCGTTCGGTTCTTGCAATATTGATGTAAAGAAAATGTTGCCATGCGCACACTTTATTTCACCGCCTCACTCACCGAGGGCTCACCGGTTGCGGGGAGCGCAGCGGTCGGCGACGCCGGCTGTTTTCGCTTCAGCAGGGCATACTCCACTATCAGCTGTTGCAGATGCAGCTCCGCGAGGCTTCCCCGCGCGGCTGGCCAGGGTTGATCAACCGGAAGCGCGGCCAGCTGGCGCAGCTGCTCCTCCAGCGGAACAGCTCGGTTAAACGACTGTGTGATGGCAAATACTGCGGTTTTCAGTTCGCTCACCGTCAGGTACTTCCCCTTCTGCTCGTCGAGGGCATTGAGCTGGTCGGCGAGCCGCTGCAGCTGCAGCATGCCCTCCGACCAGCCGGTAAGGTTTTCCGCGGGCAATGCGCCAGCACTCAGCTGCTGCCGCCACTGCTGCGCCAGCGGTTGCGCCTGATCCGGCCAGCGGATAAGGGCCTGGTGGACCAGCTGGTCGCCGTAGCTGACCGCCCAGTCCGGCGCCAAGCGGGCAAGCTCGCCAAGCTGGCGCTGCGTCTGTGGCAGATCAACCGGCCCCGGGGGCGTTGTCGCCGGCAGGCCCGGTATCGGTCCGGCATTTTGGGTGACCGAAATGGGCGGCAAGTCGGACTGACGCAGCGCCAGCCATCCGCCGACGGCGATACCCGTTACCGCCAGCATGGTAACCATTCCGGCGATAAACGGCTTCCAGCGCGGCGCGGCTGCCGGAGTAGACGCCGCCACCGGCGCGGGCCGCTTTGCAGGTGAAGGCGGAGCCAGCGGCTCAGCCTTTGGTCTACGTTTTAGGTCTGGCACTGGCTCAGCCTTCGCCGCATCCTCTTCGCTGACCAGAGTGCCGGGAAGTTCCGCGTCAGACACCGCCACCGGCGGCGCGGTGGGAAGCGCTGGCGCAGGGTCGAGGCTCTCGAAGCGAGTTGCCGTGCTGTGCAGTAGCGCCCGCAGGTCGCTCAGCTGGTTTTCAGGAGCGATCTCAAGGCGCTGGAGCACTGCGTCGAAGCTTTGCAGCGAACGTTCAGCCTGCTCAAGCGAATCAACATCCTCTGGGGTAAGATTCAGGGTACGGATCACCTGCCGCAGCCGCTTGCTCAGGGTGCGGAAGATCTCTGTCCGGGCCGGGAGCGCCTGTGGCCACAGGTTTTTCCCCTGACGAACCAGCAGCGACTCCATAAGCGTCAGCCCCTCATTGATCCCTGCCACCCCGCCCAGCCGGGCGCGGGCCAGGGTATACCAGGCGACAGTCTGCAGGTCCGCGCCGTGATGCTCCAACAGCCCGCGGGCAAGCTGCTCGGCATACGGCCAGTTAATATCCGGCCGCGCCGGGTGGCTGAGCTTGTTCATTTCCGCACGCAGGGCCATAAAATCAGCCAGCGTGCGCGGGTCGCCACCGGCTTTATAGTGACGGTCGTGGTGTGTTGTCATCATGATGTCTTTCAGCGAGAGATTAGAGGGCGGAGCGGGCGTCAAGGTACTGCTGACGTTTGAGGTGGCGGATCAACACCCTGCCCTCGGGCATAAACTCCGTGCCGTAACGCACCAGGCCAATATCCTTCAGCTCCGCATCAATGGCATAGCGCAGTTCGCCGGGCGCATGCTGATCGAGCATCACCACCGCGATCCGCTGCAGGCGCGGTTCGTATTTCAGCAACACCGCCGACAACGTGCTCATCAGCTGATGCGCCGACGCTGGCATCCCCTGGAGGACAGCGGTCATATCCGGCAGGCCGTAGTCCGGCAGATGCGCCAGCGTTCCGGCCCGACAGTTGAGGATGCGCTGCATGTTATCGAGCACCGACAGGATGACCTGATCCGTTTCGCTGACAGTATTCAGGTCAAGCCCGCCGGCGAAATTGCCGTACAGGATGTCATACAGGGAGGGACGAGGCATTTTCACTTCTCCTTAAACGGGTGCAGCGTCAGTTGATTTTGGCTGGCTTCGATAATGCGCGGCCTCGCCGGATCAAGTTCGTCCCGGGTGAGTACCAGCCGCCAGCTGTTTTGCGTCAGGTCTGGATCGATAAACATGGCCGCCACCGCCACAAACTGCGCGCTGGTTTCCATGGGCATATCGACGGTCACCGATTCGCCCGGACGCAGGCGAACATCTTTTTCCGCCACCCGGTCCGCCTGCAGCGCCTGGCCATCGCCGGCAAACAGCGACGGGTAGTCAGTATTGTCGAACGCTTGCCGGTTCTTCAGCTGATAAATACGCACCACCGTCGCCAGGGAGGCGCCTTTGGCGTTGTTATTCACGCCTTCCCGGGCGCGAAGATCCAGATGCAGGGTTTTCACCTGGGGGTAAAAAATGGACTGGGTCACGGAAACGGCGCCGTCTTTCACGGTCTGCGTCAGGCCGCAGCCGGTTAAGACGGTAACCATGAGGAATGCCAGCAACCTGGCGGAGGGTTTAACTGCGGTAATCGCCATCTTCATCGCTCTCCCTGCGGTGGATATTTTCCCGGACGCGCTGATAGCGCCCCAGATAAATCGTGACTCTGTCGTCAGCCTGCTTCTGCGCATCCAGCGGACGCAGCACAGCGGTACGGCCGAGCTGGACGGCATGCTCCTGCTGGCAGCAAAGTTGCGCATCCGGCAGTAAATGGCGGGCGACGCAAAGCTGCAGCCGCACGTCAAGATGAGATCCGAGCCAGACGTGCAGAAGCGCCATCAGGTCGCTGAACAGTTCGCCGCCGGGCAGCCAGCCGCGAACCTCATCAGGCTTTTCCGTGGCCAGCTGCAGCAATACCTGACCGTTCACATCCGTGGCGTGGATTCCCATCACTGGCCTATGTTGCAGGCTAACCGGCTGACGGACGCTCATCGTTAACGGCTGCGACAAGGGGATCCGGCAGGGATCGTGGTGGTACACCGTCGCCCGGGTCCCCGGGGCCAGGAGCGCCACCAGCGCCTCCATGCCTTCCCCGGATCTCCCCGGCAGCATCATCACCGGCAGCAGCGCCAGAAATCGCGACAGCGGCGCTGCGGCAACGGCGGCACATCCCGGTATGCCCAGCCCCGCCAGGCCCAGCAGATACTGCGAGATGTTGTCCGTGCCGCCCGCCCGAAAGGTTGCCGGGTAGGAATATTTGCGCCAGATACGGTAATACTGGGCGATCAGCCGATGGTTAAAGATATCGAGGAAATCCTCGGTGGCCTCGACGCCTTCCCGCCGTTGCGCAATGTCATCGCTATAGTGGGTCGGCAGCGGGGATTCCACGCCGTAGAGTCCCATAAAAGTCACGCGAACCGCCGGCGGAGGGGGCGGTTCAGGATCGTCCATTCCACGGATTTCGCCAGCCGGAAAGCCCATCCCCGGATGCGGGCGAAAGCGTATGGGTTCATCACCTACTAGCCAGCCGCTGCCGATGATCGGCGCCTTCGGATGGTTCTTCTCCAGCAACTGGCAGAAGCGGTAAAAATTCATGTACGGCAACTGAGGCCGGAGCTGCGCCATCAGCCGGGCAGGCGCAGACTGTGATTCTCTTTCCACCGGATACATTTCCCTTCAGGTTGAACAATGAGCGTCAGCTGGTTGAACTGATTCATATCGGCATACAGTGCGAAAAAGCGGTTGAGCATGTCGCCAAACAGGTGGACATCGCCCGCACCGGTAAATCCGCTACCGTCGAGCGTCACTTCGATATCCAGCCCGCGCAGCAGGAAGCCCTGCTCGAAACGCTGAATTCGGTGATGGCTGACCGCCAGAATGGCGTCCAGACGGCGATTATTGAGCTCATCCTCCCGCCAGTTGTAGAGCGACAGCGTGCCGCGCAGCACCTCGGCGCTGCTCATCATGTTGAGAAAACGGGTGCCCAGATGGCTCATGACCCGCCAGTGGTAGCGGTCTTCCGCCGGGGGATAGGCCGGCAGCGTGGGCCTACAGAGATTGCGGACGGTAAGCGGCGTGGCTGATATCGACTCACAGCGATCCAGCAGCGTGCTCTGTAGCGCCCGGCGCGGCAGCTGGCCGTTAGTGCCGGTGATGCGCAAGGAGACCGTTTCCCGCGCCAGCTCCCGGTCAGCCTCCCATTGCTGTCCGCCGAGGATAAGCCAGGTATCGTGCATGCCGGTTACGCCCCGTTTTACGCGGGTGTGGTAGTAGCGCTCAGGAGCATGGCGACGCATCATCCCGCCCTGGTGACGAAAGCGGGTGAAAGGCACATAGCGCGCCTCCCCGGTGCGCCCGGAGCCGGTCACGCTGTCGACAGAATAGATTTCGGTATGCCCGTCCTGCAGGCGCTTCGGACGCAGGAGGTATTCGCTCTCCAGCCCGCTGATGGTCAACGGATCGGCCTCAAGGGTAAACAGGTTAATCACCGGCACACAGTGCAGGCGCAGGCTGCTTGCGCTGACGGGTAAATCACTTTGCCAGACCTCGCTGAACACCACCTCAAGCGTGAAATGCGATATCCCCGCCGGCAGGGTGATGTTTTCCAGGCCATTTAGCTGCACGAACATAAATTTTTCGCGAAAGGTGAAATACTCGAGCAGCAGCTGATAGCCGCTGAAAGCGCTCTCCCCCTTCGGCCATAAACGATCCTCCTCGCTGAATCCCCCCGGGGAAAAATAGCCGTCGAGGCTTACCCGCTCTGTCTGACCCGGCAGACGCAGGTACAGGGCGGCCTGGCGTCGGGTCAGCCACAGATGGAGGGCGCTGCCAGTAACGGCGTCTTCCCCCAGGTACAGCGCCAGGCGGCGGAGATCGGTCTGCGACCAGTCAGCCAGCTCGCTACAGGCGAATCGTAGTCGCAGGGCCGAACGCCCGTCCGGCTCCGCCGTCATCATCGCCTCATCTATCGCCAGCGGGTTAAGCGTCAGATCGCGGGTGGTTCGGTACCGGCACACGGTATTTTTCGGCCCCAGTGGGCGGGAGCTAATCTCAAACCCGGCGGGCACCGTTTCCGCCATCTTCATCGCCGGCAGCGTTGGGGTCAGCGCCACGATCGATAGCGATGGAATAGTGCGCAAATAGTGCGGCCACAGCATGCTGACCAGCCCCTCGGTCAGCTCCGGCAGATCATCATCAATTTTTTCGCGCAAGCGACCTACGGAAAAGGCAAAGCCTTCAAACAGGCGCTCAACGTAAGGGTCCGGCGTACCGGCTTTATCGAGATCCAGCATCGCCGCCCGATCGGGGTGAGCCTGCGCGAACGCTTTTGCCGCCTCGCGCAGGTAGCGCATTTCAGCGTCAAAATATCGCAGGGTTAAATCGTCCATTATGAATATTCCATTATTCGTCTACAGGGAGACACGCAGCATGGCTGCGCGGTCAGATTAGTTGGCCGTCGGGCGGCCATGAGCGAAGGAGGCCTGGCGTTGCAGGTTAACGCCAATCAGTGAGGGAGAAGGTTCAGTATCCCTCTTCGCCGGGTATATCGTCGGTCAGCGGAACACGTTCAGCAGACGCGCGCACGCTGAATATCGTCTCCGGTAGCGTAAAGTTTCGCAGCGCCAGCAGCGCCAGCGGTCCTTCCCCCGCCTCGGTACGCAGCGTGTAGTTCAGCAACAGACCATCCGGCGCTTTCCAGCTCAGGCTCCAGCTGCTGCTCGTTCCGGGATAAGCGCTGACCACCGCCTTATCCAGCAGACGGATCCACCCCCAGGCGCCCGGGAAATCGCCATACTGGCGGGTGCCCGCCCGGGTACTGACCCAGCTCAGACTGGCGCCCGGCGCTTCGGTGTCAGCGGGCCAGCTGAACCGCCGCCAGACCGGCATCTGGTTCATATAGACAAGTTTCTGACTGTCGATGACCAGCTCCGTCTGCATCACGCCGTCCGCCGTGCCGGGGCGAAGCGCAAAATGCAATCCCGCTTCGCCGTTGGCGAACGCGACGTCGGAGAGATGGCTCAGGGTATTCATCGCCTGCAGAAAGGCCGGGTTAAACGTCAGCCCCTGAGCATTGATACTGTCCGCCATCCAGCGGCTCCCCTCTTTATGCAGCACGCCGTTCAGCCGGGTCTGCAGAAAGCGGGCGATGCGCCCGGTCTCGCTGTTGAGGTATTTTGCCAGCAGCGGCAGAGAGACTTCACTGCTGGTATTTTTAAAGGGGTAGCGACCGCCAAAAGCGCTATTCCAGTCCTCCACCACTGCGCTGCGCCACTGGGCGTTGAGGCTTTCCGCCGCCGGGGTCAGCACCTGCTGCCAGGCCTGTTCCATCGGGCGAACAAACAGCGTCTGCCCAAATCCACTCCACTCCTGGCCCAGCCCCGCCGCCACCAGGCTGCCGTAGTCGCGCGTTTCGGTTAAATCCACGGCCTTGCCCTGGAATACCGTCTGCGCAAGCAACCGGGTCATCGCCTGCGGATCGGTGGCGTTGGTGACCTGCTGCAGGCGCAGACGCACCTGGGTGACGCGGGTCAGGAAGGTCTGCAGGCTAAGACGGCTGGTGGGTGTCCCGCCGTCGCGATTGTCCAGCAGCGCCAGTACGGGCCCGAAGGTGGCATCCAGAGGACCGCGTGCGCCGGACCGTTGATCGATGACGGGCGAGTTATCACGGTTGAACAGCTGCCTGGCCGATTTGACCAGCGAATCGGCGATGGCTTCCCCGGTCTGGCCGGTTCGCCCCTGCACGCTCAGGGTGTTCATCAGCGCCACCAGCGGCGACTGGCGCACATCGGCCATCAGGGTCAGCTGGTCGATAGCATCGGAGAGGGTCGCCGCGCGCTGCCAGCGCAGACTGTTGAGGAAATCCAGCCAGGCGCCGCTGAAATCAGCGAAATAACGCTCCGCCAGCCTGGCTCGCAGAGCTTCCGGCGACGTCGACTGCGCGGCAGTCTGCTTCGTATCGCTCAGCACCCAGTCCATTTCATCGCGGCGTTCCGCGACCACTTTCTCAATGGCCGGCTGCACGGCCTGCTCCGAGGCCTGACGGGTAAACATTCCCGGCACCACCTCATCAGTGCTGAACAGACGCGAAGCATCGGTGTCGGCAGTCATATCCGCCAGGCGCATATCGGCATACTGATTCGCCACCTGCGCGAGCATCTTCTGGTAAAGCGTGGACTCACTGTTGCGCTGGCCCATCTGTCGAATTAACCGTGTGCGCACCTGGCTGACCAGACCATCATCGACAGGCAGACGCCACTGCGGATGCGACACCAGACTGGCGGCATAAAATGCCAGCAGCGAAGGGCCGCTGCCCTGCCAGACGGCGTCGGCGATGCCTGAGCGCTGCGACCAGTCCTGCATTAGCGTGGTGGCGAACCACGCGGCGTCCATTTTTTCCGGGCGGGTCAACATCAGATATTGTTTCAGTTGTCCGTAAGCGGTCTTCGTCATCTTCTCACGCAGTGGGCTGTCCGGCGGCAGCTGCACGAAGGCGGTGAGCTGCTCTTCCAGATGATGCGCCGCCGCATCGCGCAGCAGCGGCTGCGCCCTCTCTCCGTAGTGCGGGAACAGCGCCGCCAGCAGGTCATCGTTCTGACTGAGGCCAGCGCGGAGGTACCACGGCGCGCCGTGCTGCGAGCGGTATTCCAGTTGAGAAAGCGTTTTCTGTAACGCGGAGAGCGCATGCAGGCGTACGGCCAGCGGCTGTTTCTCCGCTGAGGCCAGCCGCACCTGCTCCTGTGCGATCGCCACCAGGTGGCGGTTGGCGATAAAAGAGACTGTCATTGAGGCGGCCCAGAGTAACATCAGGGCGGCGGCGGCCACGCTCATCCCACGCATCCAGTTGACTCCCTGTTTGCGCGGACGTAGACCGGCTGGCAACCACAGCACTGAGTCTGGTATCGTTTCCCAGCGGTTATCCCGTCCCCAGTGATGACGGACACTGCGACCAGCCTCTACTGACGCCTCACTAAATACCACCCCGGCCAGCGGCAATGGTCGGTATGGATTAAGCAGTATCGATAACGGTTCCACCACCGTTTCCGGTTTACGGGTCAACTGGTCGGCCAGCGCGAGTAAAAAATTGTGCTGTGGTTGCCCGCATATCTGCTGGATGCCCTGCTCTATCAGTAACGACGCCAGGGCAGTGAACTGTTCGGCAACTATTTGCGGCGTACAACCTGCAGGTAACAGGCAGCCTACAGGCTGAGTGATACGTCCATTTTTTTCGTTGCCCCCCTCATACAGCGACCAGACGTATAGGGGTAGTTTCCAGCCAAGAGCTTCGAAGCGTAGCTTTAGAGAGTGAGACACACTGTCCATTTCATCTGGCGTGAGCCTGGGCTTCGTTCTGTTCATCGTTGTCAAAACGCCGTCAAAGCCCGATGTTATCCACACCATACCATCAGCCGGGCGATAACGCAGTTTACGCAGCGCTGTGAACCAGGCGTTATCTACCGCTGCCCCAGGGTCTCCACCCCACAGCAATAATGTACCTTGATCTTCCTGCCAGAGTTCCTGCGTGAGCTTTGGGGTCAGTTGTTCTACGTCTCTGACTGAGCCAATTATCAGCAGAATACGGACTTTGCGGGACCAGGCGCGTCCATACTGATAGCGTAGAGTCTGGCGAATTTCCCCCACCGTAATAGGATGGGGAGGTGTCAGCGCCACGCGCCCTTCTTCGCCGGGTAAGACGCTGGCCTGCTGCGACTGCCGGCGATATAAACTCTCCTTCACACGGCGGGACATTGCAGGAAGGTAAAAAACAAATACCAACGCCAGACAGACCAGGACAAACACCAGTACCTGCTCGCCCCGCGTATTGATATTCAGCATGCCGCCATAGCGGGTGATCCCCCACCATATTGCAGCCATCCCGGCCAACGTAAGCCCGGCCAGGCCAAACCGGCCCAGGCCATTACCCGGTATATTCATCTTCACTCCCTGGGGTGATGGTACTGATAAAATGTTCCTGTTCGCTGGAAAATAACGCCAGCAGGGGCTGTTTACGGAGGCTGACCAGATCGGCTGCCAGCGCGGTCAGGAGCCAGGGCGCTGCGGGTCCCGGAATACCGCACCATTTTTCCAGCAGCGCGATATCTTCAGCTTTCCATGGGGTATGCATTTTGCCGCCCTGCGTGATAAGCGCGGCGCTTCTTTCCGTCCATTTTTTTGCGTCCCCGATAACGGAGGGCGTATGGCAGGCGACAGTCTGGGTTTCCAGAAACAGGGTGATATCGTCTTCAAAGTTCGTCATATCTAAGGGCATAGGACGTAACAGCCGTGATGAGTGCGGCAGATGGTATTTTTGCGCCACATCATCGCTGGTCAGCAGCAGCACGGCCAGCCCGTCGGAGTATGCTGTACCACCGTTGAGCTGGATGACCAGGAGTAAATTGACCGTCAGTACAGGCTGCTTCAGGCGCTCCTCCACTTCCGACAGTGAGAATGAGCCGGTAACGGTAATATCATCAGGCACGGCGCGGCCAGGAATGTGTTCTTTCCAGAGATTACTGAAACTGCTGGTCAGCTCAGGCGAGGGATTATCCGTGATCAGGGTGACATACAGCGGTAGCTCTTCCGGCAGGCACTGCACGCGCTCTTCTATACTGGTCAGCAGCGCATGCATCGCACTCAACTGCACGGGCTCTTCTGCCGGAAGGTAATTAATCCTGCGGGCAAGTCCGTATTGCTGAGGCCGCTCACTCCCCCAATGCGCCGCAGAAATATGATCCGGCAACAGCACTGCACTGCTCAGAACGGCCAGCCAGCGCCCGGCCCAGTCTTCCCACCTCTGCTGTCCGTATTCCGCCTCTTTCAGCAAGAACTGATGCGCTTTCAGATCCCTGTCCCACAGGTAGCAACGCAGGCAAAAAATCAGCAACCAGCATCCTGCAGGCATCAGGGATACCCACCAGATATTTATCACTGAGATAATTTTTACGGTGCCGGAGGCATGGAGGATAAAGAGCAGGACACCGATAATCGCCATCAGTACACCGGCAAACAGCCATCGGGTCAGTGAAGGAGCCGATGGCTGCTCCATGGTCAATGCTTTTGTTCGTACCCAGCCCATTTTTTATCCTATCGCGCATTCCGGCGCGCCGGAAATCACCTGGCAACCGCACTGACATTTGCAGCCATCGACCACGATGGCTTTACCATCGGAAGACCATTCCGGCGCTCCCTCAATAATGGCATTAGTGCCATGTCCCGGAATCGGGCAGCTGACTTTATCCCCCACCAGCGCTACGGGCTTTCCATTTACAATCATGGTGGAGGATGCGGAAATAACAGCACCGCCGTGCGTGGTTTTATGGCCGAGTAATACAAAACCTTTGGACATTGAATTTCCTTTTATATATCAGCGATACAGTAATTATTAATTAGAATACTCAATCGCATCTATTTCAACCTAATGAGTGAGGCAATAACATTTAATAACAGACAAAAAACGGCCACTCCTATCAAAGGAAGAACAATAAACATAAAATAATATCTGGAATATCTGCACGCCTCTCTTTACTTAATACATACTTCTTCCCCCAGGTGATATCCCCTACATTAATAATTTTTCACTTCGAACGCCAATTGCCAGACGACCTTATACTCGCGAAAATCGCCTTAATTACTATTGCATGCTCTATACAATAAAAAAATACACTAACAACAAAATAATCAGAATTATAAGCAAATAAAACAGACATTTTCTGATTAGGTGGCAACAGTGGGTATACCTCGCTAATATGACGACTATTGCTCCCTATCATTTTGCGTTCGCCATAACCTATGGGAAATCCAAAGCGTTCGCGCATCCATCGCTGCATCATTACTGGTTCAAGACTAAAAGGCAGCGGATTAGGAAATAACCAAGCCGTTTTATTTTCATCTTCTAACCGCATAGTCACTTCCTCAAGATTTTTTCTGGTTATTTATAAAAGATGAAAATATTCTTTCTCGCCTCATATCCAGCCTGAAAATATCATCACTAACAGTAATCGTTGGTTTTGTTTTGTAGGGAATTAAACCTTGTTCATAAATATCCTGATAAGGTTTACCTAATTGCTTCACAAGTGTTCGATATCAATATTCATTTGCCACCAAGTCGCTTTTTCTCCAGCGCAATATGAATCTCCTTTGCTCGCTCCAGTGGATAAAAAGTCACGGTTTCTGAAAATAAATCCTTGTTATAGGTAAATCCGACAGAACTATTTTGATGAGGCATAGGTAAGGTATATATCTCTTCCCCCCTATAAGCAGTCATAACAATTTTTGCTTCAACGTAAACCATCGGAAATCCTAGATAAGCCCGCACCCACTGGTGAATCATAACTCGTTCCAGACCAAACGGCATAGGAATACAACCTTATGTAATACCTTATCATCCTGGTTTATGCTGAAAGGCAGTTTTTCACCGACTAATGGGCCGAAATCCCCCATTAAGAACTCGCCGCCCTTAACGGGAACCATGTTAGAAAGCGACTTAGCAACAAGCGCTTCAGACAAGGTTTCACGCTTGCCAGTACTCTTCTGGTCGCACCCGAGCAGTAAACTGGCGGCAACAGTAGCAACTACGATTAATTTTCTCATCTTATCACCTCAGCCATTGCATCAGGCAGTCATTGTCCCCGTCGGATGCTGGTCGTCGATCATGGCAAGATATTCTGACATCAGGCTATCCGGGACAGGTTTAAATAGTCTCTCCGGTTTATTGGAACATTCATTCAACACTGTTGCTCCGGTTAAAATGATATATGTCACCACCAAACGACATTATTTATTGATGACGCAACGGAAAACATACTGCGGACCAACACCATATTTTTCATAGTCATCGTCTTTATTGATCTTTGGAACTGGCAAATCTGATTGTCTGAACACGGTTAAAGCGTATTGTCTGTCACCGCCAACATTCCCGCGCAGGACTTTTTCGGTCCCCTTTACGGGTCCCTGAGGATCGTTTACCGGAGAATGAGAGTAATAATCTGACGCATACCAGTCATTGGTCCATTCAGAGCCACTAAGTCCCATGTCATACAGACCCAGGGGGTTTGGGGGATATTTCCCCACTGGATAAATAGGAATACCTGCTCCATCAGTATATTCACTCAGCTCATCCTGGCTGGGGATGTTTTTACCGGGCAGGAACTCACCATTATTCGTTGCAAACGGAATGTATTGCCCTCTGGACCTTGCCGCATATTCCCATTGTGCTTCTGTCGGTAAATCAATATTTCTATCGGACTCCTTACCTAGCCACTGACAATAGTCTTTTGCCTGTTGCCAGGTAACACCAACAGAGTAATCACCTTTTTGCAAGGATGGGTACTCTTTTACCAGAATATTAATGGGAGGTTTTTTTATTCCTGTTATCTGCAGATATTTATTATAATCATCGTTGGTAACTTTAAACTTTGATATCGAAAAATCGCTTAATACAACCTTATGTAATACCTTATCATCCTGGTTTATGCTGAAAGGCAGTTTTTCACCGACTAATGGGCCGAAATCCCCCATTAAGAACTCGCCGCCCTTAACGGGAACCATGTTAGAAAGCGACTTAGCAACAAGCGTTTCAGACAAGGTTTCACGCTTGTCAGTACTCTTCTGGTCGCACCCGAGCAGTAAACTGGCGGCAACAGAAGCAACTACGATTAATTTTCTCATCTTATCACCTTCACCATTGCATCAGGCAGTCATTGTACCCGTCGGGTGCAGCTCATCAATCATGGCAAGATATTCTGACATCAGGAAATCCGGGATAGATTAAATATCCTATCCGGTTCAGCCGAATATTCGTTGAGCATTCTGATTCGATTAAAATAAGAGATGGCATCACACATTATTTATTAACGACACAACGAAATACATACTGCGGACCAACACCATATTTTTCATAGTCATCGTCTTTATCGATCTTCGGAACTGGCAATTTTGATTGCCTGAACATGGTTAAAGCGTACTGTCTGTCGCCACCAATATATCCACGCAGGACTTTTTTAGTACCCTGCGCAGGTCCCTGGGGATCGTTTACCGGTGAATGAGAGTAATAATCTGCTGCATACCAGTCATTAGTCCATTCAGAGCCACTGAGCCCCATATCATACAGACCCAGGGGGTTTGGGGGATATTTGCCTACTGGATAAAATGGGAAACCAAAACCATCTGTATATATATCTAATTCATCTTTACCCGGAACATTTTTTCCAGGTAAATACTCACCATTATTTGTTGGAAACTGAAAGTATTGACCTCTGGATCTTGCTGCATATTCCCATTGCGCCTCTGTTGGTAAATCAATCTTTTTACCAGACCCCTTACCTAACCACTGACAATAGTCTTTTGCCTGTTGCCAGGTAACACCAACAGAATAATCTCCTTTTTGCAAGGATGGATAATTTTTTAAAAAAATATGGATGGGTGATTTTTTTACCCCTGTTATTTGCAGATATTTATTATAATCATCGTTGGTAACTTTAAACTTTGATATCGAAAAATCACTTAATACAACCTTATGTAATACCTTATCATCCTGGTTTATGCTGAAAGGTAGTTTTTGACCGACTAATGGGCCAAAATCCCCCATTAAGAACTCGCCGCCCTTAACGGGAACCATGTTAGAAAGCGACTTAGCAACAAGCGCTTCAGACAGGGTTTCACGCTTGCCAGTACTCTTCTGGTCGCACCCGGTCAGTAAACCGGCTGCAACGGAAGCAACTACGATTAATTTTCTCATCTTATCACCTCAGCCATTGCATCAGGCAGTCATTGTCCCCGTCGGGTGCTGGTCGTCGATCATGGCAAGATATTCTGACATCAGGCTATCCGGGACAGGTTTAAATAGTCTCTCCGGTTTATTGGAACATTCATTCAACACTGTTGCTCCGGTTAAAATGATATATGTCACCACCAAACGACATTATTTATTGATGACGCAACGGAAAACATACTGCGGACCAACACCATATTTTTCATAGTCACCATCAACTTCTTCTGGGAGTGGTGAAGCAGATTGTCTAAACATAGTCAATGCGTACTGTCTGTCGCCGCCAACATTCCCACGCAACACTTTCTCGGTCCCTTGCTCTGGTCCCTGAGGATTCTTTACCGGAGAGTTGGAGTAATAATCTGCTGCATACCAGTCATTGGTCCATTCTGAACCACTCAATCCCATATCATACAGCCCTAAGGGATTTGATGGGTATTTACCTACTGGATAAATGGGAAGCCCCATCCCGTCAGTGTATTTATTCAGTTCATCCTGGCTTGGGACATTTTTTCCTGGTGAAAACTCACCATTGTTAGTAGCAAACGGAAGATACTGACCTCTGGATCTTGCTGCAAACTCCCATTGTGCCTCTGTCGGCAAATCAATTTTTTTACCGGATTTTATACCTAACCACTGGCAATAATCTTTTGCCTGTTGCCAGATAACACCTGCAGGATAATCCCCCTTTAGCAGAGAAGGATGACGTTTTGCCAGTATATCCACAGGTGGATTTTTTTTATCTGTTACTTTCAAATAAACATTAAAATCATCGTTAGTGACTTTATATTTTGATATCGAAAAATCACTTAAAATAACCTTATGTAAATTTTTATCATCCTGTTGTATGCTGAAAGGTAATTTTTCACCAACTAATGGACCAAAATCACCCATTAAAAACTCACCACCCTGAACGGGGACCATATTAGAGACCGATTTATCCACAAGTGCTTTAGCTGCTTTTTCACTCCCGGTGGTATTTCCCTGATCGCACCCTGTCAGTAAACCAGCAGCAACGGAAGCAACTACGATTAATTTTCTCATCTTATCACCTCAGCCATTGTATCAGGCAGTCATTGTACCCGTCGGGTGCTGGTCGTCGATCATGGCAAGATATTCTGACATCAGGATGTCAGGTATGGGTTTAAATGGCTCATCCGGGTCAACAAAAACCGGGAGGTTATTATGCAGTAAGGTGAGCTTTTCGCCATAATTGGTGTAAAAAAACAATTTTTGTTCCCCGATACCTAAAAAGTTAATCACATCTTTTTCATTCAGTTCTTTATTACCTTTCTTCTCCCCTGGCGACAACGTCAAATGCTGCATGATATTGTTATAATCTGCCTGACTTTGTATCCACTTCAGCGCCATAAACACCGCTTGTTTTCGCCTCTTTAGAGGACCGAGCTTCCAGCTGTTAACGGAAAAAAAATCATTATTCTGATTGCGAGGGTCAAGCCAGTCCGCCCAGTTCTGATCAATTAATGTGGCAATTACTGCCCCTTTTGTTTCCGGGGGGGTATACTTAAGCTGATCAGGATTAGATAAAATACTATTCATTAAATAGACTCGTTTATTTTCATCCAAGATGTCGGTTTGGATACGTTGTAACACTGCAAGCATATCATCAAGCATAGCTTCCGCTGCCTGTACACCCTGTGCAGCCATAATAATAGGAATTGCGCATAAAGATCGAAAGGCATCCCCTGCCATCATCTGCTCAAGCTTCTGATAATCCACATTCCTTAGCATAAACATAAAACTCTTCATAAAAGCCGCAAAACTGCTGCCATCAACTTCAAAACCGACTTCCCCTTTGGCTCCCACTCCCCAACATAAAGCCGCTTTACAGTAAATACGAAAACGTCCCTGAATATAGGTGATATAAAAAACCCCACTTCCCCCAGCGCCTGCCTGCACCGTCATCCCCGCTTCCAGTTTGGCTATCGCGGCAAACTTCTTCTCTTTATTGACAAGGGGTTTGTTATCTTTTTCAACACCTATAGCTACTGGCGTATCATCAGGATGCGGGTCAAACCACTCAATGGCACCACTGATATTACCTCCCGCCTGAGCACCAACAAAAACACCAATTTCACCTCCCCCCTGTGCTTCAGGTATTGTTGAGGTCTTTAAATTCACCTGCTGCTGTCCTGGTAACGGTGGGGCAGTCAGGGTTGCAGGACGGCCTTTAATGCCATAGCCCTTTCCCATTTCTCCACTCCAGTCTGCTGTCACCCCTAATTCAATTGCAGCACTGGCAGGCTTTGTTGAATAAATCAGATTTCGGGTAAGTCTCCCCCGTAGCGGGTTGTGTTTTCAGGCAATACGCACGCTTTC
>OKVY01000293.1_pt1 | contig 18430 bp, 19 predicted proteins | sample 1606931 | NCBI WGS metagenome assembly OKVY01 (sample SAMN03281017, study PRJEB24777) | human gut metagenome | isolation source: fecal sample PR221 from 1 month old male Chinese infant, caesarean... | reverse complement strand
TAAGTAAATTGGTCTACAAAAAAGATTTCCACGACCAGATGAATTATTCATCCAACCTATGAAAATCTTACACTAACATTTAACCTAAAACTTTCTCAATGCATCCCCAAGGAACTTCCAATAATCTAACAGAAGTGACATATCAACAACGTTCAGGTCATCCAAGCTTAATTTAGTCATATCATTTAAGCTGACCCGTAAAACATTGATAAAACTGGTCATCCGCACGATTTTAGCCTGTTGAACCTGTGGTAGCCGGTCTAAAATAACGGCTTGAAGTTCTTGAAGGACGCCATCATAAAAGCCAACCTTATCCGTTGCCCGAATCGGAATCGCCTCGAAGATTTCTTCACTCTGCTGGGCGAATGATTGATGCCATTGATCCATGGCTGTCCAGTATAGCTGGTACAATCGCTGATCTTCTGCAGTCCCGTTTTCAGGACGGTAACGATTAACTGCTTTCCACTGGGCAAGGACTTCAAGGTATAGGGATTCATGCTGTGTCCATACCTGATCCTCACGATTAGCGGTAATCCAGTGTTGAAGGTCATCAATTAACTTTTGCGGATTAATATTTTGATCCACTCAAAAAACTCCTTTCGGTCTCCGATAGTATTAAATTTTATTTTCCGTGACTAAAGAATTGCGCAGCTTTAATTGCCTGTTGCCAGCCGGCATAAAGTGTTTCTGCCTTTTCTGCTTTCATTTGCGGGGCAAACTCATCCCCAATTTTCGAAAGCTTCTTGACCTCGTCCTGGTCGTGCCAGAAGTCAACCGCAAGACCGGCAAGAAAGGCTGCACCTAATGCAGTCGTTTCTTCCATTGCTGCCCGTTTAATTGGTGTCTGTAAAATATCAGACTGGAACTGCATCATGAAATTATTCCGAGATGCCCCACCATTTACAGTTAAGGCTTTCAATGGCAGGTTCGTATCCTTGACCATCGTATCAACAACGTCCCGAGTCTGGTAAGCGATTGATTCCAGAGTTGCCCGAACAATATGGCCCCGGTTAGTTCCCCGGGTTAACCCAAACATGGCACCACGAACCTCTTGATCCCAATATGGTGCCCCAAGTCCAGTAAACGAAGGAACAACGTAAACACCACCAGTAGTCTTCGCGTCAACAGCCATCTGTTCTGACTCGCTCGCGTGCTTAAATAACTGCAGACCGTCACGCAACCATTGCACAGCAGACCCAGCAACAAAGATACTTCCTTCAAGGGCATAGTATGTCTTGCCGTCAATCCCGTAAGCAATCGTCGTCAGCAGGCCGTTATCTGAAAGGGTCGGTTTCAGTCCCGTATTCATCACGATAAAGGCTCCGGTCCCATAAGTATTCTTAACCGATCCCTTCTCGTAAGCTGCTTGACCAAATAGGGCCGCTTGTTGGTCCCCCGCAATTCCGGCAATTGGGATTTGTACACCAAAGAAGTGGTAATCACCGGTGTAGCCATAGATTGCTGAACTCGGCTTTACTTCCGGCAACATTGCTTCTGGAATATCTAATAGTTTCAAGATATCCTGATCCCACTTTAGGTCGTGAATGTTGAAGAGCATTGTCCGGCTTGCATTAGTAACATCCGTGGCATGAACCCGTCGACCAGAAAGGTTCCATAATAGCCAAGTATCGATCGTTCCGAAGAGCAGATCGCCATTAGCTGCCTTTTGTCGTGCACCGGGAACACGATCCAAAATCCACTTAATCTTGGTTGCTGCAAAGTACGAGTCGATTACCAACCCCGTCTTTTGGTGGATCATGTCCTTATAGCCGTCTTTAATTAGCTGTTCAGCAATCTCACTAGTTTGTTTTGACTGCCAAACGATTGCATGGTAGATCGGCTTACCGGTGTGGCGGTCCCAAATAACGGTGGTCTCCCGCTGGTTAGTGATCCCGATAGAGGCAATCTTATATGGCGGGATCTGAGACTTGATCATTACATCAGAGATCACTGACTGAACAGCATCCCAAATCTCCATTGCATCATGCTCAACCCAACCAGGCTGCGGAAAGTATTGGGGAAACTCCCGCTGACTCATTGCTACCTTATTCCCTTGATGGTCAAAGATGATCGCCCGCGTACTAGTGGTCCCTTCATCAATCGCCATTACATATTGTTGTTCATTCAAAATTCTCATCCTTTTCAAATTAAACTCAGGAACGGTCGAAAAAAGGGAGCCAAGCTAACTGCTAAGCCCCCCTCTAATGCTTTGTTTACTTGTCGCTAACCATCTTGCCAGCAACACTGTAACGGTCTTTTCGCATTTCATTTAAAACGATGTGAATTCGTTCAGCTGGGACATTAGCATCCTTTGAAATAGCAGCTGTAACATCCTTTACTAAGGCCCTTAATTGTTCGTCAGTCCGACCTTCAAGCAAATCAATATGTACTAATGGCATTTGTATGCCCTCCCTTGTTAAATTTATTTAATCTTACCATAATCGACTATCTTCCGGCAATTATTCTTATTAACCACGACGACCAAGCCGTTTCCGCACTTCATTAACAATTTCATACGGTCCGGTGTAAAGAATGTGATCACCATATTCAAGAACAGTATCCCCGCTTGGCGAAATTGGCTTATGCTTGCGGTAAATTCGACTAACCGTAATTTGATCGATGAATGGCAGGCTTCGTAATTCAATCCCAACATAGCGCTGGTTATGAATCGTCACTTCAAATAATCCTGAATGAGCACTCATCAGCATTTCAAAGACCGATGGCGATTCAATTAGCGAACGCAGAACACTATTTTGGACTACGAAACTATTGAAAATTTCTACCCCAAGTCGGTTAAGCTCATCAATATGGTCCGTTGATACTTTCGGGTTCTGGACACTAGCGATAACCCGCTTAACGCCATGTTTCTTTGCTAAAACGGCCATTTGATAATTCTTGTTATCATTGCGGAATCCTAGAACCATCACGTCAGTATCAAAGTACTTTCCTGCATCAAGCGCCTTCTCATCAATCTCTTCAATATACTTCAGATCATTAACCTCGCTGTTGAAGGTCTTGTAGTTATCCTGATTATCGGTCAGCATCCGCACAACATACCAGTTATGGGACAACTGCTGAGCAACTGGGACAGTTAAGGTGTTCGCACCAACGATGACCACTCGCTCTTTAACCAAATCTTCCTTATTCAGCTTATAGGTTGAGTTAAAGACAATTGGTGCCAGAACACAGACAATCACAGCCGCTAAAATAAAGGCATCCGACTGGGTACTCGTAATTGCGTGAAGGTTCTTGGCAACTTGCAGCGATGGCAATACTAAGGTAATTGTCGTCACGGTCAGAAAGCCACCAGCAAATGAGTTCCGGGCGTTAAACCGCCGCCGGTAAATCAATGTTGTTGGCAATTTAGCGATAATAAAGCAGGCAACCAAAATCGGAATCAACGCCAATGCAGTCTTATTAGCAAATAACGATTTCAAATCAAGCCGGACACCCGTCATGATAAAGAAGATCGGGATAAAGAAGCCGTAACCGATTGAGGTCAGCTTTTCCTGAGTCGCCTCGCTTGGTTCTAAGAGCTTCATTACCATTCCGGCAAGAAAGGCACCTAAAATGTTTTCGGCCCCGACTGATTCGGCAACCGTTACCAGAGTAAAAATCAGGAAAAAGGCCAGTCGAATATCAAGCTGGGTTGTGGCTTTCGAAACATTATTAAACCAAACGTATGGCTGACGGAACCGGCGCAAAAGAATGATTGCTGCCAAGAACAGGAGAATGATCAACCAAAGGCGGCCTGCATTATGCCCATAGATTGAGGCATAGAATGTCAATGCCAGCATCGGGATCACTTCACCGAGGACAGCGGTTAACAAGATCGTTTGCCCCATCGGCCGACCAAGGATCTCCTTTTCCTTAAGGGTTGCGATAACCACTCCCAGAGCAATCGTTGAAAAGAGGATCGTAGCCAGGAGAATATCGGAGAATAACCCCATAAAGTACAAGATAACCCCCAAGATAAAGGCGGTGATAATAACTGCCGTAAAGCTTAGCACCGCAATTGAGACTGGCGACTTAGGATCACGTTTTTTCTGTCCGGGCGCTTTCTTAAAGAGGTCAAAGTTAATTTCCATTCCAGAGAGGAACATTAAAATAATTACCCCTAAACTAGAAAGCAGCGTCAACGAAGACGTTTCCTGGACGATATTAAAGGCACTCTTCCCCAGGAGGATCCCCGCAACGATTTCTGCAACGGCGGTTGGAACACTAGAAACCTTAAACCGTGCCATCGCAATCGGGATAATAAGTGCCGCTAACATAATAATTAGCATTGATAACTGTTGCATAATTTTCACTCTCTCACGAAAAAATAATCAACCTATTATAAGATCTTTTCCTGATCCACGGCAAAAAAGATTCACCGGTTGAAATTTTCAGCTTCAACCTAAGCGGTGTATAATTAAGAAGGAAAGTTCGTGAGTAACGAGTAAATCGTGCTCACATTTTACTAGCTTAGAAATTAAAAGGGGTTCTTAAATATGCCAAACAAATTATCCGCTTGTACGAGTATTTTGATTGGGAAAAAGGCCAGTATTGATGGTTCAATCATGATTGGTCGAAATGAGGATGCTAAGGCTGCCTGGCCAAAGCACATGGTTGTTCATCCGCATGGTGCGGTGCCACGTAAGTTTGTCTCCAAGGAAACTAAATTAGAAATTGAGCTTCCTGACGACAGTGCTCGCTACTCGGCCACGCCTGAATGGACCGACAAGTACGGGCTATTTGAAGAAGACGGGATTAACGAATACAACGTTGCAATGAGCGCGACCGAAAGTGCCTATTCAAACAGCCTGGTTTTAGGTGCAGATCCATTAGTCAAGAACGGGCTAAACGAAGAAGCAATGGTAACTGTTGTTTTGCCATTCGTTAAAACTGCTCGTGAAGGGGTTCTCCGCCTTGGTAATTTAATTGCTAAGTATGGAACTGGTGAAACCAACGGAGTACTGTTTGCTGATGATAATGAGGCTTGGTACTTTGAAAGCGGTGCTGGTCATTACTGGGTTGCTCAACGGATTCCTGATGATTGCTATGCGGTTGTCGCTAACCAATTAGCAATCCAAGAAATTGACTTTAACGACCCGAACAACTTCATGTTCCACCCTGGGATTCGAGAATTCGTTGAAAAGAACCACCTTAACCCGGACCCAACGACATTTAACTTCCGCAAGATCTTCGGAACGGCTGACCAGTCAGATGCCATTTATAGTGAACCACGGGTTTGGATTGGTCACCAAATGTTTAGTTCTCATCAGGCTAAAGGTGAAACGCCGGAATCAACTGAATTGCCGTTCTTGATGAAGCCGGATCGCCTTCTTTCAGTAATTGATGCACAAAACTACTTGAGCAATCACTATCAGGGAACTGGATTTGATCCATTGACTAACAGTCCGAGTGCCCACAAATATCGGCCAATCAGCTTGGCTAAAACTCAAGAATCACATATTCTCCAAACCGGCCGTAAGGGTCCAGATATTCACTGGCTTGCCATGGGGGTAGCTAACGAAAGTACCTATGTTCCATTCTTTAATGGGATTACCAAGTTGCCGGCCGCGTATGGTCGAGGAAAATTACCGGCCCAATTAAATTCCGCTTACTGGATCTTCAAACATGCCAGTGTCCTGGTTGATAGTCATCTTCATGATTTTCTTCCTCTACTCCGGGATGTTCAAAAAGAACGAAATGCGGCCGCACAAAAGTTAATTCGCGAGACTGACAATAAAGCGGCTGCATTGCAAGGGGATGCATTAACCGACTACTTAAACGACCAAAGTGATAAGTTTGCTAATGATACCCTAACCGCTTACCGCAACCTCGCAATGGAATTAATTACGAAGATGACTGATTACTGCGAGTTAAACTTTAAGACGGATGAGAATTTGTAAAGAGTATTGTTTAAACTACAAAACCAGCAACATCGAAATTGGTGTTGCTGGTTTTTTTGGGTGTGTTGGATGTTTTGCTGCAACATTGCCGAAACGTTGGAGTGAACCAGAAATTGATTTATCAATTTCGTCTGTGAACCCACGCAAGGATGAGTAGGCTTTTGACTATCAACTTGTTGATGACGAAAGCCACTCAGCTACTGCGCTTCGCCATGACCCCAACTTCCGCCTAGTGTTCTACTGCAGCAAAGTCGAAACGTGCTCGCAGGAAAGGCCTTATAGACAACAAACTCCCTCCCAGATGCTTTCAGCATCCAGTCGGGAGAAATTGTTTCTACTGCAACAGAGCCAAAACGTGCTCGCACTCTACCTCAAACGTGCTTCGCCCGAGTTCCCTAGAGCTAGCAACCTCTCTTCTAGGCGCAAGTCGCCTTCGTCGAGAGAAATTGCTAGCTTTCCGGGAACTCTTTGGGGCGAAGGCACTCTATTTATTATTCAACACAATATCTGATGGCTTTACTTCGCTGCCGAAGTAAGGTTTAAGTTGGCTATTGTAATCTTTGGTAAAGAAGTCTTCCTTGTTTAACTTGGTGATTTCCTTATTGCTCCAATTGAGGAGGGACTTGTTACCTTTCTTAACGGCTGGGGAAATGTATTGCTTAGGACCGATGCTCTTAATACCAACAGTGTACTTAGGATTATTCTTTACCCAAGCGTAAAGGTATGAGTTATCATCGGCAAGTGCTGCGGCCCGGTTATTCTTCAAAGCATTGAATTGCTGGGTCTTTGAATCGAACTTCAACAATTGAACACCTGGTTGCTTACTGGTGAAGTAGTTTTCAGCGGTGGTTCCCTTAGTAACGATAACCTTCTTGCCCTTTAATTGACTAACCTTAGTGATGGCCTTCTTCTTTGGTGAAACGACCCCAACGGATACCTTCATGTAAGGCTTAGCAAAGTCAACAACCTTTTTCCGTTCTGGAGTAACGGTGAAGTTAGCCAAAACAATATCAGCCTTATTAGAATTTAATGTATCAACCCGGTTGTTAGCGTTAACTTGGATAAACTTTGGCTTAACACCAAGGTCCTTAGCCATCCGCCGTGCCAATTCAACATCGTAACCAACACGCTTACCATCTTTGTTAACCCAACCATATGGCGGCAAATCACCAAAGACGGCTACCCGCAAAGTTCCCCGCTTCTTAATGGCGGAAACTGAGCTGGAATTACTAGCAGCATTTACGGTTGCCGGCTTAAGATAACTTGAACCAGCAAGAAAGGCAACCGCTCCTGCTACAGCAACGGCACCAGCAATAATCTTTTTCCAATTAATCTTCAACATATCAATTCTCCCTTTCTAAAATTCCATGCTTGATAAGAATTCTTCTGCCCGCGCAGTCTGCGGATGCTCAAAGAACTGCTTCCCCGGTGTCTCCTCTAAAATTCGACCATCTTCCAGGAAGAGAACTTGATCCGCAATCTGCGCTGCAAAGTTCATCTCATGAGTAACAATAATCATCGTCATGTGATCCCGATCAGATAACTCCTTAATAATTTCGAGAACCCCCCGGACCATTTCTGGATCGAGGGAAGCAGTAACTTCATCGAAAAGCATCAACTCAGGATGCATTGCTAGCGCCCGGACAATTGCAATTCGCTGCTTTTGACCACCTGACAACTGCCGAGGATATGAATTTGCTTGTTCTGCCAAGTCAACCCGTTCCAACAGAGCCATTGCTTCCTTCTTAACTTCTTCCCGATCCCGCTTTTGAACCTTCGTCGGTGCTAAGAGGATGTTATCCAAGACAGTCAGGTTAGGGAAAAGGTCATAACTTTGAAAGACCATCCCGATCTTTTGGCGCAACTCCTGCCATTTCTTTGGTGAAGGATTAACTTTATTTCCTTTGAAATAGATGCTCCCATCCCGAAACGGTTCCAGTCCATTCAGGGTTCGGATCAACGTACTTTTTCCAGAACCAGAGGGACCGAGGAGCGTAACAACTTCGCCCTTTTTCAATTCAAAATTGATGTCATGCAGGGCTTGCCAATCGCCATAGAATTTATTTAAATGTTCAACTTTAAGAATTTCTTCTGCCATATTACCACCTACCAAAATTAATGCTCTTCTTTTGCAGTGAGATGCTTTGCCCAGAGGGATAATGGATAATCAACAATGAAGTAGAGGATGAAAATCAGACCATATACCCAGAAAATACCAGTCGGGTGCGTTTGGTTATTTGCTTCGATGATCTGTTGACCAACATTGATGACATCCATAACACTAATCATCAGCAAGAGCGAGGTTGTTTTGATGACCCGCGTTGCTAAGTTAATCGTTGCCGGGAGTTCCAACTGGATTGCTTGAGGCAGCAGAACATAACGGAACAGCTGCCATTGATTGAGTCCCAATGCTAACCCTGATTCACGCTGGTGCTTGGGAACTGACTCGAGTGCTCCCCGAACAATATCGCTAAATTCGGCTGCAACCCATAAGGAGAACGCCAGAACCGCCATCCAAGTTGCCGGCAAATTGACATTAAATTGTCGCGGCAAAATGTAGTAAACCAGGAACAAGAGAACTACTGTCGGCACAATCCGGAAGAACTCGAGGTAAAGGAGTAGGATAAAACGGATAATTCGGCTAGGCAGGGTTCTTAAAAGGCCGAAGATGGTTCCTAACAACAAACCAATTGCTAACGAAACAACCGCGATCCAAACCGATGTCCACAATCCGCCCATTAACCGGGCAAAGTTTGTTCCTTCAAATAAAACGCTAATCCCCGAATGAGCCATACCGAACCCTCCTTTCAAGCCAGTCAAGCAGTAAGATTACCGGAATCAAGATAATTGCGTAGGCGATTACCAACACAAACAAGTACTCGTTCGACCGGTAGTACATTCCAATCAGGTCAAGAGCCGTGTTGGTCAGCTCCGGAATTGCAATTACGGAAAAAATTGATGTTTCCTTAATTAGAAAAATAATGTTGGCTGCTAAAGCCGGAACACTTAATGACAATCCCTGCGGAAGAATAACGTACCGTGCAAGCTGATACTGATTCATCCCCAGTGCTTCACCAGCATCAATCTGGGTTTGACTAACCCCATTAAAGCCACCGGTGAATCCTTCAGCCATGTACGCCCCGCCAAGGAATATCAAACCAATAATCCCACAAGTCTCGGCAGTCATCTTAATCCCCATTACCGGAAAGGCATAGTATAAGAAAAATAGCTGAATTAGCAATGGAGTATTTCTGGCAACCTCAACATAAACGTTAAGAACCTGCCGGAGACCCGGAACGCGAAAGTACTGTACTAAACTGGTGATAATCCCAACAATGATTGAGCCGACAATCCCAACTAGCGAAAGCCAAAGAGTTAATTTGAACCCTTGAGCAAAATTGGGAAGACTCTGCTGGATAATCGTCCAATCCATATATAGATCATCCTCTCTTTTCTTTTACCGCGAAGTGAAAAAAGGCTTACAATTCAAATTCAGAATTGTAAGCCTAGTTTATTAGTAATCAATCAAAAAAAGCTTGATTACCCTTAATTTTTACTAGAATACAAATTACTGAATTTTAATCACGCCAAAAAGCTTGTTACAAACAACGCAACAAGCAGAACAGAATTCGTTTGGCATGACATTATTCAGCATAATTTGTACTCCCTTCGTGATGAATTATCTAAATTTTACCCGATAATAATTAAAAGTCAATAGGATATGCTAACTTATTGTAAGTTATTAGTTGAACAAGGTGCCATTCTAGCTAAAAAATACTTACCAGTGAGGTTAGCAGAACAACAATCAGGATAATCCCCATAATAATCTTGGCCGGACTAAACTTTTCGGGCTTCTTAGCATATGCTTTCCGGTGTTCCTTTTCAACATGTTTCAGCCGGTCAAGGGCATGTTTCTCTACCATTGACTCATTATCTTTATCTTGCTTTGCCATTTGTCAACGCTCCAATCACTTCTTTGTACTGTTCAACAGTCGCATCATTAGCATGTTCACGCTGGGTATCGATTAGTTTCTCCATCAATGCTGGCTTAAGTAATGCTGTCAAAATCGTTTGGGTCATTTCTTTAGCCTGGTTTTGTTCAAAAATATTTTGTGGTGCAACGAATTGCGGTTCGTGCAGAGTATCCTTAAAGCCAAGAATTAACATGTTTTGTTCAAACGCCGCCCGGACACTATCAAGGATTTCGCTTCCCCGGTTAATATCAAGGTAGATGTCACAATCTTTCAGTAATTGCAAAGCTCGTTGACGGCCAACGTTTGGATAAACCGTTACATTTGGCCGCTCACCGATTGCGAGTAGCTTCCCGGACATTTCGGTAACCGCGGCAATGTGGAATTGAATATTTGGCATTGCCCGAACTAGTTCGTCTAAGTGATCAATTTGGTCAGAGTTAGTCATAATGAGAATGCTTGGTTGCATCTTATTTCCCCGCGGGTGAGGGTAAATCATCCCTAGATAATGGAGATCATCAACGTTACCAGTACCATTAGGGAATAATTCCCGACGACGCATCCAATCACGGTGCCGTTGGAAAACAATATGCTTCGTTCTGGTCTTCTTGTCTAGCAAATACTGCATATTACCGGGAATCTCCGCACCAGTATCTTCATTCCAGAATAGCGTGTCTGAACCGTCAGCCGGCAATTGATCCATTACCCATAACGGGTAGCTAAGCGAATTATAGAAGATGTGATCAAGGTTATACTTTCGTAACTGAAGGTAGAACGTGACAAACTGCGGTAGTGAAGCAAAGTGGCGGTGGATCTTCTTAGCGTCCAAGAAGATGTCACCAGCAGTAAGGTTCCACTCAATCACGATTTTGCCGTGATTATCAAAATACTTCCGGTACTTTGCTTGACCATTCTCATAGTATGTTTTAGCAAATAGGTGACCATGATTATTGTAATGGTCAACCCATGAAACCGGACCAATATCATCAGACCAGCGAACTTCCTTTACTAACCGTGTATTATCCGTGGAACTATAAAAGATCTGCGCCTTTCGCTTGTCTAAATCATAGATCCGGCCCTCAGAGGCTGTACTTAGGATCCGCCAATAATACGGAATCTTAAGCTGATCAAAGTATAACGGATCATGGTTATCAGTTAAATTGCAGAAATACTTAAACGGAGAATCAACATCGTCAGGCAAGAAGCCATCATCAACCATCGCTACTGACGGAATCTTGATCTTCGCCGTTTTTTGTGAAAAGAGGAAGTCACGAGAACTGCCATCATATTTTTCAAATAGGTTAATCATGTTTTAATTCCTCCAATAGCTTCCCCCACCGCTTAGCAACGTTATCGGTGAGGTATGGTTCCGCAAGGTCATAGGAGCGTTGAATAAACTTCTCCTGATCAGCGGTGGTAAAGAGTTTGACAACGGCACCAGCTAATAGGTCAACCTTCTTATCGTCGCTCCAATCCTGAGTATACGGTAATAAGTAGCCGTTCTTGCCATCATCAATAAAAGTCTGGTTACCATATGGCACGTCAAACCCAATCATCGGCAGACCTGACCCAACTGCTTCCAGAAGGCTTAAGCCAAAGCCCTCACTGGTAGAACCAGCAATATAGGCTGCGTAGTTTTTGTAAACTTCGGTAAGGTCATGCTGCCCCATCAACCGGATATAATCATTTGCATGGTTTTGGTTGATTAATTCAGTCAGCCGGCCCATTTCGCCACCCTGGCCATAGATGTCCAAGGTAACATCCGGTACTTCTTTATGCGCCTTAGCGACCGCCTTTACTAACCAGTCAATATGCTTTTCGGTAGCTAACCGAGAGGCAGTGATTAGTGAATGCGGCTTTCGCTTAGTAGTTGGCTTCGTCAGCTTCTGCAGGTTACCCACTGGAATGGTAGTAACATTCGGCGTCACATTCTGGTATTGCTTAAACTGCTTGATTAGCAGATCACGCTGCTTATCGGTGGCAACGATGAAACTAGCAACATCTTTCGTATGGGTAAACTGGTACTCATAGAAGTTGTTCCACAAAACATTCTTCTTATTGGTATAGTGCTCATCATACTGATCTGCATGAACAACAATTACTAACTTAGCTGGATTATGGTGTTCAAAAATCAGCTGACCATTAATCAGGATGTTCCCGTCATCTTCACGGTCCAGAATAATAGTGTCATCCTTCGTCAAGTGAAGACGTTTTAACATTTCAAGGTAAAGATCATTCTTTGAGTAATAAATCTGATCAGGAAATTCAAAAACTTCATGTCTTCCCCGAATATGTTGAGTATAAGCAACACTGCCGTCCTCATTGTAGAAGTCACGGTAAACTACATGGTTGCCCTTCTTTTCACCGCTATAATATTCGGTTGCGTACTTCGTGTATGAATAGAAATCACGCTTTACCATTGCCCCATTAGCAACGTAAGAAACCTGGTCAATCGTCTTCTTTTCGGGATCATGGAAGCGGACATTAATCGATAACCCTTCTTCATCAGAAGTGTAAAAGTAATTCTTCCCCCCATTGATCTCCTTACGGTTAAAGTTCCGGTCTTTAAGGTTAATATCGTCCTCAAACTTACTTAGCGGGTAATCTGATGGTGCAATTTTGACATCAGTAAAGAAATTATAGAACCAGATGATCTCATCATCAGAATAACCAAGGTTCTTCGTTAAGTCCTCAATGTTATTTGCCAAGATTAAATCCGAAAAAATAAACTTGGCTGGTACTTTTAATTTTCGCAATGATTGGGCACGGTAAGCTTGGGCGTACTCGACACCGCTGCTTGCCCAACTAATTCCGAGGTTGACATTATATACAGTCATCTAATCGTCCTCCCGTTTAATTAGTTGAAACTAACCACTAGTTGGTTCTTCTTATTTAACTTAATCCGACTAAGCAGCAAGTTATCAACCGCTTTTTTCCGCGCTTCACGCAGCATGTTCTTGTATGATTCAAAGGCCTTTACTTGATAAATATAACCGGGATCACGACCAGAAAGCGACCATGGTTCAACAATAATCCGTAAATCATTGAGGTAGTTAACCTGATCAGTCCAACAACTATCCAAGGCGGTTAACAAGGCGGAACGGTAAAACTGGTTTAACTGTTCCGTATTAATCAGCGTCTTGTATTTATCCTTGAGAATATCTGTACATAAGTTTTCCAGGTACTTTTTAGGTGCCTTACGGTTATACATTAAATTATCAGGAATCTTAACTTCCTTATAAGTAAAATGCTCGTTAATCAAATGTTGCAACTGACTAGGCGACCAATCCGTCTGGGTATTAAGGAAGTCGTCAATCCCCTCGCTTAGCCAGTTACCAACTGTTCGTTCAAGACGGGCATTATTCATTAACTTTGCCCGGTCCTTATAGAATTGGGTTCGCTGAATTCGCAGAGCAACTTCATACTTGTTAGTCTTTTTCCGTGACCAGACCTCACCATCGGCTACCCGGCTCTTTAGCATTTCCAGGCTAAGGCGGATCCGGGGACTCGTAAGTTCCTTAGGCATTGCTCCCTTACGACGCTTTTCAACTAGCTTCCGGTACATCTTCTTAAACCGCTTCGTACTTGCCTTCGCGATATAACTATCTTCCAACGAAATGTAGAATTGGCTGGAACCGGGATCTCCCTGCCGTCCAGCACGACCAGCAAGCTGCAGCTTAACCCGTTCTGGCAACATTTCAGTCCCAATGACTGCCAGACCGCCTTTCTCTTTAACACCAGGGCCGAGTTTAATATCGGTTCCCCGCCCGGCCATGTTGGTTGCGACCGTAACAGCTCCTGGCTGACCGGCATCCTTAACAATAGCAGCTTCACGGGCAATGTTAAAGGCGTTTAAGACGTTGTGCGGGATTCCCCGGTCAAGTAGCAGTTCCGAGATAATTTCGGAATTTTCTACTGAACCGGCAACCAGCAAGATTGGCCGTCCTGCCTTATGAAGCGTAATTGCATCATTCAACGCCTGCATTAGTTTTTCGGAAGTTGTCAGGTAAATCTTTGCCGGATAGTCTTTCCGAATAACCGGCTTGTGGGTCGGAATTTGAACGACTTTCATGTTATAGACGTTGATAAACTCGTCTTCATCGCCCTTAACTGTCCCACTCATTCCGGAGATCTTATCAAACAGCCCGAATAAACTTGGGAACGTGATTGAAGCAGCGGTTTTTTGGTTATCGGTGACCTTCACGTGCTCTTTTTGTTCAACGGCTTGGTGAAGACCGGTGTTAACCTTAACCCCATTTTTCAGCCGGCCATCGGTTTCATCAAGCAGGACAACCTTCCCCTTTTCAACCAGGTAATCATGACCATTTTTCATAAATATGAAGAAAAGTAATCTCCTCTTCCAAGCTTCGCAGCAGCCGAATGTCTTCTTGGTTTTTACGGTGTGAAAGGCCATCTTGATTAAGCCGATAAATATAATCCTCGTCATCCAAATAAACAATCTTGCTTGCCTGCAAGTACGTTTTCCAGGTTGTAAATTCATCGTCAATTTGGGTATCTTCCGGACAGTAAATTTGATTAAAGGCTTCTTGTTGAAAGATTTTCCCCCAGAGAACTGTATAGATCAATTGGAAAAAGTCATTTTTATTAGTGTAAGCAAAGTCAAACCATTCCCGTGGAGTAAAGGTGCGCTGACTGACCTCATGATCCGGCATGTGAACCAGTAATTGACCATTCCCCTTATAGGATTGAAAGTCACTGATAGCGATTTGACTACCAGTTGACTCCAAAGCCGTAATTAATTCCTCCAGGTAATTAGGCATTACATAGTCATCGCTATCCACAAAAGTAATTAAATCTCCAGCAGCAACATCCATTCCATAATTCCGGGCCTTACTTACCCCTTGATTGGCCTGATGAAACATCCTAACTCGTGAATTTTGTTGCTGATAACGAGTACAAATTGCCAGTGAACGGTCCGTTGAGCCATCATCAACTAAAATTAATTCAAGATTGTGGTAAGTTTGTTTCAAAATGCTCTGAATGCATTGATCTAAATATTTTCGGTATTATAAACCGAAACAATAACTAATATTTGTTCTTCTTCCATTATTGTTTGCCTAACATTACTAATCATAAAAAGCCTTAAAGATTGCTTCAGTTAATGCTCGTTTTACAAAGTAGCCCCCACGGATCAGCTTTGCAAAGTCATCAATCGAGTTAACCATTTGATCGTACTCCGTGGTCGTCATTGTTTGAACCCGTTCGATTGCTTCAGGAAGCGAGTCGGCAATAATTCCCAGGTTTTTTTCTCAATAATGTCACGAGCAGGAGTTCCACTATTGACGATGACTGGTAACCCAGCAGCCAGGTAGGTTGAGAGTTTAAATGAACAATTATGCTTCATATATTCAAGCCAATATGGATCACCAGACCAAATTAGGCCAAAACCACCCGTCCGCCGAATATCATTCAGCAAGGCAATATCTGGCATACTGCCAACGAATTCAATGTTACGACCGACTCCCCAGTCCTTTGGCGATGTAAAGACCCGGAGCTTAACGTCAGGGTTAAACCAGGTTCCACCGAAGCCGTATTTCTCTGGATTGGTTGGATCGCCAGCAAAGTTAATAATTGGGGCATAGTGCGGCTTTTCCTTCCCCGATCGCTGCCAACGATGTGATCCCACATTTTTTGAATAACAACTTTTTTAACAGTTAGGCCATGTTGACGCAAAAGATCAACCATGGATTGGGATGGAGCAATAATCACATCAGCCATGTTGTAATATTTAACCCACTTGTCCAGCAAATAGCGATTACTTTCCCACATTAAAGGAATCACGTCATGGATAAAAATAATCCGTTTTAACCCGTCATAAATAAGGGTTCGTTCAAGGAGTGCCGTATCCCATTCAACTGAATTCCAGGATGGCGATTAGAATACGATCACATCGCCCAATTCAACTCCCGCCAGCATCCCATCAAAGCGGGCAATTAATGAACTCTTACTCTCATTTTTATCGTTGTATTGAAAACCCCAATTTCACGAAAGCCAAGTTCTTTCGTTGCAATGTCCGTTACCATATTCTGGGCCAATCTAGCAACCCCAATCATATGGTGCGTGTTGGTAATGTGTACTCTCAAATCGTCCATCCTTCTTTCTGAATCCAATTATAGCAGACTTAATCTTTTTTATAAAAAAAGCTCCAGCATTTTAAAGTCAAAATGCGTGGAGCTTTGTTCTGATACATGTTTAGTCATTATCTAATATAAAATAAAACGACTATTTTGGAAAAATTTAAGGACGGGTCTTTTCAACAGCTGTAACAAGCTGATCCATCGTCTGACTGCCGAAAATGACAGGTCCACCGTTAATCATTGTTGCAGGGACACTCATGATATTCTTCGCTTTCCGTAATTCAGGGAAGTGTTGCAAGTCAATCATCGTTGCCGTAATCTTTGGATTTAATGCAGCCATCCGTTGGCAAGCAGCGACGACATCAGGACAGAAGTGACAGGTTAGTGAGACACCAATTTTAATGGTTGCTTCGGGAAGAGCTTTAATCCGTTCAACCATTTCTGGTGAAATCGTCTGTCCGGGTCCCGCAACGTTATAGATACCTAAAACAAGTGAATTTAACTCATGACCTGTTGGAATGCCTGCATAGTGAAGTCCGGTGTCATTACCAGTATCATCAAGCAGCCGCAATTGTGGGAGGTACTTAACATTTTGCGGAGCGGCTTGCTTTTCGACCTTCATGTGGTCCGCATCCAATCCTGCAAATTCCGTTACAAAGCCAAGCAACTGGTCACTTAATGGCGTCCCATTAGTTAGGACTTGTAAAGTAACCGTCTTTGTCAAGCGAGCAAAGATTGGTTTCAACTGTTGATCAATATCTGCTGATAGCCAATTACCAGCGTGTGGTGCAACCTCTTCTTCGTTGTCAAGAGAAGAGGTTTGTCCAACTGTCTTGGTTGGCTGTTTGATTTCTGCATGAATTGGAATCCCCAACCGTTGCTTCTGATCAGCAATATACTTTTCAGCAGCCGTCGCGGCTTCGGCACCGTCAGCAGTAGCCGTTACTATTTGCCGAAGTGACTTTTCAATAATGTCACCAGCCGCAAAGACTCCCGGAATGTTTGTCTGCCGTTGACTATCAGTAATAATATAGCCTTGCTGATTGAGCTTAATGACTCCTTCAAGGTTCTTTGTTGCTGGTTGGGTCCCGATATAGATAAAGACGCCAAAAGTTTGGTCGCCATCATTAAGGTGGTAGACCGTCTTTTCAGCGGTCTTGTTATTAACCAGAGTGGCTTCCGTTAAGTAATCGTCTCCAGAAACACTTTCTACTTCAGTGTTGTACTTAACACTAACCTTTGGATTATCCAATGCTCGAGATGCGATCAGCGGTGGACAGGTAAAGTGATCACCACGAACCAAAACGGTAACGTGTTTTCCGTAACGGCTCAGGTAGTCAGCTTCTTCCGCAGCAGCATAGCCACCACCAACAACGAAAATTTGCAGGCCAGTAAAAAGCTCACCATCGCAAGTCGAACAGTAGGCAACGCCCCGGCCACGGAACTTTTCTTCACCAGGGAAGCCAACTTTCTTTGGGTTAGCCCCACCAGAAATGATAATGCTCCGTGCCTGATATTGCTGTCCATTAGCATCAGTTACGGTTTTAACGTCAGCGGTTAAATCATCATACTTGGCAACTTCAGCGTGTTTGATTTCAACACCGAAGTCCGCAACCTGCTTTTGCATTTTATTCATCAATTCGGTACCGTCAACTTCTGCTACTCCGGGATAGTTATAAACAACGGATGTGGTCGTTACTTGACCGCCAACACTGTTTCCTTCAAGGATTAGCGTATCAAGGGTTGCCCGACCGGCATAAAGACCAGCCGTCAATCCTGCTGGACCGGCACCAACGATGATCAAATCATAGATATGCTCGCTCATCGGTGTTTCCTCCTATAAATTAAAGCTTACCAACAAGGTCAAGGCTTGGCTTAATTGAATCTTGACCTGGCTTCCAGTTTGCAGGGCAGACACGATCACCATGTTCACGAACGAATTGAGCAGCTTGAAGAGTCCGGAGAATTTCATCAGCGCTACGACCGATTCCCATGTTGTTAATTGTGTAAGATTGGATCTTACCGTCGGGATCAACAATGAAGACACCACGGTAAGCTTGACCAGCGTCTTCATCCAAGACATCAAACATCCGTGCAAGCTTACCAGCAGGATCGGCTAACATGTTGTACTTAATCTTGCCAATCTTTTCTGATGCTTCAGCCCATGCCTTGTGGACGAATTCAGTATCTTCGGAAACTGAGTAAATATCAGCATCAGCCTTCTTAAAGTCATCATACTTATCTTGGAGAGCTTCAAGTTCAGTTGGGCAAACAAATGAGAAGTCAGCTGGGTAGAAGAAGAAAATACTCCACTTACCCAAGACATCATTCTTAGTAACTTCCTTGGTCTTACCATCTTGGTATGCGTTTACCTTAAAATCATCAATTTCGTGACCAATAAAATTCATCATAATAACCTCTCCTTAATTTAGAATCATTCTTAACTACACCTTCAGTATAACTA
>OKVY01000290.1_pt1 | contig 18532 bp, 20 predicted proteins | sample 1606931 | NCBI WGS metagenome assembly OKVY01 (sample SAMN03281017, study PRJEB24777) | human gut metagenome | isolation source: fecal sample PR221 from 1 month old male Chinese infant, caesarean... | reverse complement strand
GAACCCGCCGGTCGCCATATTAATAAAGCCGGTTTTATCATTCACCCGGGCGATATCTATCGGCACATCGCGGCCGATGATCGCCAGCTTGAGGGCGCTGGCCAGGTCCTGCGGAATACCGACGCTGGTGGCAAAGTCGTTAGCCGTGCCCAGCGGTAAAATCCCCAGCGCCATCTTGCCGCCGCGCTCCACCAGCGCGGTCGCCACTTCATTAATGGTGCCGTCGCCGCCGCCGGCGATCACCGTTTCAACGTTCAGTTGCAGGGCTTCATCGATAAACCGCACGGCATCGCCCTTTTCCCAGGTGACGCGGACGTGAATATCGATCCCTTCGTCGCGTAACAGGCTAACCGCCTCGCGTAACTGCGGTTCATTGGCACCTTTGCCGTTAAGGATCAGTAAGCTGGCAGGAAACGTAGACATCATCAAGGGAACCTTTATTGCGCAATGTTGCATAAAGTGTACCGCATGACGAAAGCGAAGACCGGAGGAGAGGCAAAAAAATAAGCCCGCGTAAGGGCGTGTATATACCCTTACAGCAGGGGCTTTCAGCGGTGCAATGCGGGTTTGCGCGGCACGCAAGACCACTGAAAACCACTATAAATCATTCGAGCGTGGACAATGTGTGGACACTCTTAGCGTCAGTGCCACCGCGTAAAGGATTAAGCGTTACCGCATCTTGCAGATACTCAGGGGCGAAATGCGCATAGGTCATTGTTTGCTCAATTCGTGAATGACCGAGAATCCGTTGAAGCGTGATAATGCTACCTGCATTAATCATAAAGTGAGTGGCAAAGCTGTGATGCAATGCGTGCGTAGCCTGACCCGGTGGCAGGTCCGGTTTCAACTCTTTCATTAGCCGTCTGAATGCTGGATAGTTAGCGTCAGTGAACAGAAAACCACGTTTACCTTTTGTTATCATTGTTGCCAGCTCCTCGGATATCGGAACAGTTCGAGGCTTGTTGGTCTTTGTCTTAATGAATGTGACACGATTTTGGATGATGTTTTCTGCTTTCAGTTTTGCTGCCTCACTCCATCTCGCGCCGGTACTAAGACAAAGTATCGCAATTTTTTTATTATCCCCGTCCACTTTGGACAGGAGATCAGCGATCTCCTCTTGCGTCAGGTAGCCGGTTTCGGGCTTGTCCTCTTTCAGTCGCTTTAGCCCCCTGAAAGGGTGTTCACCGAAAAATAGCTCTGCATCTATCAACGAGGTAAACATTCCGCTAAGACAAGTCAAATCGCGGTTGATGCTCGATGGTTTGATGCCCTGAGAGCGGCGCACCTTGCCGTACTGGCTAATCAATGATTTAGTAATCTGAAAGACGCATGGGTCACTTGTAATCTTGGTGAATAACTCAATTTTGCCTAGATAATCTCGACCATGAGTCTCATGTTTGCCCTTCAACTCCCACCATATTTTTGTTAACTCTGACAGATGCCGCTTATCTGCCGGTTTTGCTAACTAAATCTGATTGATGACGGGGTTATCGCATGGGATGATCCCGAAGTTGTGAAGGTGCTCTGGAGGGCATTAAAACATGATGCTTCGCTGCAGAATCGACAGCAAAGAAGCAGAGAGCCGCTAAAACCGCAGGAAATAGTACCTTCTGGCAGGCTGACAAAATCTGAATGAGCGCTAATACCGCGAATCCGCTTTGATCTTTCACAACTCGGTATCATGCCGAAGTGTTGGGAACTTGAGGTGCTAGCACGTGGGGCAACGGTGATTTATTGCGATAATAAGTTGCGTTATGCGTACCCTGATTATGTAAGTATCTCGCATGACCCCGCCGTAGCGGGGGGAGGGGGGGATAAATTTTAAGCAAATCTTAACATCTCTTGGGGTATTGGGGTTGCACAAGCTAATCGTCGTCTTTCTAACATTAAGGGGTCTTTAGTAATTTTTAAATCTTTATTAGTTGATAAATGTAATTTCAAGGATGACAACCAGTTTTTAATGAATTCAAAAACATATTTCCCCTTTATAGCTCTTTCGTATGGTAAGTTATCAAACATTGAAATCAACGCTTTTACATTTTCCGAGTCTTCATTAACTTCATAACCTATCAGCTTAGCATTTTCCTTAATTGTGATATTTTTATATTCAATATTTATAACCGAAGAGATTTTATCATAGAATTTTGCTTTGTCGTTTGCGTTATGATTTACAAATAGAGGTTTGCACAATTCTTTTGCTAAGCGTTGGAATGAATGAAAGTCGGACTCAAAATCCTTTTTGATACGTTCTAATAAATCAGAGCGTGTGATATCCATCTTAAACTCATCTTTTAAGTAACTTTTTGTTGAGTAAGAGTTTATGATATAATTTTCAATTGAGTAGCATGAAAGTGTGACAATATTATCAGAGTTATGTTCAAAGATATCAAAGTCATGATCTACAAAAAAATAACAGCTTGTTAATATTTCTTGATCGTCATGTTGAATAGCATGTTCGTATAGCTCAATAATCTGTTTTTTACCTTTTGCAACCAGATGGCCTGCATTAATATATATTGGGTTGCGTTTCATCCACTCATCGTATACAGGATAATCATCAACACCTTCAAAAACAAAAATTTTATCAAACGATGATGTTTTTAGTAATATCTCTTGCTTTAACGGGTTTCTCGACAAAGCTTCTTTTTTCATAACGTGCAGGAGATTATTGCTCATCAGAAATTACCCTTCCGTACTTTCATAGCTGTTGCATAAGGATCTAAATCATTGTCAAATATGAATGGTGAATGCGTTATAGCAATTACTTGCCTAACATTTTCTCCAGCATTCAAATCTGGTAAAATCATTCGTTGCCAATCTATAGATAACGAAAGTTCCGGTTCATCAATCAAAATTATTTTAGGAGTATTATCATTAAGATAAATCGTAGCCATTAGCGAAATAACTTGTTTTTCCCCTGAAGATAAATCATTGAGAGATATGCGATCTCCTGTATAAGTATCTTTAACAATAACTTCTAAACTTTGAGGATCAAATTTTAGAGATTTTGAATCACCTGCTGATGAAAGGTATTTATCACAGACTGCAACGAACCTTTCAATTTTTGACTCTTGCTCTTTAGTTTCTTGTATAACTGAGTTTAATTGAGTTAGGAAGTATTTTAAGTATGTAATATCTTTTATTGTATTATCGTTATATAATCTTTTAAGAGAGCCAATTAAAGAATTCTTTTTTGATTCAGATTCTCTTCTTTCTCGGGGATTTGTACCTGTGTCCTCAACTCGATTAAGGAATCTTTCCAAATCTTCTATAGATGGTAATGCATTCTGTTCTTTAGCTATCCGATCATTGTTACCATATTTAATCAAATCTTCAAGCATTTTGGCACTTAAAGATCTATAGCCAAGGTTTGATGTTCTTTCGATCTCTAAAGTTAGGCCTTTTAAGGCATCTTCGACATCCTTTAATCCATATGAAATGCCATCACGTTGCAGTTTCATCCCCCTTTTTCTACCAAAAATGCGAGGGTGAAGACTTTCTCTTTCTTCCCTAGGAGTCGTCTCGAAACTTTTTTCTACCCTTCGATATGTTGGTAGGAATATAACATCTAAATCCCTAAGAGCTTCGGCAATTAACCTAAATTTATTGTTTTTTGAGTAATGCATTTTAAAACTATGCTGCTCTTTAGACTTCATTTTATTAACTATGTTGTCTTTTAATTCTCTTAGGAAATGATTTATATAATCTTTTGGGAATTTCACGGTGTTATATAATTCATTGACTAAAGCATCATCATTGAATTCATTTTGCTTCGAGTCCATTAAAGTCTTTGCAAACTTGGTAATATCACGATCATCCCAAAATGAATCGGCAAGAGAAAATCTTTCATTGAGGAATGATTTTATTTCACTGAAGGGTATTAAAGATGCTCTTTCGTTTTTAATTTCAACTTCATCATGCTCAAAAATCTTGATGAATATTGATTTGAAATCAATTCTCATCAGGTTTGTAAAATCCTGCTCAAGAAGAAGTCTTATAGCATTAAGTATTGTTGTTTTTCCTGCGCCGTTCTCGGATACGAAAACTGTTGTCTTGCCTTTCATTTTCATGGTTATATCTTTATAACCGTGAACACCAGTCATTCTAAAATATTCAATCGGGTAATTATCATGTACAGTCATTATGTGTCCTTTCGTCTGCATCACTAAAACTTTAAATAAATCAGTCAATCTATTTTTCTTAAAAACCAAATTAACAGAAGCCGTTAATAGATTTGAACTACTAATTCATACAACAAAATCAAGCTCAATTCAACCATACATTAGGCAATCTATCCGGGCTTAGGCATACGATTCGTACAGCGCAACCTGCGATTGATTCAACTAGGATAACAATAATCGCTGCTATTTTTTGCGATCCCCAGTGGTTTCTAGCCATTTTCTTTTTACTCCTGCCTGTATTAGATGCATGAATTTGCATTCGAATTTTCCGGTGTGCTTTCCTGGTCAGCGGTAGGGATTGCGCGGTTGGGGGCTCCTGATGCACCTGCATTAAAAGCGCCCCCTTAAGCGTGCAGGCGAGGCGGGGAAAGTACTGCGCGCCAGACTACATTTACGCATTTATTTTCGCAGCCTGAGCGTGTCGCTGTGCCGCGCGGGTTCGCGAGGGTGTCGATGGGTGATGCCGCGGCGTTCGAGGCCGTGGCAGGCTTCTGAGGCGGTCAGGCGTGAGGGTAAGAAAAAGCCGCCCTGAGGCGGCGGAAATCAGTCACTTTCGGTGTCAAGGATGTAACTTTTGAACCGGATCACCTCCTGACCGGCCCACGCGTTGACCTCGCGCATCCGGTCTTGTAGCGGGATGAGCTCGTTACGGACAAACACCTTTGCCACCTTCTCGATATCGCCGAGCGAACCGACGTTTTCCGGCTTGCCGTACAGCTCCTGATTAATGTCAGGCTCCAGCAGGTGGAACACGGAGCCCGGCGCGAACGGGTGCGGCTGGTCGAATGACGGCACCCACCAGTAGACATCCTCCTCAATACCACGCCGCGTGTATTTTGCCGGTGAGGCTTCCAGTTTAAGCGGGCGGCCAGTGACACTCTTTCGGAGCTCTAAAAACGCATTGCCGAAGACAAGGAAGTCGAGCGCGAAGCGGCTGAAATCCTGTTGTGATAAAAGCGGGTGCGGAATAAACGTTGAGGCCAGAATGTTGCGCTTAACGTAAATCGGCGAGCTGTGGTGAACGGCGGCGCGCAGGCTTTTCGCCAGCCCGTTAAAGCTGACCGGCGGTTCGAACCAGCGGCCATTATTGACGCATTCCACGTAATCCAGAATATCGCGGCGGTCGAGCACGGCGCTCGGTTCACCAAAGGTAAACGCCTCCATTTTTTGGGGCGCGCTGTCTTTCATGTTGCGCGGGCGCTTTTGTGGCTGTGGCTTGCGGCCTTTGTATTTACTCATCAGTTGAACTCCAGAATGGATGATGTTACCTGGCCGCTGCCAGCGGTAAGCGGTTCGTTTAGCAGCGCGTGCATGGTCGCCCAGGCGACGTCCGCGTGACTGGCTTCCTCGGTGCGGCTGGCCTCATAGGTGGCGCTGCGCCCGCTGCTGGTCATGGTCTTACGGATTGCCATAAACGAGGTGGTGATGTCGGTGGCGCTGACGTCATATTCGAGACAGCCACGGCGGATAACGATCTCGACGGCGAGAGCGTGCGCGTTTTCTATTACCTGCGCGCCGTCACCTCAATGGCAACCGCCACGCTCTACGAGCGTTATCGCGGTGTGGATGCCAGCGCCAGAGGCGACAAGAAAGCCGACAGCATCGATACCACTGTCGACGAGCTGTGGCGGGACATGTGCTGGGCCGTATCACGCGTCCAGGACAAACCCCGCTGCATCGTGAGCCAAATCTGATGCAGGCCATCGCGCAACAGGGCGACACGCTCGACATGATTTGCGCCCGGTATTACGGGCGCACTGAGGGGGTATTCGAGTCGGTGCTCGCCGCAAATCCGGGGTTAGCCGAGCTCGGCGCAGTATTGCCGCATGGCACTGTGATCGAGCTGCCTGATGTGAAGTCATCCCCCGTAACAGAAACCATAAACCTCTGGGAGTAACCACATGACGGAAGGGGAAAAAAGCGTCATTTCGCTTTTTATAATCGGCGCGCTGATTGTCGTCGGTAAAGTGCTGGCCGGTGGTGAACCGATCACCGCACGTCTTTTTATTGGTCGCACGTTGCTGGGTGGCTTTGTTTCGATGGTGGCCGGGGTTGCCCTGGTACAGTTTCCAGACCTGCCAACTGCGGCCGTGTGCGGATTTGGCTCCATGCTGGGTATCGCCGGTTATCAGGCGGTAGAGCTTGCTATCCAGCGCAAGATTAAAAAAGGGGAAAACGATGGCAGTCATTAAGACACATCCCAACGTTGCGGCATTCCTCGACACGCTGGCATTTTCGGAAGGAACAGCAACGCATCTGCTGACCCGAAACAACGGTTACGACGTTATCGTCACGGGTATTGATGGCAAGCCGGAGATTTTTACCGATTATCGCGATCACCCGTTCGCCGGTGGGCGCCCGGCGAAGGTCTTCAATCGTCGCGGGGAAAAATCTACGGCATCCGGGCGTTACCAGCAGCTTTATCTGTTCTGGCCGCATTATCAGAAACAGCTCGCTTTGCCGGATTTCAGCCCGGTATCACAGGACAGGCTCGCCATTCAGCTTATTCGGGAGCGTGGCGCGCTGGAAGATTTGCAGCAAGGGCGCATCGAGCGCGCGATTTCCCGCTGTCGCAATATCTGGGCTTCATTGCCGGGTGCCGGATACGGTCAGCGTGAACACAGCCTTGACAAGCTGGTCGCATTGTGGCGCAAGGCCGGAGGGGGAACTGCATGAAGATAGTGATTCTCCTGCTGGCGCTGGCCTGTGCGGGTCTGCTGTGGATGCGACACGATAACAGCAATTTGCGCGCCTCATTTGAACGTGCGAACCGGGTCGCCGGTACGCAGAAAACCACGATCACCATGCTGAAAAATCAGCTCAACGATGCCGCAGAGCAGTCGCAGCGCAAAGAGCGGGCGCAGGCCGCCATGCGGGACAAGCTCACGGCGGCTAACCTGCTGGCTTTCCGCCGTGAACAAACCATCACGAGGTTACTCAATGAAAATGACGCGTTTCGCCGCTGGTATGGCGCTGATTTACCTAATGCTGTGCGCCGGTTGCACCAGCGCGCCGCCTGCACCAACGCCGCCGCCGGTGATTGTGTACAACGCCTGCCCGAAGGTCAGCCCCTGCCCGATGCCGGGCAGTGACCCTCTGACTAATAGCGACCTGAGTGCGGATATACGCCAGCTCGAAAACGCCCTGAGAAGCTGCGCAATCCAGGTCGATACGGTTAAACAATGCCAGGATGAAATCGATGCAAAAGCCAAACAGTCTGCGAAAAGCCTTAACTGATGCGGTGCCGGTACTGCGTACCAACCCTGATATGCTTTGCCTTCGCCTGGACGATGGCAACAATACGGCGACGCTGGCGCGCTCCCTGTCGTTTGAAAAGCGGTACACGCTTAGCATCGTGGTCACGGATTTTACCGACGATATTGACCTGCTGTTTGTGCCGATTATGGCCTGGCTGCGCGTCAATCAGCCGGACATCATGACAACCGATGAAGGAAGAAAAAAAGGCTTTATCTGGTATGCCGACATCAATAACGACAGTAGCCTAGATGTCAGCATCAGCCTGTTGCTGACCGAGCGAACGCTGGTCAAAGAGATCGACGGCGCGCTGCACGTTGAGAACATCCCGGAGCCGACACCGCCGGAGCCGGTAGCGCGCCCCGTTGAGATGTGGAGTAATGGCGAACGGGTGAGTAAATGGGATGAATGACTTCAAACCCTTTGAGGACAAGCTCGCCGGGTTGATAGCGGCCCTTTCTCCTGACGGACGTCGCCGGATGACCGTCGATATTGCGAAGAAACTGCGCCAGCGGCAACAGCAGCGCATTAAATCGCAGAAAGCGCCGGACGGTTCGCCATTTGCCCCGCGTAAGCGCCAGCCCGTCAGGGCAAAAAGAGGCCGCATAAAGCGCGAGATGTTCGTGAAACTGCGTACTAACCGCTATTTGAAAGCGAGCGGTAACGACAGCGCGGCGGTGGTGGAGTTTACCGGAAAAGTGCAGCGCATCGCCCGCGTACATCAGTTTGGATTAATAGATAACCCCTCACCTAAATATAATAAAGTAAAATATATCGAGCGTGAGCTATTGGGCTTTTCAATATGTGACAACAAGTTTATAAATGAATTAATTATTAAATTTCTCGATGGGTAATATAGGTAAGGCGGGCACATTTAGTGCCCGCAAAATTAATCCGTCCAGCGCAAATAAAAAAGAAGGTAGGGGTCGCGAATGTCTAATACATCATTTTCCTGGTCCCATTCAATAATACTATTGCTGGCAGCTCCGTTAGCTATAGCAGTAGAATGTTGACATGCACTAGTAATACTTGAGCCACTAGGGCTATCTCCATAACAAAGGCTTGCAACCCTACTGACTAAATCCGAATATCGGAACGTCAAAGTTGGTGGGTTACGGCCGATGGCTTTCAAGAGAAATACATATACGTCTCCTTGCCACCCATCTATAGATATATAAGACTTCCTATCTGAACCTCTAACCTTAGGCCCATCTTTCATTTTATCAACTATAGAACTATAGTCTGCGGATGCTAAAGTTCTTTTGCAAACATTCTCTAAAAGAGCCGAATCATTAGGATAATTTAATGTGTGCTCACAAGTGATTCTAGCATTCAGCTCAAAACAAGAGTTTAGGCATAGATATTGCATTAATTGAGGTGAGCCAGCGGATTCTTTAACTAAGTTATCAACAACTTCAGACTCAGGGTTAATGTTAAGAAGTTTGAATCCCTTGTCAGCGATACTTTTAAGAGCGCTTTCATCCCAATAATCGAAATCAATATTAAATATTCTCCCTCGCAGATCGGCATTTCCGCGAATTACATCGTCAGAATGATAAGGTACTGATGCACATATAAATTTACAACCATTGGCAATAGCGTCTTTTATTTGCTTTGCTATCTCAGCTTGAACATCTCGATTGATATAATGGAAGTCATCAATAAAAACAACAAAATCAGTATTCCCGATTTCACTTTTCAAAAGCTGGAGAGGATCAATGGCATAAGTCTCTGTTGTAAGAGATGTACCTGTATGGCCGATTGTTACTCCCCCCTCAACCGAACCTTTAGCAACAATAATACTTGTCTGTCCTGTTGCTTTACCTGATGCGGAAACATTTGTTGATGATGATTTTGATTGTACTTGGGTGACAGGTGTACCTAAGAGATCAAATACCCGCATCCATAGATCATTTGCACTTTGAACACCCGCGCCAGTGACTTCTAGAAGGTTTTGTGTACCCAGAGCTTTCTTTACGAAGACAGTTTTTCCCGATTTTGAAGGGCCAGAAATGGATACCAGCATGGATCCAATATCGAGTGTATCAATGAGTTGTTGCTGTTTTGAAACCAAATGGTCGTCTACCAATGTATGGTTAGGGTAGCCGCCAGGAGTGAAAATTTCTGATGCTTTCATATTGTTTTTCACTTTTTATTGAAGGTTATCCAAATTAACGCTGTGTGGCGCATAGGACAAGAGAGTTGAGTTGTTTTAGTGTACCAAATCTTCATTATTACCTCATGAATACTCTCGCATCTATCCAGGAACTCGCCCGCGCGATACGCAACATGATCCGCACCGGCATCGTCGTCGACACTGACCTCGACGCCGGGCGCTGTCGCGTACAGACCGGCGGCATTTATACCGACTGGCTCCAGTGGCTGACGCACCGGGCTGGGCGCTCGCGCACCTGGTGGGCTCCCTCTGTTGGTGAGCAGGTGATGATTCTGGCCGTGGGTGGTGAGCTCGATACCGCCTTTGTGCTACCGGGGATTTATTCCGACGAAATCCCCGCGCCGTCGGCCTCGGCGGATGCCTGGCACGTTGATTTTCCCGACGGTGCCGTTATGAGTTATGAGCCGGAAACCGGCGGCTGACCGTCACCGGCATTAAAACTGCCGATGTGACCGCATCCGATTCGGTTACTGTCAGCGTGCCGGTGGTACTGGTAAAAGCCTCGACCCGCGTCACCCTCGATACGCCGGAGGTGGTCTGCACCAACAAGCTGACAACCGGCACGCTGGAGGTGAAGCAAGGCGGCAAGATGTCCGGTGATATCGAGCACAGCGGCGGCGCTTTCACTTCCAACAGTGTGCAGGTGGATAAACACGGCCACGGCGGCATCAGGCGCGGCGATGAATGGACGGAGGGCACCAAATGACGGCGCGTTATCTCGGCATGAACCGCACGACCGGTGAAAGCATTTCAGACGTTGAGCATATCAGCCAGAGCATCGGGGATATTCTTCGCACGCCCGTCGGCTCCCGCGTCATGCGCCGTGAATACGGCTCGCTGTTGTCGCAGATGATTGACCAGCCTCAGAGCCCGGCGCTTGAGCTGCAAATTATGGCGGCGTGCTACATGGCGATCCTGAAGTGGGAGCCGCGCGTCAGGCTGACCAGCATCGCCACAGCGCGGCAGTTTAACGGGCAGATGGTCGTCGACGTGACCGGCCAAATCACCGATACCGGCGAGAGCCTTTCCTTAACCATCCCTGTGAGTTGAACCTATGGCAGTTATCGACCTGAGCCAGCTCCCCGCGCCTGATGTGGTGGAAACACTGGATTTTGAAACCATCCTCGCCGAGCGCAAAGCGACGCTGATTTCACTGTACCCGGAAGATGAGCAGGAAGCGGTCGCCAGGACATTAACGCTGGAGTCTGAGCCACTGGTGAAATATCTCGAAGAGAATGCCTATCGAGAGGTGATTTTACGCCAGCGCATTAACGAGGCGGCGAAAGCCGGGATGGTGGCCTATGCCATCAAAAACGACCTCGACCAGCTCGCGGCAAATAATAACGTTGAACGCCTGGTCATCACCCCCGGAGACGATACCCAAATCCCGCCAGTGGATGCGGTATTGGAATCCGACAGTGATTTACGCCAGCGCATCCCGGAGGCATTTGAGGGCATGAGTGTTGCCGGGCCGACCGGTGCCTATGAATTTCACGCCCTGAGTGCCGACGGACGTGTCGCGGATGCTTCGGCTTATAGCCCGGCTCTAGCAGAGGTCACTATCGCGGTATTGTCGCGGGAAGGTGACGGCACGGCGTCGGATGATTTATTGCTGGCCGTCAGTACCGCGCTGAATGATGAGAGTGTACGACCGGTCGCTGACCGCCTGACAGTCGTCTCGGCTGAAATCGTCAATTATGCGATAGACGCGGTGCTGTATGTTTACCCCGGCCCGGCGACCGAGCCGATTCTTGCTGCCGCAAAAGCGCAGTTAACTGCCTATATCACGGAGCAGCGCCGCCTCGGTCGTGACATCCGAATGTCGGCGATTTACGCCGCATTGCATGTGCAGGGGGTTCAGCGCGTCGAGCTGCGCGAACCGCTGGCCGATGTGGTGCTGGATAAAACGCAGGCCGCGTACTGCACCGAGACCAGTGTCGTGATCGGGGGCTCTCATGAGTAACTCGCTGATGGCGACCGGGTCGTCGGAGCTGGAGCAGCGAGCCGCCGAAGCATGCGCCTTCATCAGTGATTTATCCGTACCGCTGCGTGAACTGTGGAATCCGTGGAAATGCCCGGCTGGTTTTCTGCCGTATCTGGCGTGGGCATTTTCTGTTGATAGCTGGGATGAAAGCTGGAGTGAACAGGAAAAAAGAACGGTTATCAGTGAGTCGTTCCGGCTCCATCAGCACAAAGGAACGATAGCTGCAATTCGGCAGGTAGTTGAAAAAATGGGATATGCCTTCTCAATTGAAGAATGGTGGGAAGTGGCGGACCCGGCAGGAACTTTCCGGCTCGAAGTCGATGTCAATGATATTGGTATCACGCCAAAAATTCTGGATGAGTTGACCAGATTGATTAATGACGCGAAGCCGGTAAGTCGTCATATGGCGCAATTCAGTATATCCGCAAAGGTGCATGGGAATATCCATGCCGGTTCAACGCTGTGCAGTGGCGACATTATCAGTATTTATCCGGCCGATTTTGAGGCAGAAGAAAACATTACTTATAACGGCGTTATTTTCCACGACAGTAATTTTAATTACAGGTAAGACTATGACCAGACTGCCAGAATCCTCATCGTGGGAAGACGAGATTGAGCTGATTTCCAGAAGCGAGCGCGTTTCTGGAGGACTGGACGGCGTAGCAAACAGGCCTCTGAAAGCCCTGGCTAACCGTACGCGCTTCCTCAAAGAGCAGGCGGATAAATCAAGTGAGCTTGTCGCCGAAAAAATCAGTGCAGTTAAGACCTTCTCTGAAGGTGCGACGCTGAAATCACCACGAGAAGAGATCCTGTATGGTGAATACAGGCTTGTATGGACCGGGGCATTTCCGAAGGTTGTCCCGGCGAATTCAACTCCGGCCATAACGGGAGGTGTGGGGGCGGGGCGCTGGGCATATACGTCTGACGCCATGATACGCCAGATCCTTACCTCGATTGATGGCATTGTGTTTATCGGCTCTCCGGAGCATACCGGGCAGCTCAAGGCGGTTAACCCTGCTGAAGGCGCAAGGCTGTTATGTCGTGGCGCATATTCAGAAAATGACGGCGGTGCCTCCTGGTGGAAGTTTGTTTCCGGCAACCACAGCAAGATGGTCACAAATTACCCGCATCTGTGCCGGGCTCCGCTGGCAGATCCCACCGGCGCCAGCGGTGTATGGGTTAACGCTCTGGATGGTGATCTGCTTACCCATCGTTTTGGGATGGGGATTTCGCAGGACCCGGTAGTAAATGGAGAAATTCTGCGCAACCTGCTGGCATGGAACAGCGATATTGAGGCCTCAATTGCTGATGGATATGGAAAGAAAATAGTGCTTTGCGGGGATGTGATATGGATTGATTACGTGGAAATTACCCAGTCCAGCGTACATATTCAGGGAGCAAAAGGCGCAACAGCAAACCAGTACGGTGGTAAAGGCACGGTACTGATGTTCCGTGACGGAGATTCAACCAAACCAGCCTTCACTGTGTCAGGTAAATATACGGCCGATGAATCAACCGGCCGGGACAAAGTGGAAGGCAGGGTGACAGGCGTTAAACTGGACAACCTGACTCTGGTTGCTGAGCAGTTTTTTAAAAATGCCACGCCAGCCGGTAAAAAAGAACCAGCACCAACAACGTTTACCCCTCGCTCCAGTCGGCTTGGTCTGGTCATTCAGTACACTGGTGGTCATGGCGGTATTGACGGAGTGACGTCTATTGGTTTTGCGGGTAGCGACGCGTAACAAACTGACATCGAGAGTCATACCTGAACTGGCGGGAATTAAAATCCCGCATATCGACCAGTCACAGGAATCGGATGCTAAATTTTTGACTCGTCTCGCCGAGCGAAACGGTGGTGAGGTTTCGGTAAAAGCGGGAAAGTTGCTTTTTCTGAAAGCCGGGCGTGGGTTAACCGCCAGTGGAAAGGCTATTCCACAAGTCACTATCACCCGCGGCGATGGCGACAGGCATCAGTTTTCGATTGCCGACCGTGGGGCATATACCGGTGTCACGGCAAAATGGTTACACACCAAAGACCCGAAACCACAAAAGCAAAAGGTGACGTTAAAGCGGAAACCGAAAGAGCAACATTTACGTGCGCTACAGCATCCAAAAGCCAAACCGGTAACGAAGAAAAAAGCGGTGAAGACACCGGAAGCCAGGGAAGGTGAATACATGGTCGGCGAGGATGACAACGTGTTCGCCCTGACGACAATTTTTTCAACCAAAGCGCAGGCGATGCGAGCAGCCCAGGCAAAATGGGACAAACTGCAACGTGGAGTTGCTGAGTTTTCTATCAGGCTTGCGACAGGACGCGCCGACCTCTACCCGGAGACACCAGTGCAGGTTTCAGGCTTTAAGCGCGTCATAGACGAGCAGTCATGGACAATCACGAAGGTTATGCACTCTCTGAGTAATAGTGGCTTCACGACGAGCTTAGAGCTTGAGGTTAGATTGTTGGATGTAGAGTACGGGACTGAAGGGGAGGAAGAATAAAGCTATTCTCAAATAGTGAAAAAATGAGTATCATAAATTCACTTTATGTGAATTTTTGGGGTGTGAAATGTTCCATTGTCCAAAATGCCAGCACGCGGCACATGCGCGCACCAGTCGCTATCTAAGTGAGAACACCAAAGAGCGTTACCACCAATGTACTAACATAAATTGCAGTTGTACGTTCGTAACGATGGAATCGGTGGAACGTTTTATTGTTACGCCAGGAACGATAATCCCGGCCCCGCCTCATCCGACAGTTGGTGGTCAACGCCCGCTATGGCTCTGAAAAAAATTCATAAAATGCCCGCCGCGAGCGGGTTTTTTTATGTGATCTGAAAAGTGGCGGTAAAAAATGCACCGCCATTTTATCGCCACTCAATAACGATATAAGAAAAAAGCCACTCTTATGAGTGGCTTAATTATATGATTTTAAATCTAAAATTTGGTGGCCCCTGTTGGGTTTGAACCAACGACCAAGCGATTATGAGTCGCCTGCTCTAACCACTGAGCTAAGGGGCCGTGGCGAGGGATTATAAAGTAACTGGCGATTGCAATCCAGCGTAAAGCGCGCAGCTGCTGTTTTTATAAACAATGCATTTTCAATCCTTTATAATCATGTTTTAGCCATACAGCCGGAGAAAACATGATTAGCGATATCCTTGCGCCGGGCCTGCGCGTTGTCTTTTGCGGTATCAACCCGGGGAAGTCCTCCGCCCATACCGGCTTTCATTTTGCCCATCCTGGCAATCGCTTCTGGAAGGTCATCCATCAGGCCGGGTTCACCGATCGGCAGCTCAGGCCGGAAGAGGAGCTGCAGCTGCTGGATACGCGCTGCGGCATCACCATGCTGGTAGAGCGTCCGACGGTGCAGGCCAGCGAGGTCGCCTTGCAGGAGCTGCGCAGCGGCGGCCGTGAGCTGGTGCGGAAAATTGAAGAGTATCAGCCGCAGGCGCTGGCGGTGCTCGGCAAGCAGGCCTTCGAGCTGGCCTTTAACCAGCGCGGCGCGAAGTGGGGGAAACAGGCCATGACCATCGGGACGACCCAGGTGTGGGTGCTGCCTAATCCCAGCGGCTTAAACCGGGCGACGCTCGATAAGCTGGTGGCGGCCTATCGTGAACTGGACGATGCCCTGGCAACCCGCGGCCAGTAGCGGAGAGAGGCGACTTTCCCGGGATGGCCACCTGAACGCCATAAAAAAAGCTCCCCGCAGGGAGCTTTTTAACAGGCTGTAGACGATGCCCCGCGACGATTAATCGTCGAGGAAGCTACGCAGCACTTCAGAACGGCTCGGGTGGCGCAGTTTACGCAGCGCCTTCGCTTCGATCTGACGGATACGTTCGCGGGTAACGTCGAACTGTTTACCCACTTCTTCCAGCGTGTGGTCGGTGTTCATGTCGATACCGAAACGCATACGCAGCACTTTCGCTTCACGAGCGGTGAGGCCGGCCAGCACGTCATGCGTTGCCGCGCGCAGGCTCTCGGTGGTCGCAGAATCCAGCGGCAGCTCGAGGGTGGTATCCTCGATGAAATCCCCCAGATGCGAATCTTCATCGTCGCCGATCGGCGTTTCCATGGAGATAGGCTCTTTGGCGATCTTCAGCACTTTACGGATTTTGTCTTCCGGCATCAGCATACGCTCAGCCAGCTCTTCCGGGGTCGGTTCACGGCCCATCTCCTGCAGCATCTGACGGGAGATACGGTTGAGCTTGTTGATAGTCTCAATCATATGCACCGGAATACGGATGGTGCGCGCCTGATCCGCGATAGAGCGGGTGATGGCCTGACGGATCCACCAGGTGGCGTAGGTCGAGAACTTGTAGCCGCGACGGTATTCGAACTTATCGACCGCTTTCATCAGACCGATGTTGCCTTCCTGAATCAGGTCGAGGAACTGCAGACCGCGGTTGGTGTATTTCTTGGCGATAGAGATAACCAGACGCAGGTTCGCTTCAACCATCTCTTTCTTCGCACGACGGGCTTTCGCTTCGCCGATGGACATGCGACGGTTGATATCTTTAACCTGCTCGATGGTCAGGCCGGTCTCTTCTTCAATCTGCTGCAGCTTCTGCAGGCCGCGCTGCACATCTTCTTTCACTTCCAGCAGCTTCTCAGACCACGGCTTGTTCATTGCCACCGCGGCGTTGAACCAGGTTTCGCTGGTTTCGTTGCCGGTGAACAGGGTGATGAAGTTTTTCTTCGGCATTTTGCACTGCTCAACGCACAGCTTCATGATGATACGTTCCTGAGTACGAACGCGATCCATCATGCTGCGCATGCTGTTGACCAGGTAATCGAACTGCTTCGGCACCAGGCGGAACTGCTTGAAGACTTCAGACAGCTTCAGGATCTCTTCCTGGGCGGCGGCATGGCTACGACCTTTGGCTTTGATGGTGTCGCGCGTCAGCTCGTACTGGGTACGCAGCTCGGCGAATTTCTCACGGGCCAGCTCTGGGTCGATGCTGTTGTCGTCATCGCTGTTGTCGTCGGCGTCTTCATCTTCGTCTTCGTCTTCGTCGTCATCCATCTCTTCCTGAGACAGCTCGGAGCCAACGTGGGTGGCGGTTGGCGCCATATCTTCTTCGGCGTTCGGATCGACGAAACCGGTGATCAGATCGGACAGACGGGCTTCTTCCGCTTCAACGCGGTCGTACTGCTCAAGCAGGTAGGTGATCGCTTCCGGATATTCGGCAACGGAGCACTGCACCTGATTGATGCCGTCTTCGATGCGTTTGGCGATGTCAATTTCGCCTTCACGGGTCAGCAGCTCTACGGTACCCATTTCACGCATGTACATACGCACCGGGTCGGTCGTGCGCCCGATTTCGGATTCCACGCTGGAGAGCACCTGCGCGGCGGCTTCGGCAGCATCTTCATCCGCGGTGTTTTCGGCAAGCATCAGATCATCGGCATCCGGTGCTTCTTCCATCACCTGAATACCCATGTCGTTGATCATTTGGATGATGTCTTCGATCTGATCGGAATCGACGATATCTTCCGGCAGATGGTCATTGACCTCGGCATAGGTCAGATAGCCTTGCTCCTTACCACGTTGGACAAGAAGCTTCAGCTGTGACTGCGGGTTTTGCTCCATAAGACGGTATCCACACTTAATTCGTTTGATTGGTGTCGGCAGACGGGCTGTCGACATTTAAAGCGAGGGCGTACTTATATTATTGCCGCTGCGCCTCTGCGCGGCTGTCGGGGGCTTCCCGATCGATACTCGGCACTTAAGCCGTTAAATACTTTTCCTTCACGTTGTTCTGCGTTTTCTTACTGCTTTGATACAACGTGAAGGATATTGTCTGTCATTTATTTTTTCGCCAGCTCCTGGCTGATGGTCCAGAGCTCCCGGCGTTCTTCACTGCTTAAACCGTGTGTGCGATCGCGAGCTATCAACTCTTCCTGTCGCAGTTCCAGCAGTGAATCAAACATATGGTTGAGCGAGTCGGTGAAGGTTTGTTCAGCGATGTCTTTATCTGCTATATCGTCCCACATCGACAGTTTTTCAAGGGTTGCCGCCTCTTTTGTGCCGCGATATTGCTCTAAAAGTTGCCCGGTTGTCAGACCAGGCTGCGCCAGACAGCTCTTCACCAGTTCGCTGAACAGGCTCAGTCCCGGCATTTTGCGCGAGTCCAGTCCCTCCAGCGGCGGGACTAACGGCGCCAGATCCGGGTTTTGCACCAGCAGTCCTATCAGTATACGCATGGTCGTGCGTTTTAGCTGCGGTGCGGGACGCGGCGCGCCATTTTCCGCCTGTTTTGGCATTAATCGTTCAAGCTGCGCGTCATCTAAAATGCCCAGCTTATTGCCCAACTCCTGACGCAAATAGATGCGCAGCGTTTCGCCCGGGACCTGGGTTATCAGCGGCAGCGCCAGCGTGCTCAGCTGCGCGCGCCCGTCCGGAGTACTCAGATCGACCTGCGGCAGCAGGCTGTTAAACAAGAACGTGGAGAGCGGCTGAGCCTGCTCCATCCGCGCCTCGAACGCCGCTTTGCCCTCTTTACGCACCAGCGTATCCGGGTCTTCGCCGTCAGGCAGAAACATAAAGCGTAGCTGGCGACCATCGGTCATGTACGGCAGCGCCGTCTCCAGCGCGCGCCAGGCGGCATCGCGGCCGGCCCGGTCGCCGTCGTAGCAGCAGATGACGTTATTCGTCACCCGGAACAGCAGCTGGATATGGTCGGCCGTGGTCGAGGTACCCAGCGAGGCCACGGCATAATTAATGTCGTACTGCGCCAGCGCCACGACGTCCATATACCCTTCGACAACCAGCAAACGCGGTGGTTCGGGGTTATCCTGCTGCGCTTCATACAGGCCATACAGCTGGCGGCCTTTATGGAATATGTCGGTTTCCGGGGAGTTCAGATACTTCGGCAGGGCATCGCCCAGCACCCGTCCGCCAAACCCAATCACCCGGCCTCGCTTATCGCGGATGGGGAA
>OKVY01000282.1_pt1 | contig 19077 bp, 19 predicted proteins | sample 1606931 | NCBI WGS metagenome assembly OKVY01 (sample SAMN03281017, study PRJEB24777) | human gut metagenome | isolation source: fecal sample PR221 from 1 month old male Chinese infant, caesarean... | reverse complement strand
AAAAATCGGCCCAGATCCGCGAAATTTTAATCAGCGAGTCAGCTTGGGAAGAAATGACCTGCTTATTCGCACCTTCCATAAATCACTGCACCTGTAGTATTACTCTTGTGTAAGTGAATTATATAAATACTCCTGACATCATTTGTCAGTTCCACAAAACTACGCCCTCCGGCAACAGATTTTTATTTGATTATGTTCGAACTTTAAACCAGATGTCCGGGAGCCTCCTTCGTAATACGGTTTATTGTTTCCGGAAGGGCTGATATGACAAAAAACAACGTGTCCCAACAACAGTCCTTTTTCATTTAACAGACTGACAACCATACTGCGCGCTACCTGCCCCCTGTAAAAAATCAACGAGAGTAATATTTTTGCTCTATTTATATTTCATTCATCTGAAATTATTAGTTGCCAGAGGGAGAATATCATCAGGATATCTGTTATTGATTTGTCATACCTGCACTTTACTGTGCTCCAAAGCGCAGGCAGAAATGGCCATCAGAAGTTATATGTTGCACCTAACATAAACTCATTACTTCTGACATCAACAGAGGATTTATATTTAGCGCCATCCTCATCTTTATAAGTCAGAGTGGAATCCCCTGCATCCAGATACCGGTAACTGAGGTCAAGGCTGAAATCCTGCGTCACATCGTATTTAACACCGACACCAAGGCTCCATGCCAGGTTATTTTCGTATTTTGACGCTGAAGCTGAATATACTTCACTGCCTGCCGGACTGTTATCGGTATATATGTACGAAGTTTTATGATGAACCCGAGCATAACCCAGACCAGCAGATATCCATGGCGTGAATGCACTGCTGTTTCTGAAATCATAATACGCATTCAGCATCAGCGTGTTTACACTGAGCTTGTTCTGTGCATCATCAAACTCGGCACCACCGACACTTTCCCAATAACTCAGACGATATTTTGATTCAGCGTTACCGCGGCCATAAAACTCCACTTCAGTACGCACCGGCACATTGTAGTGCTGATAAAAATCGTATCCCACCGCAAGGCCTGCGCCAAAAACCGTATCACTTTTGTCACCGCCTTTATATTTATCCGCCCATGCCCCTTCACCATCAACGAAACGTTGCTCTGAAAGTGACATAACAGAAGCACCTGCTTTACCGGTCACATAAAAGCCTGTTTTGCTCTCATCAGCCAGAGTCTGGGCCGAAAACATGCCTGCCATTGCAAGCGCTGAAACCGCAATAACCTTTTTCATTTCAATCATCTCCGTTGGTTCGTGCCCTACCCGACAAAGAGGGTTACCTATTTTAAAACCATGCAAAAGACAGGGTAAAATAGTTACAACCGATCGATGTGATCATATCGATCTGTAAAATCGATCGATATTGGTGAGGGTTTTCGTTTCGAATCAACAAAATGGTAATGATGGGGCCCGGACTGAAATGCTGTGTCCCAGAAGCCTGGGAGGTTTGCATTACAACTGCACTACAGTACAAAATGTCAGACACAGTAAAAAAGACTGGGTAATCAACCCACCAGAGAAAACACGTTTATTGCAAAAGGCGACAACTACCTTGAAAAACGCCGCCAAATCATGATCGATTCGAATGCCAAACTGCGATCGATTCAGATGCCATTTTGCAGTTACCGGTACTGGCGAAAACGACGCGATACGGTTAATTCGGCTCGCGTCAGGTTGTGCAGCGAAATACGCCGGGCATGGAACCAGAGCCGGGGCTCTGCAGGCGCGCGCACGCTGGCTGAAATGCTGACCCAAAACGGCGTCCCGATGAGCCGTTATCGTGCCGGACGGCTGATGAAATACCTGAACCTGAGCAGTTGTCAGCCCGGAAAACATCAATACAAAAATGCCTGTCAGGAGCATACGTGTTTGCCGAATCTGCTCGAGCGTCAGTTCGCTGTACCGGAGCCAGACAGGGTATGGTGCGGAGATATTACGTATAGTGTGCCCGGAGTTCAGGGCGGGCATGGATGCTTAAATGAACCGCGAGTCTGTCTGGAATATTGAACCGGTAACTCACGATGAGAAACCCAACAATCCCACCGGGTGTGACGGTGGAGAACCTGAGCGGCAGTGACCTGCGGCATGCCCGCAGGGTGATGTAACCCGCTGACAACGGGGATTGAGGCGAGATCACTAAGCCGAGATGATCCTCAAGGTTAAGTACTGAAAGGCTGAAGAACATGAACCCGTTAATCCGCCTCTGTGGGTTGAAAACGTCACCACGGCCTACGTGATCTGACAGGCCGTGCAGGAGGAACTGGCAGTGATACGTAAGCACTGCCGGTCGAAGGTGTTTTGACATGTATGCGAAACACCGGGGCAGCAGCGTCTATCACGCTTGCGTTGCTGACTTCTGCCAACTTGCGGCAAGCAAGGATAAAGAGTGCGACGGGCAGCCTCCTCAGTATGCCTGAGTCCAGGCAGGTAAACCGGGGAAGGTCAGCGACGGATGTTAAGGGGGCATGGCTCCGATGACGCGCTGGCTGGCGGAGCTTCCGTAGTAGTCCGCGATGGGGAAAGCCCATTACATGGCGAAGGGAAGCAGTTTGAATGTGTTTGCGACGTGAATTAACTGACCTAACGAGGTGAAGACCTTTGATAATCAGCGAAATGCAACGCAAGCTTGCCACATGGGCAGTCACCGATCCGTCCCTACGGATTCAACGGCTGCTGCGTCTGATAACACAACCAGAATGGCTGGCTGAAGCGGCGCGGATCACGCTTTCATCAAAGGGGGCCCATACCCCCGGCGTTGATGGCGTGAACAAAACAATGCTACAGGCCAGACTGGCTGTTGAGCTGCAAATCCTCAGGGATGAATTACTCTCAGGCCACTACCAGCCCTTGCCCGCCAGACGGGTTTACATCCCTAAAAGCAACGGCAAACTGCGACCACTGGGTATCCCCGCGTTGCGGGATCGTATTGTTCAGCGGGCCATGCTGATGGCGATGGAGCCGATATGGGAGAGTGATTTTCATACGCTCTCATATGGCTTCCGGCCTGAGCGCAGTGTCCACCACGCGATCCGCACGGTGAAATTACAGCTCACAGACTGTGGTGAAACCCGGGGACGCTGGGTGATTGAAGGCGACCTGTCCAGTTACTTCGACACCGTACATCATCGACTGCTGATGAAGGCTGTACGCCGCAGGATCAGTGACGCACGTTTCATGACTCTGCTGTGGAAAACCATCAAGGCGGGACATATCGATGTCGGTCTCTTTCGGGCGGCCAGTGAAGGTGTGCCACAGGGCGGTGTTATATCGCCGCTATTATCGAACATCATGCTGAATGAGTTCGATCAATACCTGCATGAGCGCTACCTGAGCGGGAAAGCCAGAAAAGATCGGTGGTACTGGAATAACAGTATCCAACGGGGCCGAAGTACGGCGGTCAGAGAAAACTGGCAGTGGAAACCCGCGGTGGCGTACTGCCGCTATGCCGATGATTTTGTCCTCATCGTCAAAGGCACCAAAGCACAGGCGGAAGCCATCAGGGAGGAGTGTCGGGGTGTGCTCGAAGGCAGTCTGAAACTCAGGCTGAACATGGATAAGACTAAAATCACCCATGTTAATGACGGCTTTATCTTTCTGGGGCACAGGATCATTCGCAAACGCAGTCGTTATGGCGAGATGCGAGTGATCTCAACGATCCCGCAGGAGAAAGCCAGAAACTTCGCCGCATCGCTGACAGCACTGTTATCAGGCAACTACAGTGAAAGCAAAGTCGATATGGCTGAACAACTCAACCGAAAACTGAAAGGCTGGGCCATGTTCTATCAGTTCGTTGATTTTAAGGCCAAAGTCTTCAGTTATATCGACCGTGTCGTGTTCTGGAAGCTGGCTCACTGGCTGGCCCGCAAATACCGTACAGGTATCGCTTCCCTGATGAGGTGGTGGTGTAAATCACCGAAACCGGGTCAGAGCAAAACGTGGGTTTTATTTGGTAAAACCAATCACGGCAAGCTCAGCGGCGAAATACTGTACCGGTTGGTGGGGCAAGGCAAGAAACTGTTCCGCTGGCGGCTACCCGAAGGTAATCCCTATCTGAGGACGGAGACCAGAAACACGTATACATCGCGCTTTACAGAAGTGGCAATGGCGTTCGCCAGCATTTAAATGGAGAGCCGGATGCGCTGAAAGGTGCACGTCCGGTTCGGGGAGGAGAGGCAGGGAAATAGTCCGACTACGCCCTGCCTCTTACTCTACTCTGGGCAGGAAATCGCTGGTGCTATCTGGCGGTCGTCATGGATCTTTTTGCCCGCAGGGTTATCGGCTGGAGCCTGTCAGCGAATGCCGATACTGCACTGATAAGCAGTGCCTTGCGGATGGCGTATGAGGTGCGTGGTCAGCCGCGGGACGTCATGTTCCATAGCGACCAGGGAAGTCAGTATACAGGACTGAAATATCAACAGCTTCTCTGGCGTTACAGGATAAAGCAAAGTGTCAGCAGACGGGGAAACTGCTGGGATAACAGTCCTATGGAACGCTTCTTCCGCAGTCTGAAAACAGAATGGGTGCCGACGGATGGTTACGTAGGCAAGGACGAGGCCCGGCAACAAATTAGCGGTTATATCCTGAATTATTACAATAGCGTCAGGCCTCACCATTACAACGGTGGGTTGACGCCGGAAGAGTCAGAGAACAGATACCGTTTTTACTGTAAAACCGTGGCCAATATTACTTGACCACTACACCTTTCTCTGCCAGCCACTCATTCAGTTCATGTTCCAGAGACAGATTGATAATATCGTAATCGGACCTTGCCATTCCCGTTTCCTTAGCACATGTTTTCAGGCATGGGGATAAAGTATAAAGAATGTCGTACTGCCGCTGCCAGAGCAATATTCCCCCCTGCTGGTTGTATCAGAGATGGTATGCCGGTATTTTGTGGGTTGTTCCCGTCAGGTTATCGTGCACCTCCACGGTCGTGGTCACCACCGGCATTCCGGCCTTTCTCAGCCTCAGGACATCAGCCGCAATACGCTGACTGCCAAACCAGAACAGGCCGTCCAGTGCAGTCACCAGTAAACCTGCCTCCAGCGCATACTTCAGCCGTTCACGGGGCGCTTTCACTTCCCTGGCAACCTGCTGATATGGCGATGATGTGCTTTCATTCCCAACCACGCGACGAATATGGTGAGACAGATGATACCGGTATATATCCGGCACACCAGAAAGACTGGCCTTCAGGCTGTACACGCAGCCAAACCGTTTATCGTTGAACACCACATTTTTCTGGCTGATGCCCCATTCTTCACGCAGCGCGGCAATCAGTTGTGGTGTCCGGGTAAGCAGCAAGCGAAAAGGCAGCTCAAAACTGGTGACGTAATCCACATTCAACAATGCAATACGCAGTCGTTCTTCTGGCCCGGCCTCTGTCTGCCGACACTCCTCCAGAACATCCTGCCACTGCCGGCGAAGACGGGGCGATTCGTTCCGTTCTGTAAAACAGTATTTATCTGCCAGATAATCAATTCGTGTACGCATACTGAAAAGAATTCCGTATAAAGATTCAGCAGACAAAACTTTATCAGTCTGTAAAAATTAACGGAAGAGTCGATATTTCTCCCGGTCATCACCGGATGATTGTTGCAATAACCAGTGGCCTCAGAGACTGAACAGCCGTTTTTAACGCAACGTATTGCTCTGATGTATCAGGCCGGGTAACCCGAAAACACCTTTCCACCCGACATTGTCCGCCCGTATCCATCCCCCGCCAGGTCTGCTGCAGTAAATCCACCACTTGCGAACATTGTTCATCAACTGTGACACTGGCTCGCGGGTGACAAATACTCGTCTGGCTGAGCAGCAACAGGCATCGCATTGTTGCTCCTCCATGTTGTTCCCGCAACCAGCGTAATACCACCGGCGATGATGGACTGGTCGTGTGATTACGCTCAGTAATACGTTCATAAAAGGAAGTACAGAATGCATGAATATGTTGCCCGTTGATGTTTCCTTCTGCCGAATGGAGCGTGAAGTGAAATGCCAACAGATGTGGCCAGTGGTCCACCCCCTGCTGAACAAAACGCCGGATTTCCCCCGGCGCTGAAAGTAAGGCTTCGGTTATTTGCACTATTTTACCCCTGTGAATTTTGTTAAGCCGGTGCAGACACACGGAAAGCGCACATCAACACCAGCACAGTACGATACAAACACCAGTGACTGACGGGACGAAGGAAATGACGAATCAGTCAGGAAATGATGACAAACAGTTGGCTGACCAGAGGGTGTCAGCAGAAAGATGAGCGGGAGTGTCGCCAGCACCAGGGACAGGGCTGATTTCCGCAATACCAGCGCCGGCATTTTGCACATTGACAGCGTACTGGCATTACAACACGTTTCATGCTGCTCCTCGTGATTCCTCAATTCGCTGCTGCATCCACTGCTCCACTTCACTTTTGTACCAGCGGCTGCTGCGCCCCAGTTTGATGGGTTTAGGGAAATGACCTTCACTGATCAGCCTGTAAAACCATTTATCGGTCATGCCGGTGAAACTGGTGATGTAGTTCATGTCGATCAGGGGATCATCGGCACGCAGCAATACGCTGTCGTGGCTTGTTGTGGTCAACATGGTCAGAATGTCCTCAGTGAGATTTATGAAGAATGGGGTAATACGGGAAATGGGATTGCGTGCTGCTTTCAGCACTGCCAACCGGGATTGCCGGCAAGGCAACGGGCTTCCGGATCGCACACTCCACGGCGATCGCGGGCGAAATCACTGAACGCCCAGATAAGGTCCTTAAACAGGGCTTCGCAGTCCGGTGACCGGCGATCCAGTACCACATCCCGGGTGATCTGCTTCTGGTACAGCTTTGCTTCACCTGGTGACGCGAAACCCAGCACATTACTCCAGGCATCCAGTATCAACCGATCCAGTTCGGGGCCGTCGAAATACTCCTGTCTGACGCACAGCACCACGTGGTATTCCGGCTTTTCCGGATGACGGGTCAGGAGCCAGCAGAGGTCACGCCCGGGCGTTGCATTCATCAGCGCACTGACAGTTTCGATAAAGGCCATACCAAACCAGGTCTTTCTGCTGCTGAAGGTAGTGTCATATTCACATGGCAGACGAAGCAGGATCCGCCGTACCCGGGAGCCGGACTGCTCACGCAGCGCACGCTCAAGAACGCCGATGACTTTGCTCTGATAAGATGGCCAGAAGGGGGCAAGGCTATAGTCGAAATAAGGAATAGCATTCATAAGATATGCTCCGTTATGCGCAGCCCACAACGCGTCCTGCCCGAGAATGAGCTGACGTGTTATGGTTTGCGGATGGGGTTGATGGAATACGTGAAGAACCGAAACAGAACGGGAAGATCAGGTCACCGACAAGGGGCGAACACCGGATTCAGGTTCAGGATGAATGATCTCCGTTGACTTCAGTTCACATCATTAATCAATGCGGTAAGTTTTTACCGACGGAGTGTTTCCAGGAGCGGAGGCTCAGGCCTTAAGCTTCAGAAGTGAGGCTTACGAGGACGCCCTGCAGCAGGACGTTCAGGAACTTCATTGCAGCCGTAGGCACACAGCCCGTCTTTTTGCTCTTCTTTCGCCAGATAATGCAGGGCACCGCGAATATTATCGATGCTTTCAGGATCGTTGTGGCGCACAGGAATGTTGATGTTGTATGTATAATGCGGCTGATATGTACAGCGGTGTGCCGAACCGCTGTTATGCGTAATAGACCGCCAGCATTCCGTAATCCGCTCCGCAAAGGGATATATTTTTTTAACCCTCTGACGATCGATCCAGAAAACCGCATGCGCATGAAAACCATGATCAACCGTCCATTCAATCACCCAGAAGAAGCCAACGATATTTTCAAATTGTTCCACCTGCTCCAGCAGCATACGCAACTGCAATTCAAGCCAGCGATGATCAGGTTGTAAGAAATCAGGCGTATCTTTCCTGTAGAAGAAATCCATGCGTAAGGCCCGCAGGCAGGAATAGCGTGCCATCATTTGATTGATGTGATTGTCAAGTAAAGCGGTAAAAAACCAGTTTGGTGTGTAAGATTTAGGCATGTTGATGACTCCTGAAAGTTAATGATGTTTTAAGCTCTGTGAGCGAATTAATGCTTTCGCTCATAATCAGATCTAAAACGGTAATAACTTACAGATGGTATTTATCAGGCATGCTGTAGCAGAATGAATACGACGGGTTATTAACGATACGCAGCATTATGCAGAAAGAAATGGATTATCTGATGGTATTTGCTAAAGAGATGAGATAAACGAGGAGTAAAGAAAATACAGACTCAATAAAACATCACGAAATACTGCAAAATACGCGATAAAACACCACGTCCAGAAGGTTAAGAAACATATTGCGACCAATCACATCATAAACTACAAACTTGCTCTCAGTGGTTGTAAAAACTGTGTACAAGGCCAATGCAATAAACTTATATGCGCTCATTCAATCTGTTCTTAAGGACATGAACATTCACGGCTCACGATAGCAGAATAAAAAATACCACTGACATGATTTTCATCCTGCATCTTAGATAATACAACCCAGAACAAACATAATCAGGAATCTCTCCTGTCAATTCCATTGTTTATCCAGCTCTGTTAATCGTTACAGAATCATGGATACCTTATCAAAAAGTAAACATTCGGTTAATCAGTAATGACAAAAGAATTGATGTTCATCAGAATAGTTAAAACACTTCAGATAAACAACCATTGTTAAGAAAATACAGCTCATGATGGATAAGATTAAAATTAATTGCTGTTTCAGTGAAAATGAGAACAGATGAATATCATCAGTAGAATGGTAGAGAATAACTTACCTGAACATCATATGAGTTACAGTAAATATGATTGAGGGATGGAATGAATACGATAACAAGAGTAATACTAATGGAATGTGTAACGATAGAGTGAATATAATCGTAAAGATAGAGAGTGAGTAAAGACAGGAAGTAAATAACAATAGAGATTGTATGAAAAAGGGAGTGAGTATAATAATAGTAATAAACCTAAATTAAAATTATCCATGTTCAATGAATGGAAATGAGAAATCCGCCGTTCTGAACATATTCCGGACAGTTCCATTCCCTTACAAAAAAATATCAAATTAATTTTCTTCAACCCTCTATTAAAACATGAATCGCATCCCTTATCAGTAACAGACGAATAATAATTTGTTATTCAGAAAGAGAGCGACATCGTCATATACCCCAGCACTCATCACGGCAAGAATCAAACAAACTTATATATAAAAACTCACACAATATGGTTAATGATTAGCTTTAATCCATGTTTAAAACAATCTTTCGATCACCTTTCGTTATATCTGAAACGAAAACCACTCTTCCACCAGTGCGCACATCCCAGCATTCAATCAGCTCTGACAGCAGGTCATTATGAAAACAAAACAAAATCACAGATGTAGTGTATGTGCTGCTACTGTTGCTACCATAGCGATTTTTTCAGAGAAATTTTCATTCACACCCAATAATTGGTGAATATTTGCACAGGTGCAGGATATGCAATACACCTTATCATCAACCTTCATTCGAAGGATTATGATTTTCGTTTTCTACTCACAAAATTGTTTTAAAATAAGGTGTAAGCTGAGGAATCAGGTGTAAATGACTGAATTAATGCCGGTGGAATAACAACGGAATATGTTTTCGCATTATGGTTATACTGGGGTGGAACAATATCAAACGGTTCGTAAGACATTGCGCCGAAAGGAAGGATGTAACCATTATTATCAAGAGCAGAAACATAAAGTGCCTGATGCGATCGCATCTTGATGATACGGAAATAATTCTGAGCGATTAACTGATTGAGTACAGGTGTAAGTTTTTCTGCTCTTCTCAGACGATTGGGACCATATCTTTCAATGTCTGTTTTCCTGATAGCACGCCAATTATTCTGCCTTATTCGGGTCATAATCCATGCATACAGTTCACAGGCATCCTGTTCAAACTGGCATCGTGCAGACATGGGATAAAATATTGTGCTCGCCTCCTCCAGATACCAGTCCATGAGATGCATAGCTTTAAAAAGCGCAATTGATTCAATTTCCTCAGCATCTTTATAGCAATAGCAGGTGAATATTCCAGCTATCCTCAGTATATTAGAACCTGCTTTCAGAACAATATCTCTGATGTGTTCCCACTCCCCTCCTGCAAGCGCTTTTCTTTCAATCTTAATCTGGTTTTCCTGCCACTCCCCCAACGCTTTCTTTGCAAGTTTTAATGTTTTCCTTTCGGTGCTCATACCGGGGGAATTAATGTTATGGCTTAACAGAAATCCGTTAATCTTTTTATGAAACTTCTCCAGGGTTGGTTTTGTTCTGAACTCGCCTCTCGTATAATCCCGTACCCGGGAAGGACTTCCGGTCTGACTGAACAGAAACCGGGAAAGAAATCCGCTTCCCCACGCCAGTACGTCATTATTATTTATATAATTCGTAAAGACATCCGGCTGGGACATTAACGAAAATGTCAGACGTGGCGTGATATGGTATTTCTCGTCAGCCCGTCCAAAATCAAACGGTTGTCCACTCCATGCTTTATTCAACAGGCCCGGATAATTTTTCAGATAGCTTCTGAAAAAAGTGACCGCCTCGTCAGAAATAACCCCTGCCTCAGGATGTTCATTGAGCCCTTCCACAAGCGCTTTAAGCGAAACATCTTCATAGATAAAATTCGGTCGAACCGGACGTGTCGGTTTATTTCTTTCGTGATTACGCAGCGCCTCTTCTTCCTGTTCCCCCGGATACCCCCGGTTAACAGCCTTTCTTAAATTGGCAGCAAGCGCTTTCTGCCGGGTATTCCAGATCTGTAGTTCAGTCTTATAATCTTTGTTTCTCTCTTCGTATTGTTGAATGAGTCGATCGGCAAATTCGTAACAGGGGTTCATCACCAGTCTGTTTATCGTTGTTTTTCCCGCGCCTGGCTCTGCGATTGCCAACAGATAAAGTGAGCAGGGTTCCGGCATGTTGGTGTGAGGATGAACAACGTCAACCAGTGACTGACAGGAGAGTGAGAGCGTTGCCAGTACAGTATTAAAAATGAGCTCCAGCGGAAGTTGGGTACTTTCATATAAGTCGTCAATGAGATATGCAAGCTCACTAGGAAATAATCTGTAGGTTAAATCAGCTGGGAAGTGGTGGGATGTCTGCAAGGATTGCATATAAGCGGAATTCATTGTAACGGACCTCCTTCACATACTGTAATCAGCGCAAAACTTATTGTTCAGTTCAGGAACATACCGGCATGGTGAGTATGTTCGCTGACGTCGATAATAAAATGGCTTATCTCCATTCACCAGTCCCGGCGCATTTATGATGCTGACAAAAGTAAAACAACATGTGTGCATCCAGAAGTCTGGCATCGCAGCGACAAATGATGGATGCATGAAAACCAGGAAACATTGCATGACTTCAGGACGACTTTTTCAGAAAACGAGCTAAGGGCGTCAACCACGCCCTTACTGTGACATATACTCTGGCACCGGATGCCGTTTTACAGGGTTCACCTGCCATCCAGTAGACGCCCCGCTCCACGGCTGCAACCATAATTACGTTGACCAGAACCGTCATGCTGCTTCGTCTCATACTTCACGAGATAACGGGCTCTCTCCATGGCTTTCTGCATCGCTTCCACATCACCACGCTTGATCCAGAGAACAGCGGGTTCACCCGGCTTTTTGTCTGAAGCCTTCCTGGTTTCAGAACATCCACCCGACAAAGGCGTATCATCGGAAGAAGGGCGAGCATCAGATGATGCCGGTTTACGGAAAGGCGTCCGCCTGGAAAAATGAACCAGTCCATTACCCTGCCAAGGCTCAAGATGCAGAGCGCTACACCATGCCAGTTGGATCAGCGTCGCCAGCGAAGAAGGAACGGTGAAATCCCCTGGCGAGCACCAGGTATCTTTGTTGAGCAGTAATATCACGTGATAATGTTTCCTGCCTTTTTCCTTGCCAAACTCCCGACACCAGAAATAATGCAGGGTGGTTGCACGCACACGCTTGTTGGTACGTCGTTTTTTCCGCTGGTAAGCCTGAATTTTGGCTTTCAGGGATTCGAAAAAACGAGAAATCACCGCTGAATCCGGATCGGGATCCATGATGGTGACAGGCATATGCTCAGGGAAACGTAAATCCACCCGGATTAACGAGACGGCACGGTGTTGCACCAGGGCACTGTTGAGAATACTTTCAAAACGGGATAACCAGTAATCATTGTGTATTGGTTGATTCATGATGAGAGATCTCCGTTGATTTGGATTGACTTCACATCATTAATCGCCGCGGTAAAACTTTACGGCATCCGGCATTGAGCAATGCTACAACTCTCTGATTAAGAGTGATTGAAACGGAACAAACCATCCCGGAACGAAAAGATAATTCTACACGCAGGGTAAAAACACTCAAGAACAGCGAATGGATTTAAAAACGACATGGACAACGAGAAAAGTCAGAAGGGAAAAGGATCCACAGAACATTCGAACAAAACACCAGAAACGCAACCAGAACGCTTCCTGGTAATGCAAATCAACAACAACCCCAAAACCTACAGCTTAATCACACAACTCAATCACGGATGCGAATGACACGTTTAAAACCTGTTTACAGATAAACCCCGCCACAAGAACAAAAATCACCAACATCAGAATCGATTTTCTCATCCTGAAAAAGTTACGTTTCACTACGCACCATAAAAACGATTAACCATCGATAACGTAAACTTCATCTGAATCAAAACACCAAAACCGTTCATCACACTTTCGCAATGCAAGAAGAGTCACATCATGACGAAAACAATGACCTTACACGGAAAAGAAAAACGTCAGGAATCGTTAATGCCTCAATCTGATTGTTATCAAAACATCCAGAAAGTCGTTTAACAGAATCGTCGTAAGCACATCGAAAAAAACGTCAGATTACTTCAGGAAAGTTCGGGTTGATTTAGCGTAAAGATACTTTTCTCATGCTAACGTCGAAACTCGAAATCTCAGAAAAGGTTAAACGCAACATCAGTAAAATCGAATAGCAGATTGATTGCTTAAACAGAAAGGTTTTACAGCAGCTTTAAACTGATTTTAGCTAACGTAAAGATTTACTAAACTGGATGTGTTTCAGACAAAGCAATGTGTACAGCAATGCTTAATGAAAACACTTATAGGGCTGTTTATGAAAACACGTGTATGTCTGGTAAAACACTTAGTAGAAAATACGTGTATAACACTTACTGAAATGCTTAGTAAAAATATGTGTATATAATATCATACCGACATTCTCAACATCTTCAGACATCCATGCAGACTGAATGTTGGTTTCAGTTTTTCACAGCCAGTATAGGAATTTCTGTTCTGAAAACAGAGCAGATTTACTCTGGAATTATTTTCTCTACCTCAGAAAACATGGTCTCAGGAATCTGTTATGGCTTCGTAGTTTCTGTTGTTCTTTTCATAAAAGTTATAAGTTATTGTCATAATCATACGATAATCACTTTATGTTAGTTTTTACTGTCACACGCTACTGACTTTTTCAGTCATTGCCAGAAAGGGGCTCTTTTTACTTCCATTTCACCACTCAACAAATGCAAAACTCGTCCAGTAAAGCGGACCACCACTTGCTCACAAGCAACGAATCGTCTCCAGGAACAGCCCTCAAACATTGCAGAAACAAAAACAACAAAACCCTCATTATCACTGATGTTCGGAAAATTTCCATGACCCAAAAAACGAAATTTAAATGAGACGCATTATCATGCGTGTGATCAAAAAGACGTTATGGTAGCTTTCAGTTAAATGGTGCTATTTCTCATAAATCCACTTAACTTTTTTTACTGATTCATCCCAGAGAACCACTTTATCAGTAAAAAATGAATTATATAGATTGACGAGTTTTTCTGTTTCAGTTATTCCCAATGCATTATGTATCAGTTGTAGATATGCTTTTATCCAGATTTCTTTACCCTCCCTCCACTTATCTATAAAACTTTCCAACTTACTTAATCGTTGATTTATAAAAAATGAATCAATATCATGAAAAAACTCAACAAGAAAACAGCACGAGATAATCTCAACAAAAAACAAATTCTCCTTAAAAGCATTATAAAACTTTATCAACACATAACGAAAAACACCTCCTGTTAACCTTTCCTGTTCATAAAACAACAAGCCAAAAATAGGCGGAAATCTTTTAACCACACCACTTTTAATCCAGTAAGGATGATGATTAGTCTTTACTGGCAGTGAATAAAAGAACAATTCGGTTTCTCTTTTCCCACCACAAACAGACAAAACAGTCTTATAAAGACTTTTTGAATCACTATATCCTGACACTCCAGACGAATTAGCAGGGTATTTTCTTTTTACTTTTTGCCTTAATGGAGCTGGAAGGATAATAAAACGGGATGGTAGATAACAATCGCTTTCAGAAGACCTGCATTCGCACACATGAAGATTTATATTTACATCCGGACAATTCAAAAACCACACAGAATAATTATCGCTCCGTTTGCAATATGAAACCCATGAATAAATTGCATAAAGTTCAGAAAGTACATCTAACTCTGCTTTTGATTTAAATGTGATACCGTTTCTTCGAATTCTCGTTTCCAGCGTTCTCCATGCCGGAGTTTTCAGTATCTCACGAACTTTTTTATTAAGTTCAACCAGCGATGGTCCCTGCTCCTGTTTATGTTTCTTCCTGCTGTTAATGATTTCTCTTTCTTTTACTAATTTTTTCTTACTTTTGGGTCCTTTTATCTTTCTTGGCAATGCTTCATTTAATCTGTGAACAGGATTTTGCTCTCTTCTTTTTTTGAGCTCACAAAACCTCTCATAATGTTTTCTGCACAGTCTTTTCTCCACTGCCATTTTTACTGAGAAAACCTGATTGTTACAATTTTTTCTGACGCATTTGTTTTTACGTCCGGTCATCCTCTCATCTCCTGAAACCGCAGTATGTCATTAGTTCCCGTTCTGAAAAACTCACTTCATACTCCATTACACTTTAACAATAATGTCCGTAATTCAGACATTCCATCATTTTTCACGTCCATATTACCTGAATGATAAACCGGATTAGTGTGATCCGGTTCAGTGAAATCAACAGGATACCGGTATGTCATTCAGCCATTCTTCCCTCTCCGCACAAGTGAAATCATATCTGACGTTTCTTCCTGAAGAAATTCGTCAGAAAATTCTTGAACATCTCCACAGCGTTATTCATTACGAACCCGTGATTGGCATTATGGGTAAATCCGGCACCGGCAAAAGTAGCCTGTGTAATGCTATTTTTCAGTCCCATATCTGTGCCACACATCCCCTGAACGGCTGCACCCGCCAGGCTCATCGTCTTACCCTGCAGATCGGTGAACGCAGAATGACGCTGGTCGATCTGCCCGGCATTGGAGAGACGCCGCAACATGATCAGGAATACCGGGCGCTTTACCGTCAGTTACTGCCGGAAGTGGATTTGATTATCTGGATCCTGCGGGCAGATGAACGCGCGTATGCCGCCGACATTACCATGCATCAGTTTTTACTGAATGAAGGCGCAGATCCCTCGCGTTTTCTGTTTGTTCTCAGCCATGCCGATCGCGTGTTTCCTGCTGAAGAATGGAATGCCACAGAAAAATGCCCGTCCCGTCAGCAGGCGCTCTCACTGGCGACGGTGACAGCCCGGGTGGCAACCCTGTTCCCTTCATCATTTCCGGTACTCTCCGTTGCTGCACCTGTCGGCTGGAACCTTCCGGCGTTTGTGTCGCTGATGATCCACGCACTGCCACCACAGGCAACCAGCGCGGTGTATTCACATATCCGGGGAGAAAACCGCTCTGAACAGGCCCAGAAACACGCACAACAGACTTTTGGTGAAACCATCGGGAAAAGTTTTGACGTCGCCGTTGCCCGTTTCAGTTTTCCGGCCTGGATGTTACAGCTTCTGCGTAAAGCCCGGGACCGCATTATCCACCTGCTGATCACACTGTGGGAGCGTCTGTTCTGACACACTCACGCCGACAGGATGTGTCGCTGGATTAACGAGCATTCTTCTTTTTATGAAATCATGCTTAAAAATCAGATAATTAAAAGAATATTTTTTCTGCTGCATTTTATTCCTGATTATCCGGATGCGACACATCCTTTCAACATCATGATGCATAATAACATCATGAAATAAAAGATGTTTTCTTACGGAGTGCACATCTATGTCTGATAATCGTTCCCGGCATGATCGCCTGGCGGTTCGCTTATCACTCATTATCAGCCGACTGATGGCCGGAGAATCTCTGTCACTAAAAACACTGTCAGATGAATTTGGCGTTACAGAACGTACTTTACAGCGCGATTTTCATCAGCGTCTGGTTCACCTGGATTTAGAGTACAGAAATGGCAGGTACAGCCTCAGACGACAGAGCAGCCCAGGTGCGATCCCTGAAATGCTTTCTTTTATACAGAATACCGGGATCGCACGGATACTTCCGCTCCGGAACGGACGACTGATAACCTGTCTTACCGACAACCAGGAGCCCTCTCCCTGCCTTATCTGGCTACCGGCGCCGGATATCACTGCAACGTTCCCCGAGTGTTTCTCGCAACTCATCCTGGCAATAAGACAGTGTATCCACATCTCTCTGATGACTGAGCGATGGTATCCGTCACTGGAGCCCTGCCGGCTCATTTATTACAGCGGTAGCTGGTATCTGATCGCGTTACAGAAGGGAAAACTGCAGGTCTTTCCTCTGGCAGATATCAAATCAGTCAGCCTGACATCAGAACGGTTTGAACGGAGAGGCCACATCCACAGTCTGGTCGCTGAAGAGCGTTTTATCTCCGCCCTGCCACATTTCTCTTTCATCCATAAACTTATCAACACCTTTAACCTGTGATTGCCGGCCTGCCAAAGCCGTCCCGACAGGTATGGAGACAATATGTTGAACAGAAAACTAAATATACGGCTACGTCATTCCCTGAACAGTCACTGCATACCTTCCATCATTATCAATAACACCGTACGTTCATTTCAGAGGTCAGTCATGAATACCAGAGCTCTTTTTCCCCTGCTGTTCACTGTGGCATCATTCTCCGCCTCCGCCGGCAACTGGGCTGTCAAAAACGGCTGGTGTCAGACCATGACGGAAGATGGTCAGGCGCTGGTAATGCTGAAAAATGGCACGATTGGTATTACCGGCCTGATGCAGGGATGCCCGAATGGTGTACAGACGCTCCTGGGCAGCCGTATCAGTATTAACGGTAACCTGATCCCCACATCACAAATGTGTAATCAGCAGACGGGATTCAGGGCTGTTGAGGTGGAAATCGGACAGGCGCCGGAAATGGTCAAAAAAGCCGTTCACTCCATAGCAGAGCGTGATGTGTCCGTTTTACAGGCATTTGGTGTACGAATGGAATTCACCCGCGGTGATATGCTGAAGGTCTGTCCGAAATTTGTCACATCACTTGCCGGTTTTTCCCCGAAACAGACACCCGCCATTAGTAAAGATTCCGTCCTGCAGGCTGCCCGGCAGGCATACGCCCGGGAATATGGCGAGGAAACAACAGAAACCGCTGATTTTGGCTCTTACGAAGTAAAAGGCAATAAGGTTGAGTTTGAAGTGTTCAATCCTGAAGACCGTGCGTACGACAAAGTGACCGTCACGGTTGGTGCTGACGGTAATGCCACCGGTGCCAGCGTTGAATTTATCGGAAAATAGCCGGTATGTCGGACTGTCACCCTGTTTTATTGCCCGAAGGCCCTTTCTCACGCGAACAGGCGATGGCTGTCACAACAGCTTACCGCAATGTGCTTATTGAAGATGATCAGGGAACGCATTTCCGGTTGCGTCACCACAATGCTGAAGGGCTTCGGTAAACCCTCATTCATTTCATCCATCAGGCCGCGTCTTCTCCGTGAGACGCGGCTTTTTCATTGATTACGTCATTCAGTCTTAACCACTGATAAGGAGCAAAGTATGCGATTAGCCAGTCGTTTTGGTTATGCGAACCAGATACGCCGTGACCGTCCGCTGACCCGTGAAGAGCTGATGCACCATGTGCCCGGGATTTTCGGGGAAGATAAACACACCTCCCGGAGCCGGAACTATACATACATCCCCACCATCACCGTGCTGGAAAGCCTGCAACGGGAAGGCTTTCAGCCATTCTTCGCCTGCCAGACCCGCGTACGTGACCCGGGCCGCCGGGGGTATACCAAACACATGCTGCGTCTGCGCCGTGACGGGGAGATAAACGGACAACATGTCCCTGAAATTATTCTGCTCAACTCTCATGACGGTACCTCCAGCTACCAGATGCTGCCGGGTTACTTCAGGTTCGTCTGCCAGAACGGGTGCGTCTGTGGCCAGTCTCTGGGGGAAGTGCGTGTTCCACACCGGGGAAATGTAGTGGAGAAAGTTATCGAAGGGGCTTACGAGGTGGTGGGCGTGTTTGACCGGATAGAGGAGAAGCGTGATGCCATGCAGTCGCTGGTCCTGCCGCCACCGGCACGCCAGGCGCTGGCACAGGCGGCACTGACTTACCGTTATGGTGACGAACATCAGCCCGTCACCACCGCCGACATTCTGACACCACGACGCCGGGAGGATTACGGTAAGGACCTGTGGAGTGCTTATCAGACCATCCAGGAGAATATGCTGAAAGGCGGAATTTCCGGTCGCAGTGCCAGAGGAAAACGTATCCACACCCGTGCCATTCACAGCATCGACACCGATATTAAGCTCAACCGCGCATTGTGGGTGATGGCAGAAACGCTGCTGGAGAGCATGCGCTGATGCTGTTTCCCTGAAAGTGCAGCCCTGACTCACGTCTGTACCAGTCCCCAGGCATTCTTCCATTCATTTGCTTTTTATAAGGAATAATCTCATGACAACCTCTTCGCATAATTCCACCACACCTTCTGTTTCCGTAACTACTGCATCAGGGAATAACCAGTCTCAACTGGTTGCCACTCCCGTCCCTGATGAACAGCGCATCAGCTTCTGGCCACAGCACTTTGGCCTCATTCCACAGTGGGTGACCCTGGAGCCCCGTGTCTTCGGCTGGATGGACCGTCTGTGCGAAGACTACTG
>OKVY01000269.1_pt1 | contig 19831 bp, 19 predicted proteins | sample 1606931 | NCBI WGS metagenome assembly OKVY01 (sample SAMN03281017, study PRJEB24777) | human gut metagenome | isolation source: fecal sample PR221 from 1 month old male Chinese infant, caesarean... | reverse complement strand
ACGACCTTCGGGTTATGAGCCCGACGAGCTACCAGGCTGCTCCACCCCGCGTCCGTGGATGCGCACTATACTCCGCTAACATTTTGATGCAACCCTTTTTTAACGGAATAGCTTATTAGCGCGACATTTGTATAAAAACAGTACGATAAGGGTGTTTTTTGTACTGCATTTGCGGCAGGTTGCGCAATCGCATTTCATTCGCAGGGGCGGTTTGTTATCTTCATCACGCTCCGGATTAACCAGAAGATGAGAGAAATGAAAGGACGTTGGGCAAAATATCTACTCGCAGGCGCAATGGCAGCACTTCTCGCCGCCTGTACTTCAAAGCCGACCGATCGCGGTCAACAATATAAGGACGGGAAATTCTCCCAGCCTTTCTCTCTGGTAAACCAGCCTGATGCGACTGGCGCGCCGATTAACGCGGGCGACTTTGCCGAGCAGGTAAATCAAATCCGCAGCGCTTCTCCGCGCCTCTATTCAGGACAGAGCAACGTTTATAACGCGGTACAGCAGTGGCTGCGTGCCGGAGGCGATACCCGCACGATGCGCCAGTACGGTATTGATGCCTGGCAGATGGAAGGGGCGGATAACTACGGTAACGTCCAGTTCACCGGTTATTACACGCCGGTTGTGCAGGCGCGCCATACCCGCCAGGGCGAGTTCCAGTATCCGATTTATCGCATGCCGCCTAAACGTGGGCGTCTGCCTTCCCGCGCCGAGATTTACGCGGGCGCATTGAGCGACAGCTACGTGCTGGCCTATAGCAATTCGCTGATGGATAACTTCATCATGGACGTTCAGGGGAGCGGCTATATTGATTTTGGCGACGGTAGCCCGCTGAACTTCTTTAGCTATGCTGGCAAAAATGGTCATCCCTATCGCAGTATCGGTAAAGTGCTGATCGACCGGGGCGAGTATAAAAAAGAAGACATGTCGATGCAGGCAATCCGCCACTGGGGGGAAACCCACAGTGAAGCGGAAGTGCGTGCCTTACTGGAAGAAAACCCGTCATTTGTCTTCTTTAAACCGCAATCCTACGCACCGGTGAAAGGGGCGAGTGCGGTACCGCTGATTGGCCGCGCATCCGTTGCGTCTGACCGCAGTATTATCCCGGCGGGCACCACGCTGTTGGCAGAAGTGCCGCTGCTTGATGCGAATGGCAAATTTACCGGTCAGTATGAGTTACGGCTGATGGTGGCGCTGGATGTTGGCGGCGCCATTAAAGGGCAGCACTTCGATATCTATCAGGGGATTGGCCCGGATGCCGGTCACCGTGCCGGGTGGTACAACCATTATGGTCGCGTGTGGGTGCTGAAAACCGCGCCGGGGACGGGTAACGTCTTTAGCGGTTGAGTGTGATACGCTAAAATTGGTTTTCAAGAATAACGGATTTATGGCGTGGCGTTGCCCCGGATGGCGGCGCAAGCGCCTGACTCGGGCTACGGGCTTGTAGCCCCGGTAAGCGAAGCGCCACCGGGAGTTCCCCTAACTTCATCGCTCCAGGGTTGTCAGCAACATCATGGGTGAGGGATAAACCTCACCCTTTTTACATCTGAGGTCTTATGTCTGTGGTAATCAGCGATGCCTGGCGTCAGCGTTTTGGCGGCACGGCGCGTTTATACGGTGAAAAAGCGCTACAACTGTTTGCCGATTCGCATATCTGCGTCGTTGGCATCGGCGGAGTCGGTTCATGGGTTGCCGAAGCGCTGGCGCGCACAGGAATTGGCGCTATTACATTGATCGATATGGATGATGTCTGCGTGACCAATACCAACCGGCAGATTCACGCCCTGCGTGACAACGTTGGTCTGGCAAAAGCGGAAGTGATGGCGCAGCGTATTTCGCTGATTAACCCGGAGTGTCGCGTCACCGTGATTGACGATTTCGTGACGGCCGATAACGTCGCCCAGTACATGGCGGCCGGTTACAGCTACGTGATTGACGCCATCGACAGCGTGCGCCCGAAAGCGGCGCTGATCGCCTGGTGCCGCCGCAATAAAATCCCGTTGGTGACCACAGGCGGTGCAGGCGGACAGATCGATCCGACGCAAATCCAGGTGGCCGATCTGGCAAAAACCATTCAGGATCCGCTGGCGGCAAAACTGCGTGAGCGCCTCAAAAGCGATTTTGGCGTGGTCAAAAACAGCAAAGGCAAACTGGGCGTGGATTGTGTTTTTTCCACCGAAGCGCTGGTTTACCCGCAGGCAGATGGCTCAGTGTGCGCGATGAAAAGCACGGCAGAAGGGCCAAAACGGATGGATTGTGCGTCAGGTTTTGGCGCCGCGGCCATGGTGACCGCCACCTTTGGTTTTGTGGCGGTGTCCCATGCACTGAAAAAAATGATGGCAAAAGCGGAGCGTCAGGCAAGCGCCTGACGTGCGGCATCCTGCACGGCGGCCGCCAGGGCCGCCAGCCCCTGATTACGTGAAGCACTTAGCTCCGCGCGCAATCCCAGTTCGTCAAAGAGTGCCTGCGGATCGCCTGCCAGCAAGACCTGTGGCAGCTTGCCTTCGATGGCCGTCAGCAGCACGGCCAGCATACCGCGAACGATGCGACCCTCGCTGTCGCCAAAAAAGTGCAGCGCGCCGTTTTCTGCGGCTGTACACCCCAGCCAGACACGGTTTTCACAGCCTGCGATTTCTCGCGCCTGCGCTTTCAGTTCGTCGGAAAGCGAGGGTAACTGTTTGCCCAGCAAAATTAGCTGACGGTATTTATCTTCCCACTGTTTAAGAGGAAGAAAGGTCTGGCGTAGCGTCTCTTCGGTAATGGAATGGCCAAAGGGATGCCCGGCAAATGCGGCATTAATCATCAATCCACCAGTAAATCTAAGGCGCGGTCAACGGCGTCAACCAGCGCGTCCACATCATGTTGGGTATTATAGGGTGCAAAAGAGGCGCGAAGCGTCCCTTTTACCCCAAGCGCCGCCAGCAGCGGTTGTGCGCAATGTTGCCCGGCCCGCAGGGCAATGCCATAACCCGCCAACAGAGTGACCATATCGCTGTGGTGTACACCTTCAAAATCGAAGGCCAGCAGGCTGGAATCCTGGCAGCGGAAAGAGCGAAAGCCCGCCCGTTTTGCGAGCGCGTCTTCGGCAAGCGTCGCCAGGCCACGGCTGTAGCTTTCCGCCTGGGCGATATCAACACCGTTAAGCCACTCCAGCGCCGCGCCGAGGCCAATCACCCCGGCCACGTTTGGCGTACCGGCCTCAAGTTTGTACGGCACAGGCTGCGTCTGAAAACCGTCAAATGTCACTTCGGTAATCATTTTGCCGCCGCCTAACCACGGTGACATGACATCCAGCAGATGCGATTTACCGTACAGCACGCCGATGCCCGTTGGGCCATACAGCTTATGGCCGGAAAAGGCATAAAAGTCGATGTCCAGACGCTGAACATCAGCCGGGAAATGCACGACCCCCTGTGCGCCATCCACCACCACGACCATGCCAGCCTCATGCGCAATAGCGATAGCCTGCTCCAGGTTCGGACACCCGCCGGTGACGTTCGACATCTGCCCCAGAGCGAGAATGCGGCTGTGTGGAGTAATGAGCTGTGATAATTGACTGATATCCGGCAGGTTATCCACTCCCAGCGGCAGCTTAATCACGCGTGCGCCGGTCTGTTCTGCGACCATCAGCCACGGAACCAGGTTGGCATGATGCTCGGCTTCGCTGACGATGATTTCATCCCCGGCATTCAGGCGAGGGCGTGCATAGCTTTGCGCCACCATATTGATGGCTTCGGTGGTGCCGCGCGTCCAGACGATGTTCTTACCCGACGGAGCATTAAGCAGCGTCGCCACCTGATCGCGGGCAGACTCGTAACGCGCTGTCAGTTTTTGCGCTTCGGCAAACTGGCTGCGGTGAACGTTACCGGCGCTCAGGCTATAAAATTGCTGCGTTGCATCGATGACCGCCTGCGGTTTTAACGCTGTGGCGGCGCTGTCCAGATAAATACCGGCATCGGCGAGCGCGGGAAACTGGGCGCGAAACTGCGCCGGGTTGAAAGCGTTCATGGTATTCCTCGTATCAATCTGTTGATCGTCGCGCAAATTCATCCCCGGAGCAAGGAGGTTGATAACCATCGGAATTGTCTGTTTGTCCAGGCAACCTTCTGTAAGCAGGTTATGCTAATTACTGTTAGATGGATGTTTAAGCCTGTCAGTTATTGAGGTTTATTTAGCATTAATTGCTATGAGGAGAAAGAAGATGAAAAAGACTGCTGCAATTATTTCTGCCTGTTTGTTTACTTTTGCACTGAGCGCCTGTTCCGGTCCTAACTACGCCTTACATACCAATGACGGGCGTACGATTGTATCCGACGGGAAACCGAAAACTGACGATCAAACCGGTATGATTTCGTATAAAGATGCCAACGGCAATGAACAGCAAATCAACCGTAGCGATGTGAAAGAGATGGTTGCGCTGGAGAAGAAATAACGCCGTTTTTCGGGCAAAAAAAAGCACCGCAATCTTGCGGTGCTACATTAATCACTATGGACAGACAGGGTAAATGTACAGGAAGTGAAAAAGGGTAGTCTCGCTACCGTGGCCTGAATTTCAGACCAATTGCAAACACAACAACACAACATCACAACCGTAAGCCAAAAGCCCTTCAGAACACGCATTCCAAAAAAAGCTTCTCGTTCCGGCTCAGGAAGTGCCGCCACTATAGGTATTTGCTGGTAGAAGCTCAACGGACAAATTATAATGGCTCAGATAAAAAAAACTAATAGGTTACGCATTGTTTCCTGTTTGTTAAAACGCCTTAACATCTAAGCCTGATAACCATGTCCAAGCGATTACCACCCCTTAATGCATTACGTGTTTTTGATGCTGCGGCGCGCCATTTAAGTTTCACGCGCGCGGCAGATGAGTTATTTGTGACGCAGGCCGCAGTAAGCCACCAAATCAAGTCTCTCGAGGATTTTCTGGGGCTCAAATTGTTTCGTCGGCGTAATCGTTCTCTGCTATTAACCGAGGAAGGACAGAGTTATTTTCAGGATATTAAAGAGATATTTTCCCAACTGACCGAAGCGACGCGTAAACTCCAGGCCCGCAGTGCTAAAGGGGCGTTGACGGTCAGTTTGCTGCCCAGTTTTGCCATTCAATGGATGGTACCCCGCCTCTCTAGCTTTAACTCAGCTTATCCGGGAATCGACGTTCGAATCCAGGCTGTAGATCGCCAGGAAGACAAACTGGCGGATGACGTCGACGTGGCTATTTTTTATGGTCGCGGCAACTGGCCGGGATTGCGTGTTGAAAAATTGTACGCGGAATATCTGTTGCCGGTCTGTTCACCGTTATTATTAACCGGTGATAAGCCCTTGAAAACGCCAGCGGATTTGGCTCAGCACACCCTGTTGCACGATGCGTCTCGCCGGGACTGGCAAACTTATACGCGGCAATTGGGTCTTAATCTTAACGTTCAGCAGGGACCTATTTTTAGCCATAGCGCGATGGTGCTACAGGCGGCAATCCATGGACAGGGGATCGCACTGGCCAACAATGTGATGGCACAGTCCGAAATTGAAGCAGGCCGTCTGGTCTGCCCTTTTAATGATGTTCTGGTCAGTAAGAACGCGTTTTATCTGGTTTGTCATGACAGCCAGGCAGAACTGGGTAAAATAGCCGCCTTTCGACAGTGGATCCTGGCAAAAGCGGCAAGCGAGCAGGAAAAATTTCGTTTCCGCTACGAACAATAATTGTACGCGCGGTAAGCGCATGACTTTAGGGTACGCACATGACCAGCCGTTTCATGTTGATTTTCGCCGCAGTGAGCGGTTTTGTTTATGTTGCGCTGGGAGCATTCGGCGCACATGTTTTAAGTAAATCGATGGGCGTTGTTGAGATGGGCTGGATCCAAACCGGCCTCAACTATCAGGCATTCCATACGCTGGCGGTTCTGGGGCTGGCGGTGGCGATGCAGCGTCGTATCAGCATCTGGTTTTACTGGAGTAGTGTATTTCTGGCCCTGGGCACGGTGTTATTTAGCGGCAGTCTGTATTGCCTGGCGCTTTCGCATCTGCGCCTGTGGGCGTTTGTCACCCCTGTTGGCGGCGTCTGCTTCCTGGCAGGATGGGTGTTAATGTTTATTGGTGCAATCCGTCTGAAACGTAAGGGCGTTGTTCATGAATAAAGTTGTTTTACTGTGCCGCCCTGGTTTCGAGAAAGAGTGTGCCGCAGAAATTACCGACAAAGCCGGGCGCCGCGAGGTGTTTGGTTTTGCCCGCGTCAAAGAGAACGCGGGCTATGTCATTTTCGAATGTTATCAGCCTGATGACGCAGACAAGCTGGCGCGTGAACTGCCGTTCAGCTCGCTGATCTTCGCTCGTCAGATGTTTGTGGTCGGCGAGTTATTACAGAATCTGCCGCCAGAAGATCGTATTACTCCGATCGTGGGGATGTTGCAGGGTGTCGTGGAGAAAGGCGGTGACTTACGCGTTGAAGTGGCTGACACCAACGAAAGCAAAGAGCTGATGAAGTTCTGCCGCAAATTCACCGTGCCGCTGCGTGCGGCGCTGCGTGAGGCGGGCATTCTGGTGAACTACGAGACGCCGAAGCGCCCGGTGGTGCATGTGTTCTTTATCGCGCCGGGCTGTTGCTATACCGGGTACTCTTACACCACCAATAATTCACCGTTTTATATGGGCATCCCGCGTCTCAAGTTCCCTTCTGATGCGCCGAGCCGCTCAACGCTGAAACTGGAAGAAGCTTTCCATGTGTTTATCCCGGCCGATGAGTGGGACGAGCGCCTGGCGAACGGTATGCACGCTGTGGATCTGGGGGCTTGCCCTGGCGGCTGGACCTATCAACTGGTCAAACGCAATATGTGGGTTGTCTCCGTGGATAATGGTCCGATGGCGCAAAGCCTGATGGATACCGGCCAGGTGACCTGGTTGCCGGAAGATGGCTTCCGCTACCGTCCAAACCGCAACAACATTTCGTGGATGGTCTGCGACATGGTGGAAAAACCAGCTAAAGTGGCCGCGCTGATGGCGCAATGGCTGGTTAACGGCTGGTGTCGCGAAACCATTTTTAACCTCAAGTTGCCAATGAAAAAGCGCTACGAAGAGGTGCAGCAGAACCTGGCGTATATTCAGGAACAGCTTCAGGCGCACGGCATCAATGCCGAGATCCAGGCGCGCCAGCTTTACCATGACCGCGAAGAGGTGACGGTTCACGTCCGTCGCTGGTGGGCTGCGGTGGGTGGGCGTCGCGACGAGCGCTAAGCGTTTCCCATATAACTGACCTGCCTGGCAGGTCAGTTTACTTTCCCGCTTTTACAGACTAAACGCCGGTTGGTGGTTACCGGGAAAGACGCAACTGCTGCAAGTTGCCATCAATATGAATATCCGTTTGCAGGCGCGAGATATCGCGGCAGACAAAGGCCATCTCTTTATGCTCTTCGAGCTTCTTGCGCCACTTCTCCGGCACCTCATCCAGACGGGCATACAGACCCTCCAGATCCTGAAAGTCGGTCAGCAACTGGGCCGCGCTTTTCGGGCCAATCCCCGCGACCCCCGGTATTTTTGAACTGCTGATACCCGCAAGGCCCCAGTAGTCGGGGAGCTGTTGAGGTGAAACGCCGAACTCGCTGGCGATAAAGGGGGCATCCAGCCAGCGCTTCTGAAAATAGTCACGAATGCGGATGCCCGGCTCCAGAAGCTGGCAGTAGCCTTTATCCGTGGAGACAATGGTGGCCTGATGTCCTGCATTTGCTACTTTGCAGGCGAGCGTAGCGGCCAGATCGTCAGCTTCGTTACCCGGCGACACCCAACTTTGTACGCCGCGCTGTGCAAAAGCGGCACGCAGGTCCGGCATCTCATCATGCAGGGTTTCCGGCATTGGCGGCCTTCCGGCTTTGTAATCGGGCAGCATCTGGTGCCGCCAGCTTTGGTTGCGGGCCTCATCGTCAAACACGGCGACCGCGTGGGTAGGCTGGCTGTGGAGTATCAGCTGATCCAGCGCGTGCTGGCAGGTGTTGACGCAGGGCGAACCCTGAACCGCGTGAATACGTCGAATAAGGTTGAGTGCGTCAACAATAAGCAGATGGATAGCCACCGTTCCCTCCAGGCCATGATACAGGCGTTCAGGGTAACATTGACGGGGCCGGGAGACTATCCGCAGCAGGGGATTCGGGAAGACGCCTCGCAAAACGAGGCGCCGGATGATTAATCGCAGGCGACGATTTTCATCGCCAGACCACCACGCGAGGTTTCGCGATATTTGGCATTCATATCCTTGCCCGTTTCGTACATTGTCTCGATAACTTTATCCAGGCAAACACGCGGCTCGCTGGTTCGGCGCAGCGCCATCCGCGCGGCGTTGACCGCTTTTACCGAGGCGATGGCGTTACGCTCGATACAGGGCACCTGCACTTGTCCGGCCACCGGATCGCAGGTCAGGCCAAGGTTATGCTCCATGCCGATTTCTGCGGCGATACATACCTGGGCAGGGCTTCCACCGAGCAGTTCAGCCAGCCCGGCGGCGGCCATGGAGCAGGCGACGCCAACTTCGCCCTGGCAACCCACTTCCGCGCCGGAAATTGAGGCGTTCATTTTATAGAGCGAGCCAATGGCACTGGCGGTCAGCAGATAGCGCGCCAGCGAATTGGCGTTGACCTCACGGATAAACTTGTCGTAGTAGGCCAGTACCGCCGGGACAATGCCGCAGGCACCGTTGGTTGGGGCCGTCACCACGCGCCCGCCTGCCGCGTTTTCTTCATTAACAGCCAGCGCGAACATGTTAATCCAGTCGACCACCGCCATCGGGTCGCTGGTGGTTTTATCGCTGCTTACCAGCAGACGGCGCAATGCCGCCGCCCGGCGCGGAACACGCAGTTTGCCTGGCAGCACACCTTCGGTGGTGATGCCGCGTTCAATTCCACCGCGCATGACGTCCCAGACGGCGGAAAGATGCGCCTCCAGCTCTGCCTTGCTGTGCAGCGCCAGCTCGTTTTGCATCATCAGGCCGGAAAGAGAGAGTCCGCTTTCGCGGCAGTGTTGTTGGAGGTCCGCAGCCGATTTGTACGGGTAAGGTACGGCGACAGGGGCGTCATTGCTCTGACCAAAGTGAGCTTCATCAACAATAAAGCCGCCGCCAATAGAGTAATAAGTCTGGCTATACAGCACGTTTTCACCGTTCAGGGCGGTGATGCGCATTCCGTTTTCATGCAACGATAAATTATCTGCATGGAAATTCATGCACTTATCAACCGGGAACTCCACTTCATGGGTGCCGTTTGCCAGTAGCAGCCGTCCGTGGGTATTAACGTCCTGAATAAAATCAGGAATGGCGTCGATATCCACCATGTCCGGCAGATTTCCCGCCAGCCCCATAATGATGGCGATATCCGTATGGTGACCTTTCCCGGTCAGTGAGAGGGAACCGTAAACATCCACCACAACGCGGGTGACGTTTTGCAGCATGTCGCGTGCGATCAGGTCGTCCGTGAACTGCTTACCGGCTTTCATTGGCCCAACGGTGTGGGAGCTGGAAGGGCCAATACCGATTTTAAAAATATCGAATACGCTGATCATGATGCAGTATCCATGGCTAAAAAGATCAGGGAAAAGCGCCGCCGTGCTGACGGCGCTAAGGGATTAGCTGAACAGAGAGAAGAAGATGGCGGAGATAGCGATAAGACCCATTACAACAACAAAGAGGTTGCTGATATGGCCGCTGTATTTACGCATAGCCGGTACTTTATGAATGGCGTACATCGGCATCAGGAACAGAATCATCGCGATAATCGGGCCGCCCAGGGTTTCGATCATGCCGAGAATGCTCGGGTTCAGCGTCGCAACGGCCCAGGTGGTTACCAGCATAAACAGCGCGGTAATTTTGTTCAGTTTGTTGATTTCGATGGATTTACCTTTACCGCGCAGGGATTTAATCACCATCCCGTTAAAGCCTTCACGCGCACCCAGATAGTGGCCGAGGAAGGATTTGGTAATGGCGATAATCGCGATAATCGGTGCCATCCAGGCGATGATCGGTGCGTTAAAGTGGTTTGCCAGGTATGACAGAATGGAGATGTTCTGTGCTTTTGCCGCCGCCAGGTCTGCTGGGGAGAGGCTCAGTACACAACTGAACACGAAGAACATCACGGTCAGTACCATCATGATATGCGCGTAAGAGAGAATGCGCGAACATTTACGTTCGGCTTCCACGCCATACTCTTCGCGTTTTGCGACTGCGAAAGAGGAGATAATCGGCGAATGGTTAAAGGAGAAGACCATCACCGGAATCGCCAGCCACAGCGTCATCCACAGACCGTTGCCTGACGCACTTGCGCTGCTCAAAGAGAGAGTATCCAGCGCGCTGGTGCTCCACTGTGGAATCAGGTACAGCGCCAGCATCATCAGTGCCACCACGAACGGGAACACCAGAATACTCATCGCTTTGACAATCATTTGCTCACCGAAACGTACGATGGTCATCATGCCGACGATCAGAATCAGCGACAGGATTGCGCGCGGCGGCGGGGTTAAGGCCAACTGGTGGGTCATAAAGCTTTCCACCGTATTGGTAATCGCCACGCTGTAGACCAACAGGATTGGGTAGATAGCAAAGAAATAGAGCAGGGTAATCAGCTTACCGGCACCTTTGCCGAAATGTTCTTCTACAACTTCGGTGATGTCTTCCCCAGGGTTTTTACCTGAGAGGACGAAACGGGTCAGGCCGCGGTGGGCGAAGAAGGTCATTGGGAAGGCGAGAATCGCCATAATAATCAGCGGGATCATCCCACCTACGCCCGCGTTAATGGGCAGGAACAGAACCCCTGCGCCAATGGCGGTGCCATACAGTCCGAGCATCCACATGGTGTCCGTTTTACGCCATGCGCTTCGGGTCTCGATTGAAGCAACGGTGCCGGTTTGAGTCGTTTCCATCTAATATCTCCAGGGAAAGTAAATGCCGCTTTTTGGTCAAATCCAATGCCAAAGAACGCGGCGGTAATACGAAATTCTGCGCTTTTACGGTTTTTTTATAATTTCATCTCGTAACTATTGGCGGGCGGCACGATACATTTATGTTATGGATGGATCAGTGATCCCGATCGCAAATGCAATAATCCACTTTTTATACGGTTATTGTTGGGGTAAAGCTCTGCGAACAGATCGCCGCATGAAATTTATGGGCGCGAAGGCTATCATTGGCGGGATTCACAAGCAAAGTATGTAAGTTAAAACGCGATAAAAGGCCTGCCTGATTTGCGTGTTTTAGCGTTTTATCAGCATTAATATAGGTTTTATGAATATTTATATATGGCGTCAGAGCGACGCAAACGATTGGCTGGCCAGGAAAAAGAGAGGGCGACATAGGCCGCCCTTATGGTTCAGGTGCAGATTTCGTAGCAAGGAATGTAGGCCGAGCCCGGCAGCTTCATACGGTGCTGAGCGACGAAGCCTTGCAGTAAATCATCCATACGACGCATCATGTCGCGGTCGCCATGGATTTTGTACGGGCCGTATTTTTCAATGGCCTGGATACCCATTTCCTTCACGTTACCGGTGACGATGCCCGAGAAGGCCCTGCGCAAATCGGCTGCCAGAACTTCCACGGGTTGGTCAGGATACAGTTTCAGGTTCGCCATGTTTTCGTGCGTCGGTTCGAACGGTACCTGCAGATCCGGCGCTATGCGAATTGACCAGTTGAAGCTGTAAGCATCGCCGGTTTCGCGACGATTCTCTTTCACCTGCGGCATGGCTTTTTTCATCAGGCGGGCCACTTCGGCAGCGTCGTTAATGACGATACGATAGTGGCGACGTGCGCTTTCCCCCAGCGTATTGACGATAAACTCATCCAGCACGCGGAAATAGTCGGCGCTCTCTTTCGGCCCGGTAAGGATCAGCGGCAACACCTGATCTTTGTTGGCCGGGTTCATCAAAATACCCAGCAGATAAAGCAGCTCTTCTGCTGTACCCACCCCACCCGGGAAGATAATGATGCCGTGGGCGATGCGGACAAAGGCTTCCAGACGTTTTTCAATGTCCGGCATGATGATCAGTTCGTTGACCAGCGGGTTAGGCGGCTCAGCAGCAATGATCGAGGGTTCGGTCATCCCGATAAAACGCCCGTCTTTATAGCGTTGCTGCGCGTGTCCCACCGCCGCGCCTTTCATCGGCGCTTCCATCGCACCTGGACCGCAACCGGTGCAGATGTTCAGTTCGCGCAAACCCAACTGGGTGCCGACGCGGCGCGCATACAGGTATTCCGTTTCGTTGATGGAGTGACCGCCCCAGCACACGACCATGTTCGGCGCTTCGCCAACGTGCAGCGCGCGGGCATTGCGCAAAATGGAGAAGACCAGGTTGGTGATATGAATTGAATCTTCAAGATTCAGATGCTGGAGTCGCCCGGCGCTGTGAATTTGTCCATTCACAAACAAAATATCGCGCAGGACGGCGAAGAGGTTTGCCTGCAACGCGCGAATAATACGCCCGTCGACAAACGCATCTTCTGGCGGGTTAATAAGCTCCAGTTTTACGCCGCGTTCACGGCGTAAAACGTTGATATCAAAACTTTCATAACGAGAGAGCAGCTCTTTGCTGTTATCAGTCAGACTTCCGGAGTTAAGTACTGCGAGTGAACAGTTACGAAACAGTTGATACAGGTCGCTACTGGCCGTGCGTTTCAGCATGTCGACTTCCAGTTGCGACAACATATCCATCGAGCCAAGCGGGCTAATATGTGTAATCAAGTGAACTCCTTACGGGATGAAAATTGTATCTTCCCTGATGATTACAATAGCCTCGGGTTATGACGTTTAACAACCTGCCGCGATGAATCTCCCTCGCAGATAGCAAAAAATTGTGTGTTTACTGGCGAACCAGACGCCCGGTTGCGGGAATAAACCGGGTATTTGTGCGCCACGGGTTGATATCCAGCCCACCACGTCGGGTGTAACGGGCGTAAACGCTTAAGCTTTCTGGCTGACAAAAACGCTGAATGTCGGTAAAGATGCGCTCGACGCACTGCTCATGGAATTCATTATGATGACGGAAGGAGACCAGATAACGCAGCAGCTTTTCCCGGTCGATTTTCGGACCACGATACTGGATTTGCACGGAGCCCCAGTCGGGTTGGTGGGTGATCAGACAGTTCGATTTGAGCAGATGGCTAACCAGCGTCTCTTCCACCACTTTGCCGCTCGCCGCGTTAGTCAACAGTGCCGCGTCGAAGTCGTAGTTATCAATCACGATATCCTGGTCATCGATGCAGGTGCCGTGGAAGTGGGCAATAGGCTGGCCTTCAATTTCATCGAGCCGGTATAGCGCGACGGAAACCTCGCCTTGTGCGCAGGCGCTAAGATCGCGCTCAAGCGTCTCACGTACCTCGTCCCAGCTCGCGAAACGGGTCTGGTTAAAACTGTTAAGGTAAAGTTTAAAACTTTTTGACTCCACCAGATTGATGCTGGCGTAGTTTAACTCCACATGGCCGACCGCCACCTGCGGCAGACCGTTGGCGTTAAGCCAGGAGAGTTCATAGAGCGTCCAGATATCTTCGCCCTGGAAGGGGAGAGTCTCTGCTTTTAATCCCAGCGGATCGCGGTTCAGGCTGCGGGGAACACCTTGCAGCAGGCTGGCGTCGTAGCGATCGCGGTAGTCGGTGGTTTTGCCAAGCGTCAGGCCAGACAGCGCCTGGTGGTTATCATAGGAAGACATGTTTCATCGCCATATTTACGGGTACACTAATAGGCAAAGTGTATCCTGGCTTAGATAAAGAGAGAAAGCGGTGGAAAAAGAGATAGCCCTTGCCCTGAAAGCGTTTACTACGCGCTATTGCGATGCATGGCAGCAGTCGTACGGTACCTGGCCGCAAAGTGAAGAGCTGTATGGCGTGCCTTCACCGTGCATTATCTCCTCGACCGATACCCTCGTCACGTGGCAGCCGCAGCCGTTTTTACCGGAGCAAAATGTAAACGCGATTGAACGCGCGCTGGATATTATGGTACAACCTGCGCTTCGCGTGTTTTACACCACACAATTTGCCGGGGATATGCAAGCGACCTTCCGTGGGGAAACGCTTACACTACTGCAAACCTGGAGCGCTGACGATTTCCAGCGAGTTCAGGAGAACCTGATTGGCCACCTGGTCACCCAGAAAAGACTTAAGCTTTCGCCTACACTTTTTATTGCTACTCTGGACAGCGACATTGATGTGATTTCGCTGTGTAACTTGAGCGGTGAAGTCATTAAAGAAACATTGGGCACCCGCCAGCGTACGGTTCTTTCCTCAGATCTTGCGGACTTCCTCAATCAACTTGAGCCTGTTCTGTAATCTTTATTGCTATTCCTCTTGTGAGAGATCTCTTACAAAGCTTGTGAGAGATCGCCTGCTTGCTTTCCTATGGTCTACGTCTCTTTATTAGTTTTTTATAATAAAATCAATAAATTGAAAATAATAACCTTAGTTAAATTATAGTTAGCAGGGGAAATATTTGCCTTAGGCGCACTTGTAAGACGAAGAGGAATGGGTAATTCTATCTGCGTCGACAAGGAGTCGCACACTGAAACGAACATCAGGATGATGTTGTTTCGAGACGGGATACACCAGGATGGTGCTTCACGGACAGGCTTCTGGATGAAGTAAAAGGGAAAATGCAGGAACGCATTAAAGGACACCTCCAGGAGGGAGAACGAGAGCCGGTCAGGATGTTCGGTGGATCAGGAAGATCAAGGACACGCTTTACGGATGAGGCTAATCCACATCGGGGTGGTGTGGGCAGGATGCGCTAGTTTACGGATGAACAAGGGTCAGGAGACCCGCAGGAAAAGTTGTCAAGGATGAGCAGGGAGCACGAAAAGTAGCTGGATTGCTGCGAAACGAACCGGGAGCACTGTTTTTACAGTGCTCCCTTTTTTTATTTCTCGCTACAGATGCTATCCTGCGCGCCAGTTCGTTTGTTATCGAGGTTTTCATGACGCTTCCTTCCCGCGTGCGCCAGCAATTACAGCTTATCGAGGCGCTGTTACGTGAGCATAACCAATGGCAGTCCGTTGCGCCGGATGCCAGCGTGTTCAACAGTACTCAACCTTTCTGTATGGATACCCTCGAACCGTACGAGTGGCTGCAATGGGTGTTGATTCCCCGCATGCACGCCTTGCTGGACGGTGAGCATCCGCTGCCTGAATCCTTCGCCATTGCGCCTTACTATGAAATTGCGCTCGAGGCGACGCATCCCGCGCGTGATGTCATTCTTGTGCAATTGCAAGAGCTCGACGCGCTCTTCTCAAATGATGATGCCTGATGCTTGAGATTATCTATCAGGACGAATGGCTGGTTGCGGTGAATAAACCCTCAGGCTGGTTGGTACATCGAAGCTGGCTTGATCGGGATGAAAAAGTGGTGGTGATGCAAACCGTCCGCGACCAGATAGGCCAGCATGTCTTTACTGCGCATCGTCTCGACAGACCAACCTCCGGTGTATTGCTGATGGGGCTGTCGAGCGAGGCGGGGCGTCTTCTGGCGCAGCAATTTGAGCAGCACCAAATTCAGAAGCGCTACCATGCGATCGTGCGCGGCTGGCTGATGGACGAGGCGGTGCTGGATTATCCGCTGGTTGAAGAGCTGGATAAAATCGCGGACAAATTTGCCCGGGAAGATAAAGGCCCACAGCCAGCGGTGACGCATTATCGCGGGATGGCGGCGACCGAAATGCCGGTGGCGACCAGTAAATTTCCGACCACACGTTACGGCCTGGTGGAACTGCTCCCACAAACCGGGCGTAAGCATCAGCTCCGTCGCCATCTCGCCCATTTACGCCACCCGATTATCGGCGACAGCAAACACGGTGATTTGCGTCAGAACCGCAGTGCGGCAGAACATTTTGGCTGTAACCGACTGATGCTCCATGCAAGTCAGTTAACGCTCACTCACCCCTTTACCGGCGAACCGCTGACGCTGCATGCCGGGCTGGATGATGTCTGGATGCGGGCGTTGTCGCAGTTTGGCTGGCAGGGGCTTCTCCCTGACAATGAAAGGGTTGAGTTTGTCTCGCCGTGCGGTCAGGATGGCGGGATTCACATTTAACGCAAGGAGTGAGCACCATGGCGGAAGTCGGAATTTTCGTTGGCACCATGTACGGCAATGCGCTGCTGGTGGCCGAAGAGGCACAAACGATTCTGGGCGAACAGGGGCACAGCGCTACGGTATTTGAAGATCCGGAACCTGCGGACTGGGATGCTTATAAAGATAAGTATGCGCTGGTGGTGACATCAACGACCGGGCAGGGTGATTTGCCGGACAGTATTGTGCCGTTGTTTCAGTACATTCGTGACAAAATCGGCTATCAGCCAGCGCTGCGTTATTGTGTGATTGCCCTGGGCGACAGCACCTATACAAATTTCTGCGGTGGCGGAAAACAGTTTGACGCGTTATTGCAGGAACAAAGTGCGCAGCGCGTGGGAGACGTTTTGCTGATCGATGCCAGCGAGGATCCCGAGCCTGAGTCGGTTTCTAACCCGTGGGTGGAACACTGGGCGACATTGTTAAAATGAGGTTTTGCCCTCCCCCTACAGGAGGGCAACCCACTTATCTGGCGGTAAGCGGTAAAATAGCGACGCGGCACATTATGCGGCAACTGAATCGAGTAAGCATTGGGCGTTTGCCAGTAAAAACCCTCTTCTCCTGAGGGGTTAAAAGTGCATTTACACTGCGTCAAGCGATGCGTTTCACATTATTCAAAACAGGCTGACTTTTAACCAAATGTTAGCGCCTCAACTTTTCATTTCCGTGAGTTAGTCCCCATCCCCCTGGGCTTTTGCAAGAAACCTTCATGCCGTGACCACACAATGTTGTGTTGTTGCACGGTGAGTGTTCAGGTACCCCTTTTTATACTTTTCCCGCAAGTTAAAAAAACGCAGTACGCAGGGAATAGCGACCCGGCAGTAAAACTGCAAAAAACACAAATACATCATTCGGTTCACCCCTACAGGTTGTCCTGTTCCGGATGAATGTACATGAACATTTATGCTTCGGGAGTACAACAATGAGTACATTAAGCCAAGCAGCGAGCAGCGCTGAAAAGCGTACCAATGCTCGCTACTGGATAGTGGTGATGTTGTTTATCGTCACATCCTTCAACTACGGTGACCGCGCCACGCTGTCAATCGCCGGGTCAGAAATGGCCAAAGATATCGGCCTTGATCCAATCGGTATGGGTTATGTCTTCTCCGCGTTTTCCTGGGCCTATGTTATAGGGCAGATTCCGGGGGGCTGGCTGCTTGACCGCTTCGGTTCCAAACGTGTTTATTTCTGGTCCATTTTCATTTGGTCCCTGTTTACCCTGCTGCAAGGGTTTGTCGATGTATTCAGTGGCTTCGGTATCATCGTTGCGCTGTTCACCCTGCGCTTCCTGGTAGGGCTGGCCGAATCGCCATCCTTCCCTGGTAACAGTCGCATCGTTGCGGCCTGGTTCCCGGCACAGGAAAGGGGGACGGCAGTCGCGATTTTCAACTCCGCACAGTACTTCGCAACGGTAATTTTCGCCCCGATTATGGGTTGGTTAACCCATGAGGTGGGTTGGTCGCACGTGTTCTTCTTTATGGGTGGTCTGGGTATCGTTATCAGCTTCATTTGGCTGAAAGTGATTTACGAACCGAACCAGCATCCGAAGGTGAACAAGAAAGAGCTCGAATACATCGCAGAAGGCGGCGCACTGATCAACATGGATCAGAAAAGCGGGAAAGCGAAAGTCCCGTTCAGCGAAAAATGGGGTCAGATCAAGCAACTGCTTGGCTCCCGTATGATGATTGGTGTTTACCTGGGGCAGTATTGCATCAACGCCCTGACATACTTCTTTATCACCTGGTTCCCGGTTTACCTGGTTCAGGCTCGCGGTATGTCTATTTTGAAAGCGGGCTTTATCGCGTCCATCCCGGCAATTTGCGGCTTTGCGGGTGGGGTGCTCGGCGGGATTATCTCTGACTGGTTAATGCGTCGTACGGGCTCTCTGAATATTGCACGTAAAACACCCATCGTACTTGGCATGTTGCTCTCCATGGTGATGGTGTTCTGTAACTACACCGACGTTGAATGGATGATTATCGGTTTCATGTCCATGGCGTTCTTCGGTAAAGGCATCGGTGCGTTGGGCTGGGCTGTTATGGCCGACACGGCGCCGAAGGAAATCAGCGGTCTGAGCGGTGGTCTGTTCAATATGTTCGGTAACATCTCCGGTATCGTTACCCCGATTGCTATCGGTTACATCGTTGGGACTACAGGCTCGTTTAACGGCGCGCTGATCTACGTTGGTATCCATGCCCTGGTGGCAGTACTGAGCTACCTGGTATTGGTGGGAGATATCAAACGTATCGAATTGAAACCTGTCACAGGACGATAATTATGAGTACGCAAGCAAGCCCCGTCATTACAGATATGAAAGTCATTCCGGTTGCCGGTCATGACAGCATGTTATTGAACATTGGCGGTGCGCATAACGCTTATTTCACACGTAACATCGTAGTACTGACAGACAACGCCGGTAACACCGGCGTTGGCGAAGCACCGGGTGGGGAAGTGATTTACCAGACGCTGGTGGATGCTATTCCGATGGTGCTGGGGCAGGAGGTGGCGCGGCTGAACAAAGTGGTTCAGCGCGTTCATAAGGGTAATCAGGCGAGCGATTTCGATAATTTTGGCAAAGGCGCATGGACGTTTGAACTGCGCGTTAATGCCGTGGCCGCACTTGAAGCCGCACTGCTCGATCTGTTAGGTAAAGCGCTGAACGTGCCGGTCTGCGAGCTGCTGGGGCCGGGCAAACAGCGTGATGCCGTAACCGTCCTGGGGTATCTGTTCTATATCGGCGACCGCACCAAAACCGACCTGCCATACCTTGATAAAACCGATGGCAATCACGACTGGTACCGTCTGCGTCATCAGGAAGCGATGAACAGCAACGCGGTTGTGCGTCTGGCCGAGGCGTCTCAGGACCGTTACGGTTTTAAAGACTTCAAACTGAAAGGCGGCGTGCTGCCGGGCGAGCAGGAAATTGACGCGGCCCGCGCCCTGAAAAAACGCTTCCCGGATGCGCGTATCACCGTCGACCCAAACGGCGCCTGGCTGCTTGATGAAGCCATTGAACTGTGTAAAGGCCTCCAGGATGTATTGACCTACGCAGAAGATCCGTGCGGCGCAGAGCAGGGCTTCTCCGGGCGTGAAGTGATGGCGGAATTCCGTCGCGCCACCGGTCTGCCCGTTGCCACCAACATGATCGCCACTAACTGGCGTGAAATGGGCCACTCTGTAATGCTGAATGCGGTAGACATCCCTCTTGCGGACCCGCACTTCTGGACGCTCTCCGGGGCGGTACGTGTGGCGCAACTGTGTGATGACTGGGGTCTGACCTGGGGTTGCCACTCCAATAACCACTTCGATATTTCACTGGCGATGTTCACCCACGTTGGCGCGGCGGCGCCGGGTAATCCGACGGCCATCGACACCCACTGGATCTGGCAGGAAGGCGAGGCGCGCCTGACGAAACAGCCGCTGGAAATCAAAGGTGGGCAGATTGCGGTACCGGATGCGCCGGGGCTCGGCGTGGAGATTGACTGGGCGCAGATTGAAAAAGCCCATGCCATCTACAAAAGCCTGCCAGGCGGTGCGCGTAACGACGCTGGTCCGATGCAATACCTGATCCCCGGCTGGAAATTTGACAGAAAACGCCCGGTATTTGGACGTCAGTGACAGAGTAAAAGGATAAAATATGAGCGCTCAAAGTTCGACTCCTGTTGTTACGTCAGTGAAGGTCATCCCGGTCGCCGGGCATGACAGCATGCTGATGAACCTGAGCGGTGCGCATGCGCCGTTCTTCACCCGTAACATCGT
>OKVY01000265.1_pt1 | contig 20101 bp, 17 predicted proteins | sample 1606931 | NCBI WGS metagenome assembly OKVY01 (sample SAMN03281017, study PRJEB24777) | human gut metagenome | isolation source: fecal sample PR221 from 1 month old male Chinese infant, caesarean... | reverse complement strand
ATGACCCGTATCGTACTGCTTATCAGCTTTCTCTTCTTCTTTGGACGCTTTGTCTACTCCTCCATCGGCGCCTGGTATCATCACCAGGATAAAAAAGCGTCGCAGGAGTCAACGCTCACCGTCGAGCCCTCCGCCCGCGAGTAACCCGTTGTTCCTGATGCCGGATACGCCTCTATCCGCAGGCAGAGACGCCCGTTTCCAAGGCACTATCCCTGACGAGGCATGTTTTGCCGCTGACGATTTATAAGCGCACGGCCTGCAGCAGACGCAGCATTTCCGCCATTCCTTTGGTAATCACTTTATCCTGACGCATGACAACCGCCAGCTGACGGTACAGCGACGGGGCCAGAGAATGTACCGTTAAGCCATAGTGATCCTCCGCCTGCTCTACCGCCATGCGGGGCACAATACTGTAGCCCAGCCCGGCCCGCACCATGCGTTTGATCGCCTCGATGCTCCCCAGCTGCATCACCGGCGTGACCGCCAGGCCCGCCGAACGGAACCAGCGGTCAATCAGATCCCGCGTGCCGCTGCCCGCCTCGAAGGCAATGAGCGGCAGCGCCTGCAGCTCCTCAGGGGTACACACCGCCGGGATCCCCGCCTCGTGGCTGGGATGGATGACCACGAACTCCTCGTCCACCACGGCGGTCACCGCCAGACTGCGTCCCTGAACGGGCAGCGTGACCAGCCCAAGATCGAGCCGGTTTTCCTCCACCGCCCGGACGATATCCAGCGTGTTGCCGGTGGTCACCCCCACCGTCAGCAGTGGGTGCTGCTGACGAAGATGCTGCAGCAGCGGCGGAAGAAGATGAATGCAGGCCGTCGCGCCGGTCCCCAGAGTCAGTGAGCCATTAACTTCCTGACTAAATGCACTGACCGACTGCACCGCGCTATTCACCGCCCGATCGATCTGCTCGCTGTGGGCCAGCAGCGCCATTCCCGCCGCCGTCGCCTTGATCCCGCGCCCGGTGCGCTCCAGCAGTCGGGTCTGTAAAAATTGCTCCAGCTGACGCACCTGCAGGCTGACGGCAGGCTGGGAGATCCCCAGCGCGTCGGCGGCGGCTGAGAAGCTGCCGCGCTGTACGACCAGCCGGAAGGTCGCCAGGTTTCCCAGGTTCAGTGTTGTCATGCAAAGTTTCTCTTATACCGCGCATAAGGTGGCCGCTCTGCCAGAACAATAGCCTGCCGGGTATGCTCAGGACAACTCTCTTAACGGAATGAAAAACCATGGGAACACCGGCTATTCCCCGACGCCTAGCCTTCACCGCGGGCGCTCAGCAACTGATCAACTGGGGTATCTCTTTTTATATGCCCGGCACCTTTGCCGGAGCTATCGCCGCCGACAAGGGATGGAGCTCGCCGCAGATCTATCTTGGCCTGACGCTTGCGATGCTGATCATGGCGGCGGTCTCCCCGCTGGTCGCCAGTCTGCTGGCTCGCTTTGGCGGACGACTGGTGGTCACCAGCGGAACCTTACTGATAGCCGCCAGTTGCGCGATGATGGCCTGGAGCCCTTCGCTGGTCGGCTGGTACGGCGCCTGGCTGCTGACCGGCGTCGGCATGCGGCTGTCGTTGTATGATGCCCTGTTCGCCGCGGTAGTGAACCTTTACGGCCAGCAGGCGCGGAAAACCATCTCTCAAATCACCCTCGCCGGCGGTCTGGCCTCTGCCCTCTTCTGGCCGCTGGGGGAGGCTTTACTCACCGTGATGTCCTGGCAGGATGCCCTGCGGGTCTATGCGCTGTTTGGCCTGCTGAGCGCATGGCTGAGTTATCAGCTGCCTCGTCAGCGGCTCGGCTCATCGACGAAAGCGAAAGCCCCAACAGCGGATGGCAATCGGCGTAACGGCATACGTTATGCGCTCTTTATTGCGCTGATCACCTTCATCTCCACCGGCACCTCCACCCATCTGCCGGAGTTTATCAGCCACTTTGGCCTGCCGGTTGCCATCGGAATGCTGTGGGGATTTGGCCAGACCGGCGCCCGGCTGGGGGAAGTGCTGGCCGGTCGACGCATCACCCCGCTCGCGCTGACGCGTTTTACCGCGCTCGCCATGCCGCTCTGTTTTCTCCTTGGTGTCAGCAGCACGGCGTATGCCGGGTGCGCAGCCGGGTTTGTGCTCGGCTATGGCGCGATAAATGGGCTGGTGACGATTGTGAAAGCGACGCTGCCGCTGGCGCTGTTTAGCGCAGAAAGCTACGCCAGCCGCACGGGTCTCCTGCTGATCCCCGGGCAACTGATGGCGGCGGCCGCCCCCTTTACCTATGCATGGCTGAACCATCGGCTGGGTATCGTGGGTGGAATGTGGATTTCCACCGGGTTAACGCTGATCGTTGCCGGACTGGCGCTGGCGATGGCGCGCTCGGTGGGTAAAACAGAGCCGGACAAGCGTCCAGCCCTCTGCCCGGGGGCAAAACGTGGGCCGGCTGAACATCTGCCGGAACCATAACCGGGTACATTCACCGGAGACACAGGAAACCACCCAGTGATGGATAGCGGTGAGGGATGACGGGATTGAGGCTGGGCATAAATTAAAAAACCCTCTGTAACAACAGAGGGTTTCGTTTTATTCAACTAACGCCGGGGATTATTCCCACTCGATGATCAATGCTGTCTTAAAACACTATAAAATCAATAAAATAGCATTATATCTGCATGTCGATACCATACAAAATACCATGGTAAGAAAACTTGGAGACTGTACTGATCGTGTCGCCCGACGCAAAACGCTTTTAGACTGACAACTTGCACACCACAAAGGATATTCGTCCAAAAGCAGTTATTCAAAGAAGTCAACGCCCTGGGTTGGATCTTCCGCTTGCCTCCACCAGACTTACATCATCACGAAGCAATGTCACCATCGCTTCATGATGTGCTGTTATCTGCTGATCGTCCCAGTTTGTATTTCGGGTGATTTCCGCCATTCTCTTGAGCTTGGGACTTTGAAGTTCAATTGTATCCTTGAAGTTTTCGGCCTTTGCTCTGGGGAGGCTATTGCTGAATTTTGAGTTCGCGCTGACGCTTACGAGCGCGAGGTTGCCAAGCAGGTTAAGGCTAGAACCTGAAACAACCGCGCCCGACTGTTCTTTGTCAGGATGCTGTGGATAGAAGTGCTCAATGGAAGTTCTGAACTGAAATTTGAAATCTCGTTTTGAGGAGTCACTCAACAGAAGATAGTCGAGATACGAAAAGACGATACGGCTGATACCAAACCCTTGTGGTTGCTGATCTTTCTCAAAGGAGAATGTCTCTTTAACCTTGCTGCGGGCATATCCCTTCAACAAATCGGCAAGATCCGCATGTTTCACGTCTCGAGGGGCTTTAACGGAGAGCCAGCGAAGAACTTTGGTAATCCAGTGCATCGTTCGCGGAGAAGTGTAGGTAATCCGAAGCATGGACTGAAGCAGCAATACATCTCGGGTATGTGGGTCAGCACTCCCGTCCTCCTCTAAGCTTCCATTGCTGGCCGAGAAAACATGGATGTACGTCGGGGTTGGCTTCTTGTCCCCGCCTCCTTTTTTCAGTCGCTGGAGAGACCAATCGCCATCGTCACCGATGTTTGCCGTGAATTGACGCTTCAAGATGAAGCCATCGAAGAGGTTGCGGCACTTGAGAAGCATAAATGCAAAACTACGCACCCAATCGGCTTTAGCATCGGGTACATTATTTACGGCGTCGTCAAATGACTTGATGAGGCGCTTGTCGTCAAGCAGGCCTTCGTCTTCGACCTCATCGCCTTTCATAATTCTTAGAACGTGTAGCAGAAAGGCCGGAAACTCAATAGTTGAACGAAACCGCTCGTTGCCCTCGTCTTCAGTGGAATTTGACTCGAGCTCTTTAGCGTATTTTGACAACGCCTCATCCAAGGACAACGATACCCCTTCGGAGGATTGCCTTGATGAATTGATGCCGGATTGCGGACGACTTTCCATTAGCGAAGAGAAGCTGGTCACCTCCAGCCAGGACCATTCATCACCAAATACTTTGTTTCGCAAACTTGTGTCACCACGGGTCAGAGACATCTGGACATAAGAATCCATGTCAGCACAGGAATCCCAAACCCACGCAAAGCATTCGCGTTCATATTGATTGGGCAGTTTGCTCATCAGGCGAGCCTTAACAATATCAACCTGCTTGAGTTGCTGCCCACGAGTGTTCATGATCTCGAAGTAGCGATTGAGGTCGGTATTGGGTGGCAGCGAGGCACGGACGACAGTCACCTTCGTTAGCAAGAAATCGGAGAATTTTTCGCGTGAGCGATTAAGGTTTTCATTTTGTTTGAAGAACTGATTGATGATGCTGTAGCCTTCATGAATGCCAGCATCTGCATTACTCGTGGAGCCCTGCGGTCGAACGTGCTCCTTAGCCGCCTCCTGTGCTACTCGCAGCAGGGCCTCAGTTGCCCGTGCGCGCGACTCATATTGCAAGTGGCCTGCATGGCCAACCGACGGCTTCTCACCCTCACCGTCTTGCTCCAGGAAGGTAAGAAGCAGATAGAGGGTTGTAAGTCGTTGTTGTCCATCTATGACCTCGAACTCATCCTCTCTACCCCGCTTGATTACAACAAGGTTCCCAAGAAAATAGTTGTCCTGGCCCCCTACCACCGAGTCTTGAATATCGCTAATAAGTTGCTCAATCTGTTCGGCCCGCCAAGCATAGTTCCGTTGATAAATAGGAATCAGATAATTGTCAGTGAATAACTTGCCTACTGTTAACAGTTCAGGTTTCAACTCCTTCTTGCTCATTGCAGCCCCTTGATAAAAGCAACGAGTTCCTTTTCGTGGTTATCGCTGTATGGCTTACTTGTTATTGGAAGTTTGCGGACAACACTTCCAGTCATCGCATTACGTAGCAAAACAAAAGGCGATTTATTTGCATCGTTTTTACCTCGCGCTCGGTTGTCAGCAGATACAAATTGCACACGAAGTAACTCGACCCGCAAGGCATATGCCCATGCGAATAACCTATTTCGCACTTCATCTACATCTTCATCGCCAAACTTGTTTGTATAGCAAAGCAGCGCGGCAATGAACAATTCGTACACGTAGCGGTAGCGACTTTGAGATGGGCCAAAGTTTTTGAAACCTCTGTCAATAACCTCTTGTTCCAGTATCTTCAATTCGTCAAGCATGAATGTCACCATCTCGAAAAATGAGCGTCCTGCGATTATCGGGGCATCAAGCTGAAAGCGGCTGCGCCCGGCATTTCGTGCATCATGTGTAGAGGATACCGACCATGCACTTAGAAGTGGCATAGCGGCTTGTGCTGCAAGGTGATATCGCAGATTTGGCGAAAATGACCTGTGGGATCGTGATGAAATGCCCTTGAACATGCCGATGTCCCGAATAGTAAATTCGAGCGAGCTTTCGCCTCGTGACCACTTGGATATCCGGTATAAAAAAGTAGAAAAAAGCCTGTCCAGATCCTCATCGTTTACGGCTTCCCAAGCCTCAACGACAGCCACTTTCATAGCAGCGGACTCATCGTGCATTTCGCGCAGGTGGTGTGCTTTGAGCAAGTCGTGAGGGGCAAGCGGTTTGCCGCGATAGTTCTGGGAATCAAAGACACGAAATGCCTCATCAATATCGTCCGTCACAATACGCACCAACTGACATTTGTGACAGATAAAATCCAAAAACTCTTTTTTATCTTCCAACTGCGACAGGCGCCTTTGAAGCTCTATCCAAACTAGGGAGACAGGAGTTTCGCTGTTACCAGACATCGAAATTTGATGATTTATCGGATCTAAGGCCGCAAGAATCATTCGCAAAGTCAGCAGGCGCTGCTGCCCGTCGACTACATTGAGATACTCACCATCATCGTGAAGAATGATTGCACCCAAAACATAGGGAATATCTTTTCGTTCGGTATCTCGAAGAGCTTCGCTGATATCATCCACCAGTTGTAGAGCAGTCGATACATCCCAACTGTATGGGCGTTGATAGTTCGGTATCCGAAGGCCTTGCTTGAGTAGTTCATCCACGGTGACTGCACTAACACCGTTCTCTCCGTTAATCGCCATTCCTATGTCCCTTCATTGACGCTTTTCTATTTTCTCAGCGTATTTTCCGCAAACTTTATTCACCTATATGGATACTTCGATTCCGAGTGGCGGCTGTCTTGTTCACAATTTCTATCACGAGGTGCTCCTCTGGCGCATATTTAACGATCTGGGGCATGGGTCGAGAGAGCGGTTCTGATCAAAGCGAGCATCGATGGCATCAGCACAGCGCTGCAATGCACCCGGTTGTCGATACCATGGCATTTGCTGATACGGTCACATGGTATTTGCTATATCTTCGATTCAGCGTCGGCCTTAAACCATAAAAAATGCCATTGATAATGCAGTCATATCATCAATGGCACTCACTAAATCAAATAAAACAATAGGCTAAATAATAGCCTCACTCCCACTCAATCATCAACTGAAAATTAAAATATTTACAAATCAATTAGTTAATAAAATAAAAAATCAAAACACCATGAGAAATACCATACCGAGTAAATTCAAGAAGTCGAATTAACCTCTCTCGCGGCAAACGCTACCGATAGTTGCCTATCCAAGGTGAACAACTCATACGTGCTACCATCCTGAATACACTCAAATACACTCAGCCACATAAGATGGATCGGCTTGGAAAAGCTCGACCATTGCCTCGTCTGACTAAGGTCTTTCATCAATCACCCATAGTTCATGGATGCCCTTAGCCTGGAGTATAGCCTGCTCAGGCCACTAAAAATCCTTCCGTTTCTGGCAGTACCGCTTGTCAGGACTGACAGAAAACGGCCAGAAGCAGTCATTGCTACTCGTCCGACTCATCAGTCTCGCCGAACAAGAATTTCCCTATGTGCCAAATCGATCGCCCAACGTTGTGAATGAGTTGCTCTCCCTGCCGCAATGGCGAGTCTTCTTCATCGACGCCCGCGAGCTTGATCGCGTCTGTTATCTTTGAACCTGTAGGGTGTGCATCTCCCACTCGCATATCATAAACACCGGCAATCTCAGCAAATACTCTCTTGGCTTTGTCGTCTCCAATTTTCTCAGCCAAAATACTTTGGAGTAACTTGTTTGAGCCGAGCTTGGCTTTATCTTGGTGTGTAGAAAGCTTGCGTAGCTCGGTTACGTTGAGCCTGTCCGAGAATACGCGAATGATGTCCTTGGCTAATCTGAGTAGGGTCGCTCTGTCTTTGCTTGCAAACCTAGATATTTGCTGCCCTACTTCGGAGTCATCAATATCATGGGTGAACAGCGATATTTCGTATTTATGCCTGAAGCCGTCTTCCAAAAGCCTCATGCTTCCAAAAAACATTTCTTCAACCGCATATGTGGATGCCGGTTTCGCCCTCACCTGCGCGTCCAGCAGCTCACTTGAAACCCTTCCTTCAGGAGCTACATTATGCCCCGCCCAAACATGCTGCTCCCATGGGGCGAGTCGTGCGATGTCATAAGCATATACGGTGATAAGATCCGAACTGTTTATCCCGAAATGCGTTTTATATCCTGATGTGGAATTAATAGCTCCAGTTTCAGCCGTGTACCACGCCAACTTAAATCCTCGACTATTGAGAAGCTCATTTACGACGCTGGCCCGAAACCATAGCCAGCGGCCTATGTCCTCGTTATCAAGCTCTGCTGATCTCATTCGCGTTCCATCGGTTTCCACGATGAATTGCGGGAGGTTCGGATCTGCATCTCCACGAACGCGTAGGCTTTTTGATTGGTGGTCTATCCATTCCTCACGCCAAAACTCCCCTTCTACCCGTACACCTTTATAGCCTCCGCGATGCCCCTTTGAACTTTCATAGTCAGTGTTCGAGTCATTCTCAGGGCCCATCACAGGGGCGTCTTCGCCCTCATCAACGTCTGTTCTCCAGGCTCGAAACATCGCCCAACTCCCCCCAAAGACGTCATCAAGCTTGCGTATGATTAGGGTGAATTTACCGTTATCTCTTTCCTCACTATGAGGCTGCAAATTTGAATATACGCTGTCCTCAAATACGGGGACGTTTTCTACCCTCTGTCGGTAGTATGAAAGGCGGAGCGACAGATTTCTGGCCGCTAGATAGTCGAGTAAAAATTCTCTTTTTATTTCTATCTGACGATGCTCGCCATCTTCACTCACTGTCTCGCGAGCTACCACAACGAAATTTTCTTCGGGTCTGACCCAGTTGTCCCCCTCTTTGACCAAGTGCAGCGCGACTACCAAATCAGGGCTCAGTATCCATTTTCGACCACCAACAACAGGTTGCGGGTGTTCATAAACTAGATTGACACCTATTGGCTCTTTATCGTTGTATTGATATTGGTCAATGGACGCATAATATCCATCTTCGTATGCATAAGGCGCGACTGTGTGGCCAATGCCTATGTCGCTCCATCCAAGACGTTCCTCAACTAGCTGGCGATGCTCTGACGGGAATGCAACAGAGCCACAGCCGAAATATTCACTGGCATAGCCCACTTCTTTTAGATCCCCTTTCTTGCTCTCAACTAACGCTCTCAAAGGAACCCACGCCGCATTAGAAAATACCCTGCGGGTTTCCTTTGTCTGGAGAATCCACTCTTCACTCATGGTCGAATTTCCTTAATTCATGACAGCATGCTGAGATTAAGCAATGGCCTTCGCTTGATAGTCTCCTGCCTGCCGTGGATCGAGTAGTTATAGCGGAATGAAATCGACCCGCAGGCGCGATGGTTTCATAGAGGCCGTCACGGTCGTTCACTTTGTAGAGCTTGTCTTTCGACTTGATGTTACGCAGCTTGGTATCGGTCAGCATAGTCAGGTTTTTTCTAGAAAACACCATGCTCCCCTATCGCAAAAAAACCAATAAAAATATTATAAATCAATATATTAATTTAAATAGATATCATATCTATCTGGTTAGGAGCGACATGGTATCGAGTGCCGAACGTGGCACTAGGATCAGATCGTACCTTCTACAATGCCATAAAAACGGAGGGCTTGGCGATGCGAAAAATTGCCAGATAGTGCGAGGTCGAAAACGCAAAAAGCCCGCAATTACACTGGCTTCCGGGTGTTTCTTGCCACTCGCTACCGGTCTATCCCAGACGCGGGGTCACTCCCACTCAATTATAAATAGAAGAAAAAAATAAATAAAATCAATTTATTAAGTAATCAACCATAGTTCAATACCACAACAAACACTACAAAAGCAGTCCAGAAACAAAATCCTCAAGGGGTATAATGACACTGGAATGTCGAGTGGAATAGGAAGATCCATGGCCCTAAAATCGTGTGTTTTGCTGTCAACGAGACGCAACACCACCTGTAACACACTAGCGAACTCTAAAAACTTAGACCATCGTGTAAACCACGGGATGCCAAGCCAGCGCTACGGACCTAACAGATCAGAAAAACGGAACCAACATTTCTTGACGCATAACACCATGTACGCATAGACTTACGCGAAAGAATTGGGTCAAACCTTATGCAAACCTATCCATTCATTGAAGTTCAGCAGAAAGAACATTCCTTCAAGCTCGTCTCATTACCAGCGGGGCTATTGACCCGTATCTCCTATGCATCCGTGCGGAGAAAAGACCTAGAAGAAGGAGCTGTGCAACGCGTGCTAAATAACTCCCGAATAGCAGGTATCAAAGACTTTGCGCTGCGAATGGGTGATTTTCCTGCCTCCATTGTCCTGAACTGGATTGGAGGAAGCATGGCCGTGAATAACGGGCAGGTCGAAATTTTAGATCTACCCAAATTGGCACAAATCATTGACGGCCAGCACCGGGTTGCTGGTCTTAAAGCAGCGATTGAGGATGATCCATCAGTAGCAGACTACCAAATCCCTGTGGCAATTTACGAAAATCTAGATACCGCACACAGCGCTCGAATTTTCATTTCCATAAACACTGAGCAGCGCCCTGCTCCTAAGAGCTTAGTATTCGACCTCTATGGTGTGACTGCGTCAGATCTGATGGATCCTGCGGCAATCCGAGCTAACGATATAGTCTTTCATCTTTGCGCTGAAGGACAGCCATATAACAGATGGATTAAGTTGCCAAACCAAGAACGACAACGTGGGGGTATCGCACTTTCTACCGCTGTAAACGCTATCAAACCTCTGGTCGATTCGAAGGGACAGCTTGAACAAATCGGTGCCACAGAACTGGAAATCCAAAAGATAATATTTTCTAACTACTTCTCAGCAATTATGTATAAATATGATCATAAATGGGACGATAGGGCGAACGCTTTTATCTACGCATCAGGCTTCATTGGCGCAATTGATTTCTTTAGAAGCCACATGTTTGACTATTGCAAAAGTCAATCATCGTTTGAAACATCAACAATAGTGGACGCACTTTCCATGGATGAGACAAGCCTCATTATGCAGGAAGATGTAAAAGGCCTTGGGGGTTCCGAAGCAGCAAATGCAGTAAGGGATCGACTCATTAGTTCGTTTAAGCCAATAAGCTCTTCTCAGGGCTTCAAACTCTAGTCAGAAAAACATGTCAGATGCTGCCAGATTAGCAAGCCAATCCTTCTCTAATAAACCTTCAGGAGTTTCCTACGACCATTTCACTCCTAGCAATGCCGATATTTCTGCTATAAGTTCAACTATTGATGATGCTTTAGTAGGAGCAGCATATGCAGCAGCTTTATCTTATGCCGAAGCCATCTCAGGACTACAGAAGGGCTCAATATCTTGGTCAATCGTGAGACTTTATTATTCGTGCTTCTACAGCCTGCGTGCAATGCTCATCTTAAATCGAGTTATCCCCTTCAACTGCAGCGGAGAAATGCTATTAGATATTCAAAGTAGTAAGTTTTTAAAGGGTGGTAAATCAAGCCACCATTGGAACTGGGTTACTCTCAGAAAGATACCTTGTATGAATAAAAGCTGGTTTTTATCCTCAGACTCTCAGGAAGCTTATGAAAGCCTCAGAAAGCACAGGGAAAATGTCAATTATACACATGGCTTTACTGACCCAGATTTCCATCGCTGCTTAATATCTGGAGAATCAGATCTCGGAAAGCGTTTCAGGACATATCGGGATGACGACAAGTTTATATATACATATCTTGCAGACCACCTTGCAATTGCCTATCCAACAATGCTCATACATGATTTAGACAAGTCAATGCGTAAAGCGTCGGTCACTTTACCTACAGAAAATATTGATCACCTAAAGAGGATATGGTCCATTAAAGACAAGTGCCCGCTTTGCTGAAAAAGCTAAACGAGGATTCAAGTGCCATGACAGACGCTACCTTTCTTGAAATAGGGGAGGATGGCTAACTTTCGTTGCAACTTCATGGTAGTGAGTTTAAAAGAATGGAACCCGGCTCTATAGCTAATTCATGCTCCTACTCAGCGTTTCACAAAGGACCGTTATCTGTTTATGGTGAGAATTGTTGCTTCGAGTAAAGACTCCGATAAGTGTTCTAACTTTTATGACATTTGAGGGGCGGCTGTGTTACTGCAAGTGTGGTGGCAGCAGACAGATTATTTTCGTCGATGTTCCTTACCGTCTTGCAACGTCTCAAGATTGCTCCAGAAGTCATCGTCTGTCCCAAATATCTCAGCAAGAACGCGGGCTTCATTATCGCTAAGACGACGCATGCCGCAGATGATATCTTCAACATCCGGCCGAGAAATCCCCATAGCTTCTCCTAAAGCATCATTAGACATGTTCAGCGGTTTCAAAAATTCCTCTGCCAACATTTCTCCCACTGTCACAGGCCCGGCGGTATCTGCTTTTGTGTAGTATGCAAGAATCTCTGAACGCCCCAGCTCATACGTAAGCTCACCTGAAATAATACGTGCCTTAATGGACTCGTACAGTGGCGTACCACTGGGGTCCATTCCTTCAAGTCTCAGGGAAGCCTCTGCTTTGCGGAAGCCCTCAATGCGTAACCGTGTATAGGGAGTCCTGGACATGTTTTTCCTTTGAATTGCAGGAGTAAAGTTCGCACAGTGAAAGCGTCAGCTCACGCTACCTCGTTAACTGACGCACGTGACTTAAGATTTATTATTACCCGATAAGCTATCATCGGCAAAATCATCATGTTCGCGGTTATCCCAATGAGTAGCTGTCTGCTTACGTATCTGAGTCGCCAACTCCCCTCCAATAGTTTGTTGGACACGAGAAGAATTGCTACTTCGCTTCATTTTCTGGTACTCAGCAGCTCCGTTGGCCATGCTGCTTCCCATATGGCTTGCCATGCGGCCAGCTCGTGAGAATGAAGCAAACCCCTGACTTCCTCCACTGGTGCTAACTGAACTGCTCCCTGCTGACGAACCACCGGAACTGCCTGAGGGTTGGCCTCCAGAAGTATCTACAGAACCGGTATCTTCCCCGCCGCCAAATCCTCCACCGGAACTGCCTCCACCACCTGAACCAGATTCTTCGGCCATGGCAGCTTGCGCAGACTCGAACGCTGCCTTTAATGCAGAGGCTCCGCCGCTGAGTTGAGCTGATGCCCCCATTGCCATTGATCCAGCACCGCTGATGGCAGTAGCGGCAGCGCCGGTAATCATACCCGCCCCAAATCCACCAATCCCTTGTAAAGACCCCCCTCCTACAACACCTGATAACAACAGTGGTAGCTTATTCGTTAATACTAATAGGATAATTGACGCCAAAAGCAAAACGATAAGACTATTAAGATCAGGAACATCATCATTAATAAGAGAAAAATATTGATCTAAAAATGATTGTCCAATCCCAATAATTAATGTCATCGTGAATAATTGAATGCCAATCGATAAAACAGTTCGTAAGTAATTAATTGCTATATCAGAGGTCCATTTCGAACCACCAAATCCAAGCAATATAACTCCTGCATAACATAACACCCATACAGAAACCAACATGATTAGCATATTTATCGCTATAAGGGACATCACTACCAAAACGATTATCGCGACCGTTATCATAATGGTGGATATCATTGGCGACCAAATTGATGCGGCTGAACTGACCTTTGTTAATATCGCAAACGCCATATCAACTATGCTTGAGGGCGAAATACCAGTACTTATTCCTAAAGCGTTTGCTGCAAGTTGTCTCATTGAATTAATTATGGATTGAGATATGGATGGGCCATTGATTAAAAGATAGTAAAAAAAACCAATGACGGCAAAAAAGCGAACTATTTCAGCAAGTACGCCTGTCAACCCTTCCCCTTGCATCGCCATCATACCAAATGTCCAAACCATACTTATTAATACCAGCCCCCAGAAGAGCCAATTTGCATAGTCAGCAATTACTGTTGTCCATGTACTGGCTACTTGTTGAAACTTATCTAATAAAGAATCAAGTAGCCCGCTACTATCTAATTGACCAGCATAGGCATTTATAGAAAAGAAAAGTATGATACCTAAAAAGGTGAGCTTACTTACTATTTTCATGATTACCATTCTCGTTTAGGGCTTGGTTTATTATTACTCCGTAGAGCACATTTATCGTATTTATGTTCATCAAATTTATTATCTGGCGTCGATAAACAATCTTTATCATTTTTATCGCAAGAACATATGGTCAATAAACTGATCAGAATAGATACAATCAAAAGATTATCTTTCATTCTGCGTTTCCTCACCAAATTCGCTTCGGGCTTGGTGTATTCTCTCCAGCTAACGCTTTTTCATCAGCGGCTATCTGTTGTGATTCTTTATCTGCCTGAGCCTGTGCCAGTGTTGCTGCAGCGTTTTGTTGGGCTACCAAAAGTGAGCGGATTTGCAGTAACTGATTTGTCTGTGCACTGGCAAGCTGGTTTGCCGCCTGAATAGCTTCCATTTGCCCTTGTGCGCCGCTTGCCTGAGTTTGTAATTCGGCAAGATTATCAGCATCGCTCTGCAGGGTGTTCTGCTGTTCGTCAATTACCTTAAATACTGCGTCATTGGCCTTTTTACGCGCCCCTGAGCTGTTCTGTTCAGCTTCACGCAGTGCACTAATTTCAGACGCGGTACATTCAACATTGCTGTTAAAGCAAGGTGATGTCCTGTAGTAGTTGACATCCTGATATCGTTTCAGGTACGCATCCAGACTCCCGGCCTGATTCTTGTAGTAATTAAGGGTATTCTGCACCTGCAACAATTTATTAATTGTTGAATTTGCCTGGTCCCAGATATAGGCCGCAGGAGCTACGGTGTTCTGCAGCATGTTTTCATACTGCTGCAGCTGCGTCTGGTACTGCTGGATTTGTTTAGTCACAGCCTGAACGTTGTTAACTGCGCTGATTGTGGTCTGAACCACATTTGTGCCATCAATAACGGGAATTCCGGCCTTCACCGGTAATGCGATGACGGACGCCACGAAAGGAACTATTAAAGCTTTTTTAGCGGCTAAAATCCCTCTTTGTAATGAAACCACTCGGAACATTAAATTCATTTGCTCACCTCTTTTTCATCAGTTCAGTAATATTTAACACACTGTCTGTTAACAGACGCAGGTATATAGGAAACCACACATTTATTTATCCAAAATTTTATCCATAATGTTCCTTAGTTCTTGCCGAGTTGATTCTATTTTCGCAAGCAAGGTTCTTATCAGTGTGGGTGAAAAATCAACTGTTCGAGGATCATTTGCGAGCCATAATTTAAGTAATCCGCCAAGTCGTCCAAGATCAGCGTTTACTCGGCTAAGTTCATTAACCTGTTTTATATCTGCGATAGAATCAACCTGATAACCCATTGCAACTCTACGAACAAAACAGGCAACACTTAATCCAGATGTTTCTGCATTTTCTTGGATGAGCATTTTTTCTTCTGGCAGACAGTACACCTTGATAGGCGTGCAATTTTTCCGTGTCTGTTTCTCTGTCATCTCGATCTCCAAAAAGGCGGTAGCCGATTAGCCTCGCAGAGCAGGATTCCCGTTGAGCAGCCCAGCTGCGAATAAGGGAAGGTAAAGTTGGGCCACCGTTCACGGTGGGCCTACTTTACATATCCTGCCCTCCAGTTGCCGTAGTATATCTGTGCACATCAATGTGTATTTCAGTGTACAGGATGTGTTTTCTTGGCGTATTAATGCAGGATTACTCGGGTAAAATCCTTCGGTATATCATGAATCTCGACCCCGTCTCACTGGTTATAAACTCAGCCATAACTGATTTCATCGCACCTAACTCATAGGGAAATTTATCGGATTTTAGCGGCTAAAATTTCTAAAGCCTCCTATTCACAGCTAACCAATTATTTTATATGCTTAAAAACCTCTACCTCATGTGTCAACAATACAAACACAAGCAATTAATGTTTAGCTAAACAAACCCCAATAAAATTTACACTAAAAAATCTAATAGTGATAATCAGGAATGAATTTGACCCCATCGAGCTTATCCACAGTATCTTTCCTTTAACTACAGGTTAATTTTTATATAGGTTAAACCTACAGGAAAACACTACAGGGTGTTCTATAACCCTTTGTTATAAATTGATTTTACAACCATCCAAGTGACAGAACATGCGTATACCGAGACAAAACATGCGTAAACTTCGACAGAACATGCGCAGAATACTTTCTTTAAAGCGTGACAGAATATGCGTGGATAACTTTCTTCATCCCCAAGCTTATACACACTTGTAAAGTTTAAGTTGATAGACGTTCATCACGCTTCAATATCCCTCAGTTCTGTATTTTTTCCTTCGAGGTACTTGAGGAGCACCTGGTTTTATAAGAAGTCCTTTGTCGGTCGGTGTAGCGTCTAGCCCTGGCCATGCCCGCTGTACCTTTTCAAGCCCATCGTTAAACCGTCTCCTAAAGTCTCTGACATCGGAATAATTTGAACCCATTTGCTCCATCAAACCTAGCCAAGGGATAATTGTGCCTCGCTTTAAATAACTCACACGATACGTCGCCCAGCAATATATATCCAAGGCCATCGGAGAGCGCTTAATCAAACGCAATACTCTCATATCCAATGGGACAGGTTTATCTGTTATCAGTTGAAAAAATTTAGGTGACAACTCAACCCAAGACTCCCATAGAAAATCTTTCTCTGGTTGTTTTGCACTCCACAAAATATGGGATACATCCGCTACTCTGGCTCCCATTTCATCCTCACAAACATATCCACTGTCCTCATTTAACTCTGCAAACGTAACACTGACCGTAGTTTTAAATAATCGCCGCATCTGTTCTCGAAATGGATTTATAGAACCATTTTTTCCACCGGTTGAGCGAAGACCTAAGTCTTCCATGAAACGCCGTTGGGAGCGACCCAATTCAAGCTTACGTGCTTCCTGTTCTGTAATAAATCCTTTATCCAGTTTTGACTTATTTCTAACTGCTTGAGAACTAACCCAAACTAATAGCAATCGAGCATAGCAACCGAAAGGCAAACCTACTGCTGATGGTGCCATCATATGCATGGTTAAATTACCATTTTTACGGCACCACTCATTCAATCCTGGATTGCTGTGTGGTAGGGTTGCTTGAATTAAGAACCGAGCAATAAAACCAATTTCATTGGCTTCCAGAGCACTACACTCCTGGATTGCCAAAAGTTTATCTATATATCTCGTATTTCTCTTAACTTTCACTGACCCTTTTTTGTTTTGAGTCGGTTCCCTAGATGGAGCATCCATTACATATTTAATCATCATGATGACTCGCACTTACCAAAAAAAACCGGGTCTTGCTGCCTTTAAAGCCGATCTGCGCTTTTCTTCAATCCAGTTTTCAACCTCAGCTAAATCCCAAGCAACACTTCGGCTAGTCAAAACAATACGCTTAGGAAACTCACCACGCTGCTCCAAGTTATAGATTGTTCGATCAGACAAAGGAATCATCTTGAGTAATGTTCTGCGATTAATCAGCATTTTATTAGTCATTGACGAATTCATACCATATCTCCTTATCAACACTGTTTAGTAGATATTGCCTGAAGTTTCTTGTATCTTAGAGGTATCAATTGGACAAATAGGTTGGACATGAAAATATTTGATACGGAAGAAAATGCGCAAAAAAGACTAGGGCTGTATTACATCCCTGTTTGGGAACATACTGATGAAACGGTAGTGCATGCCATCCACATCTTTAGGGAAAAATGGCATTCATATTCTGATAAATCTAAACGGTACAACATCATAAAATTGATCAAAGAGTTGATTGATCCATCTGTATCGGAATATTTGAGTCGACTTCCAAATCATTATTTATCTTTTTGCCCTGCCTCAATAAAAAATTGTAACTATAGCGATCTTGTTAAATTCAAAGGCTTTTCTTATACGGCCGATCAAATTCACTTTCATCTGAGAAATTTTGTTAACCATAGTTCTCATACAGAGCAAGACATGTTTTTCATATCCACTCAGGACATGCTCAAATCATTTTTTATGTATTGTGAAGGAAACAGTTCAAAAAATTCAAAGCTAGCCCCCGATCTCTATGTAAATATGGAAAGAAAAACGCGAATTTGTGCCTTATGTGGAAACCCGACTGAATTTTCATCATTTATTAGATCATGGAAAGAGAATGGAGTTATTGAAGGTGAAGAAAACGAAGATAATGAGAAATTTGGAAAAAAAAAGAGACCAGACTTCAGTCAAACATACTGTCTAAATCACCGACCGAAACTGCACGATGGTTCTTGGAACGCGACCTACAAACAGGCAAAACGTTCTACAAAGCAATTTGAGCAAGAAGTCTTGAGGCTACGGAGACAAATTGCCCATCCAGATCGCTACAATGCAAAATCTGGAGATAATTTAGTTGATGAGTACTTTTATCATTACCTCTTTGATTCTTCACTGGATCCAACTAATGTCGCTGAACTGCGCAACTTAGCACGCAGAATGGTAGATTCGCGACTGACTGACAACAAAAAGCGAATACTGGTTCTTCATAAGCAAGGGCTTTCCAATCGCGAAATTGGTATAAAATTAGGGGGCTTAACAGGTAGTGTACTAACAAATCAAGCTATTTCTAAAGCCTTAGGAACGATTCGTGATGAGTTCATCTTATAAAATTCCATTTCTGGCAAAATTTTAGCGGCTAAAATCTCTCGCAGAAAAACTAAATACATAATAAATTTTAATATTATCATCAACCAGTTATGTAAAATCTTCCGCGATTAAACGGTATTAAGATGATGGCTCATGGTGTTATGATTTATCATTTATAGCGCAGCTGTAAGCGATTATGCAAAATGGATCTCTGTGATATTACCTTACCAGTAAACCACAGAAGCTGATCTGTAATGACATAGGGCTGATCAATTCTATGGTTATGCAATGGCTCATCACCTTACTTGCCTCTGATCATGAAAGGCATTGGTTTTCCTGCGAGTAAGTCTAAGCCAAAGGGTCGTTTACAGTTGCCCTTCCCTCTGCTCAATAGGTGCTATCTTACTTGCTGAATCATAGAGGTGGCATTTAGAGACATAGATGCCTTCATATTTTAGCGGCTAAAATTTTCCTTCTGTCGCCAGAAAAAGATTGATCACAATTTAATTTATTATCAATTACTTACCCATTCATCAATCATATTCGCCCAATCTTGTAGCATCTCAGCCCTCTGCTCACGATATTCAGCCTTGTTATAAACAGCTCGTACCCCCTTTTGTTCATGGGCAAGGCACTTCTCAATCCAGTCAGTATTATACCCGGCCTCATGTAGCAAGGTGCTGGCAGTACGCCGTAAGTCATGGGGGCCAAACTTAGGCAACAACTCCCCTTCTTTCTGTGCCTGACGATACGTCAGTGTCAAAACCCGGTTTAAAGTAGCGCTACTCATAGGTGCATCGGAATCGTAGCGCGAAGGAAGGATAAAATCAGAGCTACCGGCAAAGGTTTTAAGAGCAATCAAAATATCCATTGCCTGTTGGGGAAGAAAAACCAAATGTGGATTACGTCGTTTCATCCTCTCCTTTGGTATCGTCCATAATGCTTCACTAAAATTGATCTCGCTCCAAGTCGCGTTAGTAAGCTCGCTTTTACGTACCATCGTTAACAGCAAAAGTTTAACCGCTGCTCTGATTGATGGCGTCGTTCCTACCCGTTCCATATACCGATACATCAGACCGATTTCAACTGGCGTCAATGCCCTGTCACGAGGCTCAAATTTCGCTATGCTTGCAGGCCGTACCAGATCAGCTGGATTCTCCACCTTCTGACCGCGCTCAATAGCCCAGCGATAGACTTGCAATACAATCTCTCTGGCGTGTACAGCTGTCGCCGGTGCCCCTCTCTCGACAATGTTATCGGTTAATGCACGTAAGTCTTCATGTGTAATCTCGCTAAGTTTCTGCTGGGCAAATTTTGACTTCAACTCCCTTTGATATACCGAACGCCGCATATCACGTGTCGATTCAGCCATTTGATAACCGCGTAACCATTTCTCAGCCCACGCACCAAAAGTCTCAGCATCTTTGATACGCGCTTTATCTCTGGCTTTTTCTCTCGCAGGAGATCTTCCACCGGCAACCATTTTTTTGGCTTCATTGAGCCGTTCACGCGCTTCTGCAAGCGTGATCCCTCCAACACCATAGCGGCCAAAAGTAACGGTCTCCTGTCTTCCGTTTATTGAATAGTTATAACGAAATGAAATAGTTCCAGCCGGAGTGACCGCAACATACAGACCATCACGGTCATTAACTTTATAGAGTTTCTCCTTCGGCTTAAGGTGACGCAGCCTGGTGTCAGTCAACATGGTTTATTGTTTTCCTTTATCAAAAAATACCATGTTGTAAAAAATCCAGAAAAGTCATTTAACTCTCTGTTTTTAATTGAGTTATAAAAAACAAATACCATAACTCAACCGAAATTTATCACATGGTACTTTTTCAAACCTGAATTCAAAACCAGAGAGTACCATCAAAAATTCCATTGAAAAAACCGTGCTTCCCGTTGCTAAAAGCTGCCAGAAAGTGCCAGACACAAAAACAAAAAAGCCCGCAGTTACGCGGGCTTAGAGGTACTTTACTGCTTTTACGTGCAGGCTGTTGCCAGACGTTAAATCATTCCCACTCAATCGTTGCTGGCGGCTTACCGCTGATGTCATACACCACGCGGGAGATACCGTTCACTTCATTGATAATGCGGTTAGAGACGCGGCCGAGGAAATCATACGGCAGGTGCGCCCAGTGCGCGGTCATGAAGTCGATGGTTTCCACCGCACGCAG
>OKVY01000240.1_pt1 | contig 22697 bp, 20 predicted proteins | sample 1606931 | NCBI WGS metagenome assembly OKVY01 (sample SAMN03281017, study PRJEB24777) | human gut metagenome | isolation source: fecal sample PR221 from 1 month old male Chinese infant, caesarean... | reverse complement strand
GCTTCAACGTATTCGGCGTTAACACGCGCAGCACGCTCCAGCAGACGAGAGTGGAGGTAGAATACGTCGCCCGGGAATGCTTCACGTCCTGGCGGACGACGGAGCAGCAGGGAAATCTGACGGTAAGCAACGGCCTGTTTAGACAGGTCATCATAAATGATCAGCGCATCTTCACCGCGGTCACGGAAGTATTCACCCATTGCGCAGCCTGCATACGGAGCCAGGTATTGCAGTGCGGCAGATTCAGATGCGGTTGCAACCACAACGATGGTGTTAGCCAGCGCGCCGTGTTCTTCCAGTTTACGTACCACGTTAGAAATGGTGGACGCTTTCTGGCCGATGGCCACGTAGACGCACTTGATGCCGGAATCACGCTGGTTGATGATGGCGTCGATGGCCAGAGCGGTTTTACCGGTCTGACGGTCACCGATGATCAATTCACGCTGACCACGACCGATTGGGATCATGGCGTCAACGGATTTATAACCAGTCTGTACCGGCTGATCGACGGATTGACGTTCGATAACGCCCGGTGCGATAGCTTCAACAGCGGAGAAGCCGTCGTGCTCCAGCGGACCTTTACCATCAATCGGTGCACCCAGAGTGTTCACAACGCGGCCCAGCAGACCACGACCAACCGGAACTTCCAGGATACGACCCGTACATTTAACCTTCATGCCTTCGGCGAGGTCAGCATACGGACCCATCACAACTGCACCCACGGAGTCGCGCTCCAGGTTCAGTGCGATAGCGTAACGGTTACCCGGCAGGGAAATCATCTCACCCTGCATACAATCGGCCAGGCCGTGGATGCGGATAACACCGTCACTTACAGAAACAATAGTACCTTCGTTGTGAGCTTCACTCACAACACTGAACTGAGCAATGCGCTGCTTGATCAGTTCGCTGATTTCGGTGGAATTCAGTTGCATGCTCCAGTCCCCTTAAGACTGCAAGACGTCTGCGAGGCGTTCAAGACGGCCGCGTACGCTACCATCAATGACCATATCACCCGCACGGATGATAACACCTGCCATTACAGACTTATCGATTTTGCAATTCAGCTTAACTTTGCGTGACAGACGTTTTTCCATCGCGGCGCTGATTTTCGAAAGCTGTTCTTCACTCAGTGCGGTCGCAGAGGTCACTTCGACTTCTGCGATAGCCTCGCTGGCTGCACGCAATTGAACAAACTGCTCAAGAACATCAGGAAGCACTTTAAGACGACCATTTTCAGCCATCACCCGAATCAGGTTCTGACCGTTGTCGTCAAGTTGCTCCCCACAGACTGCGATAAACGACTCGGCAAGCGTTTCCGGCGCAATAGCACCGGAGAGAAGCTCTGCCATATGTTCGTTTTTCGTCACCTCGGCCGCGAACGCCAGCATATCCTGCCAGCGATCAACACCCTGGTGTTCGACAGCAAAGTCAAAAGCTGCTTTGGCGTAGGGGCGAGCTACCGTTACAAATTCAGACATCGGCCCCTCCCTCCTTACAGTTCAGCGACCAGTTTATTCACGATGTCGCTGTTAGCAGCTTCATCCACGGAACGCTCGATGATCTTCTCGGCGCCGGCAACAGCCAGCAGAGCCACTTGTTTACGCAGCTCTTCGCGAGCACGTTTACGCTCGGCGTCAATTTCCGCCTGAGCCTGCGCCACGATTTTGTTACGTTCCTGCTCGGCTTCTGCTTTCGCTTCGTCCAGGATCTGAGCGCGGCGTTTGTTCGCCTGCTCAATGATGACCTGAGCTTCTGCTTTCGCTTTTTTCAGCTGGTCGGTCGCATTGGCCTGTGCAAGGTCCAAATCCTTCTTAGCTCGTTCCGCAGAAGCCAAACCGTCAGCGATTTCTTTCTGACGTTTTTCAATGGCTGCCATTAATGGCGGCCATACATACTTCATGCAGAACAGAACGAACAGGACAAACGCGATGGCCTGGCCGAGGATTGTTGCGTTTAGATTCACAGCACAATGCCTCTTATCTGGTTAACGTTCTAAATACTTGCTGTAAAAAGCAACCCTTACTACGCGACAGCAAACATCACGTACAGACCCAGACCTACAGCGATCATCGGGATTGCGTCCACCAGACCCATAACGATAAAGAACTGAGTACGCAGAAGAGGAATCAGATCAGGTTGACGCGCTGCGCCTTCCAGGAATTTACCCCCGAGGATGCCGATACCGATCGCAGCACCGATTGCCGCCAGACCCATCATAATAGCGGCAGCCATGTACAGCAGATCCATATTCAGGTTTTCCATGACAGTCTCCAGATTGTTTCAGTTAAAACGTAGTAGTGTTGTTAAAAATCAATGCTCTTCAGACGCCATCGACAGATAGACGATCGTCAGAACCATGAAAATGAAGGCTTGCAGCGTAATAATCAGGATGTGGAAAATGGCCCATGGCACATTCAGGATCCACTGTGACCACCACGGCAACAGACCAGCAATCAGAATGAAAATCAACTCACCGGCATACATGTTGCCGAACAGTCGCAGACCGAGAGAAACCGGTTTGGACAGCAGGCTAACACCTTCCAGGATAAGGTTGACCGGGATAAACACCGGGTGGTTGAACGGCTGGAGTGTCAGCTCTTTAGCAAAACCACCCAGGCCTTTCATTTTGATGCTGTAGAACAGAATCAGGATAAATACGCCCAACGCCATCGACAGGGTGATGTTCACGTCCGCAGACGGCACCACGCGCAGCGCAGGCAGACCCAGTACATGCTCAGCAATGTACGGCAGCAGGTCGATAGGCAGCAAATCCATCAGGTTCATCAGGAATACCCAGACGAAAATCGTCAGGGCCAGTGGCGCGATAAGCTTGCTTTTGCCGTGGTACATGTCTTTCACGCTACCGTGGACAAAACCAATAACCAGCTCAATCGCGGTCTGGAATTTCCCCGGGACGCCGCTGGTGGCCTTTTTGGCTACGCTACGGAACATCACCAGGAACAACAGACCCAGAACCACCGAGAAAAACATGGAGTCAATGTTGAGAGTCCAGAAGGTGGCCGGGGGGTTATGCGGATCCACCAGCGAAAGCGTACGAAGGTCAATCTGAAGGTTATTCAGATGGTGGCCTATGTACTCCTGCGGTGTTGAGATTTCTCCTGCAGACATGATGCCTCTTACCCTTTGTTGTTAATTACAGCGGGTGCCAGTATCTGAACAACCAGCACCGAAACCCACGTGACTATCAGCGGTAAAAACACCGCCTTTAAAACTGCCAGCGCCACCACCAGCAACACGAATGTTGCTAACACCTTGAACACTTCGCCGAAGGCGAAGGACCAGGCCACTCGGCCTCTGGCTGGTGTATGCGCCTGATGACGCCAGGCAAAAATCATAAACAACATATTCGGCAGAAAGACTGCCATACCGCCGCACACGGCGGAAGTGCCCCAGAAGGGGTCTTTGAGGCTAAACAGCAATCCGCTTGCTATTACCGCCAGAAACTGAATAAGCAGAAGCCTGCGAGCAACATTTCGACCCAAGAGCGACACAGACATCACTTTTAACTCCTGCTCACTTCGAGGTAGGCCGCGTGTCGTATAAAACGTTCTTTAAGGCCCGGAGTCAAGCATCAAAAAGCGGTCAAATTATACGGTGCGGCCTCGTGATTTCAAACAATAAGTAGCGAAAAGGTGAATAAATGTTTAAATAATTTTCCCGAGGGCTATTTTTCAACTTTTAGCGAAACTGTGAACCATCAGACACAATGTTGAATAACGCGAAATACCTGTTGCTAAAGCGTGCACCAGATCACAAATTAAACATTTATGCGCTCGCCAAAATATTGCCATCAGGAATTTGCGCCTTTTCATCTTTTTGATATTACAGATGATTACTGACAACTCTTTTTAAAACAGCTCGGTATACAATAAAAACCTTTCATTGACATTTATAATAATCATTTAACATTCATCAATACGTGCGAACATCGATTTTTAGCAGGCTGATATTTTCGCTGTTGACTATTTTCATGGTTAAGCAAAATTACGGCGTTAAAACTTAGAAAAAACGAAGTGAAATATGCGTTAAATGTAACCGAACGTATCACTGTTTTTTACGCCGTTTTTTAACATTCAGAAAACAGCACGAATTCTACATTTTTTGATAAAAATTAAATTTTGTTTGCCTTAATGACCACGAGATGTCGGTCACCCTCAAGGTGAGGCACGTCTAATTTGACGATAGATTCTACTGAAAACTGAGCAGGCAGCGTGTCAATTTCATCATTTGGAATCAACCCCTTAAGGGCATAGAACTTGCCTTGTGTTCCAGGCAGATGCTGACACCAGTTCACCATGTCATTCAATGATGCGAATGCCCGGCTGATGACGCCATCAAAAGGCGGCTCGGCCGGAAAATCTTCGACGCGGCTCTGTACGGGAGTGATGTTCGGCAAATGAAGCTCATGCTGAACCTGGCGCAGAAAACGGACGCGTTTACCCAGGCTATCCAGCAGGGTGAAGTGTGCATCAGGAAGAACAATAGATAACGGGATCCCCGGCAGGCCTGGCCCCGTTCCGACATCGATAAACCGCTCCCCCTGCAAGTGCGGCGCAACCACGATGCTATCGAGGATATGGCGAATCAGCATCTCGTTCGGGTCACGTACGGAAGTCAGATTGTAGGCTTTGTTCCATTTGTGGAGCATTTCGACATAGGCTACCAGCTGGTTTTTCTGGTGATCGGTGAGCGAAATACCTGCTTCATCGAGCAGACGAGAAAGTTTATTGAGCACGGTGATTACCTGTCTGAAAAATATACCCGGTGGCGTTAACGCTTACCGGGCTTTAAATCTGTTGTGCTGACAGGCAACGCACTCTCTGTCAGCACATGTTGCGTGAAGAGTATCAGGCGCTACGGCGCAGCATACCCTGTTTTTTCAACCAGACCAGCAGAATGGAGATCGCGGCAGGTGTGATCCCGGAAATACGCGATGCCTGTCCGATGGAGGCCGGTTTGTGATCGTTTAGTTTCGCGATCACTTCATTCGACAGGCCGCTGACCTGACGGTAATCCAGCGATGCAGGTAACAGCGTATTCTCGTTACGCTGCTGTTTTTCAATTTCATCCTGCTGACGCGCGATATAACCCTCGTACTTCACCTGAATCTCAACCTGCTCAGCCGCCTGTTCGTCGCTCAGACCTGGAACGAACGGTGCCAGTTGTACCAGTTGGTCGTAAGTCATTTCCGGGCGACGCAACAGATCTTCACCGCTGGCTTCACGAGACAGCGGTGCCGTCAGGTTTTTATTCACTTCCGGCGCAGCTTCCGAGGTTGGGTTCACCCAGATAGATTTCAGACGCTGACGTTCACGTTCGATATTTTCGAGTTTCTCGTTGTAGCGCGCCCAGCGTTCGTCGTCCACGAGACCAAGCTCACGGCCGATTTCGGTCAGACGCAGATCGGCGTTATCTTCACGCAGCATCAGGCGATATTCGGCACGGGAGGTGAACATGCGGTACGGTTCTTTGGTACCCAGAGTGCAAAGATCGTCGACCAGTACGCCCAGATAAGCCTGGGAACGTGCCGGTGCCCAACCCTCTTTCTCGGCAGAGAAGCGTGCTGCGTTCAGACCAGCCAACAGCCCCTGGGCCGCTGCCTCTTCGTAGCCAGTGGTGCCGTTGATTTGGCCGGCAAAGAACAGCCCATGGATATATTTACTCTCCAGGGTCGGTTTCAGGTCACGCGGGTCGAAGAAATCGTACTCAATGGCATAGCCAGGGCGAACGATTTTGGCGTTTTCCATCCCCTGCATCGAGCGGACGATTTTCATCTGTACATCGAACGGCAGGCTGGTGGAGATACCGTTCGGGTAAATTTCGTTAGACGTCAGCCCTTCCGGCTCCAGGAAGATCTGGTGCTGGTTGCGATCGGCAAAGCGCATCACTTTGTCTTCGATCGACGGGCAGTAGCGTGGCCCGATCCCTTCGATCACGCCAGCATACATCGGGCTGCGATCGAGGTTATTGCGAATAACCTCATGGGTTTTCTCGTTGGTGTGGGTGATATAGCACGGCACCTGACGCGGGTGTTGCGCGGCATTGCCCATAAACGAGAAGACCGGCATCGGATTGTCGCCGTGCTGCTGCGCCAGGACGCTAAAATCAATGGTACGAGCGTCAATGCGCGGCGGCGTACCGGTTTTCAGGCGGCTTACGCGCAGCGGTAGTTCACGCAGACGACGAGAAAGGGGAATGGAGGGCGGATCGCCTGCACGGCCACCGCTGTAGTTATCCAGCCCGATGTGAATCTTGCCGTCAAGGAATGTCCCGACGGTCAAAACGACCGCTTTAGCGCGGAATTTCAGGCCCATCTGGGTGACTGCACCCACCACTCGATCGTTTTCCACAATCAGATCTTCTACCGCCTGCTGGAAGATCATCAAATTTGGCTGGTTTTCCAGCGCGGTACGCACAGCCTGACGGTAAAGTACGCGATCTGCCTGTGCACGGGTCGCACGGACTGCCGGGCCTTTACTGCCGTTTAGTATCCTAAACTGGATACCCGCCTGATCGATCGCTTTTGCCATCAGACCGCCGAGTGCATCCACTTCTTTTACCAGGTGTCCTTTCCCAATACCGCCAATGGCCGGGTTGCAACTCATTTGCCCCAGCGTGTCGATATTGTGTGTCAAAAGCAGAGTCTGTTGACCCATACGCGCTGCGGCCATCGCGGCCTCAGTGCCTGCATGACCCCCGCCAATGATGATGACGTCAAAAGGATCCGGATAAAACATGGTGTATTGCCTCGCGTAAAGCGGTTAGAAAGTGGATTGATGCCTGGGCCGTGGATTCTACTCAACTTTAGCTCAGTGAGAAAGCATCAGGATCCCGGGTATTAAAAAGAAGATCTTTATATAGAGAGATCTGTTTTACTGTGATCTCTTATTAGGATCGGCCTGTCTTGTGGATAACCCGGATCCTGATATGAAGATCATGATGTTAGCCTGGATCATTAGCTGTGAATGATCGGTGATCCTGGTCAGTATAAGCTGGGATCAGAATGGGTAGTTATACACAACTCAAAAACTAAGCGACGGTTATACTTTGGATAACTACCGGTTGATCAACGCTTTTAAGCATAGTTATCCACACTCGATCGCGCGATCTTTAATCGATATTGAGTAAATTAATCCAGGATCCGAGCCAAATTTCAGCCGGATCTTCAGGAATGTCATGATCAAGGATGTTGATCTTCGCTGTTTCACCTAGCTGTTTTGCCCCACAGGCTTTCAATGAAACCTCGAGTTTTTCAATCGCACCGCAAAAGGTGTCGTATTCGCGGCTGCCGATACCAATCGCGCCAAAGCGTACGGCAGAAAGGTCAGGTTTTTGTTCATTAAGATCGTCATAAAACGGCTGGATGTTATCCGGCAGATCGCCTGCGCCATGGGTAGAACTCACCACCAGCCAGGTTCCTGACTGCGGCAGATCTTCCAGTAACGGGCCGTGCAGGGTTTCGGTTGTAAAGCCTGCTTCTTCCAGTTTTTCCGCCAGGTGTTCCGCTACATATTCTGCGCCACCCAGGGTACTGCCACTAATAAGCGTAATATCTGCCATCAGGTCCACTCCGGTTATGAGCTGCGTATTGTACGCTGTGAATGGGCTGGGATCTACCTGTGGACAATATGGGTATTAACGGTGGGGTAAAACGCCCAGTTACGGGCGGATCGTACGCATGATGGGGTTTTGCAAAGAGATCAGCGTTTCAGTGGACTGGATTTCATCAATTGTTTGGATCTTGTTGATAAGCACCTGTTGCAGAGCATCGATCGAGCGGCACATGACTTTAATAAAAATGCTGTAGTGGCCGGTGGTGTAGTAGGCTTCTGTCACCTCTTCCAGGCTTTCCAGGCGCGCCAGTGCGGAGGGATAGTCTTTTGCGCTTTTAAGGATAATGCCGATAAAGCAGCAGACGTCATAACCTAATTGTTTGGGGCTGACGTCAATTCGCGCGCCGGTAATAATCCCCGCCTGCTTCATTTTCTCTACGCGAACGTGAATTGTCCCCGGGCTTACACCGAATTGCTTGGCAAGCTCAGCGTAAGCAGTACGCGCATTCGCCATTAAGGCGTCAAGGATGCCTCGGTCCAGATTGTCGATCTGATAATTTTCCATAGGTTTTTCTTATGATGAATAAACATTCTTCCTATTTTAGCGGCTCATTTTAACGAATCAAAACCCTCTCCGGCTTTTTTGTTGTTGATTATTGAATAAAGGCGAGATTTTGTTGCTTAATCGTTTGCAACAGAACAAAGGAGTTAAAAAATGAAATCCGCTTACATCAGCAAACAACGTCAGATCGTATTCGTGAAGTCGCATTTTTCCCGCCAGCTTGAAGAAAAACTGGGGCTAATTGAAGTTCAGGCACCGATTCTAAGCCGTGTAGGAGATGGGACTCAGGATAACCTGTCGGGCTGTGAAAAAGCGGTACAGGTAAAAGTCAAAAACCTGCCGGATGCGCAATTTGAAGTTGTCCACTCGCTGGCCAAATGGAAACGTCAGACGCTGGGACAACATGATTTCAGCGCTGGCGAAGGGCTGTACACGCACATGAAAGCCCTGCGTCCGGATGAAGACCGCCTCTCCCCAATCCATTCTGTTTATGTTGATCAATGGGACTGGGAACGCGTACTGGGTGATGGCGAACGCCACACCGGCACGCTGAGATCGACGGTTGAAGCCATCTATGCCGGAATCAAAGCAACCGAAGCGGCAGTGAGCAAAGAGTTTGGCCTGACGCCCTTCCTGCCAGCGCAGATCCACTTCGTGCACAGCGAAGAGCTACTGAGCCGTTATCCGGGGCTGGACGCAAAAGGGCGTGAACGCGCAATAGCCAAAGATCTGGGCGCAGTCTTTCTGATGGGGATTGGCGGGAAACTCAGCGATGGTCAGCGACACGATGTCCGTGCACCGGATTACGACGACTGGAGTACGCCCGGTGAGACAGGTTTGCACGGCCTGAACGGTGATATCCTGGTATGGAACCCGGTACTGGAAGATGCGATTGAGCTCTCTTCTATGGGGATCCGCGTAGATGCTGATGCACTGAAACGTCAGCTTAACATCACGGGTGATGAAGATCGTCTGCGTCTCGACTGGCACCAGGCGTTGTTGCGCGGTGAGATGCCGCAAACGATCGGTGGTGGTATTGGCCAGTCTCGTTTGACGATGCTGCTACTGCAACTGCCGCACATCGGCCAGGTTCAGTGTGGCGTATGGCCAGCACAGGTTCGCGAGACCGTCGACGCGTTGCTGTAATTAGCGGCGCCAGCGCCTGAGCAGACGGCTTCTCATCCCGGTATCAAAGCGCCAGATATGATCGAAGATGCGCATGATGCCGGGTTTTCCGTGTGCTGACATCGCAACGGCGTGAAAACGGTGCTGGTGTACAGCCTGTAGTTCCTTGACCTTGCCTATTACATCGTCCGGCAGGCGCTGGGCGATAAAGTCAGAGATAACCACCGCGTCGGCGTCATACCACTCTCCGCCCTGCATGCGTTCAATAATGGCGCGAAAACAGCTCGCTAAATCCGTACCGCCGCGAAAACGCTGGCTCAGAAAGCGGATAGCGTGCTCCAGCCCTTGCTGGCAGGTCAGCTCATAACGCACGACCTCGCTGGAAAACAGCATAATAAAGCAGCGTCGTTTGTCTGCCAGCGCCACGCGCATCAGCGCCAGGCAGAAGGCTTTTGCGCACTGTTCATTGAACCCGCCCATCGAACCGGATGTGTCCACACACACAATAAACGGCCCGCGCGGCTGTTCATCGAAATCCTGATGAATAACCGGGCGCTCAACCTCTCTTTCCCGCCAGGCATCGCCATGCAGGCGGTAGGTCAGCAGTTGTTTCTCTACCAGCCGACGGTAGAACTCATATTCCAGCTCGGTAATACCCAGCGTCGCCAGTTCCGGCGGCAACAGACGCAGGATATCGTCACTTTGATGCAGCCCGTCAACCTGCTCCGGCACGGTAGAGGGTTCGCGCACCAGCATACGGAAGGTTTCCATGGGGGCATCTTTGCGCGGAACGGATTTTGCCTCGCGGGATCGCCCAAGTTGTTCCGCCAGTTGCTTGAGTTCCGGCTGCTCGGTCAGGAAGTCACCGTATTGCACGATAAGTCGGTAATCGCCGCGCTTAATTTGCCCGGCGCTCATATCCCATAACCGCCCGGCGGCATTTTCGTTTTCAATCAGTACCGGTTCAAGCTGGCCGCTTAGGGTCATGCGTTCCTGTACTTCACTGAGTAACTGCTCGCGTTCCTCTTCCAGGAGTTGCTGATTAAACGCGGTTGTCTGTACCACCAGACTTAACCGCCAGCGCTGTAAGAAAAGCGTTTGTAACGCCGGAGTAAAGGTCGGGTTGTCCTTCACCATGGTGTTTGCCTGCGCGGCAAACGGCGAGCGAAGCTTATCCAGAAGCGTCAGAATTTGCGGCAACTGAACGACGAACTGTGAAGTGGAAAGCAACTGACTCTGCTGATAGCAGAGCACTTCTTCGGCGAGTTCTGGCGGCACCTGTGTCTCTTTCAGGTGATTTTTCAGCGCTTCGCGCCAGCGGGGGACATCTTCGGTAATGACGTGCTTGAGTTTGGGGAATTTTTCAAAGAAAACAGCCAACTGGGGGGAGGCCAGTAAGGCGACGATAAGCTCTTCAACTATCGTCTCCTCACTGATAGCCAGCAGGGCATTTAGTGCATCCAGCGTCAGCATTGAAGCGCCTGTTGTATCTGCGCGCGAACGTCCTGCAGGCTGGCTTCAATGCGACCCAACCAGTCGCCAGGAATGAACAGGCATTTTTGCTGTTCGCTAAAACGGGTGTGCTGCTGATGCCAGAGCGTGTCGAGCGCTTCCAGTTGCTGCTTTATTTCTTCCGGCACATGGGTTGCCGTTCCACCTGGTAAAGCAAGACGGGAACCCTGCAGGCTGATATCGCGGATCAACAGATGCAAACTGGTGTCGACTTCAAGGTTAAGGATCTGCGCGAAGCCAATGCCGTTAAGTTTGCCACGGATCTCCCCGCCTTTTGCCAGCCACTGGGCCAGCGCGGCGCGTTCGATAGTCACATGAATGACCTGCATGTCATGTAATTTTAACGGTTGCTGGAGCAACAATGTCAGCGTGCTGTCTTGCAGATCTTCCGGCAAATCGTAATGCGGACGACGGCTGAACATGCCGCCCTGGCGCGAAACTTTGAGGGCCGTTTTGTCGCTGTGCTGCTGGAGCTGGATGTTGCGCTGCGCAATCGCGCCCAGTTGCGTCAGCATGGATTGCTGCTGCCATGCGTGCCCGGTCATCAATATTTCCAACTGATTTTGCATCAGACGCATGCTTTCAGCGTCATGCCACAGGCAGTCTTTCAGCAAGATCAAATCCACAGGGGCCACCGCATCGCGTCCGCTGAAAAAGGCGCTAGCCTGAAGCAGACGAATGGCCTTTTTCCAGCGACGGTCAGAGACATAAGGCGCAGTAGGTAAGTTATCAAGCTGCTGGCGTAGCATGAAAATCAGCTCAAAAACGGCGTCGGGTAGCTTCACCTGCACGATTTCCTGCTGCCAGCGCGCATAATCCTCATCGCTGATTTGCAGATCAACTGGCACCGGATTATCGCTTTCATCCTGCTGGCTGATGAGCATTGAGCGGAAGTTACTCTTATCCTGCACTTTATCGAGCCACAGGCGAATCAACATGCGGTCATAGAGTGCTTCGAGGCTGCTGTCAGCCTCGGGCAGTTCGTTAGATGCCGCCACCAGCAAACGCATGGGGATTTTCTCTTCCAGCGCGCCGTTGCGAAAGCGACGTTCGTTAATGGCGGTTAATAGCGTATTCAGGATCGCCGGGCCGGCTTTCCAGATTTCGTCCAGAAACACAATCTCCGCTTCCGGCAGATAGCCATGTGTTAAACGTTCATAACGCCCTTCATCTTTCAGCGCCTGAATAGAAAGAGGACCAAACACCTCTTCGGGTGTGGAGAAGCGGGTCATCAGATATTCAAAAGCGCGGGCATTTTTAAAGGCGAATTTCAGGCGGCGGGCGATCAGGCTTTTGGCGATACCCGGCGGGCCGAGCAGAAAGACGCTTTCACCACTTAACGCGGCCAGCAGGCACAGGCGAATAGCGTGGCTACGCTCAAAAAGACCTTTTTCCAGCGCGCTACTTAAGCGGGAAATTCTTTCTGCTAATAAATGTGAGTGAGCCATAATTGATTTGCATCCTTTCGCCGCGATTCCGGCTTGCAACTGCGAGTATAGACGTTTCGATAAAGGCTTGTAATAGACTGAACAACGGCATCATTTTCTTTGCGCCAGGTTAATACGGTCGCAATTAGGGGGTACGATTTCATAAATAATCGTGCATACTGTGCGCTTTTTGTGGGCCAAGGGACTAAGCACACATTTGTCATTCAAACAAAAGATTAGTCTATGAGCACTGATAATAAGCAATCGTTGCCCGCGATAACACTCGCGGCTATTGGGGTTGTCTACGGTGATATCGGCACCAGCCCGCTTTATACACTTCGTGAATGTTTGTCAGGTCAATTTGGTTTTGGGGTTGAACGCGACGCCGTCTTCGGCTTTTTGTCGCTCATCTTCTGGCTGCTGATACTGGTCGTCTCGGTTAAATACCTAACTTTTGTCATGCGTGCAGATAACGCGGGTGAAGGTGGGATCTTAACGCTGATGTCGCTGGCAGGACGCAATACCTCCGCCAGAATGACCTCCGTGCTTGTTATCATGGGGCTTATTGGCGGCAGTTTCTTCTATGGTGAAGTGGTCATTACTCCCGCCATCTCAGTGATGTCGGCTATAGAAGGGCTCGAAATCGTCGCACCATCGCTGGATACGTGGATTGTTCCGTTGTCTATTTTGGTGCTCACGCTGCTGTTTATGATCCAAAAGCACGGCACAGGGCTGGTAGGCAAACTCTTTGCTCCCATCATGCTGGCCTGGTTTTTGATTCTGGCGGTGCTGGGTGCGCGCGGTATTATCAGCAACCCTGAGGTGCTGCAGGCGCTTAACCCGGCCTGGGCGGTCAATTTCTTCCTTCAATACAAAGCCGTCTCGTTTGTTGCGCTGGGCGCGGTGGTACTTTCTATTACCGGGGTAGAGGCGTTGTATGCGGATATGGGCCATTTCGGTAAGCTGCCCATTCGCCTTGCGTGGTTTATCGTGGTGTTGCCATCACTGGCGCTGAATTACTTTGGTCAGGGGGCGTTGCTGCTGAAAACCCCGGAAGCGATCAAAAACCCGTTCTTCCTGCTGGCTCCAGAATGGGCTCTGATTCCGATGTTGATCATCGCAACGCTGGCGACGGTCATTGCGTCTCAGGCGGTTATCTCGGGCGTGTTCTCTCTGACACGCCAGGCAGTGCGTCTGGGTTATCTCTCGCCAATGCGCATTATCCATACCTCGGAGATGGAATCCGGGCAGATCTACATTCCCTTTATTAACTGGCTGCTCTACTTCGCGGTTGTTATCGTGATCGTGAGTTTTGAACACTCCAGTAACCTGGCGGCGGCTTATGGTATTGCGGTGACCGGTACAATGGTGCTGACGTCGATTCTTTCTATGACCGTGGCGCGCAAGAACTGGCACTGGAACAAAATGGTTGTCGGTTTGTTGCTTACCATGTTCCTGTGTATAGATGTGCCGCTTTTCTCGGCTAACCTCGATAAGTTGCTGTCCGGTGGCTGGTTACCGTTGAGTCTGGGTCTGGTCATGTTCATCGTGATGACCACATGGAAGAGCGAGCGTTTCCGCCTGCTGCGGCGCATGCATGAGCACGGCAACTCACTGGAAGCGATGATTGCCTCGCTGGAAAAATCGCCGCCGGTGCGAGTTCCGGGTACGGCGGTATATATGTCCCGCGCGCTGAATGTGATTCCGTTTGCTATGTTGCATAACCTGAAACATAACAAAGTACTGCATGAACGTGTGATCCTGCTGACGCTACGTACAGAAGATGCGCCCTATGTGCACAATGTGCGTCGTGTGCAGATTGAGCAACTCTCGCCGACGTTCTGGCGTGTGGTAGCCAGCTATGGCTGGCGTGAAACGCCAAATGTGGAAGAGGTATTCCACCGCTGCGGTCTGGAAGGGCTCAGTTGCCGCATGATGGAGACATCCTTCTTTATGTCGCATGAGTCGCTGATTGTGGGTAAACGGCCCTGGTATCTACGGCTGCGTGGCAAGTTATACCTCCTGTTGCAACGCAATGCGCTGCGTGCGCCGGACCAGTTTGAAATTCCACCCAACCGGGTTATCGAACTCGGTACGCAGGTTGAAATTTAACGCCTTTTAAAACCCCTCTTCGTGAGGGGTTTTTGCTATTTATCTCCCGCAATTTTATTTAAGTAAGATAACTTGTGTTTTCTTTCTGCAACGCGCGCGAAACGTTTCGATTTCGATCACAATTCTGTAATGCCATGGTGGTTTTCTGAACATTCTCAGGTCTACACTGAGATCAGCGAAACGTTTCGCTAATGGAGCATAAAATGAAAAAAGGTACTGTTCTCAACGCTGAAATCTCGTCGGTCATCTCCCGTCTTGGGCATACCGATACGCTGGTGGTTTGTGATGCAGGCTTGCCTGTGCCGAAAAGCACCGCGCGTATTGATATGGCATTAACCCAGGGGGTTCCATCCTTTATGCAGGTACTGGAGGTGGTCACCGCCGAGATGCAGGTTGAAGCAGCTATCCTCGCGTCGGAAATCGAACAGCAGAATCCACAGCTCCACGAAACGTTGCTCAATCACATTGAGCAGCTGCAGCAACACCAGGGGAATACCATAGAAGTTCGTTATGTTTCACACGAACAATTTAAAAAACACACCGCGGACAGTCAGGCGGTGATTCGCAGCGGGGAATGTTCCCCGTATGCGAATATCATTCTCTGTGCTGGCGTCACCTTCTGAGGCCATCATGGACGCATTACTGCAACTCAAAGGGATCGATAAAGCGTTCCCGGGCGTGAAAGCCCTGTCTGGCGCCGCGTTAAATGTTTATCCCGGCCGCGTCATGGCGCTGGTCGGCGAAAATGGCGCGGGCAAATCCACGATGATGAAAGTCCTGACCGGCATCTATACCCGTGATGCCGGTTCATTACTATGGCTGGGTAAAGAGACCACCTTTACCGGACCGAAATCCTCGCAAGAAGCCGGCATCGGCATTATTCACCAGGAACTCAACCTGATCCCCCAGCTCACCATTGCCGAAAATATCTTTATCGGCCGTGAATTCGTTAACCGCTTTGGCAAAATCGACTGGAAAAAGATGTATGCCGAAGCTGATAAGCTGCTGCTTAAACTGAATCTCCGCTTTAAAAGCGACAGGCTGGTGGGTGAGCTTTCCATTGGCGATCAACAGATGGTCGAGATTGCGAAGGTCCTGAGTTATGAGTCGCAGGTCATCATTATGGATGAACCGACCGATGCCCTGACCGATACCGAAACTGAATCCCTTTTCCGCGTCATTCGCGAATTGAAAGCGCAAGGGCGCGGGATTGTCTATATCTCTCACCGTATGAAAGAGATCTTCGAGATTTGCGATGATGTGACCGTGTTCCGCGACGGCCAGTTTATCGCCGAGCGTGAAGTTGCAACGCTGACCGAAGATACGCTTATCGAAATGATGGTTGGACGCAAACTGGAAGATCAATACCCGCGCCTCGATAAAGCGCCGGGCGATATCCGTCTGAAAGTAGATAATCTGTGCGGTCCAGGCGTGAAGAATGTGAGTTTTACCCTGCGCAAAGGGGAGATTCTGGGCGTGGCGGGCCTGATGGGCGCCGGGCGTACCGAACTGATGAAAGTGCTTTATGGCGCGCTGCCGCGCACCAGCGGAAGCGTCACGCTGGATGATCATGAAGTTGTTACCCGTTCACCGCAGGATGGCCTGGCGAACGGTATCGTCTATATCTCCGAAGACCGCAAGCGTGATGGTTTAGTGCTGGGTATGTCGGTTAAAGAGAATATGTCGCTGACGGCGCTGGGTTATTTCAGCCGTCCGGGTGGCAATTTAAAACATAAAGAAGAGCAGCAGGCGGTGAGTGATTTCATTCGTCTGTTCAATGTCAAAACGCCATCAATGGAACAGGCTATTGGCCTGCTTTCTGGTGGTAACCAGCAGAAAGTGGCTATCGCACGCGGTTTGATGACGCGTCCGAAAGTGCTGATCCTCGATGAGCCGACCCGCGGCGTTGATGTCGGGGCGAAAAAAGAGATTTATCAGCTTATTAACCAGTTCAAGGCCGACGGCCTGAGTATCATTCTGGTGTCATCGGAGATGCCAGAAGTCTTAGGTATGAGTGATCGCATCATGGTGATGCATGAAGGGCATCTCGGCGGTGAATTCACGCGCGAGCAGGCCACTCAGGAAGTATTGATGGCTGCCGCAGTGGGCAAGCTTAATCGTGTGAATCAGGAGTAAAAAAGATGACTACCCAGGCTGTTTCTGGTCGCCGCTATTTCACCAAAGCGTGGTTGATGGAACAAAAATCGCTGATCGCCTTGCTGGTGCTGATTGCCATTGTGTCGACCATGAGTCCGAACTTTTTTACCGTCAATAACCTGTTGAATATCCTGCAGCAAACCTCTGTGAACGCCATTATGGCGGTTGGCATGACGCTGGTTATTTTAACTTCCGGGATCGATCTGTCCGTCGGTTCTCTGCTGGCGTTGACCGGTGCGGTTGCCGCGTCGCTCGTCGGTATGGAAGTAAATGCGCTGGTAGCTGTCGCCGCCGCTCTGGCGCTGGGGGCTGCTATTGGCGCGGTAACCGGGACTATCGTGGCGAAAGGGCGAGTGCAGGCGTTCATCGCAACCCTGGTCATGATGCTCTTACTGCGCGGTGTGACGCTGGTGTACACCAACGGGAGCCCGATCAACACCGGTTTTACGGACAATGCAGATATCTTTGGCTGGTTTGGTATTGGTCGCCCGCTGGGGATCCCGACACCAGTATGGCTCATGGCAATTGTCTTTATCGCCACCTGGTACTTACTGCATCACACCCGTCTGGGACGCTATATCTATGCGCTCGGGGGAAATGAAGCCGCAACACGCTTGTCCGGTATTAGCGTCGATAAAGTCAAAGTGATTGTCTACTCTTTGTGTGGGCTTTTGGCGTCGCTGGCGGGCATCATTGAAGTTGCGCGCCTCTCCTCAGGGCAACCGACTGCAGGTACCGGCTATGAGCTGGATGCTATCGCTGCGGTGGTGTTGGGCGGTACCAGTCTTGCAGGCGGTAAAGGGCGCATCGTTGGGACATTGATCGGCGCATTGATTCTCGGCTTCCTGAATAATGGATTGAATTTGTTAAGTGTTTCCTCCTATTACCAGATGATCGTTAAAGCAGTGGTGATTCTGCTGGCGGTCTTGGTAGACAACAAAAAGCAGTAATTACCTACACTACAGGACATCATGATATGAACATGAAAAAACTGGCTACTCTGGTTTCTGCTGTTGCACTGAGCGCCACCGTAAGCGCGAACGCGATGGCGAAAGACACGATTGCATTGGTTATTTCCACGCTGAACAACCCGTTCTTCGTTAGCCTTAAAGATGGCGCGCAAAAAGAAGCGGACAAACTGGGTTACGATCTGGTTGTGCTGGATTCACAAAATAACCCGGCAAAAGAGCTGGCTAACGTTCAGGACTTAACGGTACGCGGTACCAAACTGCTGCTTATCAACCCGACTGATTCCGACGCTGTAGGTAACGCCGTGAAGATGGCGAATCAGGCAAATATTCCGGTTATCACCCTTGACCGTGCTGCTGCGAAAGGCGAAGTGGTAAGCCACATCGCTTCGGATAACGTGCTGGGCGGTAAAATTGCTGGCGATTACATTGCCAAGAAAGCCGGTGAAGGCGCGAAAGTTATCGAATTGCAGGGTATTGCGGGGACATCTGCTGCCCGTGAGCGTGGCGAAGGCTTCCAGCAGGCTGTTGCCGCCCATAAATTTAACGTCCTGGCGAGCCAGCCGGCTGACTTTGACCGTACAAAAGGCCTGAACGTTATGCAGAACCTGCTGACGGCGCACCCGGATGTACAGGCGGTGTTTGCACAGAACGATGAAATGGCGCTGGGTGCGATGCGCGCCCTGCAAACTGCCGGTAAAACAGATGTGATGGTGGTTGGGTTTGACGGTACGCCTGATGGCGTAAAAGCCGTAAATGACGGCAAAATGGCGGCGACGATTGCTCAGCTTCCGGAAATGATTGGCGCGAAAGGCGTAGACACCGCAGCACAGGTGCTGAAAGGTGAAAAAGTTCACGCGAAGATCCCGGTAGACCTGAAACTGGTTATCAAACAATAAAAATCGTCAGGCTATCTCACCAGGGTAGCCTGAAAAAAAGCATCAAGAAAAGCAGAGCTCGCGCCACCCGCTGGCGGGTGGCGCATTTTAATGGACAAGCTCATCATGAAAACCACAGGCAAACTTGTTGTCCTCGGTAGTATTAATGCCGATCACATTCTTAACCTTGAATCATTCCCAACCCCCGGGGAGACCGTTACCGGCACGCAATATCAGATTGCATTCGGCGGTAAAGGTGCAAACCAGGCGGTGGCTGCCGGGCGCAGCGGTGCGGATATAGCCTTCATTGCCTGCACGGGTGATGACGACACCGGTGAACGTGTCCGCCAGCAACTAATTAGCGACAACATTGATGTGGCGCCTGTTAGCGTGATTGCTAATGAGTCGACCGGCGTGGCGCTGATTTTTGTTAATGGCGAAGGTGAGAATGTCATCGGTATTCATGCGGGCGCGAACGCAGCGCTCTCCCCGGCACTTGTTGATGCACAGCAGGAGCGTATTGCCCAGGCTTCCGCGCTGTTAATGCAACTGGAATCCCCGGTAGAAAGCGTTCTGGCCGCAGCGCGTATTGCCCATGCAAACCAGACCATTGTGGCGCTCAACCCCGCTCCGGCACGTGAGCTTTCTGATGAGTTGCTGGCGCTGGTGGACATCATCACACCGAATGAAACCGAAGCCGAAAAACTGACGGGTATTAATGTTGCCAGCGATGAAGATGCGGCGCGCGCGGCGCAGGTACTACACGCCAAAGGCATTGATACGGTCATCATTACGCTGGGAAGCCGTGGTGTCTGGGCTAGCGTGAAAGGCGACGGTCGTCGTGTTCCGGGTTTTAAAGTGAAAGCCATTGATACCATTGCAGCCGGGGATACCTTTAATGGTGCTCTGATGACCGCACTGCTGGAAGACCTCGCGCTGGATGATGCTATTCGTTTTGCTCATGCGGCGGCGGCCATTGCTGTCACTCGCAAAGGCGCGCAACCGTCTGTTCCGTGGCGCAAAGAAATTGACGATTTCCTGGCTGAGCAGGGGTGATGATTGGCTACGATGAAGGATGTGGCCCGGATGGCGGGCGTATCGACGTCAACCGTTTCGCATGTCATCAATAAAGATCGCTTTGTCAGTGAAGCCATCCGCGAAAAGGTGGAGTCCGCGATCAAGGCGCTCAACTATGCGCCGTCTGCACTGGCGCGCAGCCTGAAAATCAATCAAACCCGCACTATCGGGATGTTGATTACCGCCAGTACCAACCCCTTCTACTCTGAACTGGTACGTGGCGTGGAGCGTAGCTGCTTTGAGCGCGGTTATAGCCTGGTGTTATGCAACACCGAAGGGGATGAGCAGCGCATGAACAGCAATCTGGAAACGCTGATGCAAAAGCGTGTCGATGGTCTGCTGCTTTTATGTACGGAAACGCATCAGCCTTCCCGGGAAATTCTGCAGCGTTACCCCTCGGTGCCCACGGTGATGATGGACTGGGCTCCGTTTGATGGGGACAGTGACCTTATTCAGGATAATTCTCTGCTCGGCGGCGACATGGCGACGCAGTACCTGATCAATAAAGGCCATACCCATATTGCCTGTATTGCTGGCCCGCTAGATAAAACGCCTGCCCGCCTGCGCCTCGAAGGTTATCGTGATGCGATGGCCCGCGCGGGCCTGACCATCCATGACGGTGATGAAATTATTGGCAACTTTGAGTTCAGCGGCGGCTTTGAAGCAATGCAGATGCTGCTGGCACTGGAAGCGCGCCCGCAGGCGGTATTTATTTGTAATGATGCGATGGCTGTCGGGGCTTACCTGGCACTGTATCAGGCCGGGCTGCGTGTGCCGCAGGATATTGCCATTGTTGGTTATGACGACATTGAACTGGCGCAGTATATGACGCCACCGCTCACCACCATTCATCAGCCGAAAGATGAACTGGGGGAGCTGGCGATCGATGTGCTGATTCACCGTATCTCTGACCCTACGCAACAACAACAGCGGCTACAGCTTACGCCGGTGTTGATGGAGCGTGGCTCAGCGTAGTATTAATGCTTTTCTTTTATCAGGTTACGACCATCTTTCGGCTTTAACAGCATAAAGGTCAGGGCGGATACCAGGGTGATGGCACCCATCGTCACAAAGGTATAGTGAAACTGTTCCACGGTATTCGCGCTGTCAAACCCTTCGTAAAACCGCAAAACTGCCGCGCTGACGGCGACACCAAGGCTGATGGAGAGCTGTTGCGTTACGGCAAGCACACTATTCCCGCTACTGGCGTTTTCGTCAGTCAGGTCGGCAAGCGTAATGGTATTCATGGCGGTGAATTGTGTGGACATGGCCATCCCCAGGATGAACAGCGGTAATATCAGCAGCCACACTTCCATTGACGGTGATTGCAGAGAAAATTGCGCAATCATCAAACCGATAAACAGGGTAATGGCTACCAGGGTTTTCCTGTAACCCAGGCGGCGCAATACCTGGGTGACCATAGATTTTGCCAGAATGGACCCCATTGCCGTCGGCGCCATCATGCATCCGGCAATCAGTGCAGGATAGCCAAACCCAACCTGTAGCATCAGCGGCATCAAAAATGGCACACAGCCCGTCCCCAGTCGCGAAGCAATATTACCGATAATGCCCACAGAGAAGGTGCGTGTCTTAAACAGATTGAGCGAGATGAGCGGCGTGGGGTGACGGCGCGCGTGGCGAATATAAAGAAGAAATAACAGCACGCCGCTCAGTATCACGGCCGATGCCAGCCAGCTTGCGACAATTTTCTCGCCAAACAACTCCATGCCACTGGAAAACAGCACCAGGCTCAGGCCAAAGAGGAAAAAGCCGCCGCTATCGAAGCCTTTACGCGGTGTGGTGAAGTTCGGCATATATTTACGCGCATATAAAATCCCGGCTATGCCAATCGGAATATTAATAAGGAAGATCCAGTGCCAGCTTGCCCAGGTCACCAGCACGCCACCCAATACCGGGCCGAGAATGGGACCTACCAGGCCTGGCATAGTGACAAAGTTAAGTACCGGTAGAAGCTCACTGCGCGGATAGGCGCGCAGCAGCGCCAGACGTGCAACTGGCATCATCATTGCGCCGCCTATTCCCTGAATCACGCGAAAGCAGACCAGCGCCCCGAGCGACGTCGAGAGTGCGCAGGCCAGTGAACCCAGCGTAAAGAGGGTGACGGCCAGCATGAAGACACGTCGGGTGCCAAAACGGTCCGCCAGCCAGCCGCTTGCCGGAATCAACATGGCGACCGTCAGGGTATAACTGATAATGGCGGACTGCATCGCAAGAGGAGAACGATCAAGGCCTTGTGCGATAGCGGGTAGTGCGGTGTTCAGAATGGTGGCGTCCAGCGCCTGCATAAAGAAGGCCATGGCCGCAATCCACGGCAATCCGGCCATACTGCGAGCTTTCTTTTCAGTCATTCTTTGTCCTGTTATTTTGCCGTTGGCGCGTTTGGCGTCTTCAACAGAGTCTGGCAGGCCTGAAAGGCACTATCCCCATCACTTTCCTGAATCGCATCAACAATAGCCTGATGCAGATCGAGCTTTATGGCCTGGTCCTGAGTGATGGAAGTAAAGTAGGTATGGTATATAGAATGGAACAGCGTAGCGAAAGAGATAAGAAAAGGATTAGCACTCATCGTATAAATATGTTCGTGCCAGGACATATCAACTTCAATCCAGCGATCACGGTTAAAGTGCTTTTTCAGATACACCATCTCTTCCATTAATGTATTGAGGTGTGCTTTTTGTTCCGCGCTGCCTAATTGTGCTGCCAACTGGCAAGCTTGTGGTTCGAGACTGTTACGCATAATAAGGAAGTGCTGGATGACTTCATGAAAGTTATCCTCGCTCATCCACCAGACCAGTAATTCTTTATCAAGGAAATTCCAGTTCTCTTTGGGCATAACCCGGGTCCCGATGCGCGGGCGAGGAAGCACCATACCTTTCGCCGTTAATGTCTTTACCGCCTCCCTGACCGCCGTGCGGCTTACACCGAACTGTTCACCCAACTCTATCTCGCCAGGTAAAATGCAGCCCGGGGCGTATTCGCCTCTCAGAATTTGTTGTGCCAGTTTCTCCGCCAGCACCCATGAGAGGTTTTTTTGCGCGGCAAGCTGTTGTGCGTTCAAAGACATTTATCGCTTCCTTTTATTCTTATTCACTCTTTAGTATGCCACCGGGGCTATTCCTGTGGTGGCAAAAACAGCAAAACAGGCCTTTTACGGTGCTTTTTACCGCGTCTTGTTGAAAAAAGAGACGGTTAAAAACTTTTTTGAAATTTATGCTTGTCACTTCACAAGAACTCCCTATAATGCGCCTCCACTGACACGGAACAACGGCAAACAAGCCGCCGGG
>OKVY01000226.1_pt1 | contig 23735 bp, 18 predicted proteins | sample 1606931 | NCBI WGS metagenome assembly OKVY01 (sample SAMN03281017, study PRJEB24777) | human gut metagenome | isolation source: fecal sample PR221 from 1 month old male Chinese infant, caesarean... | reverse complement strand
CGGCCTGCCCTTGTCATCGGGTCTTCGTCTCACCGATTTCAGCGGGGACTCAACCCCCTCGCTGCACGCTCTGCGCCAGAGGGCACAAAGATGCCGCTGCGGTTGTCATGCGGGAAAACGAGCAGGTAGCCCCGGTAAGCGGCAGCGCCACCGGGGAGTTTCTTGCAGGGCGGGGTAGTGACCAACCCGCCCCGGATGGCGGCGCAAGCGCCTGATTCGGGCTACTAAATGCAACAATTTCAAACGGTTGAAACGGCGACTACTCGTAGTTGGCGAAAATTTCAACAATTGCATTCGCCGGGCCGGGCTGCACCGTGCCGGTGGTACGCACATAACGTGCCGCCATATTCACCGTGCCGCCGCCTGCAACGGTGACGCTTCCCACGGCAAAAGGCCCTGCCAGGATATTGCTGCTGATGGTGCTGGCATCGGTGGCCGTGTTCAGCTTGACCGGCTTTGTGGGGTTGCCGCTGTTCTGGCTGGCGTAATCACCCCATGCCAGTTGGATGCCCACGCCTTGCGCCCCGGAGCCGTCAAGCGCGAAGATACCTTTATCGGTATTAATCACTGTGGTGCGGGGGACGACTTTGATCGTTACGGCCTTATTCTGTGTAGCCGTGGCAATATTAGCGGGGTCCTGATAGGAGCCAAATGCTTTAGGGCAGTTTAGCTGGAAGCTGGCATCCACCCATTGCGTACCGTAACCCTCTGGGGCATTGGTCGGAATATTGCGCTTACCCATCTGCACCGTTTTTGCCGCATTGACAAACTCACAGGTGCCGGAATAGATAGCCGTAGTGATTCGCGGGATAATCTCATTCACAATACACTGATCCCCCGCCCATTTGGTATTACACGTCCCAAAGGTGTCTCCGGCCACAGGGCCAACTGTTTGGTAAACCTCAGGGCCGGTAACCATCACTTGCCCGTAGGGAAGCGTATCGGTTGCCGATGAATACCGCCACAAACGCACGGAGACCCAGGGATCGATATTGAAGCCAGTCGCAATATAAGCCTGCGTTAATTTTTGCAATAGATTACTGGTGCTTGGCGACCACGGGGGGATCGGCTTTCCATTATTTTGCGAAGCACTATCAGAATCGTTATAGGAGATGCCAATCCCGTCAATATTCGTTTTATAGATTTTGTAACCGGGCTGCTGGCCAACGCAAACTTCGACGGCGCTTTGATTTGTTGCAAGGTAATAAACCGTACTTACATTTGCGTTTGGCAATACGTTGTTCGCTGGCGCCAGTTTTGCATGTATTAGTCCGGTAAGCATTGTGCAGTTCGGAATACCAGTGCCTATCGTGGTGTTGGCGGGATAAAGCGTCGCTATATTATTTAACGTACCTGTCACGGTATAACTCACTGTGGCTGCATCAAGTTCCCCGCTGCCTAAAGCCCCGATAATACAGCCCGCCACTATTACTAATCGCATCATGCCTCTCCTTGGTTTTAACACCGTCCTGAAGGGGCACAGTACAATAACTCACCACAGAAAGATATTATATCTTCCCAAGTTACGGATTTGTCGGGTGTTTTTCGCTCAAACGATAAATCACGACAATACGTTTTTCGGCTTGTATTTTTGCGGGTAATAGAAACCCTGACCGGGCGAGGTTGCTCGCGGCCATCAGGGTTTCCCTTCTGTACGGGAAGGCGATGGGATGCATCCAATGATGTGGCGGGTATGATGCATGGACGGTGAGTTATTTTCAATACAAATCAGATGGGCAATCCAATATATGAGGCTTATTTGTTATTGTGCGCAACCGAACCCGGATGGCGGCGCAAGCGCCTGATCCGGGCTATCACAAGCGTGAAGGTGAGCAGGTAGCCCCGGTAAGCGGTAGCGCCACCGGGGAGTTTCTTGCAGGAAGAGGTTAGTGACCAACCAGCAGAGCGGAAAGACGCGCCTGCACATCGACGCAACCGGCCAGCACCAGATTGCCATTGATCAGCCCATTATCGGCGAGAAACGCATTACTGGTGCCCCCTGCTTCAACGATAAGCAACAGTCCCGCCAGCGCATCCCAGCTATTCATATGCTCCTCATAATAGGCATGCACCTGCCCGGTGGCGACGTGGGCCAGCATCAGCGCCCCGGCACCAAACCGGCGATACTCCATACCTGCATTGATCACACGGGCAATCGTGCGGGTATAGTTTTCCACCGGCGCGCGGCTCGAGCGCCCCATCCCAATAATCACCGTATCCGGATCCGGCTCGCGTAGCGTCAAACGCTGCTCGTTAAGAAACGCTCCCTTGCCACGGCGGGCAACGAAAAACTCATCACGATCCGGGGCATAGACAATCCCCAGTTCAATCACGTTATGGCGAACATAAGCCAGCGAAATACACCAGTAATCCATCCCCTGAATATAATTGGTGGTCCCGTCGATAGGGTCGAGCACCCAGGTACCTTGCTCACCCCCTTGCAAACCACTCTCTTCCCCGAGGAAACCATCCTGTGGACAGTGGCTGTTCAGCCAGCTTTTAACCTCTTTTTCGACAAACAGATCCGCATGAGATACAAAATCCTGGCGGGCCTTTTTATCGACCTGTAATCCCGCATTACGTAATGCCTGCGCCTGTGCACCCAACTGGCGAATCAATGCACATAATGACTGCTGCTGTTCTTCCGTCATGGCCTGCTCTTATTGAGATAATGGCGACGTGCGCCGATGAATTAATTGCACATCCACCCATGTCGTGCGCGAAGGCTGTTGCGGATCGTCGGCCCGTTCCAGCAGGCGGGTTAAGGCCTGGCGGGAAATTTCCGCAACATCCTGATGCAGGGTGGTCAGTTGATAACTGTATTGCGCCGTTTGTGGCGTATTGTCAAAACCAATGAGCTGAAAATCGTCCGGGGCGTGTCTGCCGCGCTGGCGCATCCCGTCAAGAAAACCGCAGGCGAGCTGCGCATTGGCACAGAAGATGCCCTCAAGATTCGCATCTGCGCTTAAAGCCGCCTCAACACCCCCGTCGTACCCCTCCGTAGGGGCGATGAGTGCCTGCAGATCGCGCGTGGTATCCACACCGAGTGCCTGCAACGCCTGATAAAACGCATCGCCACGCATCCGCCCGGCCCAGGTGGAGTGAGACGTATTGAGCCAGCCGAAACGTCGGCAGCCATTGCCGACCAGTTGCCCGGCGGCGAGCGTCGCGCCGCAGACATTGTCGGAACAGACATAATCCACAAACGGGATATCCGGCTGACGGTTGATGCCCACCACCGGGATCTGTTGTGAAACGCACTCGTTGACCAGTGATTCCGGCGGTTGCCCGGAGGTGACGATGACCCCGGAGACGCGAAACTGGGAAAAGCGACGCAGCGTGCGGGCCAGATCCTGCTCGCTGCGAATTTCGCTCACCAGTGCCTGAAAACCGCGACGCTGGATCTCGCCAAGCAGAGCGTCAAGCAAACTACTGCGAAACGGATCGCTGATGCGCGAGACCATGACCCCAATCAGATGACTGCGGCGGCGATTCAGCCCCTGGGCGAGGAAATTGACCTGATAGCCGAGCTCCTCTGCCGCGCGCAATACACGCTCACGGGTGTCGGGAGAGATACTGCCGTTGTTGCTGAGCGCGCGGGAGACCACCGCCCGCGAGACGCCCGCCCGGTGGGCGACATCCTGCGCGGTCACGCTCTGTTTACGAGGCAGGGCGCTCATGCCGGGCGTTCCTCACCGTCAATCTGGGGCGTATCCAGTGGCAACTGGAGGCCGTCGTGACTGACAAACAGGCCATCCCAGGGCTGACAGGCGGTCTTAAGATCATCGAGTATCGCGTCATAGCAGTGGTAGAGCCCAAAAGCCGGGATAGCCAGTTGCCGGAAAAGCGCCAGACAGGAGGGGAAATCGCCGTGTGAGGCATCGTCGCTGAGCGCGGTCAGTGAAGCACACTCCTGAAAGGCGAGGTCGGCCCCGGCCATTAACGCGATGGACGCCGCCGTCGGGCGACCGTCGCCGCTATAAAACAGCGTCCGCCCGCCAAAGGTAATGCGAATGGCGCGGTTGGTCAGTTCATGCCGGGTTTCGGCGGTGCGAATATGCCAGTCGTGCCAGTGCCATGCGTCGGTGGTGTCGCGCCAGTCGAGATCGAAACTCAGGGTGGTCTGCGGCCAGTTAGCCAGCGCCGCCAGTTGCATCAGTACCGGGCGCTGCTGTGGCTGACAATAGATAACCAGCGGTTTCTGGCGCGAGAAGCTTTTCCAGTAGTTCAGCAGAGCCGTCAGCCCGACGCAGTGATCCGGGTGGACATGGGTGAAATAGATAACGTCGATATCGTTGATATCCCCTCCGCGCTGCCAGAGTGCACGGGGAATCGTGGGGCCGCAGTCGATTAACCATTGCCGGTTCGCCTCGTCAATGACCCGCAGCGCAGAGGTATTTTGTTCACGGGAGAAAGCGCTACCGCAGCCAAGAACATCGATTTTCATTTTTCCCTCACCAAAAATTTTTTAGGCTTCTGAGCACTGCCCTGGGCCAAACGGATAAATAAAATAGCCTGATGACCAGACTCTTAATTAAATTGTCACAAATACCCGACAAAGTAGGCTCACATAATGTCGAGTCAACATTGCATTTTTTTTACATTCGAATGAACACGTGTTCATCGGCGTGAAAAAATAAGCAGCGATTTTTTGGGTAGCGAATATGAGTTATTTACAGATAAGCGGTCTTAAAATTAGCTATGGCGATAAGGTCGTGCTGCATAATATCGATCTGCAGGTCGAAAAAGGGGAAATGATTGCCCTGCTGGGCCCGTCGGGCTGTGGAAAAACCACACTGTTAAATGCGCTGTGCGGTTTTATTCCGGTACAAAGCGGGGAGATTGCCGTTGCCCATCGCGATATTACCCACAGCGCGCCAGAGCAGCGCAATATAACCATGGTGTTTCAGAGCTACGCGTTGTGGCCGCATCTGACGGTGGCGCGCAATATTGGCTACGGGTTAAAGCTGCGCAAATGGCGCCGCGACGACATTGACCGCCGGGTTACGGATCTGCTGAACATTGTCAATCTCACCGGTCTTGCGGATGTGAAGGTGACAGAACTTTCCGGCGGCCAGCGCCAGCGTGTCGCTCTGGCGCGTGCCCTGGCGATCGAACCCGACGTGCTGGTGCTTGATGAACCCCTGTCGAACCTCGATGCCAAAGTCCGCCTCAATGTGCGCCATGAAATTAAGGCGCTGCAAAAACGCCTCGGATTCACCTCATTAATTGTTACTCACGATCAGCAGGAAGCGCTGGTAATGGCCGATCGTATTGCGGTGTTAAATAATGGCCGAATCGAGCAGATAGGCACCCCGGAGGATATTTATCAGCGTCCGGCAACGCCTTTTGTCGCCGATTTTATGGGGGCCGATAATAAAATTCCCGCAAACGAACTCTTTGCCGTGCAGGATATTTCCCTGCGTACCCAGGGGAAATATTCAGCCGACGATTTCCGTGACCGCACTCTTTATTTTCGCAGCGCCGATGCGGCACTCAGTGCATTAAGTACGGGCACCCCAGAAGAGGGGTTAACGCTCAATGGCGTTGTCGAGCAAAGTGCGTTTCTTGGCAATTTATATCGGCACAGCGTGCGCTGCCAGGATCGACTGTTACTGGCGGATTCAACACAGTGCTGGCCCGCGCAGTCAACCGTCCGGCTCCACGTCCCGGCACCCGCGTTACATATTTTTCCATCATCACAAGCAAGTTGACATCATCGTGTTCATTTTGGGGATAGACCATGTTTATTAAAACGAAAGCTGCGGTAGTGACTGCATTGTTTTTGAGCTACGGCGCACAGGCCGACACCATCCTGAACGTTGCCACAGCAGGCGATCAGAATATGGTGGATTACGTAAAAACCTGGCTGGGGCCGAAATTTGAAGCGGCGCATCCTGGCGTCAAAGTCCAGGTGGTGGGCACCGGTCCGGGCGATGCCGGTTCGAACAAAATCATTGAGAAACTGACCGCGCAAAAAGAGAGCGACGCGAAAACCTGGGATATTGATGTGGCGGTCGTTCACCAAAAAGCCGGTGGCGAACTGGTGGAAAAGGGGCTGCTTGCGAAATACCGTCAGCAGATCAGCACCGGCAGCATGGTGAGCGCGGATAACGCGAAAAATGCCCTCGGCGTGAATGTCGACGGGTACGTCATGCCGATGTTTTTAAGCCAGACCGCTATCGCCTGGAACAGTGAAGCGATCAAAATCCCGCCTGCCTCCTACGATGAACTGGTGAACTGGGCGCAGAAAAACCCGCAGGCCTTTGGCTATAACGGGATCAAGAACGGCATGTCCGGCGTGAGCTTTGTGGTGGGCTGGATGTACGCTTATGGTACGGATGCTCAGCGTCTGTCCGCACTGCCTTACGACAAAGGCGTGGAGAAAAACTGGAGTCAGGCGTTCGAGAAGTTAAAGGCATTCAACAAGAACGTGACCTTCACGCCAGGCAATGCCGGGACGCTCGATATGCTCAGCCGTGGCGAGATCACGATGGGGCCGGTGTGGGTGGATATGTTCTATAGCTGGAAAGATCAGGGCAAACTGCCGCCGTCCATCAAACTGACGCTGCTTTCGCCGGGTATGCCAGGGCAACCGATGTACTACGTCACCCCGGCAAAGGCGGCAAATCCGCAGCTTGCGCGTGAGTTTATCGAGCTGGCAACCAGCCCGGACGTACAGGCGCAAGGCATTGTGAAACAGTTTAACTGGTACCCGGGTATTGATGCCGAACATGTGAAGCCGAAGCTGGATCCGGCGACCTGGCAGAAACTGTTTGCGGAAATTTCGCCGAAAGCGCTGGCGGATTACGGCAAAAGCTTCCCGATTACCCCTTACTTTGACGACATAAAAGAGGGCTATGAAAGCCAGGTCGCCAATTAATCATACCCGTCATACTTCAAGTTGCAGGTGCGTTGGCTACACGCGTTCACCCGAATCACTTACCGACGTAAGCTCATCGGGATTTACTCGTTTGCCGCCTGCCTGCAACTGGAATTATTGAGGGTATACCGTCAATGTTCAGGCGCGACACGACGTCGCCCTGAGCTTTTTTTCTGACACCAGGTTTTGCTATGCGCCGTTCGTTGAAAAATGTGTTACTGGTCGCGCCTGCCGCGCTGATGATCGCCGTACTCTTTTTATATCCGCTGGGGTTCTCGCTGGTTGCCGCGTTTACTGACGATGCCCGAAAGCTAACGCTGGCTCATTTCAGTAAAGTCTACGCGCTCTATTCCAGCGATATTGCCTTTACGCTGGTGATTGTGCTGATTTCAGTCGCGCTGCTGGCGGTGATTTCCATCACCCTCTCGGCGGTGATCACCTTGTCACCCTGTCGGCCCATTGTGCGGATGCTGGGGTTTTTGTACCGCCTGCCGCTGTTTATCCCCTTTATTGTGGCCGCGCAGATGATGCGCACGTTTCTGGCGAAAAACGGCCTGATGAACAATGCACTGGTGGCAACCGATCTCTTTACGCCGCTGGAGACCGTCTCCTGGCTGGGCTGGAAAGGGATCATCATCACCTTTGTCTGGAAACAACTGGCGTTCGCCACGCTGCTTATCTGCGGCGCGATGGCGGCGCTGGAGCAGTCACAGATACTGGCCGCCCGAAATCTTGGGGCCTCGCGTCCACGTATTCTGTTCGACATCATCCTGCCGCAGGTATTACCCGCCATCGGCGTGGCGCTGGTGCTCTCCACCGTGACCATGATGTCGGTACTGTCCGTGCCGCTGATGATCGGTGTGGGGACGCCAACGATGATGACCGTGGATATGGCGTTTCGCGTTAACTCCTACGGTGACTATGCCGTGGCAAACGCGCTTGGCGTGGTGTCGCTACTGATTTGTGGCGCGCTGTCATGGTTCTATCTGCGCCACAGTCTGCAACAGAAGGGAGGCGAATGATGAAAGAGGCAACAATGACATTACCGGAAACATGGCTTGCGAAAGGGCGCAGGAAACTGAGCGCCAGCCTGCCTCTGCAAACGCTGCTGTTGCTTTTTATGCTGTTGGCGATGTTTGGCCCGTTATTGAATTTACTTATCTGGACGGTGGCGGAGAGTTGGTTTTTCCCTCATGCGCTGCCCGGTCAGTGGGGGCTGAAATACTGGTATCAGGTGTTCAGCCCCTATAGTGATGTCTCCGGCTCGCTGCTCACCAGCGTGTTTATCGCCGTGTTGTCGGTGGCCGTCTGCCTGCTGATTTCGGTTCCGGCGGGGTATGCGCTCTCACGACGCGGGATGCCGCTGCGGGTGCTGTTTATGCTGCTGTTTTTGATTCCGCAGGCGTTCCCGAACCTGACGGTATATATGAATATCGCCCGGCTGTTCTATCAGTGGGGTCTCAATGGCACGATAGCCGGCGTGGTGCTGGTGCACAGCGTACACGGCCTGATGTACTCGGTATGGATCTGCGTGGCGGCGTTTTCCGCCGTGGATCCGCTGCTGGCGAGGGCGTCACGGAACCTCGGGGCCGGGCCAGTCTACACCTTCTGGTATATCGTGCTGCCGCAGGCCTCGCCGGGCATTATCGCCGCCAGTATTTTTGTCTTCCTCGAATCGCTCGATGAGTTTACCGGCACCTTTTTCGTTGGTGCGCCGGACATCACCACCTTACCGCTGCTGCTGTATAACGCCAGTATGTCGGGGAACTATCAGGTGTCGTCCATTACCGCCCTGATTTTGCTGGTGCCGTCGCTGCTGTTTATGCTGGTCATCCATAAATTTATGCGCCCGGAGATGTTGTCAAAACTGGGGAAAGGGTAAGCCCGAAATGGCAGGGCGGGAAACGGCCCGTGCCATTGCGCCTTCATCAAATAAATCACTACAATGCAAAATTATTATCGACGACAAATTGAGAATTTATGGAGCGCATCAGTGACATTTCGCTTTTCCTGCGGGTGGTGGATTTAGGCTCCATCAGCGCCGCCGCACGCAGTGAAAATCTCTCTCTGGCGGTGGCCAGCAAGCGAATACAACGCCTGGAGGAGAGCCTGGGGGCCAGGCTCCTCAACCGTACAACCCGGCGTCTTTATCCCACCCCGGAAGGGGAATTGCTGGCATCACAGGGGCGGCCGTTGATCGAGGCGTTAAATGCCCTTGGCGCGAGTTTGCATACCAGCCGCTCCGAAGTGACCGGGACTATCAGAGTCACGATGTCAGCGTCCTTCGGGCGTTTATACATTTCGCCGCTGCTGGCGGAATTTCAGTCGTTACATCCGGACGTCAATTTTGTGGCGCACCTCAGTGATGAAGTGGTCGATCTGGTAAAAGGGGGATACGACCTCGCTATCCGCATCGGCAATCTTAAAGACTCAAGCCTGGTCGCGCGACGGATCGCGCCAAACCGGCGCGTGCTGGTGGCGTCGCCGTCCTATCTGGCGCGACGCGGTGTGCCGCAGCATCCTGCCGAACTCGAAGCGCATGACGGATTACTGATGACGGACGCCGACGGCAAGCGGGATATCTGGACATTGCTCGCCCCTGGCGAGGGAACCTTTCGGGTAAAAATAAACAGTAAGATCGAGAGCAACTTCGGTGAATTGTTACGTGACGCGGCGGTATATGGACGGGGGATCTCACTCCAGTCTGTCTGGCATGTTGCCGATGATCTCAAGGCCGGGCGCTTGCAGATTGTCCTGCCTGATTATCCGGTGCAGGAGAGTTTTATTCACGCCGTCACACCCACACGCCTGATGCAGACGCCGCGCATTAAGGCCTTTATTGATTTTCTGCTGGAGAAGTTTGCCGAGCCTGCCCCCTGGGAGCGATAAGTCGGGAACAGAAACAGAGCCAGGCTGATTTCGGGTAATAACGCGCTAAATTGCCACGTTTGTCTATTTCTCTTTCTGGATAGGGCAGTCATGACCCGTCCAGACACCTTATTATTTTTGTCACCATAAAACCGATAAAAATAAACTGCCGCTCAACATCCCCTTAAGTCAAATTAAAAAACAATGGCGTTAAAACCTACCAAAAATAAGTAAGTCGTTGTTAAGATTAATCTTAGAGTTAATCGTGAAGCGAATCTCTGTTAGAGATGCCATTATTTTTGACGTAAATTTATTCATAAAGATTATGTTACAAATTCTACGAATTTCTTCACAACAAAGGATGTTTGGCTCATGAAGAGTATAAAACCTGGCGTATTACTGACAGCCTTATTTCTGACCGCATGTGGCGGCGGTGGCGGCGGCGGTGGGGGCGATGACAGAGCGCCTGCGCAAACCACGACACCGGTTCAAACCGATAACGGCAATACCAATACCGGCAATACCAATACCGGCAGTACACCTGAAACCCCTTCCCAGGCTCCCGCGAGTCTTGCAACCGGCGGGACCCTTTCTGGTTATACCTACACCACGCCGCAAGGGTTTGCCTATACCATGCGTGGTACGGGGATCTCCGCAGGCTATGTGCAAACCCAGAGACTTGTACGCACGGACGGTACGCCCGTTTCGGCAACATCCTGGTGCTGTGGTCGTATGAGCTACACTACATTCGGTACCTGGACAAGTTTCGAAACTGGTCAACATGATGTTTTCTACACCGGTGATGCGACCGCGGTCGCCAATGTACCGACACAAGGCACGGCAACGTACGTTGGTAACGGCCTGCGTGAGAGCAATCGTAGCGATGCCACCTTCAATATTGATTTTGGCGCCAAAACCATCAACGGAAACATTGCCGCCAGCGATACCTTCGGCAGTGCAGTGACGATGCAGGGCAACATCGCTAACGGTGGTTTCTCCGGCAATGCGCAATCAGGCGGGCAGAACGGGACGTTTGTTGGTCATTTCAACGGCCCGGCAGCACAGGAATTGGGTGGTCTTGCCCAGTTCGCCGACAGCAGCAAAAACGCCTCCTTTGGTGCAACACGCCAGTAAATGTGTTTCCGGCCAGCCCGCCTGGCCGGTGATTTCCTGATGGTAAGTAATTTATGAATGTCTTGCGTATTGGGGCACTGAGTGTGCTTTGCCCATTTGGTGCCGCCTTTGCCGCACCGCCAGAAACGAACGCTATTCCCGCCGCTCCCCATTTTGAACGTCTGACGACACCGGATACCTCCACACCATCCCGTGGAAAGACGCGGCATGTGACAAACGTTCAACTGGCTGAACAGCCCGCGCTGGCGATGGCGTTGCTCGATCAGGCCGTGCGGGACGGGCAATGGCAGGTAGTCAGCGCGATTTTGCCGGTTTACGAGGCATCGCCAAACCCGGATAACACGCTGATTCACTTCGCAAAAGCGGGGCTTGCCCGCAGTCAGGGCAATTATGCTCAGGCCATTGACCATTACCGTGCCATTCTCAGCCTGCACCCTGAATTTGCCGCGGTGCGGCTCGATCTGGCACGCGCGATGTTTGAAAATCATCAGTATGATGCGGCGGAATATCAATTTCGTCGGGTACTGCAAAGCAGCCCACCGGATAATATTCAACGTGTTATTGCGCAATATCTTGAACGCATTCAGAAAGGCAACGCGCTAACGGGGACGTTGAGTGTCAGCTATCTCAACGACAGTAACGTGAACAATGCGTCTTCAGGCAAAACGATCCGCGTTGGCGACCGTCTGTTTATCCGTAATAAAGACAGCTTCCCGCAACGGGGAGAGGGGCTGTGGTTTAGCGGTGCGATGCAAAAGGATGTGCAGCTTTATGATCAACACGGGCTGCGCTTTCTGGCTACCGTGAACGGGAAAAGCTACTGGAATAACCACAAGTTTGATGACATCACCAGCCGTCTCTATGCCGGATATCAGTGGCGCGATTTCCGCCAGCAGTTTGCGCTGCTGCCCTTTTATGAAAAACGCTGGTACGGCACCGAGAATTACTCCTCTGGTCCGGGCGTGCGTGCAGAGTACAGCTATCTGTTGTCGCCCACCTGGCAGGTGAGTCAGGCGCTTGAGTATCAGAAATTGTCTTACGATGATGATGCTTACCGTTTTCTTCGCGGCTATAACCGTTACACATCAACGACGTTATCCCATGCATTAAGTAGCCGGGTTTCCACCTATGCGGGCATCGATTTTCTCGATCAGCAAACTTTTGTTAAAAGCGAGTCCAGTCACCGGGTGGCCATACGTGGAGGAATACAGGTGGATTTACCCTGGCAGATCTCGTTTTCTGCCGGTTCAGCGTTTGCGCGCCGGGACTACCAGGCCGACAGCGAAATCTTTGCTACCCGCCGTAAAGATAGCGAACAGATCTATAACCTCTCGGTCTGGCATCGCGATCTCTATTTCTTTGGGGTGATGCCGAAACTGAATTTCAGCTATAAGCATGTGGACAGTAATATCGACTTTTATGACTATCGCCAGCGAAATGTGACGTTGTCACTTGATAAAAATTTCTGAATATCTGCACGTTAAACGGTAATAGCGGCCATATCATCGATTGCACAGATGTCGCCACAGGTTCTGCAATCGGCTTAACAGGTACATTGTTCTCTCCCCGGTAAGCGCCGGGGAACCGGCCCCGTGTTTTTCACCGTCACGGTGAGAAGGTGAGTTTTACAATACCTGGCCGGTAAAAAATAATGTCGCGCCCATACTGGCAATAACAGCATGCTTTTTATTAGCGATTGGCTAATCCCATAATCTCGAAATTTTGTGATGTGTGTCGGTAATACAGAAAATGATTTCCACCCTATACAATGATTGCCCCTGATATGTCGCAACATTCCTATTTCAGTAAAGCGTTAGCAAAGAAACCCACGATTTCAGGTGCTGAAACGTGTAATTCATGCGTCCCGGAATGAATAATCCTCTGGAGTGCATAGCCACCGGTAATGCCATCATCACCATGACCTGTACAGACTGACTGCATCCCCGTCCTGTCAGGGGTTTGAGGCGGTTGGCGTTATTTCTATTGTGGCGTAATAATATTTTTTTATTTTCTTATGGCAAAGTTAAAATAGTGAGGCTAACGTTTGTAAGCATTTTTATTTATTTTGTTGCTTGTCATAGTTTGCATTTTAATAAATAAAAATAGGAGGAAAGTATGATATTTTTTTATTTCGTCATGCATTTGTAGGTCTGGTGTATTTATTAATTTTTCGTCATATTGCGGCAATAAATTAATGAAATGCTCACTTTCGATATAAAGGTGCAGGGATGGTTATGGTTACTCTTCATCGGCGTGTTAATTCAGTGAAACGGTTTAAATCAGGAACCTGCTTATTTGCGGTGAGCATGATGTTGCCATTTTTCGCCTATGGCGCGAACCCTGCCTACGATGAGCTGATTATTCAGGCACGAAAAGGGGATCGCCAGCCGCTGCTGACGTATCTCACTGCCCGTGAGCAAACTGCGCCGCTGACGCCAGAGCAAGTTGCCGACTGGCTACAGGTATCCGCTTGGGCAGATAACGATGCACAGACGCTGGAAGTATGGGGCCGCTATCAGGACAAAATGGTCATACCGGTCCGCGGACAAATCGCCGTGGCACGCGCCCTGCGCAATCTGAAAAAGTGGGATGAATCACTGAATGTCTGGGAGCGCGTTTTACATGAGGAGCCCGACAACAATGACGCGCGAACCGGATGGATAATGACCCTCGCCGATGCCCGGCGTAACGAAGAGGCCATTACCGCCGCACAGCAGTGGGCAGAGCAGTCTCCTGGGCCGGAACGCGATGCGCTGCTGGCTTATGTTTACAAGGCGCAGGGTAAAAACTGGGATGCGTTACTCGCCGCGACCCGCGTTGATGCGGATTCACCGGCAAGCAAAAATGTGGTGCCGACACTGTTGTCTGCCATGACGGCTAACCGGATAGCCGGCCCCGCGCTGTCGCTTTACGAGCGCAACCCGCAGTCCGATGCGATCACCCGCCAGCTTGAACTCGATGCCGCCGCCCAGACAGTACGCGCGGCGTTTACGCCCGCCCGCAACGAAGAAGAGCGTTATCTGGTGGCCGATCAGGCGCTTGCCCGCTATGACGCCTTCATCGCTGCCTGGAAAGATAACCCCGAGGCGCAAAAGGATGTGCGGCGCGCCAGAATCGACAGACTGGGTGCCCTGGTGATTCGCAAACGCAGTGCTGAGGTCATTGCCGAATATGAAGCGCTGGAGGCCGATGGACAACACGTCCCCAATTATGCCCGGCGCTGGGTTGCCTCTGCCTGGCTTGCCGAGCGACAGCCTGATAAAGCGGAATCAATGCTGGAAGCGGTTTTCTACCCGCATGGCCCTGTCGCGGTGATGCCGCTCACCATGGATGACCAGCAAGACCTTTTCTATGCACGTCTCGACAATAATCACTTCGATAAAGCAAAGCAGCAACTGGACACCTACATCAGTAAAAGCCCTTACTTCATCTATTTCGAGGGTTCACCCACACCGCAACCTAACGATAACTGGCTGCTCGGTCAGTCATTGCTTATCGACTATTTCACGGCAACCAATGACTTAGCTGCCGCACAAAAACAAGCGCAAACGCTGGTGAGCAAGGCTGCGGGTAATCAGGATCTGCGTATTGCTTTAGCGTCGGTCTTGCTGGCGCGGGGCCTCCCGCACGCGGCAGAACGCGAACTTAAGCTTGCTGAGGTCATTGAACCCACCAACCTGGCGCTGGAGAGACAGCAGGCCTCGACGGCGCTGGAATTGCAGGAGTGGCGGCAGGCCAATGAACTGACCAGTGATGTGGTCGCACGCAGTCCCGATGATTTCGCCACCCGTCAGCTCGAACGCCTGCTGGCGGTACACAATAAAGCGGAGCTGCGTATCAGCGGCACGCAGGGGATTTCGTCGGACAGCCCCATTAGCGGCAAACATGATTTCACCCTGAACACCACCCTGTACAGCCCGCCCATAAACGATAACTGGCGACTCTTTGCGGGCTATAACTTTGCCAGCGGTGAGTTTGAAGAAGGCAAGGGGATTAACCGCGATATTGGCGCCGGTGCGGAGTGGACCTCACGGGATAACTGGGCCGAACTGGAAGTGTCCGGGCATAACTACGGCGACGGGCAGAAAGTCGGTGGACGCCTGTCTGCCTGGCACGATTTTAATGACAACTGGCGGGTGGGTGGTTCGGCGGAGCGGTTATCGCGTAATACGCCGCTGCGTGCGTTACGCAATGGCGTAAGTTCCAACGGCGGCGACCTTTGGCTGCGTTGGTATCACAACGAACGTCGCGAATACCATTTTTCACTGGCGGGCGCCCATTTTACGGACGGCAATGATCGCCTGGAGTACGGCATCAGCGGCAAAGAGCGGCTGTGGACCCGGCCGCGTTTTACGCTGGATTTCATCCCCGCCATCAACGGTAGCCACAACAGCAAAGACAATGCGCCTTATTACAACCCCAAACGTGACGTTTCAGCCGTTGCGGGCCTGCGCGCGGAGCACGTGATGTATCACCATTACGATACCGTCTGGAAACAGCAGTTTATCGTAGGCGCGGGGGGCTACTGGCAACAAGGACACAATAGCGGTGCCATTACTCAGCTTGGCTACGGGCAGCGCATTCAATGGAATAACGTAGTGGATGCCGGGGTGACGCTCTCCTGGGACAAACGTCCTTACGATGGCAAGCGTGAGCGAAATATCGCCCTCGCTTTTGATCTGAATATCAGATTTTAAGGACACGCATGTTTAAACACTGGCTACGCATCGTCATTGTGATCGCAGGGTGGATACTGGCAAACGTGTGTGCCAGCGCGCCAGCGCCACGCTACCTTTCCCCCTCAGCGCGGGCGCCACTCTACGCGGAACAGCCCTGGCCAAAAAACAGCTTCCTGGTGCTGGCGTACCACGACGTGGAGGATAACGCCGCGGATCAGCGCTATCTTTCTGTGCGCACCAGTGCGCTTAACGATCAGTTTGCCTGGCTGCATGTTAATGGCTACCACCCGATAAGCGTGCAGCAGGTGCTCGATGCTCACGCCGGCAAGAGTGTCCTGCCGCCGAAAGCAGTACTGCTGACCTTTGATGACGGTTACAGCAGCTTTATCAAACGTGTTTTACCTCTGCTCAAATCCTATAAATGGCATGCCTTATGGGCACCTGTCGGCATTTGGGTAGATGCGCCAGCCAATGTTCCGATTGATTTTGGCGGGCTAAAGACGCCACGCGATAAATTTGCGACCTGGCAAATGGTACGCGAAGCCAGCCAGTCGTCGCTAGTGGAGATTGGCGCACACACCTGGGCTTCGCACTATGGGCAACAAGCGAATCCGCAGGGCAGCCGCGAGCCTGCCGCGGCAAATCGCGGATTCAATGACGCCACCGGGCAGTACGAAACCGATAGCCAGTTTGAGCAACGCATGAGCGCTGACCTTGTGCATATCAGCCGGAAAATTACCGAGGTGACTGGACATTCACCGCGCGCGTGGGTCTGGCCGTATGGTGCGGCGAGTGGCACCACGTTAAGGCTGGCGAAGCAGCAGGGTTATCAGATGGCTTTTACCCTAAATCAGGGCCTGGCCAATGCGGCAAACCTGGACGACATACCCCGTATGCTTATCACTGGTAATCCGTCGCTTCGTGAGTTTGCCGACCAGGTCGCGCAGGTCAGAGAGCCTGAGTCTATGCGGGTTATGCACATCGACCTGGATTATGTGTATGACAAAAACCCCGCGCAGCAGCGTAAAAATATCGATGCGCTCATTCAGCGTGTCTTTGATATGCATATCTCGCACGTATTTTTGCAGGCCTATGCCGACCCGAAAGGGGATGGCAATGTGCAGGCGCTCTATTTCCCGAACCGCTGGCTGCCGATGCGCGCCGATTTATTCAACTTTGTCGCATGGCAACTCCAGACCCGCGCGGCTGTGAGTGTCTATGCCTGGATGCCGGTGCTGGCTTTCAATCTTGATGCCTCTGTTCCACGTGTGATGGCATGGTCGCCGGGCGCCGGGCGTACAGCGCCTGACAGCAGGCACTATGTGCGGCTTTCACCCTGGAGCCCCGTGGCCCGTAAGCGGATCAACGATATCTACGAAGATTTGGCTCGCCATGCCAGCTTTCAGGGCATTTTGTTCCACGATGATGCGTTTCTGACGGACTATGAAGATGCCTCTCCGGCAGCGCTGGACGCGTATCGCGCAGCCGGGTTTCCTCACGACATTGCGCAAATTCGTGCCAATCCCCAGCTACTTGAGCGCTGGACGCGCTTTAAAAGCCGGGCGCTGATTGATTTCACCGAACAACTCACGCAAACCGTTCGATCCATACGCGGCCCGCAGGTGAAAACGGCGCGCAATATCTACGCGATGCCGGTGCTGGAGCCAAAGAGCGAAACCTGGTTTGCCCAAAATTTGAATGATTTCCTTGGCACCTATGACTGGACGGCACCGATGGCGATGCCGTTGATGGAAGATATTTCGCCGAAAGACGCGAACGACTGGCTGGACAGGCTGGTCGGGCGCGTGGCCCGTTACCCTGGCGCAATGGAGAAAACGGTCTTTGAGTTGCAGGCGCGTAACTGGCGCAAAGGGGCAGGGCAGGACGGCATCAGTGATGAAATGCTTATCGGGTGGATGCAACAACTTCGGTTGAGCGGCGCCAAAAACTACGGCTATTACCCGGATGACTTCATCAACGATCAACCCCGGATGGCGGAGATACGCCCCGCTTTCTCATCATACTGGTATCCACAAAAATGACCGATCGCATCATCGCATTCCTGATCCTTTGCCTGATGTTCAGTTTTCCGCTCGGTGTGGCGGTGGTCTTTACGGGTGAAGTGATTCTGGATTTCGTCTTTTTCTGGCCGCTGTTTATGTCTGCGCTTTGGATGAGCGGTGGCCTCTATTTCTGGTTTCATCGTGAGCGTTACTGGCCATGGGGGGAAGGGACACCTGCGCCAACGCTTGCGGGAAATCCGCTGATTTCCATTCTTATACCGTGCTTTAACGAAGGGCTGAATGCGCGGGAAACCATCGAAGCCGCCCTGGCCCAGCGTTACGACAATATCGAAGTCATCGCCATTAACGATGGTTCGAAAGACAACACGGGCGCTGTGCTGGATCAATTGGCCGAAGAGTATTCACGGCTGCGGGTCATCCATCTGGCGGAAAACCAGGGCAAAGCGGTAGCGCTTGCGGCCGGAGCCGCCGCAGCACGCAGTGATTTTCTGGTCTGCATTGATGGCGACGCCTTGCTGGATAAAGATGCGGCGGCATATATGGTCGCGCCGTTGTTAAATCATCCGCGCGTGGGGGCGGTGACCGGTAACCCGCGTATTCGCACGCGATCAACGCTTATCGGGCGGGTGCAGGTCGGTGAGTTTTCATCAATCATCGGGTTGATCAAGCGAACCCAACGTGTCTATGGGCAGGTTTTTACTGTTTCCGGCGTCATTGCCGCGTTTCGTCGTCGGGCGCTGGCTGAGGTGGGCTACTGGAGCCCGGATATGATCACCGAAGACATTGATATCAGTTGGAAGTTGCAACTGCGCCACTGGTCCATCTTTTTTGAACCCCGTGCGCTGTGTTGGATCCTGATGCCTGAGACGTTAAAAGGGCTCTGGAAGCAGCGTCTGCGCTGGGCACAGGGCGGTGCCGAAGTCTTTATTGTCAATATGCGTCGCCTGTGGGGCTGGGAATATCGACGCATGTGGCCGTTGTTTATTGAGTTTTGTATGTCCAGCGTGTGGGCATTTGCCTATGCGATGACGATTGTGCTGTTTCTCATCGGGCTTGTCATCCCTATGCCTGATTCACTGCATGTTCAGCATCTCTTTCCACCCGCATTTACTGGCCTGATGCTTGGCGTCGTTTGCCTGCTGCAATTCGCGGTCAGCCTGTTTATTGAACGGCGCTATGAAAAAGGCATTGCGGCGTCGTTGTTCTGGGTTATCTGGTTTCCGGTGGTGTACTGGATGTTGAGCCTGTTCACAACCCTGGTGGCTTTCCCGAAAGTGATGCTGCGGCGCAAACGCAGCAGAGCGCGTTGGGTCAGCCCCGACCGCGGTATCGGGAGAATTGAACCATGATCGAACCGTTAATTTTTACTGAACAGCGTCTGTTTCCGCGCATGCTTGATGTGTTTTTAACGCTTGTTGCCTGGCTGGGATTTTGCTGGCTGATCTATAGCGGGCTGGTGGTGGCGATAAAACACGATCCCTTTATGGGCGTCCGGCCGTTTTATACCACGCTCAGCACCCTGAGCGTCTATCTGCTGGTGGCCTGTATGATCAGTCTGACACTTATCGGCTGGGCTAAATATAACCAGCTACGTTTTCGCGTTGAGCGTCGTCGGCGTCGCCCCGGCCTTGAAGAGCATGAAGTGGCGGCAAGCTTTAATATCACACCTGAACTCGCGCAGGCGATGAGTCGGGCTCAGGTATTTACCCTTGCCCATTATGACACCGGTGCGATTGACCGTGTATGGATGGCAAAAATGCTGGCAGAAAACTAGGGCAGTCTTGTCGGGAGAATAGATCCACGCCGAAGTGTGGATCTTTCTCAGTGGCCGGTGCCGTTATACGCTAAACGGCGCTAAGTCAGAGCGCGCCTTCGCCTTCGTAAGCCTGACGATAAAGCTCGATGACCTGCTCTTTCGTCGCTTTTCGTGGGTTGGTTAACTGGCAAACATCTTTTTTGGCGTTCTCCGCCATAATGGCGAAGTCTTCCGGTTTAACCCCCAGGCTTTTCAGATCGGCAGGAATACCGACCTGTTTGCTCAGGCGACGAATGGCGGCAATCGCCCTCACGGCGGCTTCATCGGTCGACAGACCGGCGACTTTCTCACCCATGGCTTCGGCGATATCACGGAAGCGATTAAGGTTGCCGATAAGGTTAAATGATTCAACATAGGGCAGAAGAATCGCGTTACACACGCCGTGAGGAAGGTTATAGAAGCCGCCTAACTGGTGCGCCATCGCATGAACATAGCCCAGTGACGCGTTGTTAAATGCAATCCCGGCGAGGTACTGGGCATAGGCCATATTGTCCCTTGCCTTCATATATTCACCGTTGGCTACCGCTTTGGGCAGGTATTGCGTGATCATTTTAATGGCTTGCAATGCGGCGGCATCGGTTAACGGATTCGCCATTGTCGACACATAGGCTTCGATAGCATGCGTCAGCGCATCCATACCGGTTGCAGCGGTGAGGGAAGGGGGCATGCCAACCATTAATTCCGGGTCGTTGATGGAAATTTGCGGGGTGACGCGCCAGTCGACAATCGCCATTTTCACCTTGCGTTCCGTATCCGTAATAATACAGAAGCGGGTAATTTCAGAGGCGGTACCAGCCGTGGTATTAATCGCCATCAGCGGGATCATATCGTTGCTGGATTTATCCACCCCCTCGTAATCGCGAATATTCCCGCCGTTTGCCGCAACCAGGCCAATACCTTTGGCGCAGTCATGGGAGGAGCCGCCACCGAGTGAGACAATCCCATTACAGCCATGTTCACGATAGCATTCGATGCCGGCTGCGACGTTTTTATCCGTGGGGTTTGGCTCTGCGCCGCCAAAAATATGTACATCGATACCGGCTTTTTGATAAATCTTCGCAACATTATCAGCCATGCCGCTTTTTGCCAGAAATGCATCCGTGACGATAAGGATTTTTTTCACATTTAACGTTTTTGCCAACGTACCGGCTTCCTGAACACTACCTTCACCAAATACATTGCGTGTTGGTAGAAAATAATATGTCGACATTGATCATCCCCTGTTCATAAATGTGATTGTTAGAGTGTCCATGACTGCTTTTAAACTCCTGGCAACGTATTCCTGCCGCAGAATAACGATACTCTGCTGATGCGAATAAAAGCGCTGACTGAACATGCGCAGGCAATGTTAAGGAAAAGCTGACAGGGAACAGTGAACAACCTCACAAAACACAGGGGTTTTTAACAATAAACATCAAATTTATTTACAGGGAGGGTTTCTAATTATCACTTTATGTTATTAACTTGTTGTAAAAGAACGGGTGAAAATGGCGGGTAGTGGGGCATTTTCTCTTTGTGATCAGAAAGCTTGCAGCTTTTGTTTAACATTGCAGCGAAAAGTTAAACGGGGCGACAAGGCGGTCGGTGTGTCGGGGTGGTGATGCGAAGGTGAGCGTTACACACGCTTCGCTGGCTGCTTTAGTCTGCTGAGCGGATCTTTCGGGTGCTGAATAAAGTGCGCATGGTTGCGTTTAAGCCAGCGTGAAGACGTTTGTTTTAATCGCAAAGCAGTGAAAGGCGCTAATTAAAGCAAATGGCCGCTCTGAAAGAGGAAAGGCATTTCCAAAAAACGCCAAAGAATACATGATGTATACATTGAACGAGATAAATCGATTCTGTTATTTTTCTGCGTTATAAACCTGTTCGCTACCGATTTCCATATTGAGCTTGCTTATTATGGCGTGGGGTTGAAACAGTGATTACGCACTGAGGGAAAATCACCGTTTTTATTGATCGTGGCGGGGGTAATATGAATAAAACTCACTGGGATGAAAGTGGCTTATTTCAGGCAATCCTCGACAAATGTCCCGTCGGAATAGCGGTAATTGATTATGACGGACATTATCTGACTGTTAATCCCGCTTATTGCGATATCTATGGCTATACGCAGCAAGAGATGTTGCATCACTCCTTCACCATGATTTTTCCAGCCGCAGATAAACAGGCTGTTCTGCAACGTCATTATCAATTTATCAAAGAAGGCACCCGCCTTGGCGGAGAGTGGCCTGTCCTGCATCATGATGGTTCGCAAATGACGGTCTTTTCGGAGTCCGTGACCTTTTATCCAGCCCAGGGACTACCGGCCAGGCTGGTCTACGTTCAGAACATCACCGAACGCAAAAAGGCGCAGGAGCAAATGAAAATTGCGGCAGCCGTGTTTGATGCGAGCCAGGAAGCCATTGTCGTGACTGACTGCGACAATAATATTATTAGTATTAACCCGGCTTTCACCATCCTGACGGGATGGTCTTTGGAGGAGGTGAAGGGGCACAATCCTCGGGAATTTAAGTCGGGCCGCCATCCACGTTCTTTTTATACCGAGATGTGGCAGGCATTAAACGACAGCGGACAGTGGATGGGGGAGGTCTGGGACCGGCATAAAGACGGCACTGAATTTCTCAAAGAGCTGAGCATTTCGGTGATAAAAGATCCTGCGGGCAATGTGATTAATTACGTTGGCATGTTTTCCGACATTACCCTACGTAAAAAACAGGAAGAACTCATCTGGCAACAAGCAAATTATGATGCGGTCACCGGTTTGCCCAACCGTCATTTGTTTCAAAGCAAGCTTGAACAGGCGGCCCGCCACGCCTCGCGCACCCACCGTATCATGGCGCTGATGCTCATCGACCTCGATCAATTTAAATCGGTTAATGACAGTATGGGGCACCGGGCGGGTGATGAATTATTAGGCCGCGTGGCTATGCGCTTACTTGAATGTGCCAGTAACGCCGAATGTATCGCGCGCCTGGGTGGCGACGAATTTGCTATCATTATCCCGGACATTAACGATCCGGCTGAATGTACGGATATTGCCCGCAAGATTCTCCGTAAACTGGAAATTCCATTTACGATTAACGGCGAGACCATGTTTGTCTCGGCCAGTATTGGCATTTCTCTTTATCCCACTGATACCGAAAACCTCGAAGATTTATTCAAGAACGCCGACCAGGCGATGTATGCGGTTAAAAACGCGGGGCGAAAGAATTTCCGCTACTACTCCCGCGCCCTGCATGATGCGATTCATGCGCGTCTGCGGATGATGAGAAATTTAAGAAAGGCGCTCGAAGAGAGCCAGTTTGTGGTCTATTACCAGCCGATTGTCTCGCTCACCACGGGGCAGATTACCCGAATGGAAGCACTGGTTCGTTGGCTCCACCCGGTACAGGGGATTATTAGCCCGGATACCTTTATTCCGCTGGCCGAAGATACCGGTCTTATCGTCCCCATGGGCAACTGGATCGCAAAACAGGCTATTACACAACTGGCTTACTGGCGGCAAAAATATGACCCTCAACTCAAAATGGCTATTAATCTGTCACCAATACAGTTACGCAGCCAGGAGTTTGAAGATATCCCCTGGATTCGGGATCTACAAAATCATAACCTTATGGGTGATGCGGTCACCATTGAAATCACCGAAGGGTTGCTGCTTAATTCGGAAACACGCGTCAACCACAATTTAAAAATGATGCATCAGATTGGTATTCAGATTGCCATCGACGATTTCGGCACCGGCTATTCATCACTGGCCTATCTGAGAAAATTTAATATTGATTTTCTCAAAATTGATCGCTCCTTCGTGGAAGATTTACAAGGGGTGGGGTTTGAACTTTGTACGGCCATTATTGCGATGGCGCACAGTCTGGGGCTCGGCGTGATTGCGGAAGGCGTTGAAACAGAGGAGCAGAAAAAATTGCTGATGGAACTGGGGTGCGACGCTATGCAGGGGTATCTGTGTTCGAAACCCTTGCCCGCCGATGAGATCGAAAAGCTACTGGCGCCGTCTAATGTCCGATAACGCTTCTGTTTCATAAGGGGCCGCATTACGCTCACCACCCGCAATGTGAGGAACCCCCACAAAAATGCGAGCACGAACGGTCCCCTCTTCCTTGAGGAAGAGGGCCAGGGTGAGGGGAAAAATGCGGCTCTGATGGTCATTCCGTTCACCTTATGTTCCTTGCTTTTCTGTCGCAAAAGTCTATGTATCACGGCTGATGAACAGCCGCGATACCCTGATCATTATGATTTAACGGGCTTTGTTGAATAAATCGAACTTTTGCTGAGTTGAAGGATCAGATCACGCATCCTCCCGACAACACAGACCATTC
>OKVY01000195.1_pt1 | contig 27182 bp, 26 predicted proteins | sample 1606931 | NCBI WGS metagenome assembly OKVY01 (sample SAMN03281017, study PRJEB24777) | human gut metagenome | isolation source: fecal sample PR221 from 1 month old male Chinese infant, caesarean... | reverse complement strand
GTTCTCGAACTGACCAGAGAACAGATCATTCCATAATCAATGAGTTTTTCCCCGTCGCCCCCGACGGGGCTTTTTTTTGGGATTTAATAAATTGAAATAAAAGGATTTATTTCAAAAATGTCCACATATCGACCACATTGACAAGAATAGCCCCCTTTCCAGGGGGCTATTTTTATACCGCAAGACTAAGTTGACGGTTCCCGTAATGAGAAGCCGGGAAAGCGTCGCCGGGGATAAATCCTGGCGGCAAAGGATCTGCGCTGGTTGAGCGCTTCGTTACTCTGCGCTCTACGGTGTTAAGTGTCGTGAATGACTCGCTGCATTCAAGGTTCTGGCATTGATGGTATTGCCGGATGGTGAACTCGCTTAACCGGCGGCTGGTGCGGGTGCGGGCGTTTGCGCCGCAGTAGGGACAAACAAACATGATGATCTCCCATAGGGAGTTGAACTCACGGCTATTATGGCCGCTACTGTTCAGTTTCTGCAATCCAGTCGCTTATTTTCGCCTCAAGCTCCATTTTCGTGGTAAATCCGTTATCACCGATTACATGCTCTGCTCTGGCAATGATCCAATCCTGAGTATCGATTTCAGGCTTAAAGCCCGACACGTTCAGATGCATACCCGGATATAAATCGGCGCGGCCGCGCGCCAGGGTTATCGAAAACTGTGCTGCGCCTTTCTGGAGCTGTATCCATTTTGCCGCAGCTGCGCGCCTGGCCGCCGTTTCGTTCTGATAGGTTTTACGCAAAACATACACGTTACCTTCAGCGCCCTCCATGTAATCCCCCTCCGGCCGGCTGCTTTTCTCCTCAGCCTTTTTTCTGGCAGTATTTGTTTTGCGCTTAGTGACCTTGACCGGTTTTTTCTTGCCGAAATTAAGATCCAGCCAGTACGCCCGCACGCCGGTGTAAGCATCGCGATCGGCAATGCGGAACCTGTGACGATCTCCGCTGGCACGGGTGATCTCAGCCGATGGCAGCGCCCTACCGGATGCACTGAGGCCGCCCCCAGGCAGGATAAACAGCAGACAGCCATTTTTCACGGTGGCAATAGCCCCCAACATCTCCGCCATGCGCGTTAAAAACGACATGTCGCTCTCTTCGGTCTGATCCGCATGGTCGATCTCAATGTCGATCAGGGCCTCGCTAATCATCGGCATCAGGTCATAACGCCGGGCTATGGCCGATACCACCCGCTCTACCGTCACATCATGCCAGGACACCTCCCGCCTGACGTTCATCTCTTCGCGAAAATCAGCGCTGTGTGCGGTGATGTCAATAACATCCGGCGGCCCGCTATGCCCCACCTCGTCAACGGTGTAGAGGCCTTTGTAGATCAACGCCTCACCCAGCCAGCCGATGGACACCGCCAGCTCCGCACCGCGTGGGGGTAAATCCGTTACTCCGTCAGAGTCATCTACTGACAGAGTTAGCTGGTCAGCATCAAAACCGTTGTTATCTGTAACAGATAGCGAGGTGATTCGGTCGGCCAGTTCAGTCAGGACGACCCCACCCAACGTGATACTAAAATCCGGTGTCTTTACGACCTCACTTAATTTTTCTACATACGCTTCGGCTGCTGTTGTCAGCGTGTCTGCTATCGACATAACTCCCCCGTTTTTTGCTGATGATTCCATGCCCGCGCGCGGGGCTGAATCCCTTTTTGTTGTCAGCGAACGGGCAGACCGGCAACCAGGCGACGCCAGCAGACTTAACGTTGAATATTGCCCTGAACTCAAAGAGCAACATGATGGTGAACTTATGTCTGAAACTCGTTTTCACGGCGTCCGCTCTCGCGAAAATACCGACCTACAGCAGGCAATCAATGACATTGATTCCAGCGTGATCGGTATTGTTGCGGTTGCTGATGACGCCGATCCGGAAACTTTCCCGCTCAATACGCCGGTCCTGCTGACACGGGTACGTAACGTCCTCGGCAAGGCAGGTAAAACCGGGTCACTTTACAAAGCCCTCAAAGCCATTTCCGATCAGTGCAGCCCGCGCGTTGTGATTGTCCGAGTGAAAGAGGTTTCCGGTAACGGCGCCAGTCAGTCCCAGGCCGTTATTGGCGGAACAGATGGCGACAGCTATACGGGAATGTTTGCCCTGCTGACGGCGGAGGCCAAAACCGGCTATCGCCCGCGCATCCTGGCGGTGCCGGACTACGACACTGCGGAAGTGACGTCACAGCTTTGTGTGATTGCCCAGAATCTGCGGGCTTTTGTTTATGCCGGTTGCAACGGCTGCGCGACCATGGCGGAGGCTATTGCTTATCGCAAAACCTTCGCTTACCGCGAGCTGATGCTGATCTGGCCTGACTTTATCGCTTACAACCCCCTGACGGATGATAACGAAACGTTTCCCGCCCCGGCTTACGCCTGCGGCCTGCGCGCCGCTATCGATAACAGCCAGGGCTGGCACAAATCGCTGTCGAATGTTGTGGTGAATAACGTTCTCGGTATTTCGAAGGATGTTTTCTGGGCATTACAGGCAGAAGACAGCGACGCGAACGAGCTTAACAACAACGAAATCACGACGCTTATCAAGCGTGACGGTTTCCGCTTCTGGGGCAACCGCACCACGGATACCGAAACCTACACTTTCGAGGTGTTCACCCGTACCGCGCAGATCCTGGCGGACAGTATCGCGGAGGCGCAATTTACCTCTGTTGACAGCCCGCTCACTCCGGCCAATGTGAAAGATGTGGTAAGCGGCATCCGCTCTGCGCTCAGCAAAAAAGTCACTGCCGGCCAGCTTATCGGCGCTGACTGCTGGTATGACACGCTGGACAACGGCACCACGGATTTGCGCCAGGGAAAACTGATTGTGCGCTATAGCTACAGCCCGGTCCCGCCGCTTGAAGATCTGACGCTATACCAGACCTTTACTGATGATTTTTACGAACCGGCGTTCGCGTCACTCGGGGGTGAATAATGGCTGTTCCTCACAAACTGCGGCTTTTTAGCTGCTTTGTTAACGGCGACAACTATCTGGGAAAAGTAACCTCATTCACTCGCCCCAAACTGTCAAGAAAGATAGAGGACTATCAGGGCGGTGGCATGCTGGGTGCGGTCGGTGTTGATCTCGGCCTTGAGGCTGGCGCGCTGGATTCCACCATTGTATTTGGTGGTGTCATCAAAGCACTGTTTCTCGAATACGGAGCAGAAATTGACGGCACGCGGCTGCGCTTTGCGGGTGAATATTTCACTGATGGCGAAAGCCAGCTTGTCGAGGTAGAACTGCGCGGGCGATTTACTGAACTCGACGGTGGAGACTCAAAACAGGGAGAAGACACGGAGGAAAGCTACACCTTTAAATCCACCTACTACAAATTCTCCATTGATGATCAGCCCATTATCGAAATCGATCTGCTGAATTTCATCTACAAAAAGAACGGTCAGAACATGTTCCCGGACCGCATCACCTCCGCCCTTGGCATGGGCAATTAATAACCTTTCAGAGGGTGGCAAAGATGCCGCCCGGAGATTTTTAACATGGCTAAAAAAACTAAAAACCTGTTCACGCTGATGCAGCCGGTAGTTCGTAAAGACAGTGAGATCGGTCAGGTGGAAATCACCGGCGCCATCAGTCAGGCCGGATCGTTGCGCGGCCTGAATCTTATCCGCGTTGCCAATATGGATGCAGACTCAATTGCCACGCTGTTGACGCGGGTCACCGCGCCTGCGCTGACACAAAAAGAAATCAACGAAATGCACACTCTGGACTTTATCGGGCTGGCAGAGCTTCTGGTCCCTTTCTTGAATCCGCCGGAGCCTGGAGCGTCGAACGTGGCGGAGACGGAGAGCGAGTAATCACCGTTGCGTTTGACCAGATAGACGATCTGGTTGCTGATATTGCCGTTATTTTTAACTGGCCGCCCTCTGAAATTTTCGGCATGGATCTTGGCGAGGTGATAGCCTGGCGCAAGCGGGCGGCGCTTCGAAGTGGTGCCAGAGATGAAGAGTCTTGATATCCGCGTTGCTTTCAGCGCTATCGACAGATTTACCCGCCCCGTTAATGCTGCCCGCCAGAGTGCGGGCTGCCTATCCGACTCCCTCAGAAAAACACAATCCACCCTGAAAGGGCTCGATAAGAGCGGTGCCACTTTTCAGCGAATGACCGCGGCCGTCGGCAAAACCGACCGTTCCATCTCACGTGCTCGTACCCGCTTTGATGGCTTATCAGAAGCGCAACGTAAAAACGGAACGCTGACGGAAAAACAGCAAATACTGATGTCGCGACTGGGTGAGCGGCTTGATCGGTTGACCGCAAAACGCGTGACGGAAGTGGCTCGCCTTCGTGAGAGTGCATCAGCCCTGCGCCAGCATGGCGTCATGCTTTCCGGTAGTAGCGCCACTATAGGTAACGCGATACACCGCACAGAACAATACAACCAATCCCTTGAACGGGAAAAACGGCAACTTGCTGCGGTCACTCAAGCTCGTAAACGTTACGAGGGTGCGCAGCAGATGGCCGGGAAGTTGCGCTCTGGCGGTGCCATAGCATTAGGTACAGCAACCGCAGCCGGGTACGGCGCCGGACGCTTCCTGTCAGCTGCGGTTGGTTTTGATGAGGAAATGTCAAACGTCCAGGCGCTGACGCGGCTCGATAAAAGCGATTCACAACTAGCCGCCCTGCGTGCTCAGGCCAAAAAACTCGGCGCGGAAACCGCCTTCACCACGCGTGACGCCGCCAGCGGCCAGGCCTTTCTGGCAATGGCGGGCTTCACACCAGATGCTATCCGTGCAGCACTGCCCGGCGTGCTCAATATGGCGCTGGCAGGCAGCATGGAACTGGGTGAAACGGCAGACATCGGCTCAAACATTCTTTCTCAGTTTTCCCTCGATGCCGGAGAAATGGACCGCGTCAGCGATGTGCTGACAGGTACATTTACCCGTACCAATACCACGCTTAGCAGCCTCGGCGAGACAATGAAAGTTGTCGGGCCGGTAGCAGCGGGACTTGGGATTAGCCTGGAAGAAGCCGCAGCCATGACCGGCACGCTGGCGCGCGTGGGTATTCGCGGTAGCGAGGCTGGTACGGCAATGCGTCGCTCACTCTCCCGCCTGGCCTCCCCCACTACGGCAGCCAAAAAGGCACTTAAAGAGCTGGGAGTGGAAACTGCCGACGCGAGCGGAAAGATGCGACGTCCGTTCGATATTCTTCTCGATCTACAAAAACGCGTTTCCCGCTTTGGTGAGGTGGATCAGGTTTCATTTTTCAAAGATATCGCCGGAGAAGAGGGTTTTACGAGCCTCCAGTCTTTGGTCAACGGCGCAGGTGATGGCTACCTCCAGTCACTCTATGAACAAATTGCAGAAGCACATAAAAATCAGGAGGCGTTCGCCGTCGCTAACAAGAAGAAAGACAACCTTGGCGGCGATTTGAAGGAGCTGGACAGCGCGTGGGAGGCGTTCCGCATTTCTGTGGCGGAGACAGTAGACGGCCCATTGCGCAGACTGACACAGGGGCTTAGCCAGGTTATTGGCACTGTTCAAAGCTGGGTAGAAGAAAACCCCAGACTTTCACGAACGTTGTTACTCGCCGGCGGGACTGCATTGGCACTGACCGCAGTAATTGGCGGTCTGTCATTAGCTACTGGTCTACTTTTAGGACCGCTTGCAAAGCTCAGGCTTGGGTTTGCGTTTCTGTCCGGCGGGAGCGGCATCGGAGGTACAGTATCAGCGTTCCGCATATTGAGTGCTGTGGGCAGCAGTTCACTGGCAAAAATCAGCGGATGGCGTGCCTTACTCGGCGGTCTGGCTGGACGTTCCAGCGTATTAACCGGGTTGATGGTAACCCTGCGCGGCGCGTTACTTGGCGTCTTTTCCTCTCCGGGGACGGCGATAAGCTCCCTGTCAAAAGGCGTTGGCGGGCTGGCGCTGCGGCTAACCGGGATCCCTGCTCTGCTCGGTATTGTGAAAGGTGGAATTACGACACTGGGCGGCGGGTTATCAATGCTCTTGAGCCCAATCGGTTTAGTGGGTGCTGCGTTTGTAGCTGCTGGGGTACTGTTCTGGAAATACTGGGGACCAATTAAGGCCTTCTTTAGCGGTTTTTTTACAGGCGTCATCCAGGGGTTAGCGCCAGTTTATAACGCATTTTCCCGGCTGGCGCCCGTTTTCGGGGTCATTGGGGATGGCGTCAAAAACGTCTGGAACTGGTTTAAAAAAGTATTAACGCCCGTTGAGGAGAGTCGCGAGGCGCTAAACAAATGCGCCAGCGCCGGGCAGACTTTTGGCGAAGTCCTGGGGACCGCACTTAGCGTTCTGCTTTGGCCGCTTCAGAAGTTAATGGAAGGCGTCGGCTGGTTACTGGAGAAGCTCGATCTCATCCCCGATGGCATTGAAAGAGCCAGGCTGGAAGCGGCCAGACTCAGGGCTATTCCGGTTATGTGGGAATGGGATGAAAAATCCGGGCGCATGGTTAAAAGGGAGTGGCAATGGTCATCTGAAAAGCCTGCAAGCAAAGGCAGCGCCCCGCCGCCCAATGTGCTCGGGGGCAACTCTGGAACAGAGCGGCGGCTAGGCCAAATCGCGGATAACACGAAAGGCCTTTTAGATGAGGAAAAACGCAAACGTATCCGGCCGGGTGACATTGTATTTAAAAATCTCCCCCCAGCCTTTGCGGTGCGTGGTGAATGGCAGGAGTCGAGGCTTGTCCGCCAGTCTGTCAGCGCTCGCCCGGTTATTGCCGCTGGCGAACCATTGATAAAACAGACGCAGGCATGGCAACCGGTACGCCGAAATCAAAGCACCCACACGGCGGCTACAGCTTCAGGTGGTAGTTTTCCCGGTGATATTCACGTCCATCTGCACGGCATTCAGAGCAGCAATCCGCGCGAACTGGCGCGACTTGTTGGCGAGGCTGTCCGCGCGGAAATTGATAAAAAGCAACGCGCTGCCCGGGGTTCGTTCCGGGATAACGATTAATTAGGAGTAATAACTATGATGATGGTATTCGGGCTCTTTGTATTTGAACTCAGGACACTGCCCTATCAGCAATTGCAGTTGTCCCGTAACTGGCGGCACGTTAAGAATGACCGTGTGGGCCGGAGCGCAAAATGGCAGTACGTTGGCGCAGGTGAGAACCAGCTGACGCTGGGTGGGTTGCTTTATCCTGAAATCACTGGTGGCAACCTGTCTTTGGGTGCCGTCTCGACAATGGCTTACACCGGGCTTGCCTGGCCGCTAATTGATGGGGTTGGCTCGATTTACGGGATGTATGTCATCACGGGTTTACAGGAGACGCATCAGGAGTTTGACCGCTACGGCAAAGCGAAAAGAATTGAGTTCACGCTTTCGTTGCAGAGGGTTGATGAGGATATCAGGGAGCGGCTGCAAAGTTCCTCTGTCAGCGAGTTAATGGCAACCTTAAAGGATGGGATTGAAACTACTTTAAATACAGCCCAAGAATCACTTGGCAGCATAACATCTTGAGCTGTAACACAGTCATGATATATGAGTTCAGATTTAACCTTGCACATCCCTTGAGGAGAGTCAAAATTCATCTAACAGCCAACTTTATGCCAAAAACGGACATAGCAAACATATTTCTGAAGGTCCCCGTTATCATTGAGCCCCTCGAACTCACTAGTAGTGTTACATCCAGTTCTTGAAAACAGCCAGCTTCATATTGATAGTCTTAATTTACTTCTCATCAGCTGTTTTATTTTCCTGTTCTTAACAATCTTCAGATCCCCACGAAAAACTCATCGGCATTTGCCAAACACTGATACATGACTCTTTTCCAGTAATTGGGGAAATTATTTAAATCTATAACAGGTTGCAGATATGCTTCAATAAATGACGACTGTATCTGCTGAGACGTAGCGGCTGGATCGAATTGCCTTATAACGTGTGCAAACGAGTTTCTCTGAGTGATAATTTCACTCAAGTGCTTTCCTGCTTCCAAACGATATCTGTTAGCAATATTTAAAAATGTGAAATGATGAAGAGCTCTAAGTTTATCTTTCTGCCGCCAAATCATCGGACATTCAACATAATAACTTATTGCATCCGCAGCACCGGGTACGAAATTTGCAAAAACCCACTGCTCACGATAAAAAATATCCTTATCTATATATGGGTGAATCGCCTGATGTTCCTCGTCCGTTGCGAAAACCTCACCTTTCTCCCCCATGTTGCAGTCACGACATGAAGGTACAAGATTAATAGGCATTACTGAAAACTCAGGATAATGCGCAATTGGAAGAAAATGATCTATGTTTTTCGTCTGCCCTATATCCCCACAAAATGGACACTTTTCACCTGATGAAACCAGCATTTCATCATAATATTCTCTAGCCGGTTTATTTTTATCTCGAAGATTATTCTCATAAAGGTTTTCTAATTTAGCTTTAGTAAGCGTACCAACAACCTCCGTTGTATTTGTCAGAGGAATCTTTCTAGCGTACGTAAATAGCTGACCTGCTGCACTTAATTCGGTATATCTCTGTTCATTTTGTAAAAAAATAGGAAGGTGTTCAATAAAATTGTTTCGAACATTTATCTGCTTCATACCTTCCGAACACTTATTAAGCATTTCGGTATAAGACCTTACTGGAAGAGATAACCTTTTCATTATCTTTGTCCTTCATCTCTATTCATAATCATTGCTTTTAAAACAGTTCGTCCTTCTAACCCTATCTGTCCTTTATAGTTTTCAATGATAGTGTTATAAGAAAGTCCTAAGTTAACTGACTGTGATAACAAATGATGGTATCCCGAGTTTGTTACTTCAAGTAAAAACACTTCACGGGTTAAAACCCCCAAATTCTCGCCAAATGTTTCTATATCTGGACGGATTATATTCATCGCTTTTCTTGAGCGTAAAACTTTCCACACACAGGATTTGGGAACTTCTTGAAGTACTACTGGGGAATGAGTAGCAATTATTGCAACACCATTACGCGCATCAAGTAAATCACTTAATGTTCGTAAAAAAGCAGAGAGTAAAGGCGGATGCAGATGAACCTCAGGTTCATCAAATAAAACCAATGACTTCTCACCAACCGTATCAACTAGCCTTGTGATAGTGAATAAAACAATCGCATGTCCGGAACTCATTCGTAAAAGATAATTTTCGATACTCTTATAAAGTAAATCGGCAAATTGGTTATTATCGACCTGTATCTGACTTTGTTTACGCCTTAACTCTTCATATTTAGAGATGAGACCGATAAGTTCCATATTGGAAAAATTCTCATCACTGCTGAGCTTTTGAATAGCTGAAACCCAAAGTTGTCTTTTTCTATCTGCTCTCATACAACCAATGAATGCTAAAACAAATTCGAGGCGAAGATCATCTAGAGATTTCAAACCATTGCTAACAGCATCCTTGAGTCCGATGTAAAAATATTGAGTGCCTTTTGCGGGATCTGGTTGTTCTTTAGGGGGGGTGAAAGGGTCAAATGCGCTAAAGGAAACTGAAATAAGTGAACGAAAATATCCTTTTGGAATGCGTGATTCGGAAAATTTTTTATTTTCGCAGAAAAAATACTCATTACTCTCTGGATTAGTAATTGCATCTATCATTCCGTTCAAAATACTTGTTTTGCCACATCCGTTCCTTCCGATAAGAGCATGAATATTAGTGCTTGGCATAGAGTCCACTTTAACTATAAAAGGTATAGTTAAATCACTAAATCCCGAGGCATTTTTCCTGTTAAATAAAAAATGAAAGTCCGACAATTCCGGCAAACCATTTAACACACGTAAGAACTGCCCATGAATCTCAGAAAGAGTAACACTTCTAAGTAACGAACTATTAAGAACGCTTTCATTTTCAATATCGGACAATCGATTTGGCTGCACTACTAAATCCTGTAGTGCATTAAGAAGCTTATATTTAAATTTATCACTTAATTTACCAATATTAATATAGTAATCAATGCCGTCACCTAAAGAAAAGAACATTTCAGGTAGTTTATTGAAAATTTTATCTATGCGAGAGTAAGTGGTTATTTCTTCCTTTTGCCCCAAAAAACCAATTTTTACATTACCAACCTCAACTCGCTTTCCATGCTCGTCAAAAACAATAAGATAAAACATTGTCACAAAGGAGTAATCATTCCAATTATCTGCACGCAGGAAGGCTTTATTTTTGTCCAGTGCGGGTATATGGCCATTTCTTTCAATAACTCTAATCTCTAACATACACCAACCTTTTATTTACATAGAAGAAAAGAAAAAGTTTCTTTGCGGTAACTTTAGTTCTTACGCTTAGCTTAGCTTTATTTCAATTGGTTTTCCATTTATATTTTTCAGTGTCTAACTAAGCAGTTCACCGTCTAAGAGACGTTGAACATGAATTCTCCGATTGCTTTGGTGGTAATCCACTGGTTTATTCATACGGCCTTGGTGCGCTAAAATACACAACTGAGTAATCTGTAAATACATGGGCTGTGTTTATGAATCGATACCGACAAACACGGTCATTACTGACCGTGTTTTTTATGCCGTGCGCTTCCACATAGCCATTGATACATACTCGTTGGTTACATCTATCGCTTTGTTTGTGGACGTTTTCAGGCCTGATGCATCAATATAAGTTCCATCAGTCAGCGCAAGTGGGCCGCTTTTTTGGTTATCTGTTCCGTGGGTAGTGTTCGGATCCCACGTGGCTCCTGGAGACCTGTCCCCCGAACGGTGCCAGTGCGGTGGCAGATTATCAGCCTCAATTTTCACATTATTGCTGCCGCCGGTCGCGCCGTATTGAGAACCGATCCGCACAACCCTGTCAGCAAAGGTTTCGCTTAAATCCGTCCAAGTCTGCCAGGGAAACCGCTCCGCTGGGCTTTGCTCGCCTGCGACAACGATTCCAACGTAAAAAATGGCGTCAACAATTGCCTTATAGGCCGCTCCGTCGCTGTTGAGTCCCAGCGCCTTAAGGGCTTCGGATGTATCGCTCAGATCGGAAAGATTATTTTCTTTCTGAAGTGCACCGGTGATCCGCGAGTCATCCCCCGCAGCTACCGTTCCCGCCTCGGTGCCCACGTCCCGCGTGGCTGAATTCCCCAGCTCCAGATTATCCCGGGCCTCTTCGGTATCGTTTAAATCAGAAAGGTTTTGCGCTCGCCGCAGATAGCGTTTATCGCCCGTTTCCTGCGTGATGGTGGCAAGTGCCGGATCAATAACCAGATTCACATTTGAGCTGTGCGTCAGTGTCAACACCAGCGTCAGAATGATCTCTTTGATGATGGAATCTGATTGCGCCGGGAGGTATGTCGCCGGGTATGTGCCGTAAGCGATGAGCGTCCCCTTAGCGCTGACCAGCCCCGCCTCTCTGAGCGTCTTACCCGGATAATCCCTGCAATTGATAACAATCTGACCACTGATAAACCCCTCATAGCTTGAGTCAGAGTCAAAGGTTTCACGGCCAAACTGTCCAAAAAGCGCCGTCACCGCCGCCAGGTCATCGGGATCGGTCGGCAATGTCACGCCGCCACCATCGCCGATCAGTACAGCGGTAATATCCACAACCTCCCCCGCCTGATACGCGGCCTCGATTTCAGCGGCGCCCGCCGTGGTTAGTGTCAGTCCCGTAGCCATTATGCCTCCTCACTTTTTGTTTCTGGCTCAATGCCGTACACGCTGGCAAGTCGATCATAAAAATCATCACTTACGGTCTTGCGGTCAGCATCGATATCGCCTTCATCAAGATAAATCACGCCAGCGATCTGAAGTCGGTTCAGGTGTTCCAGGAAAAACGCATCGGTCTGACAAAAGTCGATCAGGCTTTTTAATTGATTGAATGTTTTCATAATTTATTCGTTATCCAATTGCCGGGTAAATCGTCGTAATCATCCAGGCCCACGCAGGCATAAAACGCGTAATAGTGCGCGGTGACGTTCGGCACCTTGTCCATAAATACCAGGCCTTTACCGGCCAGTAATGCGCAGCTCCTGAATATTGCCGTTGTGGTGACAATCTCCGGGTAACTCGCAAGATTAAATATCGTGTTAACGTCGCTGCGTAATGACGCGCAGCCGTCAAACAGATAACCCACCGTCGTTACCGCCGTGGTGTTGAGTAATCCCGCCCCGACGACTTCCAGCGCACTGCATTCCGAAAAGACATTCGTGAATACCGTGGCACTTATGCTGGCGGCAAAAAGGCCGGCTGGCACTGAGCGCAGGTTTTTACAGCCCCTGAAAGTCTGGCCGTAAGAGGTCACCAGCGGGTTGCCGCTGAACAGGTTTTCCGGTATTTCCTCCACGCCGGTATTCTGGAACGTGGCGCCAAACGAGGTAATAAGCGAGCAGGACGCGAACAGCGTCGGCGGAATATTTACCAGTGAGGTGCAACCGTAGAACGTCGATCCGGCACCGGACAGCAGAATGTTGTTTTTCAGCAAATCGCCGGGCAATACCGCCAGTGAGGTACAACCCGAGAATGTCAGCGTTAACGAAGTAAGATTAACGCAACCATCGAGCAGGCCGGATGGTAGCGCGATCAGTGCAGTGCAATCCCGGAATGTCGATCCCATGCCTTTCAGGGACACCATGTCGCTGAATAGTTGTTTTGGCAGTCCAGCCAGCGCGGAGCACTTTTCGAACAAGAAATCGACGGCTGTCACTTTGGCGCAACCGGCAAACATATCTCCCGCGAGAGAAACCAGAGAGCGGCAACCTGAAAACGTATAGCCCAGGCTGGTTAACGCGCTACATCCCCGAAATGCACCGTCCTCCACAGAAACCAGCGAAGTACAGTTTACAAAAGCGTATGTGAATGTCGTTACCAGCGCTTTCTCAGCAAAAGCATCAGCATCAATTTTCGTGAGCGATCCACAGTTAGCAAAAGCGTATGAGAAAGTGGTGACTTTCGCGCAGTCAGTAAAAGACGGGAGCGCCGTCAGGCTGCTGCACCCATAAAACGTACTGGCAAAGGTCGTCACCTCTACGCAGCCGCTGAAAATATCTTTCGCTACAGTTTCAAGAGAGCGGCAGCTATAAAATGCAGAGGCGAATGTCTGCGCCTGGCTGCACCCGGCAAATAAACCCGCGCCGACCGTTTTCAGCGAACTGCAACCAGAAAAGACTGTCCCGAAATAGTTGACTTTCGACAGACCTGCAAACAGACCGGCAGGAACAGAAAGAAGCTGCGAACAGCCAGTGAATGCACCGCCAAAATGATTCGCTTCAGAACATGTTTTAAACAGGTTGGCGGGAATTGCCGTCAGTGCCGTACAATTCTGGAATACGCCGGTGAATGCGCCGCCCGGAACATCCGCAAACATATCAGCAGGCAAGACAAGAAGATTTTTACACGCCCTGAAGCTATAAGAGAATGTCCCTGCTGAACCGCATCCTGTAAATATTCCCGTGCCGATATTTGCAAGCATTGAGCAACCATCAAACGCGTAACTGAAATTCACCGCAGATACACAGCTGTGGAACAGATTATTGCCGATACTGATCAGGCCGGTGCAGCCTGCAAATACCGATGAGAAGTCGATCGCATCGGGCTGGTTTGCAAATAACCCCGATGGAACCTCAGTAAGCGATGTACACCCTCTGAATGCGTCTGAAAAATCCTCTATCTTCATGCGAGAAAACAACGATGCCGGAATACCTGTAAGCGACGAGCAGTTGGTAAAAATATTTTTGCAGTTATTCACGTTTGGCAAATCGTCAAATGCTCCGGGACGAATAGCCATTAATCCGGTGGTATCCAAAGCGAACCCTGAAAGATGACCTCTTTCCCCTGTAACACTAATCAATTCCACAACAGGGTTCAGTTTCGAAGAATAGTTAGATAAACGGCTGCGCAGACAGGCGGTTTCCGTGTTCTTAACCGTGATGGTGTATTCCTCTCCCTGTACTAATTCACGTGTCGGAATAACCCAACCTGAAGCTTCACTGGCAGGATCGAAACGGTAATCCCGGCTGTCAATACCGTCGCCATAGTCAACCGTGAAACCCTCGTCCATATGAGCAAAGAATATTGGCCTGGTTGCACTGTCGATGCGGGTAATGAACTTCATTACCGCGACCACTTTTATGCTGATCACCGCACTGACGCCATTAGTCGTCGTAACGGTGACCGAACAGGTACCTCGCTTCATGCCCGTAACCAGAATATCGCCGTTTACTATCCGGGCGGTCGCGATTGTTTGATCCGATGTAGTTACCGTAAAGGTTTTATCTTCCGCGTATTCGGGGAGAATTGTCACCGTGACCGTTTCCGCGTCACCGGGGGCCAGATTCAGCTCGTAGCGGGATAAAACCACCTGCAACGGGACAAAGCGCGGCGTGATTTTCTCCGTGGCGTACATGTAACCGGCCGCATACGAGGTTCCCTGAAGTCGGCCAAATACATGAACGGAAAACCAGCTGCGCAGATTCCTGGCGCGCAGCACCGCCAGTTTTAGATCCTGCTGGTCGTATTCCGTCACCGGCAAATCGTTCTGATACACGTTCAGGCGAAAGGTATACGGATCCCCTTTCGGGTTCTGATTGAACCATTCAACAATATCCGTCCCGAAAGGACTGTCCACCAGGGCATGACGGACGGCGGCGACCGTACCACGATGGCGGTGGATGTAGTGGGCGCGCTTGATCGCATCGCGTTTCTTTTGTTCTGACCAGTTAATATTCCAGGTATCAACCTGATATTCCCACGCCAGCCACGGCAGCAGCGCCAGCGGGCAACTGTCCGGATCTTTAACCCAACGAATCAGATATACAGGCAACCTTTCCAGCGCTGCGGCGCTGGCTCTGTCGATGGCCCGCTCCACGGCGGTGGCGTTGGGGGGCAGAATGCTGGCGGGATAATTAGCGGTCATGGTCCATCACCACAAGATTGATTTTAACGGAGGTGCAATGCGGGGCTTCGCCCATCGTCGCAACGACGTCGGCGACGGGTGAATGCAAATCGACGGTGACAACGCCGTCCTGATGCAGCGCCCCGTCTATGCCTGACCGTGCAGCGGTGGCGTTGATATGATGCACAGAGGCAGTGTATTCGTTCAGTGCTGCGGTGGCTTTTTCCAGCACCGTGGCGGTGTCCACGCCATAAGGGACGTAAATATCAGCAACCACCTGATAACTCACAATCACAGCGGAGCGGACATAATCAGCCACATAATCCGTAATCGGACGCACGTCTTCCGGGTTTACCGCTGACAGGACTTTATCAAGCAGCGCCTGCGGGGCAGTCCCATCTCCGGTACGTGACAGCACGTAGAGAAAAACTCGTCCTTCCTGGTTATGGGTTTCAGGGCCATAGGCGCGCACATCGAGCACATCCGCATCCGCACCTCGCGCAAAATAGTGATAGGCATTTCTGGCGCCCGCCGTGCTCAGGCGAGCCCATGAGAGCAGCGTGCGGCCGCGCAGCTCTTCGTCGCTTTCATATACTGCGTCCGCCTCGTCGGTGGCTTCGGTAATCAGCAGGCGTTCAGTGTCAAAATTCCCGGCGATCTGATCGAGATCCGCCCCCAAGGCGCTCGAAAGCAGCACCGCGCGCACGGCTTCATTGATACGTTGCAGCAGATGGATCTCGCGATAGGTGAAGGCTTGGGCCAGTGCCGCCATCGGTTCAGATTCCAGCAGCAGCGCAGCAGACACAGAAGCCTGAAGTTCCACAGGCATGGCCGCCACGATAAGCGCCCGGATATCAGCCAGCACCGTTTCAAAATCGGGCACCTCGACGATATCAGGCTGTGGGATCTGAGATAAATCGACGGACGTTTGCACACTAGCTCCTTAACCTGATGGTGTTGCTGGTTTCTGTCATGGTTTCCGTGATGGTCCCGCTCAGCTCGGCGGTCACTGCGCCTGTTTCCGAAAACACCACGTTGACGGTAGTCAGGCTGATCCGCGGCTCCCACTGCGCCAGCGCGATAGCGGTGGCGCCCATCAGCTGCATGCGGGTGACGGCGTTTTGTGGCGCATCGAGTAAATCAGGTACCACACTGCCAAAGTCCCGGCGCATCACACGAGAGCCTGTTGGCGTGGTGAGGATTTTTGTCACAGACTGCCAGAGCTGATCGTGATCGGTCAGCGAACCGGTGCCTTCAGGGTTCATCCCCGTGTAACTGGCTGTCATTGCGGGCCTCCTGTAGTACTCCCACCAGACTGCACGCCACCGTGTTTATGTTCATGTACGGTGATCCCGTTTGACTGCAACACGCCGCCGGAATGGAACACATCACCGGCCATCGTGCCGCCGTGGGTCAGTTCGAAAGTGCGTGTTTTGAGGTGGTTTGTGCATTCCACCTCCGGCGTATCCAGCGTGACGCGGGTCTCGGCCTGGATATGCGCGGTTTTAATGCCGGTCACGGCCAGTGCTCCGGCATCGGCGGCAGCGTCGTAATGCAGGCGAGCGCCATCCGGTGCGGTGATGATGATTTCCAGCAGGCTGCTGCCCGTTGGCGGATTATCTGCGCTATATGCAGAGCCAATCACAAATGCGTTCTCAGGGTTGCCGCCCGGGCAACCGATCCAGACCTGCTCCCCTATCGAGGGAGGCAGCCAGATGCTGAATGCCCCGGCGCGGGTGACATTCCAGCGGATCCATGTGGTCAGCAGCCTGCCGGAGCGAACGCGCACCGCTTTCTTGTCGGCGCTGATTTGCTCCACCACACCCTGGCGCAGAATGTTTTCCAGCAGGCGCATCAGTTCGGCATTCATGACGCACCGCCCAGACTGCTGATAACGGCGTTTTCCGTAGCGATCAGGTCTGCCGGGGTCATGCCCAGCAGTTCGCGCGCAGGGTACTGCGCGTAAGCGCCCGGGCCAACTTCATCCTGGAGGCCGTACTGGTGAATACGGGCAATGCGCGCGGCGATGCCATCAAATCCTACGGTGACGCCGCCCGCGTCCGGTCTGACTTTCATAAAACGCAGGGTGCGCAGGCGGGTAAACATCGGCGCTTTTTTTGTCTCTGTCTGCGTCGCTGATTGCGTTTTGATTTCCAGATAGCGCTCGATATCGGCCCGGTAGAAGGTGCGTATACCGCTGCGTTTCTCATCAAAGCCCGTGATTGTCCGGCCATATTTACCGCGCCCGCCCCGCCAGTTTTTCAGCGCCCGGACCTCATTATTCCAGACGAACTTGATCCCCTGCTGGGTGCGGTAAACTTTGCGGCGGCGTGCCGTGTAGCGCCTGCCGTCCGGGTTTTTCTGTGATGCGATGCGGCGTTGTTGACTACGGCGCAATGCCAGACCAATTTTGCGCGCAGTACGGGTGCGCCCCGCCGGGCTGACGCCGTCGAGAATGTCCTGAAAGACCTGATCCAGCTCGCTGAACATCCGATCGCTCACGCTCCGGCCTCCTGAAGCATGCCTTCAAATACCAACCCCCAGCCTGTGGCGTGGGGGGCCAGCACGCGCGGGCGCGGCTCCGGCAAATGCTCGGCGCACAGCACGCCGTTTTCATCCAGTTGAACCAGTACCCGCTGACGCACCGGCAGCTCAAACATCAGATCGGCGGTGTCGTCGTTGTTAATCAGTGTGGTGAATTTTATCTGCTGGTTTTTATCCGGGTTCAGCAGCAGATCGGGCTGATTAAACCAGAGCCAGGCCATCAGCGGCAGCGTGAAGTCGTCAATGCTCCCGGCGTAGTTCATGACGAACAGCACCAGAGAATAGCGATACATGAAAGACGGTGTTTCACCGGTGGTTTCAATGCCACCCTCTTCAACAAACACCGTCCAGGCTTCCGGGTTCGCCCGGCACCAGGTGTTTGCTTTCTCTATGGCGGCGCGGAGTGTGTTTATCTTCAGCATTTATGGCTCCTTTCGGGTGTTCTGGCGCAGGCTGTCCCACTGGCGGATCGCCGCTTTGTCAGCATTGCAGGCATCAAGCGCATCCATCAGCCTGTCGCTGAATATCGCCACCGCGCCCCAGGTCACTGGCTTATCCAGCGCCGGGCGTGGTGTCTCTTCGGTCAGACTCTCCGGGACGGGTTCACGGACCAGCTGAATGACCGGCGCGGGCGGCGCGTTTTTGCAGGCTGCGACTGACAGCGTCAGGCACAGGAGTAACAGCGCACGCGTCACCATTGAACGCGGCCTGCATTGCTTCACGTCGGTGCTCCCCTTCTGCATTACGCTGTTGCTCACGGACTTTCACCTCTGCCAGTAATTTGTGGGTCTGTATGGCGGTCGCCTTCACTTCCTGAATAACCTGGTCGTAACCGGTCGCCGTTTCGGTCAGCAGCTTGTTGCGGGTCCGGGCCTCGCTCAGCTGGTCGGTCTGCCACCAGACAGCAGCCAGAAGGACAAGCATCACAATCACACTGCCCGCCCTCATGACGGCGTACTCAGGCCCAGCAGGCACCAGGCTTTAAAATCATTGCGCCGGTTAACCAGGCCGGCGGAGCGCTTACCGCCCACATTGACGAAATCAGTCAGCCTATTGCACATCTGCGGCCATTGTCTGGCCTGGGCATGCTTCCAGATCGTGGTCCTTTGCTTGCGTCCGTTTTTATCGGTGAACCACATCAGCCCGGTGCAGCCCAGATTCAGGGCCGCATCCGTCATAGCCTCAAAGGTGAGTTGCGGCATGTCGGCACCATGGAAATTGTTATTGATGCAGTTCTCCGCCCGTTGCAGATCGTTGATCCAGCGCCGCGCTATTTCCTGGTTGCTGTATTCGCGGTTTTCCACGCCGCCCGTGGAGCCAATGCCAACCGTCAACACCCCCGCCGTGCAGTAATAAGGCGTGCTGCGGCAGTCTTCCCAACCTGCAATTTTCTGCTGCCCTTCTTTCGATGTTCTGACGCTCCCGGGCGCCAGCGAAATGCCCAGAGCCACTATCACCGCAATCGAACATTTTTTGATGATGTTCTTCATGCAGGTTTGTCTCCGTGCAGTTGCTCCAGCAACTGCCGCTCGCGGTCCGACAGGTTGCGGGTTTGCGCCTGGCGGAGAATCTGCTCGATCAAATCGTTACGGCGCTGGCTGGCCTGCTCAATGCGGCGGCGGTGAATCGCCAGCCGGACGGCGGAAACAATCCCCAGAAGAAGGCCAGCCAGCGCCAGTTTTTCGCTGACAGTCATGACGCCCACGCCGGTCACCAAGGCGGATGTTGCAAACGCAAAATATTCGTTAATACGATCCAGAGTCATTCCCATAACTGGACGGTTACCCGTTCCACCTCGCTGGTTATCACGGGCATTTCGATCTCCTGCCCGGCATTCAAAAATATCTGGTTGCTCAGTCCCGGATTGGCTTCGAGCACCTTCTCCGTGACACCTGCGGTTTTGCCGTAATGACGCCAGCAAAGCTGATCAACCGTGTCGTTTTGCAGCGCCCTGACTTTCATCAGAACAGCTCCGCATAGATCCGGGCTTCTTCCCGAATGTCAGCGATACTCCAGCGCCCGTCCCGCCAGAGATCATCTATTTGTCTGTCCAGGGCTTCGGCGTCTTTGTCACCTTTTGGCGTGGTGCCAACATCCCTGTAACCCTCCAGTACGCTGGCGCGCGTGAAGGAGTAGACCGCACGCCGGAAGCGGTAAACTTTTGCGCTTTCGCCGTTAATCTGCTCGACAGGTTCACCGACAGAAGTCAGCAGCACAGAGGCCAGAGATTCCGCACCTTCCGCTTCCCTTTGCTTGCGCCAGTCCTTCAATTGATCCGCGACATGCAGCGCGGCCTCCGTTGCCATATGCATTAATCGGGATGTTGTAATGTCACCGGCGATGCGGGCAGCCAGGCGCAGATCGTGGAGTTTTACCGTCGGCCAGAAAGTGCCGATGGCAATCTGTGCGCCGCCGTCGTCCACGTCTGTCACATCACTTTCAGCAGGTCTGACGGGGCGCTGTGCGATAAAACTCATCGTCGTTTCTCCGGTAGGTCAGGCGGTGGGCGTCCGGTAAAAAGACCGCTTCACGGGCAGATCGCCGGGCGCGCCGCCTGTGGCGCGGGGCCAGTTCATTACGCTCAGGCGTTTACTTTGTGGCGGTTTTCGTTGTCTTTTTTGCCGCCGTTTTGCGGGTGGCTTTTTGAGTGCCGGCCGCCGTTTTCGTCTGCTTGCGCGTTCGTGTTGCTTTTTCTGTTGCGGGTGTTTCGGTTGCTGCTGTATCGCTGGATGAAGTCTCATCTTCCGCATCACCACTTGCCGCGCTGGTCTGCGGCGCCTTTTTCAAAGCGCTGACCAGAGAAGCGATCTCCCGTTTCACACCGGCACCCGGGTTCAGGCTCATGGCTTCCCGGAAGAGTTTCAGCGCTTCGCCTTTGGTTTCCGCGTCTTCCGTGTCGCGACGGCAAAACGCCCTCACCTTGCACAGCTTCGCGCGGACCTCATCCGGCATATCACTGTCAGCCACAATTTCGGCCAGCTCGTCCAGCATGGGGATATAGCCTGACAAATCGGCTCCGGCGTCCGTGGTGGCGAGGTTCAGAATGGGATTGCAGATTTCCTCGGCCAGTACCGTGGGTGCCGGGCGGCGATAGTTGTCATCCGGCATGCTCAGGCCATGCTTAACGACATAGCGCCCGATACGCAGCGCCAGCGCATAGTCGGAGCAGTCCACCGCCCACACCATCAGCGTGGTGATGACCGGATCCGCGCGCCCGCTGTCGCCCTCGATCGTGCCGTCAATCCATCCCTGAAACTCAGGAAGGATGCTGGCCTTTACAGCGGCCTTCGCCTGGCGGGACTGGATTTGGCTTAGCGAAGATTTATGCATATGCAGGCGAAAGAGGATCTGCTCATGCGCGGTGCGCGTCTCCGCGTCACGCTCATCACTGATGCCCCGCCTCTCTGCCATGACCTTCTGAAAGTGTCTTTGTGCCGGTGTCAGCATGGGTTCATTCTCCTGGGCGGGCTTGCTGCCCGCCATGTGATGGGGATTATCAGGCGAATGTCACGCCGTCGATCATGGCAATCATGCCGTACTCTTCAATGACATAGTCATCATTGCTGGACTGGTAAGTCGCCACGCGGTTGTAGTGCGGCTCTTCGCGGATAGAGCGACGCAGGGAGCCTTTCTGGTAATACACAGAGAGGTTTTTCAGGTTGGTGATGAGCACGACGTCTTCAGGAATGCCCGGGACAAAGACCGTCGGCAGGCCGCCGATCTTTTCCTGGCTGACAATGAGCTGCGCGGCCAGTAGTTCGGTATTCGGATTGGTCTGGCTGAGCGCGTTCACTTTTGGCAGGTTCACTTTCAGCAGCAGATCGGACGAGAGCACAGTCACCAGACCGGGAGCGCGGCGGAACCAGGGATCCATCAGGCTGTGACGTGCATCGAGCACGGCGGCATCAATATTGCCGTAGGTGCCTGACGCAATCACTGCGTTATTCTCATCGCGGGAGGTCAGCGTGATACCCGGCATAATGCGCTGCGGCGCCTCATTGCGGATTTTTTGCAGCCAGCCAACGCCGCAATCCTGTAATAACGGATAGGTTGTGCGGTCGGAGTTTTCAGAGTAATGCGTGCCATTAAAGCCAATCATCTGGCGATCCAGCCCCAGCTGACGAGCCATCGCATTACTGATTAATGACTGAAATTCAGGATGACCGGCCCACGCGTCCAGCTCCGCATACGAAAGCGCATAGTCATAGTTGGTTTTGCGGCAGTGGTAGTTCTGCGGCTCTTTGTTATGGTTAGGTGAAGGGTTACGGCGGTTGGTGCCGTCCGAGCTGTTATTGGTGCTCGCCATCGGTCCCTTACTGCCAATTTTTACTTTCTGCCCTTCCTGCTCTTTAACCCCAAAGTGGTTAACCAGCTTCATGAAGTCATCCGACTCCATGGCGGCCTGTTCCAGTTTTTGCTGGATAGTCGGATCGACGCTGAAACGATTGGCAACGGCTGAGGGTGAGACACCGTTCAGATGTGCCTGGCGCACAATGTACTTATCAAATAGTTCGCGGGTCTGGTTTTCCATGGTTACCTCTTAGAAGTCTGCAAGCTGCGCGCTGCTGTTGCCGGTTGCCGCCGGTCGTGCGCTGTAATTTTCTGCGGGCTGGAGCTGAAGCTGACCGCGCAGCTCGTTAAGTTCGCTGGTCAGTTGCTGAATGGTGGCTTTATCCTGTTGGCGGTCCTGTTCCAGGGCACTGAACCGGTCAATCTGGTCTGCCTGAGATTGAGCAACGGCTTCAACAACCTGATGCAACTGACTGAAACGCTGATCGTCGGTTTTCTGGCCTTTGCCAAGGATGCTCATCACGCGGTTGAACCAGTTGACGCTCTCCTCGCTGCGATGAGCTGCCAGTTCGATCACTTCAGCTTCAAGCGCATCAGAGAACAGCGGCGCCTCGATCTGCTTGTTATTGAACGCCATCACCTGCGCGCGCTGCTGCGCGGCAAATTTAAGGCGCTCAGTCCCCAGACTTGCCGGAGTGTCGGTCATCGCCAGGCCGACCACATACGCCTTGCCGTTAAGGGCAAACTGCGGATGCAGCTCAATACTGGAATAGATTTTTTTTCCTTCATCGGTGAGCTGCTTCATTCGTGCCGACGCGTCGATCTCGGCATAGAGCGCCGTACGACCGGCCAGCGGCCCTTCGGTGATATCCTCCGCGCTTAATGCCACAACATCCCCCATGGCGCCAAAATTGCTGTCAGGAAGCATGGAGAGATAGTGCTCCACGTTTACGCGGGCGCCGTAAACGTCCGGGTTGTAGCTCGCCGCCGCATCGCGGAGGTGCTGCGGCTGGATCTCGCGCCCGTCAACGGTGGCGCCGGAAACCGCAACGCGAAACTTTTTGCGGGCGGGTTTAGTCGTGCTGGCCATGTCGTTTTATCCTGTTGATTTATGTCAGTCGCTGCATCATCGCAGAGCCTGAAAGCCCGGCGCCACGCGGTTTTGTTGTCGGAGAACGGTCAGACCTGAAAGCCCGAGCCGTGGGGATCGCGCGCAGGTAATCTCCCTGCTCAAAAGGGGGAAGTGATGATTCAGGATGCGTTTATTCGATTGAGGGCAAAGCAGCTCTACTGGCAGGGTTACCCGCCCGCCGAAATTTCGCGACTCATGGGTATCAACTCAAACACGGTTTATTCGTGGAAAAAGCGTGACGAGTGGGACGACACAACGCCTATCAAACGGGTTACGCAATCCATTGATACTCGTCTCTGCCAACTGAGCGCGAAGGACAATAAAACCAGTGGCGATTTCAAAGAGATTGATCTGTTAACCCGGCAGTTGAAAAAGCTGGATACCGGGCAGGCCTCCACTATCACCGGCGTAAAAAAAACCAGTCGTCGCAAGAAGAAAAACCACTTCTCCGAGGAGCAGATCGAGGCGTTGCGCTTAAAAATTCTCGACTCTCTCGCATGGCATCAGCGCGGCTGGTACGAACAACGAGATCAGCGTAACCGGATGATCCTCAAATCACGGCAGATTGGGGCAACCTGGTACTTTGCCCGCGAGGCATTGCTGGGCGCACTGAGAACAGACGTTAAGCACGACTACCAGCGCAACCAAATCTTTCTGTCAGCATCACGAAAGCAGGCGCTACAGTTCCGCAACTTCATCCGCAAAGCGGCTGAAGAGGTGGACGTCGAACTTAAAGGCGGCGAGCAAATCACGCTGTCAAACGGCGCAGAGCTGCATTTTCTCGGGACGTCGGCGGCGACGGCGCAGTCGTACACCGGCCACCTGCGATTTGATGAGTTTTTCTGGACCGGTAACTTTATCAACCTGCGCAAGGTTGCCGGAGCCATGGCAACGCTCAAAGGCTTAACTCGCACGTACTTCTCCACGCCATCGAGTGAAAGCCATGAAGCCTATCAGTTCTGGACCGGCGATCGATGGAATGCGAAACGGCCTAAAGCACAGCGCGTTGATTTCGACGTGTCCTGGAAGAAAACCCATAGCGGCGTGCTTTACCCGGATAAAACGTGGCGGCAGATCGTCACTATTCAGGACGCTATCAACAACGGCTGGGACTACACCGACATTGATGAAATCCGGGACGAAAACAGCCCCGATGAATTTGAAAACCTGTACATGTGCGAGTTCGTCAAAGACGGCGAAAGCGCGTTCAATCTTAGCCAGTTACTGGGGTGCGGCGCTGACGGGTATGACGATTGGCCCGACTGGAAACCGTTCGCCAGTCGCCCTATGGGGCAACGTGAGGTGTGGCTGGGCTACGACGCCAACGGCGGCAGCGGCAATGGTGATGCCGGTGCTCTATCCGTGACGGTCCCTCCCCTTGTGGCCGGCGGCCGGTTTCGCACGGTTGAATTGAAGCAACTGCGAGGACTTGAGTTTGAGCAGCAGGCGGCGGTCATCAAAGAGGCAGCCGAGCGCTACAACGTCACTCACATCGCCATTGACGGGCAAGGCGTCGGGGAGGCGGTCTGGCAGATTGTTAAAAACTGGTTCCCGGCGGCTATTTGCTACCAGATGAGCCTCTCTTCCAAGCGCGCCCTAGTCCTCAAAATGTTGCAGGTTATACGCGCCGGCCGCTGGGAATATGACCGCAGCGAGCAGGGTCTGGTCAGAGCCTTCAACGCTGTTCGCAAAGTTGTTACGCCCGGCGGTTTCATCACTTACGAAACTGACCGATCGCGCGGCGTAAGCCATGGCGATATGGCGTGGGCAACCATGCTTTCGATTATCAATGAACCGTTGGGCCAGGAAAGTGGCGGCGGTGGTTTCGCAATGGGATGGTAACTGTGAAAAAGAAATACGGTAAAAAGCCGATAACCAGCACCGCCGGTTCTGACATTGCGGAGTCACTGAAGGCCGATCCTGAGTTAACTGCATTCAGCTTTGACGGGCCTTATCCGGTACGTGATATGGCCGACCTGCTGGACAATCTCTATTGCCTGGATAACGGGCGATACTATGAAACACCGGTAGATTTTTATGGGCTGGCTAAAGCTCCGCGCCAGAGCGCCTGGCATGAGTCTGCCCTGTACTTCAAACGTAATGTGCTCACCGGCTGTTTTATCCCGCACAAGCTGCTCAACCGTCAGACCTTCTCGGCCTTCGCGCTGGACTGGTTCACGTTTGGCAATGCCTACCTTGAACTCCCGCGCAATCGCCTGGGCGGGCCACTTCCCTTCCGTCATTCACTGGCGAAATACACCCGGCGTGGGAGCACAGATCTCGATCAATACTGGTTTATCCGGCGCTGGAAAGAAGAGCACACGTTCAAATCAGGAACGGTTTGTCACGTTCTGAACCCTGATATCAATCAGGAGGTCTACGGCATGCCGGAATATATGGCAGCGCTGCTGGCCGCCAGCCTGGCCCACTCCGCTGACATGTTCCGTAAGCTGTACTACGACAACGGATCGCATGCTGGATGCATTGTCTATATTGGCGCCGGACAGGTTGACGATAAAAGCATGAAGGCAGTCAAAGAGACGTTGACCGGTGCGCGCGGTAAAGGCGCATTTAAAAACCTGCTGCTGCATGCGCCAGGCGGCGGCAAAGACGGCGTGCAAATCCTCCCCTTCCAGCAGATCACGGCGAAAGATGAGTTTATCAACATTAAGAACGCCACACGTGACGACATACTCGCAGCGCACCGTATCCCGCCGCAGCTCATGGGCGCCATGCCAGAGGGAAACGGATCATTTGGGGATATCGAGAAAGCCGCCCGGGTGTACGCTATCAACGAACTGACACCCGTGATGGAGGCGCTGAAGGTGGTCAACGAGTGGATCGGAGAAGAGGTGATCCGCTTTAACCCTTACGCGTTGCTTACCCCTGAGAAATAACCGCCAGAAAATTCAGTTTCTTTAAACAACATCAGCCATTTATAACAGGCCAGCGTTTTCGCTGGCCTCATCTTTTCTGCTTAAAGAATCCGGCATCAGCGCCTCTCCGCGCGTCGCAGTTTTTCCCTGCACAAGGGCATACCTCCACGCTCACCGTGACGCAGAAACTGTGAAATTGCGTATTCTGCCGCCTTCCCTACCCTGACCCGTTTGCGGGGGCTTGCCCCCCGTCACCTGCGCGCTACGAAAGTCTCATATTTCGTGCATGCACACTAGGGCCTCCTCCCCCGGTATAGTTTGCAATTAAAAGAAGAATGTATGTCATAAAATCATGCAAAACAGTGCAGTTTTAGGCAACCAAGTTTAGCCAATTTAGTCTTTCTTTAATAAGCTAAGTACGGGCTTTTTACCAAAATCTGAACAGAGTTAACCCGTAACATATTGAATATACAAACAATAAGTTAAGTTAAAATTTAAATGCATGTTAATAAATAGCATCAATATAATAAGTTTTTAATATAAATATTAATTAATCATAATCATTAGCAATGGTATTAATTGCCTGATAAGAAAGATTATTAACAGTGTAGGTAACTTTATTACTCTACTCTTATCTATTGATTTTTTATGGGTTTTTCGTAAAATCCGATATTGTTAGTGTGTTTTTTTAAAATGATACATTGCAACAGGAGGTTTTATGTATATTTCTTTTCTAAAAATAAACAACTTCAGAAAGTTTGGAGAAAATGATAATTTTATCGGATTTGTTAAATCACATAGTGAATCTCCACAAAAGGATTTAGTTGCTTCTTCAACAACCCTAGTGATTGGGAAAAATAACTCAGGTAAAACGACAGTAACAAAAGCACTGGAACTTATACATTCAGACTCAGAAAAAATAACCGGCCATGATTTTAATTATAGTTATTCAAAAAATATACTTAAAGAAAATCTGAATGGCAAACCTTACATAACACCAAAGCTATCCTTTGAAATAGAAATTATATTAGATGATATGGCGCATGATCTAATTGGTGATTTTCAACCTTTCATTGATGCAAAAAAAGCCTTGCAGGAAGGAGAGCGAAAAGCAAATATCACTATTGAGTATGAAGTAAAAATAATAGCAGATTACATATCTAAAATTGAAGAACTCAAAACTGCTTACTCAATTGATGAGTACAATTCGGAGGCCATTTTTAGAAAATATCTCGATATTTTATCCAAAACACAATTCAGAAGAAAGATAAAAAATTACCAAAACATAAACGTTGACACTCTAACCCCAAAAAACATCATTGATTTGAGAGTCATCTCGGCCGCAAAAAATATTCATGACAAAAGACTACTGACAAAATCATTCAACAAAATAATTAAATATATGTATGAGAGTGATGATATTGAATACAAAGGAATATTAAGCTTAGTAGATAATAATAACCAAAGTTTAACCCAAAATATTAAAACAAAACATCAATTAGGGAAGGTGCGAACAAGTTCCTGATATGAGATCATCATATTCATCCGGAGCGCATCCCAGAGGGACATCATGA
>OKVY01000194.1_pt1 | contig 27387 bp, 30 predicted proteins | sample 1606931 | NCBI WGS metagenome assembly OKVY01 (sample SAMN03281017, study PRJEB24777) | human gut metagenome | isolation source: fecal sample PR221 from 1 month old male Chinese infant, caesarean... | reverse complement strand
AACCGGTATCTCATAACCGCCGACATTGGCAGTGTGAGTGAAAGATGCCTGCCCGAGGCTGGCATACATTCGTAGCCAGAATGCTAATGCAGTTGTAACCATCCCAAGAGATTCCTTCTCGTCACTGGCTATCCATAGCGAATATTCCAGTGAGAAAGGGATAGTCGATACCAGGGCTTCAATCTCATCATTTTCATTGGTGACATGCCCTTCATCGTAATTATCCCGGCACAGTTCACCTTCATAAATTGAAAATGCGGGAGAACGAGACAGATTCACAAGCGGCATTGCCAGCTTATTTACCGGGCCAGCAGAGGCTGTATCTTTGCGCCCGGCGCGATCGGCTTCAAATGACGACAACCACTCCTTCACATCACTAAAAGTGCCGAGCGTTATGCGATCTCTTGGTGTGCGTTTCAGGAACTCCCGGAACGACTGGTTAATGCGATCATTAAAGCTGACAACTTGTGAGTCGAACGCTTCGTTTAAAGCCTGTGCGAGCGCCGAATCAATGCCATCAATAGTGGCAAATTCCAGCTTACCAGTTGGAGTAAGACCTTTTTTCTTAAAGATGGCCAGTAGCCATTCCTGATTATTCAGAATCACCGATGAAATTCCCTTCAAAGGCGCGTGAAGGCACGCAATAAAACAAACTGCCTACCCTGGCAGTGCCGTAATTGAATATTTTATGGATGTACCAGAAGCGGCGAATGGTTGTGCCGTCTGACAGCTGTTCCAGCCATTCGAGCATAGAACCCACTGGCACATTGACGGCAGCTAACCGAAGGATTAAAGCACTGTCGCTAATTCCCGTATTATCACTGCCGTCGTATAGCGCGTAGAAGGCGTCCATCTCATCCGGGCAGTCGAGGGCCGTTATCAGTTCTGGATCCTGATAGTCATATATGCGTTGGTTCGGTTCTATTATTTCAGGTGCCGTTTCAGGTGCATTTTTGTTTCTGTAAGGTATTGCGCGATACAGAACTGCATCGAATGAGTCAGGGTCTAGCTTGATTGCTTTGAGCCAGTCCATCCGCACAAGGTTATTAAAAACTGCATGACCTTGATAACGGTGGCGCACACCAGAATCACTAAGCAGGCCGTGATCCAGATTGGGAAGGTGATTGTCCTCCACAGGATCAACAATATTACCAACGTTAACACCATCGGTTTCGATTTCAGCATCAATATCTTCCTCTTCAATCAGTTCAGAACCTTCGCCTGGAATATCCGGATCCGATTCGGTGTCCGGGAGGTTATCACCAGTCACTTGTTGTGATGGTTCTGTGTTCTCAAACATGTCATCAAAGAAACCAGCCATCGATTATCCTTTCCGTTTACGGGCTTCGTTAATTTGTGTCTCAAGAATGCTTCGCGCCTGCGCGGTGGCAGCGGCCTTGTCCATTCCCTGACTCATGAAAAACTTTATGAGGTTGTTCGCCTGCGTTTGCAGGGCTTTTTTGAGAGCGTCGGCTTCAGCGCGAGCCTGGGCTTCCCTCACCAGCGAGGCTTTTAGTTCGGCATTCTTCCTGTTTGCCGTGGTGCGAGCTTTTTTTAACAACCGGCGAACGTTGTCCGTGGCGCTATCTTTGGCGCGTAGTTTTTTGCCTAATGCATCCTGAGATTTCAGATATAACTCATACTCACGCGCCGCTTTAGCCTGATCCGTCGTTGTTGTCCGGTTGCGCGCGAGCGATTTAGCCAGTTCGCCTTTGAAATAGGTTGTTGTCTTCCGCTTGTCATCGCCGAAGGCCACCTGTTCAGCTGCTTTTTCCAGGGCAATAATGATGGCCTTGTGCCATGTGGGAGACTGAAAACGCGTCATAGCGTGCAACACATGTTTGCAGGTTACACCAGTCAGATCAGGGTTGCGGATTTTGGGGAATGCATACTCTTTTGGCGGCGCGACAGCATAGTTACCAGCAGTGGCCATATAACGATACCAGTATTGATGGCGTCCACAATCACAGTCGAAAGATACCCGGCCCTTGCAGAGATCGGCAGCGATTCGGGCTTTTTTCGCACCGTCTTCAGCAATTTCCTCAACGGCTTTATCCCATTCCTCAAATCGAATTCTGACACGGTGATGCTGGTGGACCGACTCATCCGAGGCATTAACAGATATCAATGCAAGGTTGTGTTTTAGCCCGAGGAATGTCGCGGCTTTGATCCCTGTGCCATCAGAAACCTTGTTGTTAGCGCGTTTTATATCAATGCTGGTGGACTGCGCCACCAGCTGAGCATAGGTAATGCCGGGTACCGTGCTCTTGAATTTGGTTTTATGAGCCTGCCTTGAGGTGTTGAAACTGCGTATATCTTCGGGCGTAAAGTAGGTGCCATCTTTCTTTTTCCCAAGGCTGAGGAATGCCTCAAGTTCGCGGTTACGCATCCCCATAATCCTTGGGGTGAGTGTACGTCGCGCGTTTCGCCGATTCTGACGCTGCTGTTTACGGATAAGATCGAAGACCTTGTTAAAGTCTTTTGCACTTAATCCATCAGTCTGATAGCGACCAAGGTTGTCGCGAGCATATTCAGTTGGCATTCATTTCCCTTACGCAATGGATAATGTCCCTATCACCTGGCCGTCGTATTGGAAATGGCGAATCATTTCGCGGATCCAGGTGGCAGGTGGGAGTTTTAATTTTTTGCCAACAGTCATACCCTGAGACTCATCCTCAAGCCCGGCGGCGAGCGTCACAACCCAGCGTAGCTCTGCTATGCCCCACATACGGTAAGCCAGCAAATCCGGGCGATATTGCTCATCGGGAAGAACGTAATAAATCGTCAGATTCTTGTCGTTCGATTCACACATAAGCATCACCTCTTTGCGTAGCTCTGCCCTGAGTATTGGATCGGCTATGTTGCGGTCGTCATACCGCGACAGAGGATATTGCCGGGTGCTTTGGGTTGTAGTGATTGATGTAGCCATAGTCAGCCTGACAGAAATAGATGATGGTGATTCTACCGCTAGTCATTTGTTGATTATTTAACTCAATAAAAGAAAATTATTAGTGCAATTTTGGTTGTGAAATGTATCATTCTGCCCTTAAGTAGGTTCTTCATGAGGAAACAAAATTGGCAGAGCGTGTTGATGATGCAGAGCTGAGCATGAATCAGTTAGAAGCTCTCAAAGACATGGCCATCGATAACATCAGAAAGCAGGCACAGGTCGTGAGCCAGGTATTTACAGGGAAGTGTCGTTACTGCAATGAATCGATTGAATCAGGCATTTATTGTGACGCTGAATGTGCGCAATGGCACAGGGAAGAGCAGGCCGCAAAACAGCGTAAATATGGCATGCGACCGGCAGGATTTGACTGATTGTGTTGCGCTTTACTGAGGAAGAGTTTCAGGCTTTTAGTGAGCGTCGAAATAAGGGGCGGTCCAGGCCAAAAACCAAAAAGGATCCATTCTTATCGCTTGCGCCGGTAAAAGAAGTTTCTCCACATGCGAAGGCACTTGCAGCACTGGCAAAGAACCCAGACCTGCGCGACGGAAATTGCGAGCACTTCGAGCAGGTTTTCATTTTTGATTACTTCGAACGCAAGCACCCTGACATCTATGAGCTGTTGCATGCAACGCCTAACGGAGGGAAACGTTCAAAAGCAACCGCCGGGAAAATGAAGGCTGAAGGGCAGAAAAAAGGTTATCCGGACATGAGTCTCGATAAAGCATGCGGTATTTATCACGGCATGCGAATTGAGCTTAAAGAACCAAATGGTAAAGCCCCGACGAAAGAGCAGATCGCCTGGATGCGCAGGCTTAGAGAGGAAGGTTACTACGTCGTTCTTGCGTATGGTGCAGAACAAGCGATAACCGCCATCCTGGAATACATAAGCCTTAAAAAGGGTGAGGCTATTGAGCATTGTATTGAACGGCGACAAGTGGTTGTATGCTGCTTAAAATAATAAATAAATTAGTGCACATGTGCTCTTTGATATAGCGCACATTAACATCGGGAGAATAATCGTGTCATTCAAGGTTAATTATGAATCGCTGGCATCGATCATGCCGCGTAATGAACAGGAAGCAGATGCTGTAGTGGACCCGGTAATCGCTGAAATGAATGCTCGCCTGGAGGCTGAATTTGCAGCTGAGAATGAACATACCACCCAGGGCGACTAGGACTGTTTTTTGTGTCGGTAGCGGTCCGTCACTCACTCGTGAGGACTGTGCTGCTATAGAAAAAACTGGCTGTTCAATCATTGCGGTTAACAATTCCTGGCTGATGTTCGATGACATTTATGCCTTATACGCCGGTGATTTGTCATGGTGGAAGCAATACGGTTCCACCATACCGGGAGGGAGGTTCCGCAAAGTGACAGCCAACCTGGCGGCGGCGAAATCATTTTCGTTGGAGTACAGGCGATATTGTGGACCGGCGGAAGGGGTAAATAGCGGCGCGCAGGCTATCAGTCTGGCTGCTGAATCAGGGGCTGAAGTAGTGGTATTAGTCGGCTATGACTGTTCTCTGCAAAACGGCCTTCATTGGCATGGCGCGCACCCTCAAGCCCTACGGAATCCAACGCAGGTGTCTATTTCAAAATGGCAACAGCAGTTCCTGGATACCCGCAAAAAACACGCAGATTTACATATTTTGAATGCAAGTAGGAGCAGTGCAATTCAATGTTTCCCAAGAATAAATTTAGAGGCAGTGATCGCGTTATTATCGTCGGCAGTGGCCCAAGCGCCGCAAACTTTGTTGCGCCGCGCGGAGTGCCGATTATAGCGGTCAATGGGGCTATCGACTGGCTTAACCGCGCTTCTTATTTTTTCACACTTGATCCATCGCCAGACAATATGCGGCGCGTTGGTCGTGGCCGCCGTCGCCGTGGTGTTTGTTATTGCATGGCACTACCCGATGTTAAAGAACGTGAAGTCAGAGACGGCATTCTGTGCTTCCGTCGTGTGGCTGAACGCGGCACAGAGCCAAAAAATACGAATTCTCCCGAGTGGTGGGCGTGGCGCTGGTCCGCACATTTCGGCCTTTGCGAAGATGAGAATGAAATTGCCAGCGGCAATAGTGCATATGGTGCTCTGAACCTGGCTTTCCATATCGGATTCAAACATGTAGCCCTGGTGGGCGTTGACGCTACGCAAGAACTACGCGTTCACTCCGGCGGCACGCCAAAAAATCTAAGTCACCTGCCTTTGTTATTCCAGTCTGCGCGTGAACAGATTGACGTTGTTTCATGCGGGAAAATGGGAGGTATTCCGCAGATGACTCTTAAAGAATGGCTGAAGAATACATGATGGCACCCACAATTTATCACCGTATCGACGGTACCAAATACAGGAATGTCTGGGTTGTTGGTGATCTGCATGGTTGCTACACCAGACTGATGTCCGAACTCCATCGTGTGGATTTTGACCCGGCGCAGGATTTACTGATATCGGTCGGCGACCTTATCGATCGCGGTACTGAAAATGTCGAATCTCTGGAACTATTGCAGATGCCCTGGTTCAGGGCAGTAGTGGGGAACCATGAGCTGTTGATGCTCGATGCGTTAAGTCCTGATGGCAACGTGAATAACTGGCTAATGAATGGCGGTCAATGGTTCTTCATGCTGGACGCTGATCAGGAAATATTAGCCAGGGCGCTGGTGGAGTTGGTAAGACGACTGCCCTATATCATTGAGTTGAACACCGGGCAAGAAACTATCGTTATAGCCCATGCCGACTATCCGGATAATGAATATCAATTCGGTAAGGAGGTGCCGCTTTTCAACGTTGTCTGGGCGCGCGAGCGTATCAGTGATTCGATGGATGATATTGGTGGCGAAATTTCGGGCGCAGATCGTTTTATCTTTGGTCACACTCCGGTGAAAAGCCCGAAGACATTCTGGAATCAGCATTATATCGACACAGGTGCCGTATTTTGCGGAAACCTGACATTGAAGAAAGTGAAAGGTGATGGTGCAGCATGAAGATTGCTTTAGTTCTTCGCTCTGGTGGTGACTATAACGCTTCCGATGTGCAGTGGCTGGTTAATCAACTGCCAAAAGACTATGAAATTATTTGCCTGACAGACCTGAAGCGTTTACATGTACCTGGCGTCAAAGTTATCCCATTGATCAACCAGTGGCAAAAGTGCCGTGGCTGGTGGGCGAAAATCGAGTTGTTCCGACCGGATATAACCGATGATCTGTTCTATCTGGATTTGGACACGGTTATTGCCGGTGATATACGCCCAATCCTAGAGAATCCACCAACCAACTTCACCATGCTTAGGGATTTTTACCATCCACAATATCGTGGCAGCGGTGCCCTGTGGATACCAAATAGTGTAAAAGCGCATATCTGGAGTGCATTCTGGCAAGATCCGGAAGGTTGGATTGCTCGTTGTGTTACTACTGAATGCTGGGGTGATCAGGGGTTTTTGCGGAAGGTTATGGGTGATGATACACCAGCATTTCAGGATCTGTATCCGGGATGGTTTGTAAGTTACAAGGCCGATGTTGTGGAACCTGGTTCGAAATATGCGAGCGCGCGTTACTCCAGGGGGAATGGGGCATTACCAAAAGACTGCCGAATAATCTTTTTCCACGGCAAACCGCGACCTCGCGAAGTGTCAGAGGATTGGATTCCCCTTACCAGCTCGTTTTTTGAGCAAGTTTCAGAATAATATTGCTCTAATAATTCCATATTTTTAAAACGTGATGTACACTCATCACGTTTTTTATTAGAGCAATTTACAAGGTGCACTATGTGGCCATTCCGACGGAAATATCACTACTGGCTGATCGCCTTTGTTACGCCGACCGGCGGTATCAGGCATGTCATCACCAGGTATCGCAACAAGAGACTCACCTTAGCCAGAATTTTACAGGCTGCCATAGGTGAGGGACTGGATACAAATTGCGTAGTCCTTCCTCCTTCATACTTAGGAAAAATGACCGAAGCACAAGCTAATACGGAACTTTGAAATGAGCACTTCAGCACAAAAGCAATCAATCGAAAATGTATCTATCCCTGATGTCCTGAATGCCGGTATCCCGGCCATTATCCAGAACATCCGGGCCGCGCAACGCCGCGTTAGTTGTGATGACCTCACAGCACGTTTTTTTGATAATGCGGTTCAGTCAGCGGAGATGCTTCACGCACAGCTTATTGATGTTTATAACGCAGAAGCTGATAGCCATAACTCCCTGGTAGATGCAGCTGAAAATATGCAGTTGGATCTCGGTCTGAAGGGTAAAGAAATTGAAGAGCTTCAGCTGCAAATTGAACATTTGAAACGCCAGCAACAGGACGCGATCGACGATGCGACGCATGACTCCAACCAGCGTGCTGATAATGCCGAACGTATAAGCATTGAGCTGGAAACAAAACTCAATGAAATGACCGCGATGGTTGAACTGCGGAACTCACAGATTTCAACGCTAAAATCTCAATATAAAGAGATCATGAAACTTGATCCTTTTAACCTTGAGAAACGCTATAACAAAGCTAAAAGCGAGCGACAGGAACTGCGTAAGCAGGTTGCCGACCTTAACCAACAGCTCAAAAAAACTATTAAAGATGCAAGCGAAGCGCGCGTGGCATTTGCTAATAAAAAAGCAGAGGTTACCGCGCTGGTTAATGAGAATGCCAAATTTGCGACGCTCAAGAAGGAAATGTATGGCATTACTGAGCGCCGTTTCCCTGCAAGCAAACTTCATCCGACGTTAGGGCAAATCTCCTTCTTCCCGCGTCTCCTGGCTTATGGGATCTCATCGCCTAAAGAGTTCAATAATGAGCGTCCTTATATCGTTTCTAAGCTGGACTTTGCTTATCAGTTCTGCTGCGACATGGGCTATGCCATTGATATCCGGATCAACGAATGGTTGATGCCAAACTTCCAGCCGTTGGCCATTTTCCGCGAGTTCCAGCCGGAAGGTTGGGTAGAGTTCTTCCATGAATTGATCTGTAAAGAGATGGAAAGCCGCCGCCCGGAACTGGTCCGCCGTGTCGAGTGGGCGCAAGAGGTTATGTTGGCAGATGCAGAGCTACCGTTCGAACCGGAATTCATTGATGAACTGGCAACTAAAGGGTTGCATACCCTGTTTGATGTGGTTACCCGCCGTCATGAGCAGTTGGTGGTCGAATTGGGTTTAGAGGAAACAGCGGCAAGAAGACTTCTCGATGTTTGCTATGCACGTAGCGATGCATGGGAAAAAGAGAACGGCGGCACTATTTACGTCCGCTGATAGTTACAGTGTCACTTTTAATGCTGGTGGAGTGCGCCCACCAGCATTTTTTTCGTCCAATGAGGAGGGCATTTGAGTATTTTCAATAAACACGCACACCAGGAACGTCCGTATATCGTCATAGTCGATATTGATGGAACAATATCAGAGGCAACTGAAGACAGACTGCATTTGCTTCCGCCACCAGGTAAAGGTGCATTAACAAAGGACTGGAACGAGTTTAATCTCGCCTGTGACACTGATACTCCCATAACTCCAGTTATTGATATTGTGCGCCAGTTATTTAACGTTTACACGGTCTGGTTTGTAACCGGGCGCTGTGAGATCGCAAGGGATAAAACACGAGCCTGGCTGCGGAAGTACGTAACAAACGGGGCTGAGCCTTTGCTATCTATGCGTCCTGCCACCGATGACAGAAATGACGGCCCAGCAAAGATTGATCTCCTTAAGAAAATTGGTCTAAGTAAAATCGCGTTCGCGCTGGAAGATAAGATTGAAGTGGCGCGTGTTTTCAGGAGGCACGGCGTACTTACGTTAATGGTCAGGGAGTATGAAAACGCGCTTCTCCATCAACAATAATTGCTCTAATAAATATTGATTTTTAAAACAGAGAAAGTGAAAATAAAAACATGCCGCAAGGCGCGGCATGTATCCAGTCAATCACAGGAGCTGAAAATATGAACACGGCATTCAAAATCATTATGGCCGCGATCTATTTCTGGCTGTTCTCTATCACTTTTGGCGGCATCGTCGCGCATGGGTAAGGGGAGTATATTAGCCATTTGGAACCCCACGAGCTCTTGCGGGTTTAATTAAGAACCCGCAAGAAAAACACGAATTGGGCTATATTTTTCCGCCTACGCCTTTAAACTTCTCAATAAACGAGACGATTTTCTGGAAAACTGCCTGTTTTTTCGTTTTATATTGCGGATTCAACGGACTAAGTTTTGGTAATGTTTCGTTTAATTCTGTGCCATTTTCGGTGGCGTATTCGCGTTTTAAAGACGTGCGAATATAGCGTTTTGCTGCATCTTCATTGAGATTTTCTTCTTTTATCAATGCTTCTGCTTCACGTTGCTGTTCGCGTTGAGCAAACGTAAAGAATGCCTCAATGATACTGGCTTTGTCTGGTAAATCATCCAGGTTCGTTTGCTGAATAAAATCGACCACCAGGCCCTCTTTCGCCCGGTTCCCCAGGCTTGAACGAATTAAGCGTTTGACCTCTTCGATCATTTCGCCCTTGCCTTTATTTTGTCTGTTGTGTTCGAAAATCAGTCCAAGGATATAATCCAGGTTTATTTCCTGAGACTTCAGCAAATCGACCTCAAAAACCACGTCATCCCAGTCAGTGGTTGATTTTTCTTTTTTATCAGCTTCTTTCTCGCGGCGCTGCCAGTCACGAATATCGTTATAGGCAGAACGATAATCCTGAATCTTGCGTTCAGCAGGGAGACGAATCGTTTGCAATTCAGCGAACTTTTCATCATCCACATAATGTTCTTCTTTGAATTTTTCTACCGCAACAGGATCGCTAAGATCGATTTGTTGCAGGGCTTTCAGCGTGGCAAATTCATCATAGTTTTGCAGGATGTTCTCGGCACGCAGGTATTCACCAAACAGTTTAACGAAGTCTTTCTTCTCTTTTTCACTTTCAATACTGGTAGGGTCAGGGAACCGTTGTTCCAGTTCTGAAACTACTGCCATAAAGCCGCGCTTAGCTTCACCAGTGGCAGCATCAGTAAAGCCTTCCATATACTCTGCATAACTCTTTTCTAAAACCACATTTTTGGTGTTTTTGTCACCAAACAGCGTTATGGCATCAATAGTTGAGCGTTCCAGATCCCGGAAAGTGACGATATTACCGAAGGTTTTAGTTGCATCATAAATACGGTTGGTGCGGGAAAATGCCTGCATCAAGCCGTGAAAACGCAGGTTTTTATCGACGAATAGCGTGTTCAATGTTGGAGCATCGAAGCCAGTTAAAAACATCCCCACGACAATTAACAGATCGATATCCTGATTTTTAACCCGCTGGGCTAAATCACGATAGTAGTTCTGAAAACCGTTACTGTCGGTACTGAAGTTAGTTTTAAAATAGCTGTTATATTCACGAATTGCAGCGTCGAGAAACTCTTTAGCACTGCTGTCCATTGCGCTGGTATCAAAAGTTTCATCGGAAATTTCACCAATGGCATTTTGTTCTTCATTAGCGGCAAAGGAGAAGATTGTCGCAACACGTAGTGGTTTATAGGTAGCAGATTTATAAGCGGCTTCCTCTTGTAACCGTTTAAACGTCGCGTAATAGGCTTTCGCGGCATCCACGCTGCTCACTGCCAGCATGGCATTAAAACCTTTGGAGCCAGGGAAAGTACGGTGGGTTTTCTGGCGGAAGTTATTCAGGATATATTGCGTAATTTCCTGAATACGCATGGGATGAAGGAACGCCTGCTGATTTTCAGCCGCACTCAGTTTTTTCTCGTCAGTTTCTGTCTCTAAAGACTTAAACTGTGGCCGCACATCGTTGTAGTCCACCTTGAATTTAAGCACTTTTTCATCACGAATCGCATCGGTAATAACATATGAATGCAATTCACGGCCAAATACGCTGGCGGTCGTTTCTGAGCCTAAGGCGTTTTCCGGGAAAATAGGTGTGCCGGTAAAACCAAACTGATAATAGCGTTTGAATTTCTTCTTCAGGTTTTTCTGTGCTTCTCCAAACTGGCTGCGGTGACATTCATCAAATATAAACACCACTTGCTGATTGTATACAGGCAGGTCGCTTTCTGCTTTCATCAGGTTATTAAGTTTCTGAATAGTGGTGACGATAATTTTGTTATCGTCCTTATCCAGATTTCGTTTAAGACCTGCTGTATTTTCCGAGCCGTTAACACTATCTGGCGAAAAACGCTGATATTCCTTCATGGTCTGGTAATCGAGGTCTTTCCTGTCGACCACGAAGAAGACTTTATCAATAAAGTCCAGTTCTGTTGCCAGACGCGCGGCTTTAAAGCTGGTCAGTGTTTTACCGGAACCAGTGGTGTGCCAGATAAAGCCACCGCTTTCGGGGTTAGACCAGTTTTTCGCTTTATAGGAGCTGTTGATTTTCCATAAAATTCGTTCGGTAGCTGCAATCTGGTACGGTCGCATCACCAGTAGCGTCTGACTACTGTCAAACACGCTGTAGTTCACCAGAACATTCAGCAGAGTATGTTTCTGGAAAAAGGTAGCGGTAAAATCTTTGAGGTCTTTAATCAGCGTGTTGTCTGATTTCGCCCAGTTCATGGTGAAGTCAAAACTGTTTTTATCGCGCTTTGTTGTGTTGGCAAAATAACGGGTATCGGTACCGTTGGAAATGACAAACAGTTGCAGATACTTAAACAGAGAATTTTCGCTGTTAAAACTCTCTTTACTGTAACGATGTATCTGGTTGAAAGCCTCACGAATCGCCACGCCGCGCTTTTTCAGTTCGATTTGTACCAGTGGTAAGCCATTAACCAGGATAGTTACGTCATAACGGTTAGCGTGAGAACCTGCCTGTTCAAACTGCTGGATAATCTGCACTTTGTTGCGCATGAGATTCTTTTTATCGATCAGATAGATGTTCTCAAGACGCCCGTCGTCAAAAATAAAGTCGCAGATATAGTCGATATGGATTTTACGGGTCTTATCCAGAATGCCATCGCTCGGGTTGTCCAGATACTGCTCCGTGAAACGCCGCCACTCGCTGTCATTAAACACCACACCATTGAGGCTCTGAAGCTGTTCCCGAGCATTGGCCAGCATCGCTGACTGAGATTTTACGGCTATAAATTCATAGCCCTGATTTTGTAGGTCCTGAATCAGTTCACGTTCCAGGTCCGATTCGCTCTGATAGCTGTCGCCTGTTTGCTCAGCTTTGATGTACTTATCAAGAACGATAAAGTTATTGGATTCAGCAATGGTGTGTGTCTGATGAGTCATAGCGCATCCTTTGTGCCGTCTGGCAAGGGCCGGAAGGGAGTTAAGAGTGACTTCCGGCGTGTAAAAAATAGTCTATATACTGACCGGATGTTAAGGTGGCCCGGTCGGTAGCAATGGTCAATTAATTACTGACAGCTTCAGGTTTCGGGAAACTGAACAGTAAATCACGGTAGTACTCGTATTGTTTCTGGCGCAACTCGATTTCACGCGGGAGACCTTCGGTGATGGAGTTGGTCAGGGTGTCGAATTTATCCAGAATCCGAACGATTTCAGACTGGATGGCAAGGGATTTTTCCGGATTATCCGGGCAGGGGACTGGTACAGGTATATTTTCAACCTGATGACTCATTAACTTGGGGTTTCCCATTCCTGAGTAAACATGTTTTTTGGCTTCTATTGTTAGCCAGTAAAACAGAAATTTGTAGATTAATGGGTATTTATTTTTTAATGTAATCAGGCCGCAAACATTAGTTATTGAAAATTTACCTGTTCGATAGAACACAGTGCCTGCATTTGCGCCATCTGTTGTCCAGCTTATATATTCGCCATCAAAATCGAAGGTATTGATAGAACCTATTTTCCCATTATTTGCAGTTTGAGAGCTATAGACAGGATATGGGCCAAAATTTTCAGTTAAATATCCCTTTGACATAACTCTGCCTCTTCTTAAGGCTGAGACTTCCCCCAATGGCAACCACTCAACCTCAACCCCATCCAGCAATTTTTCCAGATAAATAGGTTTTTCCTGCTCCTCATCAAAACTCAACAACTGGTCACGATAGTAGTTGTACTGTTTTTTACGCATGTTAAGCTCAGCGGTAAGCTCAGCGGTAAGCTCAGCGGTAAGTGCAGTAAATTTATCCAGAATCCGAACGATTTCAGACTGGATGGCAAGGGACTTTTCCGGGTTGTCGGGGCAAGGAATTGGGAATTTATACGATGATAATTTTTTTATTCCTATAATGGATAAACCGCCACTTTTGTTAGCGTTTTCCTTGCACCATTCCCCAAAGTGATGGAATCTATGGAATAAATATCTTATATCTATAATTCCTTTAAATCTGCTAGTTAATGAAAAATTGGTAATTTGCTGATTGGTCAAATGTGGTATTTTGACCAAAGCAAACTCTCCTATTGTTGCCGTCGTTGACATAAATATTGAATCTTTAGGAAAAAGGTTGCCTTTAACTCCTGCTTGATTCACATGCATAATAGAATCATTAAGCTCTCTGCCATTAGTTCGTATATCCTCAAGCCTAAACCAAGGGATATTCCCATCTTCCCAAAATTCTTTTTTAGCTTTAGATGGCGTATAGCCATTTTTAATGTTGAAAATCTCAGCGGCAGTCAACCACTCAACCTCAACCCCATCCAGCAACTTTTCCAGATAACTTAGCTTGTTCATTCCTGAGCCTCACTGCCTTCGATTTCTGCCACAATCGCATCAATATCTTTGCGCAACTGGTCGATTTTGCTGACCGTGGTTTTCAGCTCTGCATTCAACTCAGCAATATTGATTATTTCGCGGTTATCTTTCGCTTCCACATAGCTGCTCACCGACAGGTTATAGTCATTCGCGACAACAGTCTCAAACGTGACAGATTTCGCCAGATGAGCAACATCTTCCTTGCCGGCAAATACCTGCATAATCTGTTCGATATGAGCATCGGTCAGGATGTTGTTATTAGTCTCTTTTTTGAACAGTTCGCTGGCGTCAATAAACTGAACTTTGGTATCCGTTTTATGTTTAGACAGCACCAGAATGTTTACAGCAATGGTGGTGCCAAAGAACAGGTTCGGTGCCAGTGAAATTACGGTTTCGACATAGTTATTATCGACCAGATACTGACGGATTTTCTGCTCTGCGCCGCCACGGTAAAAAATACCCGGGAAGCAGACAATCGCAGCACGACCTTTGGCCGAAAGATAGTTCAGCGCATGTAGTACAAACGCAAAGTCAGCTTTGGATTTGGGGGCCAGAACGCCAGCCGGGGCAAAACGCTCATCGTTAATCAGCGTCGGGTCATCGCTGCCAATCCATTTCACCGAATACGGTGGGTTAGATACGATGGCGTCAAACGGTTTTTCATCTCTGAAGTGCGGCTCAGTCAGTGTATTACCCAGCTTGATATCAAACTTGTCGTAGTTGATATTGTGCAAAAACATGTTCATACGCGCCAGGTTATAGGTCGTATGGTTGATTTCCTGACCGAAAAAGCCTTCTTCGATGATATGGTTATCAAACTGTTTTTTCGCCTGCAACAACAGTGAGCCGGAACCCGCTGCCGGGTCGTAGATTTTGTTAACGCTGGTCTGCCCGTGCATAGCCAGTTGTGCAATCAGCCTGGAGACGTGCTGCGGTGTAAAGAACTCACCGCCTGACTTACCGGCATTTGCCGCATAGTTAGAAATCAGGAACTCATAGGCATCACCGAACAGGTCAATCTGATGTTCGTTGAAGTCACCAAGTTTTAACCCTTCAACCCCTTTCAGAACCGCAGCCAGACGGGCATTTTTATCCTTAACGGTGTTACCCAGGCGGTTACTGGTGGTATCGAAATCAGCAAACAAACCTTTGATGTCTGCTTCTGAAGGGTAGCCGTAAGCAGAACTTTCGATAGCAACGAAGATGCTGTTTAAATCTGCATTCAGTCTGTCATTGGTATTTGCTTTCGCCGCTACGTTGCAGAAAAGCTGACTGGGGTAGATGAAGTAACCTTTGGTTTTGATGGCATCGTCTTTAATGTCATCAGTAATTACGCTGTCATCCAGTTTCGCATAACAGATACTGTCATCACCGGCTTCAATATAGCTGGAAAAATTTTCGCTGATAAAACGGTAGAAAAGTGCGCCCAGAACGTATTGCTTAAAATCCCATCCATCGACCGAACCCCTGACATCGTTAGCAATTTGCCAGATTTGACGATGAAGCTCTGCACGTTGTTGAATACTTGTCATTTTCATCCACTTATTTCAGGCTTATGTAATTGGCGGTGATTCTACAGCAACTTGGATGCTTTAGCAGTTCGGACATTAGGCAACGAATGACCTAATTAGAGCTTTTTGGAAAAGCGGTATTGTCGGTGCGATGATAGCTATGTTTGGGTGCGCGATGGTGCAATACAATGACGGTGAAAAGGTAAGCATCCAGTCTGATGGCTGGTATGGGCTGGATAGCCTGCAAAAAACCGCAGATAAAGCCTGTCAGCAATATGTAAAGTCCAAAGCTGTATATCAGCATAGTGTGAACGCTAACCCTCATCTTACGCCCGGTTCTGGTGTTCAGAATACCATCTGGAAATGTGAGCCTTAAACATGAGCAACTGGAACATAGCAGCTAAAAGCCAGGAAGAAAGGAATAAAGTTAACGTTGACCTGGCTGCCAGGGGGGTTGCCTACAAAGAGCGATTGAACATACCCGTCATAGCGGAACAGGTAGCCCGTGAGCAACCTGAGAACCTGCGCACCTATTTCATGGAACGGCTACGGCACTACCGGCAGTTAAGCCTCCTGCTGCCAAAAGGAAACGATCCGGTATATCAGAAAGAAGATATAGCCAAAAAATAACGCGCCACCAGGCGAGCGCAAAGCATCGCGCTATTGCACACTTCAAGCATCTTTAATGTATACTGTATGGATAAACAGTACTCTGAGGTGAAAACGCTATGGGCTTCCCTTCTCCTGCGGCGGATTATGCTGAGAGCCGTATTTCTCTTGATCAGCAGATAATTAGACATCCTTCAGCGACCTACTTCATGAGGGCAGCTGATAGTCATCATCGTGAGGGAATATTACAGGGTGCATTGCTGGTGGTTGATTCCTCACTTACCCCGGTTGATGGTTCTCTGCTTGTATGCGCTCTGGATGGGGAATATCGCGTAAAAAGATACCGGAAGTATCCACGTCAGCATCTGGAGGATTTAAGAACCGGTAAGAAGGAAGCATTGCCAAAGGATGACGATGGATGCACGGGGAGTAATGCTGTGTTTGGTGTGATCACTCATGTCATTAATGATGCCCGAAGTGGGGAATTTGATGATTGTCCGGTGATTTAAGCTGCAAAGTGCTGGTGCTTTATGCCTGTGAAGTTTATAATTGTGTACACATAACGAGTACATGAGGTGTTTATGCAATCCATTAACTTCCGTACCGCGCGCGGCAACCTTTCTGAAGTGCTCAACAATGTTGAAGCCGGGGAAGAGGTTGAAATCACCCGCAGAGGCCGTAAGCCAGCAGTAATTGTCAGCAAGGCTACTTTCGAAGCCTACAAAAAAGCGGCGCTGGATGCTGAATTTGCATCCCTGTTTGACACCCTGGACTCCACCAACAAGGAACTGGTTAACCGATAATGAGGCATATATCACCGGAAGAACTTATTGCGCTTCATGATGCGAATATAAACCGCTACGGCGGCCTGCCGGGAATGTCAGATCCGGGTAGGGCAGAGGCCATTATCGGGAGAGTTCAGGCCAGAGTTGCCTACGAAGAGATCACCGACCTTTTCGAAGTCTCCGCCACCTACCTGGTGGCTACAGCGAGAGGGCATATATTCAATGATGCCAATAAGCGTACCGCGCTAAACAGTGCGCTGCTATTTCTACGCCGTAACGGGGTGCAGGTATTTGATTCACCAGAACTGGCAGACCTTACCGTAGGGGCTGCGACCGGAGAGATATCTGTATCTTCTGTCGCCGACACGTTACATAGATTGTATGGTTCTGCGGAGTAGATTAATGGCACGTAAATACAACAAGTTGTCCCGTGAAGCGTTAAAGATGCTTCTTGATGGCGTGAGTCGCCGCGAGGTAAAGCAATACCTGGTTGGTAAGCAAGTTGGTGTCAGGACTGCTATTGCTGTGTTATGCCGTCAGGAAATGGTTGTGCTTAAACAGAGAATGCCGGGCAGCAGATAAAGCCCAATCAGTGATGAAAGGTGTGATGTGAAAGCCGTAATTACTCCCTTTGTACAAAAAGAGCTTGGCGTCGCCACATTCAAAGTGGATCAGGAAGTCAGAAAGCTGGTGGAGGCTGGCCGTAAATTTATTATGGAGCCGGTGCCGCGTGAGTTAATCGAGCACATGGACGACGGCCTCGTTGTTTCCGAGCAAACTATGGCAACAAATGAGGCGTTGCAGCCGTTTTTTAACAGCGATGAACTGTTTCGCCGTATTGGTGGGATTGACTCGCTGGTGGCGTGGTTGCGCAGGAAAGAGGGGCAATGCCAGGCCGCAGATCGTAGTTGGTGTGACAACCATATTGTCCACGCTGAACGAGACAATAGCGCGGTGTTGTTGTGCTGGCATCACGATAACCATTACCGGATGCGTGGTTTTAATGAGCTGAAAGAAACGCTGCATAATAATCGCGTTAACTGGATACTGGATGTCGCCCGTCAGGAAATGGGGCTTTCAGATGGCCATGATTTAAGTATTCAGGAACTGTGCTGGTGGGCTTTCATGCGCAACATGATGCACCTGATGCCGGAAGAAGTTTGCCGTATATCAATAAATAAGATGAAAGCCGCAACGCAGGATAGCGGACCTCTGAAAGAGGCGGATATTCGCCCGTATGACGATCGCGCTACAGCATATGTTCAGATGATGGAAGAACGCGCCGCGCCGATGCGTGCAAAAGTATGCCCTGTGGATGTTGACTCCGACCCTGGCATGGCGCATTTCAAAATACCAAAACTGCAATCGCTAAAATTACCTGAGTACATGGACTTTGTTGCTTCCCGTCCATGCTGTGGGTGTGGAGCGGCGGGAGCTGGCGCTCACATTACGCCTTATATCGTTCGTCATAGTCGATTATGCGCGCATGACATTTACGCAATTCCTCTGTGCCAGTCATGCCAGCGTGATATTGAGCGTGACCGCGATAATTGGGAGAAGACGCACGGTAGGCTGGCGATGCATCAACGATTGTTCTTTGATTACGCGCTTGGAGTCGGCGCTATCACAAGTCACTCGTCGAGCGTTAGATAAAATTGCTCTAATGTATTGCTATTTCTTTAATCGAGGGTATTATATTCCACGTTGATTAGTTGACATGGGCTAATCAGTAGGTGACAGGATGTTACTTAACTGGCAGGGACGCCACTTCATGGAAATAAATCACTCACGAATAACATCGTACGAGATTGCGGATTACATGATCCGCACTAAATCTCTTCTATCAGCGAAAGAACTCGCAGCAATTCTTGAAAAGGAATACCCGCATCTGGATGTCGATAAGCGCGATGTTTATCTGCGCTTAAAGGCTATCGCTGTGTCTAAGTATTCGTCTGTTTTGATTGATGACAGTACACGCCCACGTAGATTTCAGATCCACTCTCTGAATCCTGAATTCTTTCGCCGTAGCCGCGCTCCGCGCCGGTTTGATGAAAAACTCCAGAACGAACTCTATATGACGCAGGACGAAAAGGAACGCCGGGAGCACCAGCCTTGGGTAATGGCGCGTCAACTTTTCAATAAGGTGGCCCGTCAGCACCGTCATTACGGTAATGCCACATCCGCACGTATCTGATTGATTGCTTGCCCGTTCCGGGCCTTTTGACATGTGACTTTCGTTACCCTCGCGTCAAAAAGAGTTTTTACGAAAGGAAGCATAAGTGACCTGGGACGATCACAAGAAGAATTTTGCTCGCCTGGCGCGAGATGGTGGTTACACCATCGCACAGTATGCCGCCGAGTTTAATCTTAACCCTAATACTGCACGTCGTTATCTCCGTGCCTTCAAAGAAGACACCAGGACAGCGGACAGCCGCAAGCCAAATAAGCCAGTCAGGAAGCCACTAAAAAGCATGATCATTGATCACTCTAATGATCAACATGCAGGTGATCACATTGCGGCTGAAATAGCGGAAAAACAAAGAGTTAATGCTGTTGTCAGTGCCGCAGTCGAGAACGCTAAGCGCCAAAATAAGCGCATAAATGATCGTTCAGATGATCATGACGTGATCACCCGTGCCCACCGGACCTTACGTGATCGCCTGGAACGCGACACCCTGGATGATGATGGTGAACGCTTTGAATTCGAAGCTGGCGATTACCTGATAGATAACGTTGAAGCGCGGAAGGCCGCGCGCGCTATGTTGCGTCGTTCCGGAGCTGATGTTCTGGAAACCACTCTTCTGGAAAAGTCTCTTTCTCATCTCCTTATGCTGGAGAACGCCCGGGATACGTGTATTCGCCTGGTGCAGGAAATGCGCGATCAGCAAAAAGACGATGATGAAGGTACTCCGCCTGAATACCGTATCGCGAGCATGCTAAACAGCTGTTCCGCGCAGATAAGCAGCCTGATCAACACCATTTACAGCATCCGGAATAACTATCGAAAAGAAAGCCGGGAGGCGGAAAAGCACGCTTTGTCTATGGGGCAAGCTGGCATTGTTAAGCTGGCATACGAACGAAAGCGTGAAAATAACTGGTCAGTGCTGGAAGCGGCTGAATTCATCGAGGCGCATGGAGGGAAAGTGCCGCCCCTGATGCTGGAGCAAATCAAAGCCGATCTGCGTGCTCCTAAGACAAATGCCGATGATGAGGAAAGGCAAACTGCCGTCGGTGGCCCTTCTCTTGAAGATCTGGACAAAGTTGCGCGAGAACGGGCCGCCAGCCGCCGCGCTGATGCCGCATTGTGGATTGAGCATCGTAGAGAAGAAATTGCCGATATCGTCGATACAGGTGGTTATGGTGATGTCGATGCGGAAGGCATATCAAACGAAGCATGGCTTGAACAGGAGCTGGACGAAGACGAGGAGGAAGATGAAGAAGTTACCCGCAAACTGTACGGGGATGATGATTAATGGCCAGAAGTTGCGTAACGGATCCACGTTGGCGCGAGCTGGTGGCGCTATATCGTTATGACTGGATTGCGGCCGCTGATGTTTTGTTCGGCAAAACACCTACCTGGCAGCAGGATCTGATTATTGAGTCTGTTCAGGAACAGGGTAGCAAGACATCTGTTTCGTCTGGTCACGGTACCGGGAAATCAGACATGACTTCTATCATGATCATGTTGTTCATAATCATGTATCCCGGTGCCCGCGCCATTATCGTTGCGAACAAAATTCAGCAGGTAATGACCGGTATATTCAAGTACATCAAGATAAACTGGGCTACTGCCACCAGCCGTTTCCCATGGCTTGCTGATTATTTTGTTCTGACAGAAACCGCTTTCTATGAGGTTACTGGTAAAGGTGTATGGACTGTAGTACCGAAGGGCTTTCGTCTGGGAAGTGAAGAAGCTCTCGCCGGTGAACACGCAGATCATCTTCTGTATATTATCGATGAAGCCTCCGGTGTCAGTGATAGAGCTTTCGGTATCATCACCGGTGCTCTTACCGGACAGGATAACCGCATCTTATTACTGTCACAGCCTACACGCCCAAGCGGCTATTTCTACGATACACACCATAAACTGGCCAAGCGTCCTGGTAACCCTGATGGCGTTTATACGGCGATCACGCTTAACAGTGAGGAATCACCGCTGGTAACGCCAGCATTTATCAAAATGAAGCTGGCGGAGTACGGCGGGCGTGATAACCCTATGTACATGATTAAGGTACGCGGCCTATTCCCTAAATCACAGGATGGCTTCCTTCTTGGACGTGATGAGGTTGAACGTGCAACGCGGCGAAAGGTCAAGATTGCCAAAGGATGGGGCTGGGTTGCATGTGTTGATGTTGCTGGTGGCACAGGACGAGATAAGTCCGTTATTAATATCATGATGGTGTCCGGCCAGCGAAATAAACGCCGTGTAATCAACTATCGTATGCTGGAATACACAGACGTTACAGAAACGCAGTTAGCCGCCAAGATTTTCGCAGAATGTAACCCAGAACGGTTCCCGAACATAACCATAGCTATTGATGGCGATGGCTTGGGGAAATCGACGGCTGATCTGATGTACGAACGCTATGGTATTACCGTCCAGCGTATCCGCTGGGGTAAAAAGATGCACAGCCGTGAAGATAAAAGCCTTTATTTCGATATGCGCGCTTTCGCGAATATTCAGGCGGCAGAAGCTGTAAAATCAGGGCGTATGCGGCTTGATAAGGGGGCTGCGACTATAGAGGAAGCATCAAAGATACCGGTAGGGATAAATTCCGCAGGTCAATGGAAAGTGATGTCAAAGGAAGATATGAAGAAAAAACTCAACCTGCACTCACCGGACCATTGGGATACATATTGTTTCGCTATGTTGGCGAACTATGTTCCCCAGGATGAAGTGCTTAGCGTCGAAGACGAAGCGCAGGTTGATGAAGCTCTGGCATGGCTTAATGAATGAATATTTGCTCTAATAAATTGTGTTTTTTAACTGCCGATGTTACATTGAGCCTGACCTCTTGCGCCTTGAGGCATTTTCGGTTTATGCTTATCAGGCACCTCATTAAAACGGGTGCCGGGATTGGAACCCCGGATAATGCAAAAGGCGACACAGACGCCAAAAGCGTCTTTTTTTGTGTCATGCCATCGCACAGCCATACGTAGCACATAGCTCCGAGATCAATGGTAGTGCTGGCTGGGCTGCCGAAAGGCAGGCCGGTTCCCTTTTGCGCCGGTAGTTCCAACCCAGTCAGTGCTACCGCCATTGAGATTGGAACCTCACGCGGTAGCTCCTTAAGTTAGCAAAAGGAGGCTGCCATTATGGCTACTATCCCTACCCCAACTCACCCTGAATTTATCTGGCGCTTTTATTCCTGCCAGAAACGTCACTATCACTTCGTTATTGCACCGACAGAAGATGAGGCTCGCTCTCAGCTTCCTGATGCACCCTGCATTTTCTCCGCCCGTTTTTCTACTGATTCGCGCAATTCTCTCAGTTACTGGTGCCTCCCTGTTAACGCTTCTGCTCAGGAGGGAGTATGAGAACGTCATTAGTCACCCGTGAAGAAATGATTGAGGCAATTGAACAGCACACTGCCTGTATCAGCACCAGAGATATACCAGGCGTTATTGCCAACTACTTCATGATCACCAAACAACTTTACCGGAGAAAGGACAAGAACGCGGTTCACCGCATTCTGTTGTCTGATATCCGCGAATACCTGCTCGAACAGGGTCATCTGAATTACGCAACCGTCGCAGCCGAAGCACGCAAGGAGGCTCACAGAATGAAAGCAACTAACGTTAAATCAGAAAAAATTCATGCACCTTCAGTTCAGGAATCGGAGCTGGTGGTTGCTCAAAATCAGCCTGATGAAATTCCCGTTCTGGAGTGGCAGGGAGTACGTGTCGTGACAACCGAAACTCTTGCTAGAGGGTATGGGGTCGATGAAGCCAATATTCGCAACAATTTGTCTCGCAACCTTGACCGCTTTGAAGAAGGTAAGCATTACTTTCTTCTAACTGGTTTAAAATTAAGAGAATTTAAGAACAGAGTAACCGGAAGTTACTCTGTTGGTAAGAACGCCAGAAGCCTTACACTCTGGACAGAGCGCGGCGCTGCACGCATGTCTAAGATCGTGGACACAAATGAAGCATGGGCATTCTTTGAAAAACTGGAAGACAGCTACTTCCGGCAAAAAGAACAGCAACCGGTTGCAATCCCCCAAACATTACCAGAAGCCCTACGCCTGGCTGCCGAACTGGCTGAACAAAAGCAGCTTCTGGAACAGAAAGCCCACCAGCTAAATCAGCAGCTGGTGGCCGCCGCTCCTAAAGTCGATTTTGCCGACCGGGTATCAGTAGCTAAAGGGATCCTGATTGGGAATTTTGCAAAGGTTGTTGGACTTAAGCAAAACGCGCTGTTTGCCTGGTTGCGGGAGAACGGCATCCTGATAGCGTCCGGTGGCCGTAAAAATGTGCCGTTCCAGCAGTACATCAACGCGGGGTATTTCACGGTGAAAGAAGTGGTGCTGGATGATGAAGATGGCTACCAGATACGGTTGACGCCTCAATTAACGGGGAAAGGCCAGCAGTGGTTGACGCGTAAACTGCTCGATGCTGGCTTGTTAAAACCGGTGGCGGCTGAATAATGGAAGAATGCCCGGTTGATGCCGGGCATAATTTATTGTGCGCTTTCGGGGTTGTCGTTTACTGGCTGCCCCTTCTTGGTTTTACGGCTGCGCGTAACTGATGCGGCTGACTTAACCTTTTTCTCTTCGCGAGTGATGGCAATTTGTTTTTTTACATTTTCAATATCTGCCAGGCGATATATTTTTGCTTGTGGCCAGCGGTCGCAGATGATCGGTTCTATGGAGTCATAAAGGCTAAATTTTGCTTTTTCGAATTCACCGTTGATGATAATTCCATCACGGAGAGTTTCATCGCAGATAAACACGCCACACAGTGGCACATGGTAACTAACTGATTTACCATCATTGTAGTTAGGGCTACTGGAAATGTAGTGGACGCGCAGCATTGTTTCGCTAAAGCCGTGTACGCGCATACGGAATTTTTCATCCTCCGGGTACTGCCTCATTAGCTCTTTTGTTGCTTCCAGGTTCTCTATGTATTTCGCACTGTGCTCATTGATCCCCGCGCTTTTTTGGATGCGAATGTCCTTATCAATCAGATGAATAATGCGGCCAGCGGTCATGTTGACGCTGTTCACAGCTTCTGTCTGATAAGTTGTAACCTTGCGCACACCGCGAAGGATGTTAGGCACTGGATATAAAATAGTCTTTGGGATATTGAGGTCTGGGTACTGTTCCAGTTCCCGCGCCATTAAAGTCCATTTATCAATTTCAGCCTGAATGCTGTCAGTTTCTTTGAACGGTAGAACGACAACCGGGCGTACAGGACGACCGTCGCTGGCTGTATCAACGTGTTGGGCGCGTGCAACAGCTTTTTTTAGAAAGAGATCCCTGAAGCTGACGAACTCCTGGTACAGTTGTTCGCCGTAGACATAATTTATCATTGATCCTCCTCCAGAATTGACATGGTCAATAACGCCCGGCTGAGAAAACCGGTCATTACTGACCTATATTATAGAGGGATCAAACAAAAATAATAGATTTATTAGTGCATTTATTGTGAGTCTAACTGGTTAGTTGCCATGAGATATTCGATTGTGTCAGTGAGGTCATCCAGGTCGTCTTGGGTGATGCGGTACTCCTGATTGGATATCTTTGAGTAGTGTTCAGCAATGGCGCGGGCAGCGTCGGTTTCGGCAGGGTCTACAGATAAAGCGTTAGAGCAATGTCTAACGTCGTCGATGGTTGGTTGAATGAAAGCCATAATTATGCCTCACTGTATTGACAACACAGAGCCTGAAGCTCTGACCTACTGTTTCACCCATGATCCATGCTGGGGTAATCTAACAACATTGCGCTGTGTGTAAGATGAGCAATGCATAGCTGTAATGCCGTTGTATAAGGTTTCCCTGTTTGCTCATTTCCTTCTGAGCCGCTCTACAACGCTGAAGACACATTAAATAGTGAATCCAAAGTCGTATTACGAAACGGCGGCAAAACTATAATTTATTAGAGCAATTGTCAAACAACTATGAAAAACAATCCAGTTTTTGTCTGGTGGAGTGGGATTTTTCTCTCAAAATTTATTGCTCTAATAATTCTTGATTTTTATGCGCAGCTGGACGTAAACTCCTCTTCGGACCTAATAACTTCGTATAGCATACATTATACGAAGTTATCTTAAGGGTTATTGAACATGATCAATTTACCTGTAAATCCATACAGTTCAATACCTTATCAGGTCAAATAGTGATCACTTGATCATTTGATCAAGGTTGCGCTACGTAAAATCTGTGAAATGTTGGCAGTGTTTGTGCTCCAGATTTCGCGTAGCGCACTTAGCACCACCAATCAATCAGAGGTGAAAAATGGGATATTCAGCTGCTAAAGTGTCCACTCATCTTGAGCTTGAGAAAAACCGTGGTTACTGGCGGGCAAAAGGGTTTGATCGTGATAGTTGTCAACTGTCATTATCGCGCGGTGAAGAGAAAATAGAACGCACGCGCGGTCGCTGGCGTTTCTATGACGAGAACCATAAACAGGTAAAGGCAGAGCCGATCCTGTACACTTTACTTAAAACCATTATCTGAGTGTTAAATGTCCAATTTACTGACCGTACACCAAAATTTGCCTGCATTACCGGTCGATGCAACGAGTGATGAGGTTCGCAAGAACCTGATGGACATGTTCAGGGATCGCCAGGCGTTTTCTGAGCATACCTGGAAAATGCTTCTGTCCGTTTGCCGGTCGTGGGCGGCATGGTGCAAGTTGAATAACCGGAAATGGTTTCCCGCAGAACCTGAAGATGTTCGCGATTATCTTCTATATCTTCAGGCGCGCGGTCTGGCAGTAAAAACTATCCAGCAACATTTGGGCCAGCTAAATATGCTTCATCGTCGGTCCGGGCTGCCACGACCAAGTGACAGCAATGCTGTTTCACTGGTCATGCGACGGATCCGAAAAGAAAACGTTGATGCCGGTGAGCGTGCAAAACAGGCATTGGCGTTCGAACGCACTGATTTCGACCAGGTTCGTTCACTCATGGAAAATAGCGATCGCTGCCAGGATATACGTAATCTGGCATTTCTTGGGATTGCTTATAATACCCTGCTACGTATAGCAGAAATTGCCAGGATCAGGGTTAAAGATATCTCACGTACTGACGGTGGGAGAATGTTAATCCATATTGGCAGAACGAAAACGCTGGTTAGCGCCGCAGGTGTAGAGAAGGCACTTAGCCTGGGGGTAACTAAACTGGTCGAGCGATGGATTTCTGTCTCTGGTGTAGCTGATGATCCTAATAACTACCTGTTTTGCCGGGTCAGAAAAAATGGTGTTGCCGCGCCATCTGCCACCAGCCAGCTATCAACTCGCGCCCTGGAAGGGATTTTTGAAGCAACTCATCGATTGATTTACGGCGCTAAGGATGACTCTGGTCAGAGATACCTGGCCTGGTCTGGACACAGTGCCCGTGTCGGAGCCGCGCGAGATATGGCCCGCGCTGGAGTTTCAATACCGGAGATCATGCAAGCTGGTGGCTGGACCAATGTAAATATTGTCATGAACTATATCCGTAACCTGGATAGTGAAACAGGGGCAATGGTGCGCCTGCTGGAAGATGGCGATTAGCCATTAACGCGTAAATGATTGCTCTAATTCTTTGATATTTATGGTGACATATGAGAAAGGATTTCAACATCGACGGAAAATATGTAGTGCTGTCTGTAAGCACTAATATTCTGTCACCATCTGTCATTGTCACCGTAAAGTTGAGCGATAGGATGCCTGATATCGACTCGATATCTGTTGCGTTCCCCGTTAAAAGCATGCGGAGTGCTGAACATTTTGTGATGAATGCAACGGAGGAGGAAGCGTGGCGCGGGCTTACTAGAGTGATGGGGGAATTTGGCGAACTCCTGGGTAAGGTAAACAATGCCCTTTCAATCAGTTCAGCAAGGTCCAAAGCGTTAACAGCTTCCATGATGAAATAAAAAAAAGCCTGGCAAGGAGCCAGGCTGCACAAAAGAGCGGGTTTGTATTCCGCATCCAATCAATCAAGAAGGAGTATAGCACACAGGTACTGAAGTGAAAAAATGTGATTCGCGATAAACAAAATATCTACCATTGCTCTAATTGATTGCTATAATTTAGCCGCAGTTTTTGTCAACTACGAAGACGTTGCCATTACTTCACTCCTTGACATCATTGGCGGCCATTAGGCCGCCTTTTTTTTGCCATATGAAAACAATCGAACAAAAACTTGAACAGCGCCGCGAGTGGCAGAAGGCAGCCAGAGAACGAGCGATCGCTCGGCAACGGGAAAAGTTGGCTGACCCCGCCTGGCGAGAATCGCAATATCAGAAAATGCGGGATTCTATCGACCGCCGTATCGCTAAACAGAAAGAGCGCCCACCAGCCAGCAAAACGCGGAAAAGTGCGGTAAAAATAAAATCTCGTGGCTTGAAGGGGCGAACACCGACGGCGGAGGAACGGACCATCGCCAATGCTCTTGGCACTCTCCCCTGCATTGCCTGCTACATGCATGGAGTAATATCTGAAGAGGTGTCTCTGCACCATATCTCCGGTCGTACCGCGCCGGGTTGTCACAAAAAGCAATTGCCCCTTTGCAGATGGCACCACCAGCATGCAGCACCGGCTGAAGTAAGAGAAAAATACCCTTGGCTGGTCCCTGTTCATGCAGATGGCGTGGTAGGAGGCAAGAAAGAATTCACCTTGTTGAACAAGGGGAGCCCGCAGAATTCGGAAAAAATCGTACGCTAAGGTTTTCCGGGCATCCGTAAGGGCCGAAACTTCCCGTCT
>OKVY01000192.1_pt1 | contig 27594 bp, 34 predicted proteins | sample 1606931 | NCBI WGS metagenome assembly OKVY01 (sample SAMN03281017, study PRJEB24777) | human gut metagenome | isolation source: fecal sample PR221 from 1 month old male Chinese infant, caesarean... | reverse complement strand
AACGGCAGAGGATGAGATGGTTAAAAACGCAATCCCAAATAGTGGCCGCGCAGTACCGATGCGTAACAGCCGCACAGGTGCTTCATGGCTCGTATCGTTCGATTATCGCGAGGGTATGTACTGGCACGAACCTCAGGGAAATTTGCGGAATATCCGCCGATCTTACGCTTCCCGTTCGATTGATACGAACCTTGAACCAGCGGGGACTCACTGATGGAAACTCTATTTGCCCTGGTGCTGACTGTCGGCCTGACCAACGGTGACTTTCAGGATGTTGTTGTCGGCGTTTACGACAACCTGCAGCAATGCGAAGCCGCCGCCGTTGAACAGCAGGTAGCTGGCGAGTGTTTCCCGGTTGAGCGCATTGTCCGCGCCGATGAGTTGCCAGCTGGCGACGTTGTGAAGTTCTGAGCCCTGACGGGCTAAACCAAATTAATAGACACAGGCAGCCGCCATGGTGCCGGGATTCTCTCAGCCATATGGAGTGTTAATTATGAATCCATTACCGCGTATTTCATCTGAACGACTGGCAGCACTTCCTGTCGGTTCTCGTCTCAAACTCGGTTCGCAGATCGTAAAGCTTACTGGTCGCGGCCCGTTCACTTACAGCGATGGTCGCACGGAAGACATTATCGAGTACGTCGATTCGCGCGGCGTGGCCGGAAGTCATGCAGAAAGCATTTTCCTGGCTTCGGCTACGGAACACCTCAACTCAGTGATGTGCGACAAGTGCGGCCAGCTTCGCCATCCGGATGACTGCGACGTCCGCACAATCCACACCGCCATGGCAAGCCGTACAGGTCATTTCTGCCACGACAAGGGCTGTGCAGAGCGTTTTTTCCTGTTGCACCCGGCGCAGTCCACCCGAACGAGGAAACGCGGATGGTAAAGCGCCTCGAAGGAATGATGCTGATCGCCATGCTTTGTCTGGCGTACCGGCTGCAACCCGAAGACCTGGAGCGAGTCGCAAACCACCTCGCTGAATTTGACGCAGTAAACGACGCAATTACAGGAGAGTTCAACAATGTTGCGTGTGATCGACACTGAAACTACAAGCTTTGAGGGCGGCATTGTCGAGATTGCCAGCGTGGATATCGTCAAAGGCGTTATCTGCAACCCGATGAGCGATCTGGTTCGCCCTGCTGAGCCTATCGGCTTCGCGGCTATGGCTATTCACCACATCACCGAGGAGATGGTTTCCGATGCTCCGCTTATCTCCGATGTGATCGGCAAGTACCTGGGTGCTGATGCCTATGTGGCCCACAACGCCGCATTCGACAAAGGCAAGCTGACACAGGTCGCCGCCCCCTGGATTTGTACCTTAAAGCTGGCGCGCAAGCTGTATCCGGAATTTGAGTCGCACGGCAACCAGTACCTGCGCTATCGCCTCGGCCTGAAACCGGAAGTGCCGGAAGGTCTGTATGCACACCGCGCGCTGTATGACTGCTATGTCACGGCTGAACTGCTGATGTACATGGGACGGGAAGCGCAATGGAGTATCGGAGAAATGCGAGAAATCTCTAACTCACCTTCCCTGCTGCACATGATGCGCTTCGGTAAGTACAAGGGGAAAACCTTCGAAGAAGTGGCGCGCATTGATAAAGGGTATCTGCGCTGGATGAGCGGTACCGAGCTTGACGAAGACATGCGCTTTACGGTCGAGCACTGGCTGATTGAGGGGTGATGTATGGCGATGATGACTCTGATCCTTGCTGATTCCGGTTTTGGTAAGACATACAGCCTGCGCAACGTAAACCCGGAAAACGCCATACTTGCCCGCTGCATTCGTAAGGCTCTGCCATTTAAAAACAATGGTGGCTGGAAACTGCATGGGAAAAGACTGCCGGATAACTCTATCCAGCGCGGAAATGTCATTGATATTCGCGACGGCCGTCACCTGTTTAACGTTATTCAAAACATGGCAAACAGCGGACGTCGGATGCTCATCATCGACGATTTTCAGGCGGTCATGCAGCACGAAAACATGAACCGGGCATATGAGACCGGATACACCAAATTTACTGAAATGGCCGAGCATGCCTGGCGAATCATTGAGGCTGCCACCCAACTACCTGACGACTTCCGTGTTTATTTCCTCGCTCACACCGAAGACAGCGAAGGGAAAGTGCGCATGAAAACCGTCGGCAAGATGCTGAACGAAAAACTCACTCCGGAAGGCTACTTCCCGATTGTGCTTCGAATTATCAAGCGCGATGGCCGTCATCTGTTCCTGTTGAAGGGCGATGACAACGACACCGTCAAATGCCCGCCAGATCTGCTCGGTGATGGTGTTACGGAAATGGATAACGACCTGGCGAAATTTGATGCCGCCATAACTGAATTCTCTGACTTATAACGAGGCAAAAAAATGATGAATCAACCTGTAGCTTTTTCATGGAATAAGCAGGCTTCCGAAGCCGCTCTTAAAGCTGGCGCAACTGCCGGTATTACAGATACCGGTGCCTATGAAGGCGACATTCTCTCTGCCGTTTATGAGTTTGGTAAAGACGGCTCGCAGTCACAGGCTCTTGTTTTATCCATCGATGTTAACGGACAAAAAGCCAATTTTTTACGCATCAACTTTCTTGGCCGTGATGGCAGCCAGACATTTGGCATGGGGCTGATTTCTGCCCTTCTGTGGGCTGCTCAGGTAAAGGATGCGCAACCGCAACAACGGCAGGGACAGAACGGTACTGAATGGTTTCTTCCCGCACTGGAAGGCAAGCGCGCTGGCTTTTTCCTGCAAAAAGTTCTTACCACGAAAAAGGATGGCAGCGACAGCTACAAATTTGAGGTCCGGCATATTTTCCAGCCTGGCTCGCGCCTGACTTACAAAGAGTACTTCGAAAAAACGCCAGCAGAAACGATCGCCACGCTGGAGCGCACCGTAAAAGACAAGGATGACCGCAAGCCACATGACCAGTCTCGCGGCGGCTGGGGTGCTCCTAATACGCAAAATTCAGGTGGATGGGGCGCACCTCAGAATGACCCTAACGCCGTCCCTGATTCTCGCCTGCAACAGGCAATGCGCCAGCAAAACCAGACACCGGACTTCGACGATGACATTCCGTTCTGATGAGCCATGGACTCAGCAGGAACTGGCGCTGCTCGAATTACTGCCGAATGAAAGCGTAGCCGAAATGACTGGCCGCTCACTCGAAGACATTCAGCAGCGCCGCCTGGCAGAAAACCACCGTCGCAATAACTGGCCTGAGTTTGACCCGGAGAGAACGCAATGAATTACGGATCTGTTTGCAGTGGCATTGAAGTAATGCCAGTTGCTATCCCGAAAGAGGAACCAGCCCAGCGCACCTGGCAGCGCCCGTTTCTCAAATGGGCTGGCGGTAAGTTCTCTCTGCTGTCGGAGTTGGATCGCCATATCCCGGCGGGAAACCGCCTAATTGAACCATTTGTGGGCGGAGGTTCGGTGTTTCTCAACTCTGATAAGCATGAACGCTTTCTGCTGGCAGACGTTAACCCGGACCTGATCAACCTGTACACCATGCTCGACGTCGACCATATCCGCGTCCTGTCGTTTGCGCAGGAGTTATTTAAGCGCGCGGCAAATGAAGATGCCTACATGGAGCTGCGGGAAGAGTTTAACAGCCAGCGTCTCAGCGCACCTGAACGCGCAGCAGCGTTCCTGTACCTGAACCGCCACTGCTTTAACGGCCTGATTCGTTACAACCGCAGCAATCAGTTCAACGTTGGCTACGGGAGCTATGCCGCGCCCCACTTCCCCGCCGAAGAGGTAAAGGCATTCAAATCTCGTTCTCATAAATGCGTGTTCATGGCTGCCGGTTACAGGCAGACGCTTTCCCTGGCTGGCGATGGCGATGTCGTTTACTGCGATCCGCCCTATGAACCGCTGCCTGGAACTGATGGGTTTACCAGCTATTCCGGTGCCGGGTTTTCATGGGCTGACCAGGTTGCGCTTGCTGAATGCTGTGTGGCAGCCCACCAGCGCGGCGCGAAAGTGGTGATTAGCAACTCATCGGCACCGAAGGTCATCGAGCTTTACGAGCAGCACGGTTTGAAAATTCACCACGTCAGCGCGCGGCGTGCCATGTCCAGCAAGCCGGGCACGCGTTCAGCGGCTTCCGACATCATAGCTACCCTGGGAGTTTAACTATGACGCCAGCAGAGAAGGAAAACGCGACACGCGCACAGTGTCGCCGTTGCACAGAGGAAATCAAAAAGGCGATGAGCAAAAAGCCGAAGCCTCAATGGGATGTGACGGTGAAACCCATCATCAAAAAACACCACCAGAAGATTGCGCCGCTGGGCGTCAGCCTCCTGGAGTTCGTAGTCAAAACTGGCCGCCTGAATGGGCGGTATGGAGTGGAATCGTGAAACTGAAAATGTATACGCCGACAGGCTCAGTAATCATCGACACGAACGACGTTAGCCAGTTTTACCCCGACCACGAAAGCGGCGGTGAACTGACAACTTTGGAAATGATTAACCCCGCTGGAGAACATGCAAAAGTGCAGGTTAAGCATAGTTTCCATCAGGTGACAAGCGCACTGGCTACCGCCTGGAATATTGATAAACGTAAGGAAGATGCAGCATGAACAGAGCATCACCTGTTGATTTGAGAAAGTCGCTTGAGATGGCGAATAGCCTGGCGCAAATCGGGATTCGTTTTGTGCCGATTCCAGTGGAGACGGAAGAGGAATTTCAGGCTTTAGTAGCCCGGGCGCACAACAAACTGAATCAGCTTGTTATTGAAGCGGAGAAGAATGAAGGGGGTGCGGCGTGAAAGATTTAGCAGTTATCACTTTCTGCGTGGTGGCTGGTTTTTATGCCTATGTCGCCGCTATGTCATTCGTGTTATGGCAAAACGCATTTCGAGTATTGGGACACGGCTTCATTGCTCGCATGGCTATTTTTCTGGTGGTTATTTCCATGGTCATCTATTTCATTCCGGGAGGTAAAGCGTGACACCAGAAATCATTGACGCTGCCAACGAACTGGTCCAGAAGCGTTTAGACCAGGCCATTCAGGCGCACCGCATTGACCGCAACGCGGTATCAGCGACTCACTGTGATGAATGCGGTGATGCGATTGAAGAGGCTCGGCGCCGGGCTGTTCCCGGCTGCCGGATGTGTGCGAGTTGCCAGGCTGACGCAGAAATGCGCGGCAAGTTGTGGGGGATGAAATCGTGATCGGATCACTCAAGCAAGTTCCGAAAGAAAGCTGGCCCATCAAGATGTATGACCCAAAACGCAGCCAGGTATGGGTTAACGCCTACTTTCTTGTGCAGGAATTTAAGGAAGCTGACGGGGTTATCAGATTGTCGATTAATACCACCAGCATGGGCGGCAGTGGCCGCTGGAAAGACGGCATCACGTGGGACGCATTGCAGGAAATTAAAAACGCAGTCGGCTATCAGGACCGGGATGCCGTAGAGATTTTCCCGGCGCAAAAAGACCTGGTTAACGTAGCAAACATGCGTCACCTGTGGATTGTACCCGAATCTATCCCATTCGCATGGCGAAGAGACGGCCATTAAGACAACCGGCCCCGGTTGGGGCCAAAAGAGTGGATCCATGGAAAAATTAATGAAGGTGTCAGAGCTGGCAGCGCGGCTACAGATTTCTCCTTCCACGATTTACCGGAACCCTGCCCGCTACAACATGTTTAAAGTCGGCGGCGCATGGCGAGCTAACGAAGAAAGCGTGGCAAATTTTTCTCAGGCAACTAACAATGTCATCCGGCTGGCTGTGGTCGGTAAGGAGTTTACAGAATGCCGATCTACAAAAGAGGGAAAAACTACTGGGTTGATATCTCGGCTCCAGACGGAACGCGAATTAGACGCTCTGCTGGCACCGAAGACAAGAAAAAGGCGCAGCAATACCATGACAAGATAAAGCATGAGCTGTGGGATATCACGAAGCTTGAGAAGAAGCCCGATCACGCCTTCGAGGACATCATTCTCCTGGCGATGAAAGATGCAGAAGACCAGGCGCTTTATGAAACCAAAAAGGGGTATGCCAAATACTGGCTTTCTGTTTTCAAAGGCCGCTCAGTTTCTTCTGTTAAGGGCGATGAGATAGCGCGGATGATGCCCACTCACTCGCTTCACAAATCGCGCAAGCCGCTGGCTAATGGAACGGTGAACCGGTACAGGGCATTTATAGTACGGGCCTTATCTCTGGCGTTTAAGCATGGATGGATAGAGCACAGGCCATACGTTCCATCACTGAGGGAACCAAAGGTGCGTATACGCTGGATCAGGAAGTGGCAGGCGAGAGAGCTTATTGATGGACTGTCCACAGATATCATGAGGCGAATCGTCTCCTTCGCCCTGCTTACCGGAGCAAGGCGAGGAGAGATCCTTTCACTGACATGGGAAAACGTGGACATCGAAAACAGGAATGCGGTTGTCACAGCGGAAAATGCGAAATCAGGTCGCGCCCGCGCATTGCCGCTGAACGATGAGGCAATCAGCATTTTACGTGAGTGCGAAAAAACGTGCGATTTTGTTTTCTCTGTAAACGGGGAAAAACTCAGCGACATCGACAGGAAGGATTTTGAGCAGGCAACTACCCGGGCAAATCTGACTGATTTCAGGTTTCACGATTTGCGACACACCTGGGCGAGTTGGCATGTTCAGAATGGAACACCGTTGATGATGTTAAAAGAAATGGGTGGATGGGAAACGCTGGAAATGGTGAAAAAGTACGCCCACCTCAGCGCCGAACATTTAAACAAATTCGTTGGTTCTGTCACGTTTTTGGCACAGGAAAATGAAATTGAAGCGTTAAGGAACAGAAAGAATGCTGCAAATTACTGATTAGATGTGTATTTTTAATATCCGAAAAGTAAGTCAATTATTTCAGGAATAGACTTTTGCTCTGAATTAAGGGGTGGTTACTTGCCTGAATATAATAGTGACTATAACATGCTTGATAGTCTTCGGAATATCGCTCACTCATGAGTGATAATAGCAAAATGAGTAAGGTCAGGATGTCAAACACGCCCATCGAGCTAAAAGGCAGTAGTTTTACCTTATCTGTGGTTCACTTGCATGATGCAAAACCCGAGGTTATTCGCCAGGCGTTAGAAGACAAAATCGCTCAGGCTCCCGCTTTTTTAAAACATGCTCCTGTTGTTATTAATGTTTCTGACCTTGAGGGCCCGGTCAACTGGTCGCCGATTCAACAGACTATTCTGGCGACGGGGTTACGGGTTGTCGGTATCAGCGGCTGTAAAGACAGCGAACTGAAAGCCGACATCGAACGTGCCGGGTTGCCGCTTCTGACCGAAGGCAAAGAAAAGCCGCAACGTCAGGTTGCTGTTCCTGTCCCCGAGGCCCCCATTGTTACTCCGGTCACAAAAACACGCTTGATTGATCTTCCTGTTCGTTCCGGGCAGCGTGTTTATGCGCCAAACTGTGATCTGATTGTCACCAGTCACGTCAGCGCAGGCGCAGAGTTGATTGCCGACGGCAATATCCATGTTTACGGCATGATGCGTGGCCGCGCGCTGGCTGGCGCAAGCGGCGACAAGGATGCGCAAATATTTTGTACTCACCTCACGGCGGAGCTGGTATCCATCGCAGGGGAATACTGGCTGAGCGATCGAATCCCGGCCGATTTTTATGGCAAAGCGGCGCGCTTACGTTTAGCGAATAACGCTTTGACTATTCAACCGTTAGATTAAGCCCTTTTAACAAGGAACTCCTATGGCACGCATTATTGTTGTTACTTCGGGTAAAGGGGGCGTGGGTAAGACCACCTCCAGCGCGGCCATCGCAACCGGTTTGGCCCAGAAGGGAAAGAAAACCGTCGTTATTGATTTTGATATCGGCCTGCGTAACCTCGACCTCATCATGGGCTGTGAACGTCGCGTCGTGTACGACTTCGTGAACGTCATTCAGGGCGATGCGACGCTGAATCAGGCGCTGATTAAAGATAAACGTACGGAAAATCTTTATATTCTCCCGGCTTCGCAGACGCGCGACAAAGACGCGTTAACGCGTGAAGGCGTTGAGAAGGTGCTTGATGAGCTGCAGAAAATGGAGTTCGACTTTGTTATTTGCGACTCACCGGCGGGGATTGAAACCGGCGCGCTGATGGCCCTCTATTTCGCGGATGAAGCGATCATCACCACCAACCCGGAAGTCTCTTCCGTCCGTGACTCTGACCGTATCCTCGGCATCCTGGCGTCCAAATCACGCCGCGCCGAAAACGGCCAGGAACCGATTAAAGAACACCTGTTGTTGACCCGCTACAACCCGGGGCGCGTTAATAAAGGTGATATGCTCAGCATGGAAGACGTGCTGGAGATCCTGCGCATTAAGCTGGTTGGCGTGATCCCCGAAGATCAGTCAGTCCTTCGCGCATCCAACCAGGGGGAACCGGTTATTCTGGATACCACTGCCGATGCAGGCAAAGCGTACGCAGATACCGTTGAACGTCTACTGGGAGAAGATCGTCCTTTCCGCTTCATTGATGAAGAGAAGAAAGGTTTCCTCAAACGCCTGTTCGGAGGATAAGTTATGGCATTACTCGACTTTTTTCTCTCCAGAAAAAAGAACACCGCCAGCATCGCCAAAGAGCGTCTGCAAATTATTGTTGCGGAACGCCGTCGCAGTGACGCTGAACCACATTATTTACCGCAGCTAAAGCGGGATATTCTGGAGGTGATTTGTAAATATGTTCAAATCGATCCGGAAATGGTTTCAGTCCAACTGGAACAACGTGGTGACGATATTTCCATTCTGGAACTCAACGTTACCTTGCCAGAACCAGAAGAGACGAAATAATCCGGCAGTTGATCGCTGCGCCAGGAGTAATAAAAAAGGCAGAAACCCTCTGCCTTTTTTCTTTTATTAACGCTTAACCCCTGTTTTTATATACAGGGATTAACGCGGGTATTCCGTTAATAATGCGTTGAGCCGCTCAGCCATCAATTCCGCACGCCAGCCACTGATTAATTCCGGTAAATTTGTCTGCGGTTTTAATTGCCAGTGCCAGTTAAGTAACTGATTAATTTGCCGACGAGAAGCAATTAATTCTGCGCTCAGTCCTTTGCTTTCGCTAACGTCCTGCACCAGTGCCTTGATAGCTTTAAAGGCTTTGCGATAGCCGGGCATATCCACCAGGTTCAACAGCGGCTCCGGCAGCGCGTCTTCCGGCAGTGCCTGCGCCTGTGCAACCAGAGACAGCAGCGTTTTACCGTGAAAACGGATTTCGCTACCGGAAAGGCCAATGCTGTCGAGCTCACCCATGCTGCCCGGCATATAACGCGCCACGGCCCACAGATTCTCTTCACGAACAACGAAATTGACCGCCAGGTCACGCTCGCGGGCTTTACGCAGACGCCAGTCCGCCAGCAAACGCAGGCATGCCAGTTGGCGGGTACGTAACTGCCAGGCGTTGCTGATGTCACGCCATGCCTCTTCCGGCGCCAGAATTTCGCCACGCCGTTGCATCATCAGGCGGCATTCGTCCAGCGCGGCATTGAGCCACCCTGCTTCTTCGGTTTCAGCCAGCAATTTTCGCGCGATAGGCAGCAGATACCAGACATCGGCCGCCGCATAATCGCACTGACGTGTCGTTAACGGACGCGCCAGCCAGTCAGTGCGCGACTCGCTTTTATCCAGCGCCACGCCGGTGTACTGCTCCACCATTGCCGCAAAACCCCAAGAGAGCGCACGCCCGGAGAAGGCCGCGAGAATTTGAGTATCGATCATCGGCTGCGGCATGGCGCCGAAAGCGTTGAGGAAGACTTCGAGGTCTTCACTACCGGCGTGGAGGAATTTTGTTACCTGAGTATTGGTAATCAGATCGCGGAACGGTGCCCAGTCAGTGATGGTTAACGGGTCGATTAACGCCACATTCTCCCCGTCATAAAGCTGGATTAAACCAAGCTGGGGATAATAGGTACGGGTGCGGACAAATTCAGTATCAAGCGCAATAGCATCGGTGCCAGCCGCAGCTTCACACAGCGCTGCCAGCGCCTCGTTCGTCGTGATCATCTGGTAATTCAAATCGTCTTCTCTTTAGTTTGCGCCCACAAAAAACGCCGGATTAACCGGCGTTCTGGCGACTAACGCATAGCTCAGGCTTCATTGTCTACTTTGCCGCGCGCTTCGTCACGCAATTCTCGTCGTAAAATTTTACCGACGTTGGATTTCGGTAGCTCAGCGCGGAATTCCACCCTTTTCGGCACTTTGTAACCCGTTAACTGACGGCGACAAAACGCGATAAGCGCTTCTTCGGTCAGCGAGTCGTCTTTTTTCACCACGAATATTTTAACCGCTTCGCCGCTGGCATCGGAAGGCACGCCTACGGCCGCCACTTCCTTAACGCCTTCATGCTGCATTACGACATCTTCAATTTCGTTCGGATAGACGTTAAAGCCGGAGACCAGGATCATGTCTTTTTTGCGATCGACAATACGCATAAAGCCTTCGCCATCCATCACCGCGATATCGCCGGTGTACAACCAGCCATCTTTGATGATTTCATCGGTCGCCGCCGGGCGCTGCCAGTAACCCAGCATGACCTGCGGGCCTTTCACGCATAATTCACCCGGTTCACCCGGTGGAACTTCATTGCCGGCATCGTCCACCAGCTTCACTTCTGTCGACGGGACCGGCAAGCCGATACTGCCACTGTGGTAGTCAATATCATGCGGGTTGACGCTCACCAACGGCGAGCATTCTGTCAGACCGTAGCCTTCCAGCAGGTATTCGCCGGTAAGTTTCACCCAGCGCTCGGCAACGGCCTGCTGTACGGGCATGCCGCCGCCCGCAGAAAGGTGCAGCGAGGAAAAATCGAGTTTGTGGAAATCGTCATTGTTGAGCAATGCGTTAAACAGGGTGTTTACCCCGGTCATGGCGGTGAAAGGGTATTTCGCCAGCTCTTTCACCAGCCCCGGAATATCGCGCGGGTTGGTAATGAGCAGGTTCTGTCCGCCCAGTTCGATAAACAACAGGCAGTTCATAGTCAGGGCGAAAATGTGGTAGAGCGGCAACGCGGTGACCACCAACTCTTTACCGCGATGCAGCAACGGACCGTAGGTTGCATTCACCTGTTCCAGGTTGGCCAGCATATTGCGGTGCGTCAGCATCGCCCCTTTGGCTACCCCGGTCGTCCCGCCGGTATATTGCAGAAACGCCAGATCGTCGGTCGTGACTTCCGGCTTGATATACTGCAAACGGTAGCCCGCCTGCAGCGCACGGCGAAACGAGATAGCATCCGGGAGATGGTATTTCGGCACCAGGCGCTTCACATATTTAACGACAAAGTTAACCAGCGTGCCCTTCGCCGGAGAGAGCTGATCCCCCATGCGGGTCAGGATCACATGGCGAACCTGCGTCTTGTCGACCACTTTTTCCAGCGTGTGGGCGAAGTTGGAGACAATCACAATGGCGGATGCGCCGCTGTCGTTAAGCTGATGTTCCAGTTCGCGCGGTGTGTACAGCGGGTTGACGTTCACGACTATCATGCCCGCGCGCAGAATACCGAACAGCGCCACCGGATATTGCAGAAGATTCGGCATCATCAGCGCCACACGATCGTCCTTTTGCAACCCTAAGCCCTGTTGCAGGTATGCGGCAAAAGCGCGGCTACGCTCTTCCAGCTTGCGGAAGGTCATCACCTCCCCCATGTTGACGAACGCAGGTTGGTCGGCGTATCGCGCCGTCGCGTGTTCAAAGAGTTCAACCAGGGATTGATAACGATCGGGATTAATATCCGCAGGCACATCGGCGGGATAACGGTTTAGCCAAACCTTCTTCAATGCATCACCTCTAAACTGTGTATTTGTCGTCATCACAACCCCTGTTAATAAACAAGTCGTTAACATTATATTAACTCAGCGTACCAGTTTATTAATTGTTCGAATTGAAGGTTGCGAAGCGCATCACTAATTATTTTTGTTATGGTTTTCAAATAAAGAAACAGCGGACCAGCCGCTGTTTCATTTTTCATGCAGAACAGAGCGTTACTCTGTTACAACACTCTGTTCATAGGCGGGGCCGGGATTATACCAGCCCCAACCGCCGTACCCGCGATGCCACGGGTGTGGCCCCATCATCCACGGATCCATCGGTTGCGGCGGCAGTACGACCTGCTTTGTGATATGCCAGCGTTTATAGCCATCAGCACGGATCACCGCGAATTTATAGGCAGCGCCGCCCACCTGGCCGTCATAGATTCCGGTAATCGGCCCGACGACGGTCACCAGTTGGTTCTGGAAGTCCACCGGGTCGAGGAAACCGTTCACGTCGGCCATAATACGCCCGACAGAGGTTGCGCCCAGGATCGGTCTCGCCCCGTCATCTAACGGCACGGTGGCTATCTCAAGGCGAGTTTTCCCTTGCTGATTCTCGATTTTCACCACTTTGCCGCCGAAACGGGCTTCCTGACCAATATAGAGATTTGGCGCATTCATCACGCGCACCAGATCATCCTGCGGCGTCGGACTGGTTCCTTTGATCGCGTCAGGCACAGAAACACACCCACTTAACGCTGCGGCGACCACACCCACCAGTAACCAGCGCATACCTCTTTTTTGACTCGCCATGATGCGACTCCTTCACTCAGCCTTGTAATTACTGAGATTCATTCCCGGCCCGGAAGTTTCTTCCAGGCCACTTCGTTACGCAAATAAACCGGCTCGGCATGCTCAACGGCAACGGTATGCCCCAGCGAAAGCTGATGGTGCGCGATAGGCAGCATATCTTGTGCTTCCGGCAACGATACGCCGCCGTCTGTCAGCGTCAGGCCGGTATCTTTTGCCATATCCGGCCACGCTTGCCAGCCGGTGCCGACGGTTGCCCACTCGCCGGAGAGCGCGCTGAGGCGCGCGGTCACCGCGTCCGGTTTGAGGACCGCTTCGGTCTCTTCGCCGTGCCAGACGCCGTCAGCATCACGCTGATATTCCGCCCAGTAGACTTCGCCCATACGGGCATCAATGGCTGCCAGCACACGGGTGGCCCCAGATTTACGCCAGGCGCCTTCTGCCATCGTCGCAAGCGTAGAGACGCCAATCATCGGCAACTCCGCGCCCAGCGCCAGCCCTTGTGCAATACCAATACCAATGCGCACACCGGTAAAGCTCCCCGGACCACGGCCAAAGGCCAGCGCATCCAGTTCAGACAGCGCAACGCCGCCCTCGGTGAGAACATCCTTCACCAGCGGCAGAATACGTTGCGTGTGTTCACGTGGGCAGAGTTCGAAATGAGCAAAGAGGGTTCCGTCGTTGTTCAGCGCGACGGAACAGGCTTCTGTGGCGGTATCAATGGCCAGAATTCGCATGGGTAATCGCAGTCCCGGTAAAACAAAATGGCGCGCATATTAACACAGTCTGCGCCAAATTACTCCGTCACAGAGGCCGCAAGAAAGGCAACCGCGCGGCGAATATCCCGCGTACGCGGTGCGGGCGGCAGGCTTGCGAGGAACACCGCGCCGTAAGGGCGCATCACCAGACGGTTATCGCAAATGACCAGCACGCCCCGGTCATCAACGTCACGAATCAGGCGCCCCACCCCCTGTTTGAGGGTAATCACCGCATCCGGAAGCTGGACTTCATCAAATGGATCGCCACCGCGCAGGCGGCAATCTTCCATCCGGGCTTTGAGCAGCGGATCGTCCGGCGAGGTAAACGGCAGTTTGTCGATAATGACCAGCGACAGCGTGTCGCCACGTACATCCACCCCTTCCCAGAAACTGCTGGTCGCCACCAGCAAGGCATTTCCCGCGGTGATGAATTGCTGCAACAACTGCCCTTTGCTGGTCTCTCCCTGCAGCAAAACGGGCAACGTCATGGTGGCGCGGAACTGCTCAGCGAGATCACGCATCATGGCGTGGGAAGTACAGAGCATAAAGCAGCGACCATTGTTCGCTTCAATGATCGGTTTGAGCATTGCCGCCAGTTGGCGGGCCGCTCCTGGTTGATTAGCCTGCGGCAGGTTTCGTGGCACACAAAGCAGTGTCTGGCGGGCGTAATCGAACGGGCTTGGCAATAGCAGCGTTTGCGCTTCTTCGATGCCGAGCCGCGCAGTAAAGTGGTGCAGATCATCGTTCACCGAGAGCGTCGCCGAGGTAAAAATCCAGCTACCGCTTTTCTGCGCCATCACCTCTTTGAATTTGTCCGCCACGGTAAGCGGCGTCAGCGCCAGGGTAAAATGACGCGAGGTGCACTCATACCAGTAACTAAAACCGGGCTGATTGATCTCTTTTAGCCGTTTGAGCCGTGCGCGGTACAACGTTGCGCGCTCAAACGCCGCGTCGAGGAGGGCCGAACGTCCAAGCGACAGTTTTGCCACGTCATAACAGAGTTCCAGCGCGTCATCGAGTAGCAGCAACGCCCGCTGGATATGGGCATCGGCCAGCAGTTCCCGCAGGTTGCCGCGATACCCCGGTTCACCCAATTGCAGGCGGAAATCCTGTGCGCTCTGCGCCAGCCTGTCGGCGCATTTTTGCAACTGCTGGGTATCACGTAACTCGGTGCGGTAGGCAATGGTGAAATCTTTGGCTAAATCCAGTAACTGGCGGCTGGAGATAGACTGGCCAAAATACTGGCTGGCGATATCCGGAAGCTGATGCGCTTCATCAAAGATCATCACTTCGGCTTGCGGGATAAGCTCGCCAAAACCGCTCTCTTTCACCACCATGTCTGCCAGGAACAGGTGATGGTTGACCACCACCACATCGGCATCCATCGCTTTTTTGCGCGCTTTTACCACGAAGCAGTCTTTGTACATCGGACAGTCGCTGCCCAGACAGTTGTCATTGGTGCTGGTCACCAGCGGCCAGACGGCAGAATCTTCCGCCACGCTGACACAGGTGCTGATGTCGCCATCTTTGGTCTGATTTGACCAGGAGCGTAATAAAATGACGTCACTGAGGGTTTGCACCGGCAGATCGCCCCCCGCCAGCGCCTGCTGTTCCAGTCGCTCAATGCAGAGGTAGTTTGAACGTCCTTTAAGCAACGCGGTATGGCCGGTGAATTTGAGCGCGTTTGCCACCGTGGGTAAATCACGGCTGTATAGCTGATCCTGTAGGGCTTTCGATCCCGTTGAGATGATCACTTTTTTGCCGGCGCGCAACGCCGGAGCCAGATAGGCATAGGTTTTCCCGGTCCCGGTGCCCGCCTCTACCACCAGCGGCTGTGTGCGGGCAATTGCGTCACTGACGGCATGGGCCATCTGACGTTGTGGTTCACGGGGTTTAAAACCCGGTATCGCTTTGGCCAACTGACCGTCTGTTGCAAAATCGTCCGTCACACTGCCCCCACACTGGATAAATCGCCAGCGATTATGTCAGGGCATTGGGTTTTGCGCCAGTCTGTGGCAGTCTTGCCCGCAATCATAAGGAAAACCATGAGGAATAAAATATGACCATTACCCGCATTGATGCCGACGCCCGCTGGTCAGACGCAGTTATCCATAACCAGACGCTCTACTACACGGGTGTGCCGGAAAATCTTGATGCCGACGCCTTTGAACAAACCGCCAACACCCTGGCGCAGATTGACGCCGTGCTGGCCAGACAGGGCAGCGATAAGACGCGCATTCTGGATGCGACAATCTTTCTGGTGGAGAAAAGTGATTTCGCGGCGATGAACAAAGCCTGGGACGCGTGGGTTGTCGCCGGTCATGCGCCTGTACGCTGCACCGTTCAGGCCGGGTTGATGAACCCGAAGTACAAAGTCGAAATTAAAATTGTTGCCGCCGTCTGACAGGACACAATCCGGCGCGCATCCCGCGCCGGAATTTATTCCATATCCAAAAAGTCGTCGTACTCAAGGTAATGGTTAAGTGCGCGGATAATTTCACTGTCGCAGGCGTCAGGCTTTTGCTGGATCGCCAGTTCCACGACGGACTGAAAATGTTCGCCCATACAGGCAAAGTGGTGGTATCGCCCCGTCGCTGCCGCGGCTTCGGCGTCATCGCTGGCAACCACATAAAGCGCATCGCCCGCCTGAAAAGCCCCGTCGTGTGTTGAATACACATCATAGTAGAGCGATTTACCCTGCCCGGCCTTCACGCAGGCAATCAGCGCGTCGATGCCAAGCGCCATATTTAACCGCAGAGTTTCCAGCACCGGGCCCGCAGGCACAAAGGTAACGCGTGCGCCAGTGGCCTGTAACTCGCGCTCCAGTGGGCGCAAGCGCAGGCGAAAATCCTCACCCACACAAATCGGCGGGCTGGCGACAAAACTCAGCGCATCAGCCAGCGGTAAATTCAGCGCTTTTCTGAGGACCTGAACCACTTTGAGTTTCTGCGGGCCAATATCGGTAATGAGCAGACGCCCCGCCTGCCAGTCCTGCGGATCTACGTCAGGGACGTTATCGTCGTCGCCATCGCCTGCCTGGCGCGCTTCCCGAACCTCAAGCCAGAATGGACTGTCCGCTTCGGTATGCGCGTCAAGTAACGCCAGCGTGGCCGCCTCATCGGCATGGCATAGTTGACGTAAAAGGGACTGGAAGGCGTGCAAACCGGGTGCGATACGTTCTGCCTGCCAGCGACCCGCGCCGTGTGCGGCATAATAGACCGGGTAGCCATCTGCCGCTTCGTTCAAATCGATAAAGAACGGATCGTCCAGTCCATTAAGGGCTATCAAATACCAGCCGGGTTGCCACATCCCGGCGGTGTCAGCCACCAGGCTTTCCCCGGTGACGCCGTGCCAGCGAAAACCGCAATGCCACGCGTGCCATTGCTCTGGCTGTGGGTAGTGAAAAGGAAGCGTGAGATCGCCGGGGATAACGGCCTCGGTGATAAACGCAAGGATCGCATCCGGTACTGTCTTAGGCATCACGTTTTCCATTCACCGCCTCCACACTCAGGGTTTACTCGTCTTCATCTTCGTCTTCAAAGCGCGCCACAATACGTTCGCCCTTATGGGTGGCGCGTAATTCATCTGCCACCTGCGAGATGGCCTGACCACTGCTCATGCCCTGTGACATTAATTCCTGAATACGCTCGACGGCTTTTTGCTGCTGTTCGTGGCTGAGGGAAGGTAAACCTGCAAACATCGTGAACTCCTGCTAAATTATTCGCGCTAATTATTTCATGCGCCGTGGCTATGCGCCAGCGATCGCGTAAAGAGCCTGCACTGATGAAGACGTTTTCCCCCGCTGTTATACCGTTACCGTGGCATCCCGATGCCGCAGAGCACTATTTTTCTCTGATACATCATCTGCCGTGGGCGATGATGCTGCACTCTGGTCACGCGGACCATGCCTGCAACCGTTTTGATATTCTGGTCGCCGATCCTCTCTCAACGCTTGTCACCCGGGGTGAACAGACCACCATCGCCGATGCGGATGGCGCGCGCGAGTCCACAGAGGATCCGTTTAGCCTGGTGAAGCAGGCCATCGACAAGGCCGGGATCCGCCCACAGGCTAACAGCGATCTGCCGTTTCAGGGCGGGGCACTCGGAGTGTTCGGTTACGATTTAGGGCGTCGCTTTGAAAAACTGCCCGCATTCGCGCAAAAAGACATTTTGCTGCCGGATATGGCGATAGGAATTTATGACTGGGCCGTGGTGGTGGATCACCATAAACAGCACGTCACGCTGCTGAGCTACCGGGAGCCGCAGGCACGTCTGGCCTGGCTTAACGCCCAAACGCCGCCGTCCGTCGTCCCGTTTAGCCTGACCTCCCCCTGGCAGGCAAACATGACGCGCTCTGAATATGGTGAGAAATTTCGTCAGGTACAGGCCTGGCTGCACAGCGGCGATTGTTATCAGGTTAATCTTGCACAGCGCTTTCAGGCGTATTATGTCGGTGATGAATGGCAGGCTTTTTGCCGCCTGAACCGCTCGAATCGCGCTCCGTTCAGTGCTTTTTTACGCCTGGAAGAAGGCGCGATTTTAAGCCTGTCGCCGGAGCGGTTTATTCAGCTTCAGGATGATGTTATCGAGACGCGTCCCATTAAAGGCACGCTCCCGCGCTTGCCTGACGCCCGGGACGATGCGCAACAGGCGCAAAAACTGGCCGCATCAACGAAAGACCGGGCCGAGAATCTGATGATTGTCGACCTGATGCGCAATGATATTGGTCGGGTGGCTGTGCCCGGCTCCGTACGCGTGCCGACGCTGTTTGCCGTAGAGCCCTTTCCGGCGGTTCACCATCTGGTCAGTACCGTGACAGCAAAGCTGCCTGCCACATTGCATGCCAGTGATGTGCTACGCGCCGCGTTTCCGGGTGGGTCGATTACCGGTGCGCCCAAAATTCGCGCCATGGCGATTATCGATGAACTGGAACCGCAACGGCGTAATGCCTGGTGCGGCAGTATTGGGTACATCAGTTTTTGCGGCGCCATGGATACCAGCATCACCATTCGTACCCTGACGGCGTGGGCGGGGCAAATCTTCTGCTCAGCGGGGGGCGGCATCGTGGCGGACAGCAACGAAGAGGCTGAATATCAGGAAACATTTGATAAAGTTAACCGTATCTTGCAGCAACTGGAGAGCTAAACCGTGGCGCAGCCAAACTTAACCCTCGATGATTTTCTCTCGCGTTTTCAGCTTTTACGCCCCCAGCTACACCCCACCGCCGCAAATGCGCGGCAGGCGGCAGTGCTGGTGCCGGTAGTGCGGCGCGAGCGGCCAGGGTTACTGTTGACACAGCGCTCGCCGCGATTACGAAAACACGCCGGGCAGGTCGCCTTTCCCGGCGGGGCCGTTGATGATACCGATACCTCGCTGATTGCCGCGGCACTGCGCGAAGCGCAAGAAGAGGTCGCCATCCCGCCCGACTCCGTCGAGGTTATCGGTGTGCTACCGCCGGTTGACAGCGTCACCGGGTTTCGCGTGACGCCCGTTGTGGGGATCATTCCCCCTGACCTGCACTACCATGCCAGCGAAGATGAGGTGGCTTCGGTGTTTGAAATGCCGCTTGCCGAGGCGTTACGCCTGGGGCGCTATCACCCGCTGGACATTCATCGTCAGGGCAACGCGCACCGGGTTTGGCTCTCCTGGTATCAGCATTATTTTGTCTGGGGCATGACCGCAGGCATAATTCGTGAACTGGCGCTGCAGGTGGGGCTTCGCCCTTGACTATACTTAGCACGAAGCATTTTTAAGACAGCGGAATGTGGCCGCGCGCTATTAGTAAAATCGGGGTCAGGCATTAGTTTAATTCATGTGAATAATTAAGCTGCCTGCACGCTTCCCTCTTACACTATGCGCAGTTATTACATCGTTACTGGAACCCCCGGTAACCCTGTCAGGAGTGTTAATGTGATTAGTATATTCGACATGTTTAAGGTGGGTATTGGTCCCTCTTCCTCCCACACTGTTGGCCCGATGAAAGCCGGGAAACAGTTCGTCGATGACCTGGTCGAAAAAGGATTACTGGAAAGCGTTACCCGCGTCGCGGTGGACGTTTATGGCTCACTGTCGCTGACAGGTAAAGGCCACCATACCGATATCGCCATTATTATGGGTCTGGCTGGCAATGAGCCGGCCACGGTAGACATTGATTCCATCCCTGCGTTTATTCGCGATGTGGAAAACCGGGGCCGCCTGTTGCTGGCGCAGGGCCGCCGGGAAGTCGATTTCCCGCAGGATAACGGCATGCGTTTTCACAGCGACAACCTGCCGCTGCACGAAAATGCCATGAGCATCCACGCGTGGAATGGTGAGCGCGAAGTCTACAGCAAGACCTATTACTCCATCGGTGGCGGTTTTATTGTCGATGAAGAGCATTTTGGTAAAGAAGTGCTCAACGAAGTGACCGTTCCCTACCCGTTCAAATCCGCCAGCGATATGCTGAATTATTGCAAAGAGACCGGCCTGTCACTCTCTGGCATGGTGATGCAAAACGAACTCGCGCTGCATAGCAGGCAGGAGATCGAAGCGTACTTTGGTCATGTCTGGGCGACCATGCGTGCCTGTATCGATCGCGGGATGAATACAGAAGGCGTGCTGCCTGGCCCACTGCGCGTCCCGCGTCGCGCCTCGGCGCTGCGCCGTATGCTGGTCGCCAGCGATAAATTATCCAGTGATCCAATGAATGTGATCGATTGGGTCAATATGTTCGCGCTGGCAGTGAATGAAGAGAACGCTGCCGGTGGGCGTGTGGTGACAGCGCCGACAAACGGTGCCTGTGGTATTGTCCCGGCAGTACTGGCTTACTATGACCACTTTATCGAATCCGTCAGCCCGGACATTTATATCCGCTATTTCCTTGCCGCTGGCGCGATTGGCGCACTGTACAAAATGAACGCATCGATTTCCGGTGCCGAAGTGGGTTGCCAGGGTGAAGTGGGTGTCGCCTGCTCAATGGCGGCGGCGGGCCTTGCGGAGTTACTGGGCGCCAGCCCGGAACAGGTGTGCGTGGCGGCGGAAATCGGCATGGAGCATAACCTTGGCCTTACCTGCGATCCGGTAGCCGGTCAGGTACAGGTGCCCTGCATTGAGCGTAATGCTATCGCCTCCGTCAAAGCCATTAATGCCTCCCGTATGGCCATGCGTCGTACCAGCGCCCCCCGAGTCTCACTGGATAAGGTTATCGAAACCATGTACGAGACCGGCAAAGATATGAACGCTAAGTATCGTGAAACCTCTCGTGGCGGCCTCGCCATTAAGGTTCAGTGCGACTAATACTCTTTTCCAGCCCTTCTACGACGGAAGGGCTAAATTCCGTGCCTTTTCTCATCGCATTCCCGCTTTCCCAACTACACTTTCTTTGTTCTGGCGGAAATTCCAGGCCAGTGGCTTTTAAGGCGGTCACGGCATGCAAACAGCACAGAGAATTATTAAAAGCTATCTGCGCAAGCGCTTAGCAATTTGCGTAGCCCTGGCAATGGTGACGCTCATTTCCACTCTCGCCATTCTCTTTATTTCGGAGCGCAATGTTAATCAGCAGAAAATTGTCGCTTTCACCGCACATGCTGTTGAATCATTCGATAAATTACTCTTACCCCTTGAACACAAACGTGACGTGATTCTGCCCTTCGTCGGGACATCTTGCGCCAATGCCCACCTGCAATTGCGCACTCAGGCCGCCAGTTTGCAGACCGTGCGTGACATCGGGCTTATAAAAGACGGGATCCTGTACTGCTCGAGCATATTTGGTTACCGGGATGTGCCCATTAAGCAACTGCAACCCGCGTTACCGTCGACGAAACCAGTCATGATGCTTTCCACCGATCAGTCGCTTTTAAAAAACAGCCCAGTGATGATCATGTGGTATCCCGCCGCCACCGACGGTCAGAGCGGTATTATCGAGGTTGTTAATATCGATTTGCTGACCAATTTAATGCTGGAACCTGATGAGCCCTTGATTACCTCCGCCAGCCTGAGCATGAATGACCGTCATCTGACCTATGGTAGCGGCGTCAGTAATCGTCTGCCGGAGCTGAATAATGAAGAGTGTTATCAACAGGAATCAGAACATTTTCCCTTTATCGTCAGCGTGACCGGGCCGGGAGCAGGCGCACTGGCATGGCGTCATTTGCCGTCGCAATTACCGCTGGGGCTACTGCTGAGTTTACTGATTGGTTATATTGCCTGGCTGGCCACGGCCAGCCGTATGAGCTTTTCCGGCGAGATCAATCTGGGCCTTGCCGCACGGGAATTTGAGCTATTTTGCCAGCCGCTTCTGGAGGCGAACAATAACACCTGTATTGGCGTCGAAATACTGCTGCGCTGGAACAACCCTCGTCAGGGCTGGATCCCTCCCGATGTTTTTATTCCCATCGCCGAACAGCACAATTTAATCGCCCCACTGACACGCTATGTGATGGCGGAAACCCAGCGCCAGCTTGGGCTTTTTCCGGCGGATAGTACGTTTCAGATTGGTATCAATGTCGCGCCGAGCCACTTGCGCCATGGCATGTTGCTCCAGGATCTTAATCGCCTCTGGTATCACGCGAACCCGGTGCAACAATTAACCATAGAGCTTACCGAGCGCGACGCGCTGCATGACGTGGATTACCGTATGGTGCGCGAGCTTCATCGCAGGGGGGCTAAAATCGCCATTGACGATTTCGGTACGGGCAACAGTTCACTGTCCTGGCTGGAGAGACTGCGCCCGGATGTCTTAAAAATTGATAAGTCCTTCACCATGGCTATTGGTACGGATGCGGTGAACTCGACGGTGACAGATATGATTATCGCCCTGGGGCAGCGTCTGAATATTGAACTGGTGGCGGAAGGGGTAGAAAACCCCCGTCAGGCGCAGCATCTGCGGCAACGGGGGGTGCATATATTGCAAGGATTTCTGTACGCGAAGCCTATGCCAATTAAAGAGTTTCCGCGTTGGCTGGCAGGGTGGACTTCCCCGCCAGCACGGCGTAAAGGGCTAATGATGCCGCTTATGCCATAGGGAAATTACTCTTCTTCGTCGTGAAGCGGTCGCTCTTTAACAACACGTACCAGGTCGACGCGATAGTCATTGGCTTCGATAACGCTGATATGCAGCGGCGCAAGCTCCAGCTTGTCACCCGGACGGGGGATCTGACCATTAATGGCGATCACCAGGCCCGCAACGGTGGCGATATCCTCGTTTTCGTTGACCAAAGTGTCCAGGCCCAGAGTATGTTGCAAAGCATGCAAATCGGTGGCGCCTTTAACCAGCCAGCCATCGCCGTCAGCGACGATTTCCGGCGTTTCGTCAGCATCCGGGAACTCACCGGCAATCGCCTCCAGCACATCCAGCGGTGTTACCAGCCCCTGTACCACGCCAAATTCGTTAGTGACGATGACGAAGCTGCCACGGGCACGGCGCAATACGGCCAGCAGTTTTATCGGGTCCAGCGTTTCCGGCACGACGATCGCGGGCGAGGCCGACGCCATTGCTGCAACGTCCGTCCCCTCTTCCAGCGCCACCAGCATCTCTTTCGCACGAACAATACCCAGCACCTCATCCAGTTCCCCACGACAGACCGGGAACAGGCTGTGTGGTGAGGAAAGAAGCTGCTGGCGGATCTCTTCCACACTCAGGTTAGCGTCGACCCAACTGATTTCACCGCGCGGCGTCATGATGCTACGCAACGAGCGGGAAGCCAGCGTTAACACGCCATTGATCATGTAACGTTCTTCTTCGGCAAACGCGCCTTCCGGCACTGATACCGGCGACTGACTGTCTGTATCCTGCGTCTGACTGGCCTGACGTTTGCCGCCCATCAGCCGCAAAATCGCATCGGCGGTACGCGCACGCAGCGGCAGCGTTGACTGATGACGAAGAAAGTTGCGACGGGCAATCTGGTTGAACAGCTCGATAATGATTGAAAAACCAATCGCCGCGTACAGGTAGCCTTTCGGAATATGGAAACCAAAACCTTCCGCGACCAGGCTCAGACCAATCATCAGCAGGAAGCTCAGACAGAGCACCACCACCGTTGGATGCTGGTTAACGAAGCGGGTCAGCGGTTTGGATGCCAGCAGCATCACCGCCATGGCAATGACCACGGCTGCCATCATGACCGGCAGATGGTTCACCATCCCGACCGCTGTGATCACCGCATCAAGCGAGAAGACAGCATCAAGAATAACAATCTGTACTACTACCACCCAGAAACTGGCATATCCTTTACCCTGTCCTTCGTCATGTTGACGATTCTCCAGCCTTTCATGTAGCTCGGTCGTCGCTTTAAAGAGCAGGAATATCCCCCCGAGGAGCATGATCAAATCACGGCCAGAGAAGGTGAAATCCATGACGGAGAAGAGCGGTTTTGTCAGCGTGACCATCCAGGAGATCAGAGACAACAGGCCTAAACGCATCACCAGCGCCAGAGAGAGGCCAATCAGGCGCGCTTTATCTCGCTGCTTTGGCGGCAATTTATCGGCGAGGATGGCGATAAATACCAGGTTATCAATACCAAGAACGATTTCCAGAACAACAAGTGTCAACAACCCCGCCCATATTGAGGGGTCCATTAAGAATTCCATGGCAAGCTCCTGCTAAAGGCATGATGAGTCCGCGCGTAGGGGTGCGCAGGCATGATGACAACAAGGGGGTTCAAGGTTAAAGAATGGCTGGCGCAAACAGGCCAAAGGGGGAACTGGCGTCGGTGACGGTCCATACGGCGGGCTGATGCCCTGTACTCCTGATAATGTAAACGGATGTTAAACATATCAGAGAGACTTTGGGTTTTGCAAAGATTTACCTGAATTTGCATTTTGAGAGATATTTTTCGCTCCGAAATTTCCCGTACGCTAAAGCTAAATTACGGATGTTCATCACATAAATTATTTTTTCACTATCTAAAATAATTCCCGGAAGTCTCAGTTTTTTCTTTCTAAGCCCTGTCTGAATCGATTCGGGCTGTCAGAGAGATTCAGAACGCATCAGTTAATGATGTGTTAACGACAAAAACGAAGGAGGTAGCAAGTGACCATTGCTATTGTGATAGGCACACATGGTTGGGCTGCGGAACAGTTACTCAAAACCGCCGAAATGCTATTGGGCGAGCAAGAGAACGTCGGTTGGATCGATTTCGTTCCCGGTGAAAACGCCGAGACGTTAATCGAGAAATACAACGCGCAGTTGGAAAAGCTCGATACACATCAGGGCGTGCTATTTCTCGTTGATACATGGGGTGGTAGCCCGTTCAATGCTGCCAGCCGCATTGTCGTCGATAAAGAGCATTATGAAGTGGTGGCTGGCGTCAATATTCCTATGCTCGTGGAAACACTGATGGCGCGAGACGACAACCCAACCTTTGATGAACTGGTAGCTGTCGCGGTGGAAACAGGACGCGAAGGCGTGAAAGCGCTGAAAGCCAAACCTGTGGAAAAACCGACGCCCGTTGCGCCCCCTAAACCTGCGGCTCCAGTAAAACCGATGGGACCGAATGACTATATGGTCATTGGTCTTGCCCGTATTGATGACCGCTTGATCCATGGTCAGGTCGCAACACGCTGGACCAAAGAAACAAACGTGACGCGCATTATCGTCGTCAGTGATGAAGTTGCAGCCGATAACGTACGTAAGACGCTGCTCACACAGGTTGCGCCTCCCGGGGTGACGGCGCACGTGGTGGACGTAGCCAAGATGATCCGTGTTTACAACAACCCGAAATACGCGGGTGAGCGGGTGATGCTGTTGTTTACCAATCCAACTGACGTACTGCGCATTGTTGAAGAGGGTGTGAAAATCACCACCGTCAATATCGGCGGTATGGCCTATCGGCAGGGGAAAACTCAGGTGAACAACGCGGTTTCGGTGGATGAAAAAGACATTGCGGCCTTCAAAAAGCTCAACGAACGCAATATCGAGCTGGAAGTTCGCAAAGTCTCTAACGACCCGAAACTGAAAATGATGGATTTGATCAATAAGGTCGCGAAGTAACCGCGCCGGGTTGGTTGACTCAGTTTCACACTTACGTTTGTTTAGCATAGGAGAAGTACAATGGAGATTACCACTCTTCAGATTGTGCTGGTGTTCGTCGTCGCGTGTATTGCCGGTATGGAATCGGTACTCGATGAATTTCAGTTTCACCGTCCGTTAGTGGCCTGTACGCTGGTGGGTATCGTCCTGGGGGATATGAAAACCGGTATTATCATCGGCGGTACCCTGGAGATGATTGCGCTGGGCTGGATGAACATCGGTGCGGCGGTCGCGCCCGATGCCGCGCTCGCCTCTATTATCTCAACCGTCCTGGTTATCGCGGGTCATCAAAGTATCGGCGCCGGTATCGCGCTGGCTATCCCACTGGCAGCAGCAGGCCAGGTATTGACCATTATTGTGCGTACCATCACCGTGGCCTTCCAGCACGCGGCGGATAAGGCGGCAAACAACGGCAACCTCACGGCGTTGTCCTGGATCCATGTCTCGTCCCTGTTCCTTCAGGCCATGCGTATCGCTATCCCGGCCGTTATTGTTGCTATCTCCGTCGGGACCAGTGAAGTTCAGGGTATGCTGAACGCCATTCCGGAAGTCGTAACCAGCGGTCTGAACATCGCTGGCGGCATGATCGTGGTGGTTGGTTATGCGATGGTTATCAATATGATGCGCGCAGGCTACCTGATGCCGTTCTTCTACCTTGGTTTCGTGACGGCGGCGTTTACTAACTTCAACCTCGTTGCGCTGGGTGTGATTGGTGCCGTGATGGCCATCCTTTATATCCAACTGAGCCCGAAATATAACCGCTCTGCTGGCGGGCCTGCACAGGCTGCTGGTAATAACGATCTCGATAACGAACTGGACTAACAGGTGAGCGAAATGGTTGATATGACGACTAAAACTACCACTGAGAAAAAACTCACTCCGGGTGATATTCGTGGCGTGTTCATCCGTTCTAACCTGTTTCAGGGTTCATGGAACTTCGAACGTATGCAGGCGCTGGGTTTCTGCTTCTCGATGGTACCGGCTATCAGACGCCTGTATCCGGAGAACAACGACGCGCGTAAACAAGCTATTAAGCGTCACCTGGAATTCTTTAATACCCATCCTTATGTTGCAGCGCCGGTACTGGGTGTAACGCTGGCGATGGAAGAACAGCGTGCGAACGGGGCTGAGATTGACGATGGTGCCATCAACGGTATCAAAGTGGGTCTGATGGGGCCGCTGGCGGGCGTGGGTGACCCCATTTTCTGGGGTACCGTACGTCCGGTATTCGCAGCGCTCGGTGCGGGTATTGCCATGAGCGGCAGCCTGCTTGGGCCACTGTTGTTCTTCTTCCTGTTTAACCTGGTGCGCCTGGCAACCCGCTATTACGGTGTAGCCTATGGTTATCGTAAGGGTATTGATATCGTTCAGGATATGGGCGGCGGCTTCCTGCAGAAACTGACAGAAGGGGCATCCATTCTCGGCCTCTTTGTTATGGGGGCGCTGGTTAATAAGTGGACACACGTTAACATTCCGCTGGTGGTCTCGCGTATTACCGACCAGACAGGTAAACAAAACGTCACGACAGTGCAAACCATCCTTGATCAGTTGATGCCAGGTCTGGTTCCGCTACTGCTGACTTTCGCCTGTATGTGGCTGTTACGTAAGAAAGTGAACCCGCTGTGGATCATCGTTGGCTTCTTCGTCATCGGGATCGTTGGGTATGCGGTTGGCCTGTTAGGTCTGTAATCCGTTGTGTTATAACCGGGGCCTTGCCCCGGTTTTTTATTATCAGGAGGAACCATGACGCTCACGGACAGCATACTGATGTTGTTTATCGCCGCCCTGCTGGCATTTGCCATTTACGATGAACTTATCCTGCCCCGCCGTCACGGCGATACCCTGCTTGCCCTCCCCTTGCTGCGTCGCAGCCGTGTTGATGCGGCTATTTTTGTTGGCCTGTTGGTTATCCTTATTTACAACAATGTCACAAATAACGGTACGCCATTAACCACATGGTTATTATCCGCGCTGGCATTATTAGCCATTTATCTTTTTTGGATTCGCACACCGAAGATCATCTTCAAATCGCGGGGGTTTTTCTTTTCCAGCGTATGGATAGAATATAACCGAATTAAGGAGATGAACTTATCCGAGGATGGCGTGCTGGTGATGCAATTAGAACAAAGGCGCTTGCTTATTCGGGTAAAAAATATTGATGACCTGGAAAGGATATATAAATTAATGATTAAAATTCAATAAGTTAAATGTAGTCACCTACATCCACAATGTATATTAAATAAGCACACTTATAGCCTTTGCTATATTTCCCACGGGAAAGTGCTTAAT
>OKVY01000183.1_pt1 | contig 29052 bp, 19 predicted proteins | sample 1606931 | NCBI WGS metagenome assembly OKVY01 (sample SAMN03281017, study PRJEB24777) | human gut metagenome | isolation source: fecal sample PR221 from 1 month old male Chinese infant, caesarean... | reverse complement strand
AAATTTCGCTGCATCCACAGCCCCATTTTGCTGGGATTTCAGTTGATAACTGCTGCGCTGATCGTCCTGCTCCACCGCGCTAAACTGATGGATTGTGCCATCACGTCCCACGTTAATGGTGAACTGCTTCAGATTGCCATTGCTGGCTTTCGGCGTCAGGACAAAGTCATCGCCATTCTGTTTGATATTGTACTGCTGCCAGTCGCTGGACTGGTTGCGGGCAATCAGCATAAACGGCGTATTACCGGTGGCATCTTTCAGCCAGGTTGCCGTAGCTTGCTCAACGAACGGGTTATAGAACCACAGTGTTTTACCGTCAGAAACCAGAATGCTTTCATCAGGTTGTGTCATATGCCAGTTGAATAAGTTTGGACGTTTCACCCACAGATCGCCCTGACCTTCCTGCACCGCCGCGCCGCTACCATCAGTCACTTTTTGTGTGAAGCTGGCGTGGAAGCTGCTGACTTTATCCAGGCGGCTTTTCAGATCGCTTGCGGCATCAGCCCAAACGCTGCTTGCTACTAAGCTTGAGAGTAATGCACAGGTGATGGCAATTTTTTTCATCATTATTCCTCAAATTACGTCACTCCCGATCGGGAGTTCCCTCTACTCTCTATTCCAGGCTAATAATCAGCTTGAGGAAAGAAGAAAATACTGAATTTTCAGTTGATAGAGTGCCGGATGCGACGCTACCGCGCCTTATCCGGCAATGCATTAATTAGTCAAACGGCGGTGGGGCCAGCACTTCACGATTACCGTTGTGCCCCTGTTCGCTGACAATCCCCTGCGCTTCCATCTGTTCGATAATACGCGCTGCACGGTTATAACCAATGCGGAACTGACGCTGTACGCCAGAAATTGACGCTTTGCGTTTTTCAGTGACAAACTGCACCGCCTGATCGAACAACGGATCCAGTTCTTCAGCGCCATCGAAACCGCCCGCGCCACCTTCGCTTTCACTGTCGGAAGTGATGCCATCAACATACTGTGGGCGACCACGCGCTTTCCAGTCCTGCACCACGGCATGAACTTCCTGATCGCGAACAAAAGCACCATGGACACGTACCGGCAACGTGGAGTTCGGCCCAGAGTAGAGCATATCCCCCATCCCCAGCAGTGATTCCGCGCCAGCCTGATCAAGAATGGTACGTGAGTCAATCTTACTGGATACGGTAAAGGCGATACGGGTCGGAATATTCGCTTTAATCAGACCAGTAATAACATCAACCGATGGACGCTGAGTTGCCAGTACGAGGTGGATACCCGCGGCACGGGCTTTTTGCGCCAGACGTGCTATCAGCTCTTCCACTTTTTTACCTACCGTCATCATCAGGTCGGCAAATTCGTCAACCAACACCACAATGTATGGTTCTTTTTTCAGCACCGGATGCTGGGCATCCATACTGTCACCCGGCTTCCAGTACGGGTCTGGAATCGGACGCATCATGCGATCGGCTTCAGCAATTTTTTCGTTATAACCCGCCAGATTACGCACACCCAGCGCAGACATCAGTTTATAACGACGCTCCATCTCGTTAACACACCAGCGCAGCGCGTTGGCGGCATCTTTCATATCAGTAACGACTTCCGTTAACAGATGCGGAATGCCTTCATAAACCGAAAGCTCCAGCATTTTCGGGTCGATCATGATGAAACGCACATCTTCTGGCTGTGCTTTATAAAGCATGCTCAGGATCATCGCGTTCACACCGACAGATTTACCGGAACCGGTAGTCCCCGCAACCAACAAGTGCGGCATTTTCGCCAGATCGGCAACCACCGGCTCACCGGCGATATCTTTACCCAGCACCACGGTTAATGGCGACGGATTATCGCGGAATTTGGCGTTATCCAAAACTTCGCGCAGATAAACGGTTTGTCGTTTTTTATTTGGTAACTCCAGACCTACATAGGGTTTGCCAGGAATAACTTCAACGACACGCACCGCCACCGTCGAAAGTGAACGGGCAAGGTCCCGTGACAAGTTAGAAATGCGCGCCGCTTTTACGCCAGGAGCCAGGTTAAGTTCAAAGCGAGTGATAACCGGCCCCGGAGAGTAATTGACGACATCGGCTTTAATACGGAAATCAGCCAGACGCGCTTCCACCAGGCGAGCCATTTGTTCAAGCGCAAAGGTATCTACCGGCTCCACTTCGCTCGGCGGCGGTGTCAGCAAATCCAGAGAAGGCAGCGGCGTCGTCGGTTTATGCAACGGACGGCTGTCGCCATTACGCATCAACAGCGGATGAAGCAGGGTATCCTGCTGCTGCGGTGCAACCGGTTGTTGCGGCTGTTGATACTGCGGCTGCGGCGCAACTGGTTGTTGCGGCTGCTGATATTGCTGCTGTGGCGCAACCGGTTGTTGCGGCTGCTGATATTGTGGCTGCGGCGCAACCGGCTGTTGTGGCTGCTGATACTGCGGCTGCGGCGGAACTGGTTGTTGCGGCTGCTGATATTGCTGCTGCGGTGCAACCGGTTGTTGCGGCTGCTGTACAGGTTCAACAATTGGCGTAAACAACGGTTCGTGTGGACCATCATCCAGCAACGCTTTCATTGGCGAAAATTCAAAATCATCCAGCGAGAACGGATTCGCCCCAGCCGGTTGTTCGCCGGAATAACGTTGTTGTTGAGTTTGCGCAAACTGACGAGCCAGTTCAGCCTCTGCCGCAGCATCTGCATCTTCTGCGTTTACGGGCACATCATGTTGATACTGTTCGCCATAGCGTTGCTGCTGTGTCTGGGCGAACTGACGTGCCAGTTCATCCTGCTGCATCGCATCGATTTCATCATCGTTATACTGATCGCCAGAATCATACTGATTGCGCTGGGCTTCACGGGCTTTCTCTTCCGCCGCACGCTGTGAGGGCAGCTTAATACCGTAAGACGCCAGTTCACGACGAGTTGGCACGCGGATACGTTTCGGTCGTGGCAACTGCGGGCCAATCCCCTCTTTGACTTGCGGACGCGGTCCACCGCTATTTGCCAGACTGAAGACTGGCGCGGCAACGGTTGCGGCAGCCCCCGTCGCCAGTGTCGCTTTTTTCACGCCAGATGCCAGCGGAGAAACAGCGGCAGCGGCTTCTACTGGAGGTACTGCTGCAACAGAAGGCGCTTTCAACGAAGATTTGATCGGTTCTGGTTCTTTAACCGGTTCTGGAATCGGTTGATACCAGGCCGCAAGTTGTTCACGTTCACGGGCTCGCTTCTCTTCCACTTCTTCAAAATAGTAAAGCGGCGGACGCGCGGGTTTTGTCTCTTCTACAACGGGTTCAGGCTCCACAACAGGCTGCTGTTCAACGGATTGCGGCTGTTGGTACAACGGCTCCTGAGCGGCTGGTTGCTGATAAGTTTGCTCAGTCTGGTATGTAGACTGTGGAGCAAAAGTGGATTGCTGCTCTTCGGCTTGCCAGGCGTTACCTGCCACCGGTTGTTCTGGCGCAGGGGCGTAATACGGTTGCTGAACAGGTTGTTCCGCCGCAGGAGCGTAGTAAGGTTGTTGCGCAGGTTGTTCAGCTGCAGGTGCATAATACGGCTGCTGCGGCTGTACTGGTTGTTGCAGCGGCTCATTATATTGCACTGCAGGCTGCGCATATTGTGACTGCTGTGGGTAACCTTCCGGTGCAGGAGCAATAACCGGCTCTCCCGTTTGTGGACCCGGTACAGGCTGCCAGGCTACTGTAGGTTGCGAAGGTGGAACATCAACAGAGGCAACAGGCGGCGTCTGAGTCACAGGTTCAACCGGCGCAGCCCAGCTTTGTGTCGCCGTGGTAGCAGCAGCTGCCACAGCGACAGGTTCGGTAATTGGCGCACCGTTTAATAATGGATCGTATTCGTCATATTCTGGCTGCGTTGCACGATTGCCCGAAAATAGGACGTCGTCCGGGTCGGCAGCCACACCGCGTGCAGTGTAGGTAATCTCTTCGTCATCATCCATCCGCTTACCGGAGAACAACGCAGCGTCTGTTTGCCGCCCCATCGGATTAATGAATTTTTCCGCCAACCGTTTACGACGCGCTAGCGCGCCGCGAAGAATACGGGCACGGCGTGATTCATGCTGTTTGCCGTGGTTTTCATCTTCATACTCTTCGTCATCTTCATATTCATCTTCATCGACCCAGGTATCATCGCGACGGGTACGATTACTAGCGAAGGTGAGAATGTTTAAAATCCAGCCGCCGAGTTTTTCAGCAATGGTCACCCATGACCAACCGGTGAACAGCGTCAGGCCCGCAGCCCAAACGCAGAGCAGCGCAATAGTTCCCCCGCTACTGTGTAGCAGTGGTTGTAGCGTAGTGCTTAGTAAGCTGCCAATGACGCCACCGGAGGCAAAATACCAGATATCGTCAGCGTTGATTGCCGCCAGACCACAGGAGGTAAGGATGAGCGCCAAAACGCCAATGATGCGTAGCGAAACGGCAAAATAATCAATGTATTCGTCACTGGACTGATGACGCCAGGCAAACCAACAACCGTCGACAATAATGACGGGAATGGTGTAAGCCATCACGCCAAAAATAAAGAACAGCGTATCTGCCAGCCACGCACCGGGCATCCCACCTAAATTATGGATAGGTTCATGCCAGGCCGTTTGCGACCAGCTGGGGTCCGAAGGGTTAAAGCTTAGTAAGGCAGCCATCAACCAGACGGCAAACAGGACAATAAGGATCAGCAACGCTTCCAGAAGGCGACGGCCGCTACTTAACTTTGTCAATGTGACTTCTTTGTCTTCAGTGTATTCCTGGCTCAAGAAAGGCTCTCCAGGTTACAGGCTTTTCCTGCCCGATGCTAAAACGGACAACAGTACCAGGTTACCCCAGTACTGTTGCTGTATGGATTAACAGGAGTGTAATCAAAATACGCCGATTTTGCACCTGTTCCGTGTTAGCGCGTCTTAATAACCAGACGATTACTCTGCTTGACTTCTTCCATAACAACGTATGTCCGTGTGTCATTGACGCCAGGCAGACGCAGCAGGGTTTCCCCCAGCAACTTACGGTAAGCTGACATATCCGGCACGCGTGTTTTCAACAGGTAGTCGAAATCACCAGATACTAAATGACACTCCTGAATTTCTTCAAGTTTTTGTACAGCGGTATTGAATTGTTCAAACACATCCGGTGCGCCACGATTCAGAGTAATCTCAACGAATACCAGAAGTGATGCATCCAGATAATGGGGGTTAAGCAGCGCCGTATAGCCCTGAATAAACCCTTGTCTTTCCAGCCGACGCACACGCTCAAGGCACGGCGTTGGGGAAAGTCCCACACGTTTAGAAAGCTCGACGTTAGAAATACGCCCATCCTTTTGCAACTCATTAAGAATGTTACGATCGATACGGTCGAGATCTTTGCCAGGGCGCTTCTTGCTATCTACCATTATTATTGTCTCTCTGTATTCCTTCCCTACTCCTGTCTGACCCTGAAACATCACTGTTCAGAGTCGCTACCCGTCACGATAGACCGAAATCATGAAGATTCACGGCGCGCAATGCCTGGGTCTACGGTGAGAAGACCGTTGCCTTGTGGCAGCTATCGACATCACGAATGGCGTCTGTCCACGCCATACGTAGATTTCACTAGCACGGTAAACATGGTATTTACATGCATGGTTATGCGCATATAAGAATACTGTTTTTTTTCTTCCTCGAATGTTTTCGCAAAACACCAGGGGATTGTCAAAGCAAAACATCGATTTTTAGTACAACATGCCAGATATTCATTAACAGGGGCGTTTATTCATCATTTAATCGGCTTATAAAGCGGGAAATTTAAGTAGCAGAGGTGATAATGACGGGAGAATTTGACCTGCTTATCGATGCTGCCGATTGCACAAATTGTTAACAAAATCGTCATACTCTTTTTTTACGTCTGTAAATTCCCTACAATCCTGCCCATTGTCTGCCAACAACTATGGGGATCTCATGGGCACGACCAAACACAGTAAACTGCTTATCCTGGGTTCAGGCCCGGCGGGATACACCGCTGCTGTCTACGCGGCGCGCGCCAACCTGCAACCTGTGCTGATTACCGGCATGGAAAAAGGCGGCCAACTGACCACCACCACGGAAGTGGAAAACTGGCCTGGCGATCCAAACGATCTGACCGGTCCGTTATTAATGGAGCGCATGCACGAACATGCCACCAAGTTTGAAACTGAGATCATTTTTGATCATATCAACAAGGTGGATCTGCAAAACCGTCCGTTCCGTCTGAATGGCGATAACGGCGAATACACTTGCGACGCGCTGATTATTGCCACCGGAGCTTCTGCACGCTATCTCGGCCTGCCCTCTGAAGAAGCCTTTAAAGGCCGTGGGGTTTCTGCTTGTGCAACCTGCGACGGTTTCTTCTATCGCAACCAGAAAGTTGCGGTCATCGGCGGCGGCAATACCGCGGTTGAAGAGGCGCTGTATCTGTCTAACATCGCTTCGGAAGTGCATCTGATTCACCGCCGTGACGGTTTCCGCGCGGAAAAAATCCTTATTAAGCGTCTGATGGATAAAGTGGAGAACGGCAACATCATTCTGCACACCAACCGTACGCTGGAAGAAGTGACCGGCGATCAAATGGGTGTCACTGGCGTTCGTCTGCGCGATACGCAAAACAGCGATAACATCGAGTCACTCGACGTTGCCGGTCTGTTTGTTGCTATCGGTCACAGCCCGAATACTGCCATTTTCGAAGGGCAGCTGGAACTGGAAAACGGCTACATCAAAGTGCAGTCGGGTATTCATGGTAATGCCACCCAGACCAGCATTCCTGGCGTCTTTGCCGCAGGCGACGTGATGGATCACATTTATCGCCAGGCCATTACATCTGCTGGTACAGGCTGCATGGCAGCACTTGATGCGGAACGCTACCTCGATGGTTTAGCTGACGCAAAATAATTTTACAAATCAGTAACAAAAGTAAAGAAGGCGACACCATGCGACTATGGGTCGCCTTTATTTTTTCCCCGTTGTAACATTGCTCTGCAAATAATTCTGATAACTCACCTGCTAAGCGTGCAATGAATAAATCTCGTCAAAAAGAGTTAACCCGCTGGTTAAAACAGCAAAGCGTCATCTCCCAACGTTGGCTGAATATTTCTCGTCTGCTGGGCTTTGTGAGCGGCATATTGATCATTGCCCAGGCCTGGTTCATGGCGCGAATTCTGCAACATATGATTATGGAGAATATTCCCCGTGAAGCCCTGCTGCTTCCCTTTACGTTACTGGTTCTGACCTTTGTACTGCGCGCATGGGTGGTCTGGTTACGCGAACGGGTGGGTTATCACGCCGGGCAGCATATCCGCTTTGCCATCCGCCGTCAGGTTCTCGACCGTCTGCAACAAGCAGGGCCAGCGTGGATTCAGGGTAAACCTGCGGGGAGCTGGGCGACGCTGGTACTCGAGCAAATTGACGATATGCATGATTACTATGCACGCTATCTGCCGCAAATGGCGCTGGCAGTGTCGGTGCCGTTGCTGATTGTGGTGGCGATCTTCCCCTCTAACTGGGCTGCGGCGCTCATTCTGCTGGGCACAGCACCGCTAATTCCGTTGTTTATGGCGCTGGTTGGAATGGGGGCTGCCGATGCTAACCGACGTAACTTTCTCGCTCTTGCTCGCTTAAGTGGGCATTTCCTCGATCGCCTGCGCGGCATGGAAACATTGCGTATTTTTGGTCGTGGTGAAGCTGAAATTGAAAGTATTCGTTCTGCTTCGGAAGATTTCCGCCAACGGACAATGGAAGTGCTACGACTGGCGTTTTTATCCTCCGGCATTCTCGAATTTTTTACCTCGCTGTCAATTGCTCTGGTGGCGGTCTACTTTGGTTTTTCCTATCTCGGCGAGCTGGATTTTGGTCACTACGATACTGGCGTGACGCTGGCTGCGGGTTTTCTGGCCCTGATCCTTGCGCCAGAGTTTTTCCAGCCATTACGCGATCTCGGTACGTTTTATCATGCTAAAGCCCAGGCTGTTGGTGCAGCTGACAGTCTGAAAACGTTTATGGAAACCCCGCTCGCCCATCCGCAGCGTGGCGAGGTGGAATTAGCATCGACCGATCCGGTGACCATTGAGGCCGAGGATCTGTTTATCACGTCGCCGGAAGGTAAAACGCTGGCCGGACCGCTGAACTTTACTTTGCCAGCAGGCCAACGTGCCGTGTTGGTTGGTCGCAGCGGTTCAGGTAAAAGTTCACTGTTGAACGCGCTTTCTGGTTTTCTCTCATATCAGGGATCATTACGAATCAACGGGATAGAATTACGCGATTTATCACCAGAATCATGGCGTAAACATCTCTCCTGGGTTGGGCAAAACCCACAATTACCGGCAGCAACATTGCGGGATAACGTACTACTGGCGCGACCTGATGCCAGCGGACAAGAATTACAAGCAGCGCTGGATAACGCCTGGGTCAGCGAGTTTCTACAGCTCCTGCCACAAGGCGTTGATACGCCTGTTGGCGACCAGGCTGCCCGCCTTTCCGTGGGGCAGGCGCAGCGCGTGGCGGTGGCCCGTGCGTTACTAAATCCCTGTTCGCTATTACTGTTGGATGAACCCGCTGCCAGCCTTGATGCTCACAGTGAACAGCGCGTAATGGAGGCGCTGAATGCCGCCTCTCTGCGCCAGACAACGTTAATGGTCACCCACCAGTTAGAAGATCTTGCTGAGTGGGATGTCATTTGGGTTATGCAGGATGGCCGGATTATTGAGCAAGGACGTTACGCGGAATTAAGTGTGGCTGGTGGCCCATTCGCCACATTACTGGCCCATCGTCAGGAGGAGATTTAAATGCGCGCTTTGCTACCCTATCTGGCACTGTATAAACGTCATAAATGGATGTTAAGTCTTGGTATTGTGCTGGCAATTGTGACGCTGCTCGCCAGTATCGGTCTGTTGACACTTTCCGGCTGGTTCCTCTCGGCCTCAGCGGTTGCGGGGGTTGCCGGACTGTACAGCTTCAACTATATGCTACCCGCTGCGGGCGTGCGTGGTGCCGCAATCACCCGTACTGCCGGGCGTTATTTTGAACGTCTGGTAAGTCACGACGCGACTTTCCGCGTGTTGCAGCATCTGCGCATTTACACCTTCAGCAAATTGTTGCCCCTCTCCCCTGCCGGACTGGCGCGCTATCGTCAGGGCGAATTGCTCAACCGCGTGGTGGCGGATGTTGATACGCTCGATCATCTTTACCTGCGCGTTATCTCGCCGCTGGTGGGCGCTTTTGTGGTGATTATGGTGGTGACAATCGGGTTAAGTTTCCTTGATTTCACCCTCGCCTTTACGCTGGGCGGCATTATGTTACTGACGCTTTTCCTGATGCCACCGCTGTTTTATCGTGCGGGAAAAAGCACCGGGCAAAATCTGACTCATCTTCGCGGGCAGTATCGCCAACAACTGACGGCCTGGCTGCAAGGGCAAGCTGAGCTGACCATTTTTGGTGCCAGCGATCGTTATCGCACGCAATTAGAGAATACAGAAATTCAATGGCTGGAAGCGCAACGCCGTCAATCTGAACTGACCGCATTGTCGCAAGCGATAATGCTGCTCATTGGCGCGTTAGCGGTGATCCTGATGCTGTGGATGGCGTCTGGCGGCGTTGGCGGCAATGCTCAACCCGGCGCGTTAATTGCCCTGTTTGTCTTCTGCGCGTTAGCCGCGTTTGAAGCACTGGCACCAGTAACGGGTGCATTTCAGCATCTGGGGCAAGTCATTGCCTCTGCCGTTCGGATCACTGATTTAACGGATCAAAAACCGGAAGTCACCTTCCCTGATACCCAAACTCGTGTTGCCTATCGCGTTTCGCTGACGTTACGGGATGTTCAGTTCACTTATCCGGAGCAATCTCAACAGGCACTTAAAGGGATTTCTCTTCAGGTAAACGCCGGGGAACATATAGCGATTCTCGGGCGAACCGGATGCGGCAAATCAACACTGTTACAACTGCTGACCCGCGCATGGGACCCGCAACAGGGCGAGATTTTGCTTAACGATAGCCCCATAGCCAGCCTGAATGAAGCGGCTCTACGACAGACCATCAGCGTTGTTCCTCAGCGAGTGCATCTGTTTAGCGCCACGCTGCGTGATAATCTGTTACTCGCCTCGCCTGGCAGTAGTGATGAGGCTCTGGCGGAGATCTTGCGTCGCGTTGGTCTGGAGAAGCTGCTCGAGGATGCAGGTCTCAACAGTTGGTTAGGTGAAGGCGGACGCCAGCTCTCCGGTGGTGAACTGCGCCGTCTGGCTATCGCCCGTGCGCTGTTACATGATGCGCCACTGGTGTTGCTGGATGAACCTACAGAAGGCTTAGATGCCACAACCGAAAGTCAGATCCTTGAATTGCTTGCAGAAATGATGCATGAGAAAACGGTGTTAATGGTCACCCATCGACTTCGCGGACTCTCTCGTTTCCAACAAATAATAGTGATGGACAACGGGCAAATTATTGAGCAAGGTACTCACGCAGAACTGCTTGCCAGACAGGGGCGTTATTACCAGTTTAAGCAGGGTTTGTAAGCTATTATTGAACGATCCGACTTGCGTGGAGTTTTGCGGTCATGCGCCTGGTTCAGCTTTCTCGCCATTCAATAGCCTTCCCTTCCCCGGAAGGCGCATTACGTGAGCCTAACGGCCTGCTGGCTCTGGGGGGCGATCTTAGCCCTGCGCGCCTGTTAATGGCTTACCAGCGTGGTATTTTTCCGTGGTTTTCTCCAGGCGACCCCATCCTCTGGTGGTCGCCCGATCCTCGCGCGGTGCTTTGGCCTGAATCACTGCATATCAGCCGTAGTATGAAGCGATTTCATAAACGCTCGCCCTATCGTGTCACGATGAATTACGCTTTTGGTCAGGTCATTGAAGGCTGTGCCAGCGATCGCGAAGAAGGAACCTGGATCACGCGTGGCGTGGTCGAAGCCTACCATCGCCTTCACGAACTCGGCCATGCCCACTCCATTGAAGTCTGGCGTGAAGATGAGCTTGTCGGCGGTATGTACGGCGTGGCCCAGGGAACGCTATTTTGTGGCGAGTCCATGTTCAGCCGGATGGAAAATGCGTCTAAAACGGCGCTTCTGGTATTCTGTGAGGAATTTATCGGTCATGGCGGTAAGCTTATCGACTGCCAGGTCCTTAACGATCACACAGCATCGCTTGGTGCCTGCGAAATTCTCCGCCGGGATTACCTTAATTATCTCAATCAAATGCGCCTCGGACGATTGCCGAATAATTTCTGGGTACCACGATGCTTGTTTTCACCACAAGAATGAATGTTTTCGGCACATTTCTCCCCAGAGTGTTATAATTGCGGTCGCAGAGTTGGTTACGCTCATTACCCCGCTGCCGATAAGGAATTTTTCGCGTCAGGTAACGCCCATCGTTTATCTCACCGCTCCCTTATACGTTGCGCTTTTGGTGCGGCTTAGCCGTGTGTTTTCGGAGTAATGTGCCGAACCTGTTTGTTGCGATTTAGCGCGCAAATCTTTACTTATTTACAGAACTTCGGCATTATCTTGCCGGTTCAAATTACGGTAGTGATACCCCAGAGGATTAGATGGCCAAAGAAGACAATATTGAAATGCAAGGTACCGTTCTTGAAACGTTGCCTAATACCATGTTCCGCGTAGAGTTAGAAAACGGTCACGTGGTTACTGCACACATCTCCGGTAAAATGCGCAAAAACTACATCCGCATCCTGACGGGCGACAAAGTGACTGTTGAACTGACCCCGTACGACCTGAGCAAAGGCCGCATTGTCTTCCGTAGTCGCTGATTGTTTTACCGCCTGATGGGCGAAGAGAAAGAACGAGTAAAAGGTCGGTTTAACCGGCCTTTTTATTTTGTGATATGTATGAAGTACTTTGGAAGTATAAGTCCGTAACTTGTCTCGATGTAGATATACTGCACAACTTGTTTACAGTATGAGCAAACAATAATTATCATTAAAATTCTTCTTGACCGTTTTACTCCAACTCCCTATAGTAGCGCCCCGTTGCCCCCATGAGGTCAGGCGACAAAACAATTTGGTGAGGTGTCCGAGTGGCTGAAGGAGCACGCCTGGAAAGTGTGTATACGGCAACGTATCGGGGGTTCGAATCCCCCCCTCACCGCCATATTTAAAGAAGAGCTCGTACGAAAGTGCGAGCTTTTTTTCGCATAATGCACTCCAGGGGGGGTGAGAAGCCCCGACCGGGGTTCGACAACTGGCGCAGCCAGTTGGACAGACCACGAACGCAGTGAGTGGGCTGCCCGCAGGGCGAGCGAAGCGAGTCAATCCCCCCTCACCGCCATATTTAAAGAAGAGCTCGTACGAAAGTGCGAGCTTTTTTTCGCATAATGCACTCCAGGGGGGGTGAGAAGCCCCGACCGGGGTTCGACAACTGGCGCAGCCAGTTGGACAGACCACGAACGCAGTGAGTGGGCTGCCCGCAGGGCGAGCGAAGCGAGTCAATCCCCCCTCACCGCCATATTTAAAGAAGAGCTCGTACGAAAGTACGAGCTTTTTTTTTCGCATTTTATCTGCCTGTACGGCAGTGAACTTTCGCTGCAACCGCTAGCCAAGACGGTAGGTTTTTCTAAGCTGCCTGTACGGCAGTGAACTCAAATACTACACGTTTAGCCCGTTGTTAATAAAGCAAAACCATCCCATTCTCCTGCAGCACCCTTTTTTATCCTTACCTTCCAGCAGCACTAATTATCAACAACTTACCATCATCATCAAAAAAAGGGTCTGAACCTCCTCCACCCCATAAACAAAAAGTCCGTAACCTCTTTCGAGATTACGGACTTCACCAACCTACCTGACAATCAGATTAATGCGCTGCTTCCGCCTTGTGCTTTTGTGCACTCTGGAATCCGTAAGTCAGCTCATTTTTCTCTTTATCCAGCGCGACGGTGACCTGACCGCCGTCCACCAGCGAACCAAACAGCAGTTCGTTGGCGAGCGGTTTTTTCAGGTTGTCCTGGATGACACGCGCCATCGGACGTGCGCCCATTGCCCGGTCGTAACCTTTCTCGGCCAGCCAGTTACGCGCTTCCTGGCTCACTTCCAGAGAAACACCTTTCTGATCCAGCTGAACCTGCAACTCGACGATGAATTTATCCACCACCTGATGGATCACGTCGGTTGACAGATGATCAAACCAGATAATGTTGTCGAGACGGTTACGGAATTCCGGTGTAAAGATCTTCTTGATCTCTTCCATCGCATCGGTGCTGTTATCCTGGTGGATAAGACCAATGGATTTACGCTCAGTTTCACGTACCCCGGCGTTGGTGGTCATCACCAGCACCACGTTACGGAAGTCCGCTTTGCGTCCGTTGTTATCGGTCAGCGTACCGTTGTCCATCACCTGCAACAGAATATTGAACACGTCCGGATGCGCTTTCTCGATTTCGTCCAGCAGCAGCACCGCATGTGGATGCTTGATTACCGCATCGGTCAGCAAACCGCCCTGATCAAAACCAACGTATCCCGGAGGCGCACCAATCAGACGGCTGACAGTATGGCGTTCCATATACTCAGACATATCAAAGCGCAGAAGCTCAATGCCCAACGCTTTCGAAAGCTGTACCGTCACCTCTGTTTTCCCGACTCCGGTAGGGCCGGCAAACAGGAACGAACCGACCGGTTTATGTTCGTGACCTAAACCTGCACGCGCCATCTTAATGGCTTCAGTCAGCGCCTCAATGGCTTTATCCTGGCCGAAGACCAGCATTTTCAGGCGATCGTCGAGGTTTTTCAGGGTATCGCGGTCACTCTGAGAAACACTCTTCTCTGGAATGCGTGCAATACGGGCCACCACGGACTCAATATCCGCCACATTAACGGTTTTCTTGCGCTTGCTTACCGGCATCAGGCGTGCGCGAGCGCCCGCTTCGTCGATAACATCAATGGCTTTATCCGGCAGATGACGATCGTTAATGTATTTCACCGCCAGCTCTACCGCCGCACGCACCGCTTTTGCGGTATAACGCACGTCGTGGTGCGCTTCATACTTCGGTTTCAGGCCATTGATGATTTGAACAGTTTCTTCGATCGACGGTTCAGTAATATCAATTTTCTGGAAGCGACGCGCCAGAGCACGGTCTTTCTCGAAAATGTTGCTGAACTCCTGATAGGTTGTCGAACCAATTACGCGAATTTTACCGCTGGAGAGCAACGGTTTGATTAGGTTAGCCGCATCGACCTGACCACCAGACGCTGCACCCGCACCGATAATGGTGTGGATCTCATCAATAAACAGGATGCTGTTAGTGTCCTGCTCCAGCTGCTTGAGCAACGCTTTAAAACGTTTTTCAAAGTCGCCGCGATATTTTGTGCCCGCTAACAGAGAACCGATATCGAGAGAGTAAATCGTACAGTCAGCCATCACTTCCGGCACATCGCCCTGAACAATTCGCCAGGCAAGACCTTCTGCAATCGCGGTTTTACCGACACCAGATTCCCCCACCAGCAGCGGGTTGTTTTTACGGCGACGGCAGAGAACCTGAATAGCACGCTCAAGCTCCTTCTCACGACCAATCAGTGGGTCGATTCCGCCCACGCGCGCAAGCTGATTCAGGTTCGTCGTGAAATTCTCCATACGTTCCTCCCCACCAGCTTGTTCTTCGCTGTTTGGCTGGCTGCCAGGATCAGAAGACTGTGTCGGCTCGTCTTTACGCGTGCCATGAGAGATAAAATTCACCACATCGAGACGGCTGACTTCATGTTTACGCAACAGATATGCCGCCTGCGACTCCTGTTCGCTAAAGATAGCGACCAGAACGTTTGCACCGGTAACCTCATTGCGACCGGAGGACTGGACATGGAAGACCGCACGTTGCAGTACACGCTGAAAACTCAGCGTCGGCTGTGTGTCGCGCTCCTCTTCACTGGCAGGCAGAACGGGTGTGGTTTGTTCAATAAAGGCTTCCAGTTCCTGACGGAGCGCAACCAAATCCACAGAACACGCTTCCAGCGCCTCCCGGGCAGATGGGTTACTGAGCAGCGCCAGTAACAAGTGCTCGACGGTCATAAACTCATGACGGTGCTCGCGCGCTCTGGCGAAAGCCATATTTAAACTGAGTTCCAGTTCTTGATTGAGCATAGGCACCTCCCCCAATTTTTATGCCTGCATTCAGGCTTTTTCTAGCGTACACAGCAATGGATGCTCATTCTCCCTCGCGTACTTGTTCACCATCGCCACTTTGGTTTCTGCAACCTCGGCGGTAAAGACTCCGCAAATGGCCTTCCCCTGGTAGTGAACAGCGAGCATCAATTGCGTTGCACGTTCTACATCATAAGAAAAGAATTTTTGTAACACGTCAATAACAAACTCCATCGGAGTGTAATCATCATTGACTAATATCACTTTATACATAGATGGCGGTTTTAGCGCGTCGCGAACTTTTTCTTCCGCCAGTTGATCAAAGTCCAGCCAGTCGTTCGTTTTACCCATTGTCAGTTATCATCTTCGGTTACGGTTATCGGCAGAACGCCCTGCCGCTGACAAGAGCTTATTTGCCTGACCAATCTACTCCACATGATAGATAACTATCATCTATCGTTGGCATCAGCGACATCTGTCACATTCCTGTCAATAGCGTTAACTGCTTCAAATTTTTGATTCATACCTGCCCCTTGTCCCCTGTCAAATGCTTGACGGCTCGCCCTAATTCTCTAAATTGTATTTCTAGAGTTGGCGAGGTTTTGAACAGCCCCCTCTCTGACCCCGGTTTATTCCATCTTACTTGTATAAGATTTGCGAAGGATGTCGAAGCATGGAAAAGGGTACTGTTAAGTGGTTCAACAATGCCAAAGGGTTTGGTTTCATCTGCCCTGAAGGCGGCGGCGAAGATATTTTCGCTCATTATTCCACCATTCAGATGGATGGTTACAGAACGCTAAAAGCTGGACAATCCGTTCAGTTTGATGTCCACCAGGGGCCAAAAGGCAATCACGCCAGTGTTATTGTGCCCGTCGAAGTAGAAGCGGCAGCCGCATAGCTCTTCTGTCTCATTGTGTACATCCTAAAGGCAAAATGCCAGCCCGATCGGCTGGCATTTTTATCTCAAAAATTACTCTCGTGCCAAAGCATCTACTGGATCCAGTCGTGCCGCATTTCGTGCGGGTAACCAGCCAAATAAAATCCCGGTGACCGTCGAGCAGAGAAACGCCAGCAGCAGCGCCAACGGTGAAAAACCAATCTCCCAGCCGGGTAAGAAAAGCTGCAAGGTGAAAGCAATTAACAGTGACAGTGTTATTCCCAACGCGCCACCGACCAGGCAAACCAGTACGGCTTCGATCAGGAACTGTTGCAAAACATCGCTTGCTCGCGCACCTACAGCCATGCGAATGCCAATTTCCCGCGTCCGCTCGGTCACTGACACCAGCATAATATTCATTACACCAATACCACCCACCACCAGCGAAATCACCGCCACCAGCGTCAGAAACAGTTGTAAAGTACGTGTGGTCTTTTCAACAGTTTTCAAGACGCCGTCCATGTTCCAGGTAAAGAAATCCTTCTTACCGTGGCGCAGTGAAAGTAAACGCGTGAGTTGCTGTTCCGCCTCGGCGCTGTCAAATCCTTCTTTCACCCTGACAGTAATGGAGTTAAGCCACGACTGGCCCATAACTCGCCCGGACATCGTGCTGTAAGGTAGCCAGACACGCAGCACTTTACTGCTACCAAACATCGACTGTTTTTCTTCCGCCACACCAATGACTCTGGCGGGCATATTGCCGACCAGAATCACCTCGCCAACCACATCTGCTTTATGGGGGAAAAGCTGGCGGCGAGTATTACTGTCGAGAACCACGACCTGCGCACGACCGTTCAGCTGCTCCTGATTAAAGGTGTTTCCTTCACTGAAGGTCATGCCATAGACATTAAAATAATCGCCGCTCACGCCATTGGCACTGGCAGCAACATCAACATTGTTATAACGCAGGCGCAGGTTTTGCGAGACGGCAGGTGTGGCTGAGGCGACCCACGGTTGTTTTTGGATGGCGATTAAGTCGTCGTACTTCAGCGCCTGCTGATATTGCGGATCGTCATCGCCAAAATCTTTCCCGGGATAGACATCAATAGTATTCGTACCAATAGAACGAATATCCGCCAGCACCATTTGTTTGGCGGCGTCACCCACCACGACAATGGAAACCACCGACGCAATACCGATAATAATCCCCAGCATGGTCAGTAAAGTACGCATTTTATTCGCTGCCAGCGCCCGCCATGCCATCGTCAGCGCCTCGTTAAAACCGCTGACAAACTGCCGCCAGCCAGACACCGTGTTGACAACAGGCTCCGTCCCGCCAGCAACATTCACTTTTTCAATGGCGGGAGGATTGCGCACAATTTCGCCGTCGCGAATTTCGATCACCCGCTCGGCCTGAGCAGCGACCTGCGGATCGTGGGTGACGATAATCACCGTATGCCCGCGATCGCGCAGCTGATGCAGGATCGCCATCACCTCTTCGCCAGAATGGCTGTCCAGTGCGCCGGTTGGTTCATCGGCAAGAATTACCTGACCGCCGTTCATCAATGCCCGCGCGATGCTGACGCGCTGTTGCTGACCACCCGAAAGCTGTGCCGGATAATACTCTGTACGGTCTTCCAGCCCCAGCCGTTGCAGCAACTCCTGGGCGCGAAGCAGCCGCTGTTTCCGCTCAAGACCAGCATAGACGGCGGGAACTTCAACGTTCTGCTCGGCGGTTAAATGCGAAAGCAAATGGTAACGCTGGAAAATAAAGCCGAAATGCTCGCGGCGCAGTTGCGCCAGCGCATCGGCGTCCAGCGTGGCAACATCCTGACCGGCGACGCGATAGGTGCCGCTGGTGGCCTTATCCAGACAGCCGAGAATATTCATCAGGGTCGATTTACCGGAACCCGAAGCGCCAACAATCGCCACCATCTCACCAGCATAAATATCGAGGGTGATGCCCTTCAACACCTCAACCTGCTCATCACCGGCAGGATAGCTGCGACGAATATCCTTTAATTCGAGCAAAGGCGTCATTGTGCAGCTCCTGGTTTGGCCTCACCAATCACCACTTCATCGCCCGCTTCCAGCCCTTTGACAATCTCAACATCGGTATCGTTACGTGCGCCAATCGTCACTTCACGCTCGCGTGTTTCACCATTACGCAACAATTTGACTTTATAACGATTATCGCCAACCGGATCGCCTAACGCCGACAGAGGGATCGTCAGCACATTTTTCACATCGGTGAGCTGAATATGCACTTGCGCAGTCATATCCAGCCGCAGCAAACCATTGGGGTTGGGGACTTCAAAACGGGCGTAATAGAAAATAGCGTCGTTAACCTTTTCCGGCGTCGGTAGTACATCCTTGATTTGCCCCTCGTAGCGCGTCAGTGGATCGCCAAGTACCGTAAACCAGGCTTTTTGCCCCGGCTTCAGGTGGATTACATCCGCTTCAGAAACCTGCGCTTTTACCAGCATGGTGCTCATATCTGCCAGCGTCAGAATGTTCGGTGCTTGTTGTGCGGCAATCACCGTCTGGCCTTGCAGAGTGGTGATTTGCGTGACTTCCCCGGCCATCGGGGCAACGATGCGAGTGTAATCGAGATTGGTTTTAGCCGTATCGAGAGAAGCCTGATTGCGCTTGATTTGCGCGTCAATGGTGCCAATTTGCGCCTGTTTCACAGCCATCTCCGTCGCGGCGGTGTCGAGATCCTGCTGTGAAACCGCCTGCGTTTGTGCCAGACGTTGCTGACGGGAATACGTCACCCGCGCCAGTTTCAGCTCCGCTTCCGCCTGCTGCCGCTGCGCGCGTAGCTCCATCAGCGTTGCTTCGACCTCCTTGATCTGGTTTTCAGCCTGTTCAGGATCAATGACCCCTAAAAGCTGGTCTTTTTTTACTTTATCGCCAATCGCCACCGACAGCGTTTTCAACTGACCGCTGACCTGCGCGCCCACGTCAACCTTACGCAGCGCGTCCAGCTTTCCGGTCGCCAGCACGCTTTGCTGTAAATCACCGGGGCGCACAATCAGTGTCTGATAAGTCGGCACGGGTGCGTTAAGAATTCTCCATAACGTAATCAGTCCGGCGATGACTATCACCAGCGCAATAACGTAACGCTTCTTCACGGTTTTCCGCTTTTTCATAAATATTCTGAATACTCCATATGCCAATCCGGGTCATTAACTTCAACGAAATATCAACAAACCCCTAAAATTTACGTTAGTAATCACACTATTGATGTTTGGTTAAGATACGCAATGGTGAAATCGACGTCATGTATAACCATTGATTTCATGAATATGTCGCAGCTAACTGAACGGACCTTTACGCCATCTGAATCTCTCAGCAGCCTGTCACTTTTTCTTAGTCTGGCACGTGGACAGTGTCGGCCGGGTAAATTCTGGCATCGCCGTAGTTTTCGCCAGAAATTTTTGCTGCGCTCGTTGATTATGCCGCGTTTAAGCGTTGAGTGGATGAACGAACTTTCCCACTGGCCTAATCTCAATGTATTGTTAACGCGCCAGCCGCGACTGCCTGTGCGTCTGCATCGCCCTTACCTTGCGGCGAATCTTAGCCGTAAGCAATTGCTGGAGGCGTTACGTTACCATTATGCGTTACTCCGCGGATGTATGTCGGCGGAAGAATTCAGCTTATATTTGAATACCCCCGGGCTGCAACTGGCGAAGCTGGAAGGCAAAAACGGCGAGCAGTTCACGCTTGAGCTGACCATGATGATCTCAATGGATAAAGAAGGTGACAGCACAATCCTGTTCCGCAACAGCGAAGGTATTCCTCTGGCAGAGATCACGTTTACCCTGTGTGAATATCAGGGGAAAAGAACGATGTTTATTGGCGGACTGCAAGGCGCAAAATGGGAAATTCCACATCAGGAAATCCAGAATGCGACGAAAGCCTGCCACGGGCTATTTCCCAAACGCCTCGTGATGGAAGCGGCCTGTCTGTTTGCCCAACGTTTGCAGGTAGAGCAGATTATTGCCGTCAGCAATGAAACGCATATTTACCGCAGCCTGCGTTATCGCGATAAAGAAGGCAAGATCCACGCTGATTACAACGCTTTCTGGGAATCGGTTGGCGGCGTATGTGATGCTGAACGCCATTACCGCCTTCCAGCACAGATAGCACGAAAAGAGATTGCCGAAATCGCCAGTAAAAAACGGGCTGAATACCGTCGGCGCTATGAGATGCTCGACGCTATTCAGCCACAAATGGCCACGATGTTTCGCGGTTAATCCGCGCGACCGCGCGCCAGCCACAGCACGCGTGAGAACATTTTTTTCAGCAGCGTCGGTACGGAGTCCACACCACGACGTCCTGCCTCCATTGCCACTTCAATGGCAAGATCGGGTTTGGAAGAGCGATGGATCGCTTTCGAGATAATTTTGCGTAGATTCATCGGTACATTTTCCGGGATTTGCGCCACGCGGTGGAACACATCGGAAAATCCCTGGCGATACATAAAATGTTCCATATCCAGCGCCGGTAACGCCGTTAAATGTTCTCGTTCGGCTTCCCGATCGTTATTCAACAGGCTGCGTACCGTAGCGGCATATTTCTTCCCTGCTTCATCGCCATCGACCAGTACATGCCATTCAATCCCCATTCGGCGGGCAAATTTAACCAGTGGCTTTAGCCCGGACTGGGCAAACTCAATGACCTTGATCCCTTCGGCATCAAAATGATGTCCGCACTGACGCGCCAGTTCATTGATAACCCAGGTTTCCGTTTCCCCTTCCACCAGCAACCAGCAGCGTGCAAACAGCGATGACGGACGGTTAAAACGAATGTGAAAGGATATGCGTCGGCTATCTTCGGTACTCAAGCCACTCGGCCCCAGACGCCAGGCGGCAACGCGCGAGGACTCACGTACCAGTCGGCAAACATGCTCTACCGGCGTTAACGAAAGCAACTCACCCGAGTTGGTGGTGGCAATGCGCTGCAATGGCAGAAGATTCAACAGATGCCAGGCAACTGAAAGCATAATGGGGTGTAAACGGGTTTCTGGATCTTCGATCAGCAACAATGGACGGGCGTCTTTATCCAGTCGCAATGTGCCTTTTGCCTGCAACAAAGTAGCAAACAGGCCGAGCAAAATAACCCGATACGAGCGCCCACCAGGTCGGTCAATCATCCGGTTGATGATATCCAGATAGCGCCAGCTTCGTTGCTCATTGCTGGCTCGCCGCCGCATTAAACGATATCGCGCCTGTCCGGCCCCCTGCTCAGAGAAATAATGCTCAAGCAGCTGTACCATTGCGGAAAGTCCCTGACGAATCTGCCCATCAGAGAGATTTTGCGGATGTGAGGATAACTCACGGGCGAGGAAATCGAGCTGGCGCGCGGTGACTTCCACATTAGGGACATTTGGCACCGTGCCGTTACGAATACGGCGCATAAAACGGGCATCACGCAAGCGCAGCACCGGCATTAAACGCACCAGATGGCGTGCCTGATCGTTAATATCCTCGACATCAATCGGATGTCCGTCTTTATCGAGAAAACTGCGCAGTGTCATCACGCTGCCGTCTTCCGCACTCTCCCCTTCCAGACGATAAAAAATACGGTGATAGCCATCGGTGCATGGCGTCCAGCACGCTTCCAGCGGCCGATAACGGCGAACCCGATGTCGGCCTGGCAGCAATTCGCGGAAGGTCAAAATAATATGCAGATGATGTTCTCGCCCGTTGATATCTCCCGGCGGGAACCAGAAATCGTCGCGCTCAAAATGGTAGAGATCTGATTCTGGCGATAGCAGCAGGGTTAAGGCGTCCAGCAAGCTGGATTTACCCCACGCGTTCTCCCCAATCAGGACGTTGTTTTGTTCCAGCATCAACGACAAACGGTTGATACCGCGAAAACCCACAATTTCAACGCGCTCAAGAATCATATCCCCTCCAGAAATATGTGACTTATCCTTTACGCTGGCAGTATAACGGGAAAGGCCTTGCTAATACGTGATGACATCACATTTAAGCATGGCAAATGTCTGAAAAATGAGCGAATAATCGCGTTATACTCCCTCTTGCTGATAAGTCTGCAAAAACAACAAAATCAAATAATTAGCATGATAAATTATTTTTTATTACGCCTAAAGGATTAAATCTTTTGCGTGCACTACACTGTCAATCAGACAAATGACTATATGGGGCAACCCGCTGTTGCCCTAAATCAAATTTACTGGATTTATTTATCTGGTGAATGACTCGCCTTCGTTTTTAAAATAGCCGCGCATTATTTCCGTCGTCACTTTTTTACGACGACCCTATAAAACGACCATATTTTTCACAGGGTCAATTTTTAATTGAGGTGGATATGTTCAGAAAATTAGCAGCTGAATGTTTTGGTACTTTCTGGCTTGTTTTTGGTGGCTGTGGTAGTGCTGTACTGGCCGCAGGCTTCCCGGAATTAGGCATTGGTTTTGCCGGCGTGGCGTTGGCGTTCGGTCTGACCGTTCTGACGATGGCCTTTGCTGTTGGTCATATTTCTGGTGGTCATTTTAACCCGGCGGTCACTATTGGTTTATGGGCTGGCGGACGTTTTCCGGCAAAAGAAGTCGTTGGCTACGTAATTGCCCAGGTTGTCGGCGGTATTGTTGCAGCGGCGCTGCTGTATTTAATTGCCAGTGGTAAAACGGGTTTTGACGCGGCAGCCAGCGGTTTTGCTTCTAACGGTTATGGCGAGCATTCACCAGGCGGTTATTCCATGCTTTCCGCGCTGGTAGTTGAACTGGTATTGAGTGCAGGTTTCCTGTTGGTGATCCACGGCGCAACCGACAAATTCGCGCCGGCAGGTTTTGCGCCGATCGCTATTGGTCTGGCCTTAACCCTGATTCACTTAATTAGTATTCCGGTGACTAACACTTCTGTTAACCCGGCGCGCAGCACCGCGGTTGCTATCTTCCAGGGCGGCTGGGCATTAGAACAACTGTGGTTCTTCTGGGTGGTGCCAATTGTCGGCGGCATTATCGGTGGTCTGATTTACCGGACCCTGCTGGAAAAGCGTGATTAATTAACGCAGAAGGCCTGGCGTAATGTCAGGCCTTTTTTTAAGATGTTGTTATATGTTGATTCATCATCTTGTTGCGCTCCTTTCATGAGCTAAGCAACATATTGCCACTGGCGCAAGGAGCGCGCAGGGGGCGGCCAATCGCCGCCGCCCCCTGCACCCCCGGGCTCTGGCGAACAAAATCGCCGCTGCGCGGTGCCCTCGACTTATCCCTTACGGCTACCGGGTCGGGCGCGAGGTAACATCCCTGTAAAACGCGCCCTCAGCCCACATCCATGTGGGCTGCCCCGGCCTTCAGGGAACGCCTCGGCGATTTTGACGCCACCAACATCGGTGCAGTTTGTAATTAAAGCGCAAGAATATCTTTAAATGAAAACGAATACTCTACTGCTCCTTATGCATAACATTTCCTTTTAATTGCAACTTTACTCGTCCTTCCGCTTTCAGTAGTGTGTCATCGCGCATTTCGACTTCATCTTTGCAAGGACTGGGTTTTCATGTTTTCTGGGCTGTTAATCATTCTGGTTCCCCTGATTGTGGGTTACCTCATTCCGCTTCGCCAACAAGCTGCGTTAAAAGTTATTAATCAGCTATTAAGCTGGATGGTTTACCTTATTCTCTTTTTTATGGGTATCAGTCTGGCGTTTCTCGATAACCTCGCCAGTAACCTGTTGGCGATTCTGCATTATTCTGCCGTCAGTATTACCGTTATTTTACTGTGTAATATTGCCGCCCTGATGTGGCTCGAGCGAGGCCTGCCGTGGCGCAACCACCATCAGCAAGAAAAACTCCCGTCGCGTATTGCGATGGCGCTGGAGTCGCTAAAACTGTGCGGCGTAGTAGTGATTGGTTTTGCCATTGGTCTGAGTGGACTGGCTTTCTTACAACACGCGACCGAAGCCAGTGAATACACGTTAATTTTGCTACTTTTCCTCGTTGGTATTCAGTTGCGCAATAATGGCATGACCTTAAAGCAGATTGTCCTTAATCGCCGGGGAATGATTGTCGCCGTGGTGGTGGTTGTCAGTTCATTAATTGGTGGTTTAATTAACGCCTTTATTCTTGATCTCCCCATCAATACCGCGCTGGCAATGGCCTCCGGTTTCGGCTGGTATTCTCTTTCCGGTATTTTATTGACCGAATCTTTTGGTCCGGTAATCGGGAGCGCGGCGTTTTTTAATGATCTGGCCCGTGAACTGATTGCTATTATGTTGATCCCTGGGCTGATTCGCCGCAGCCGCTCTACTGCACTGGGCTTATGCGGTGCCACATCAATGGATTTCACCCTGCCCGTTCTTCAACGTACTGGCGGGCTGGATATGGTCCCGGCGGCAATTGTTCACGGTTTTATTCTTAGCCTGTTAGTGCCGATCCTCATCGCCTTTTTCTCTGCGTAATACCTCTCTGGCGGTAGATCCCTGCCGCCAAAATTGCGCTAAATCAATCTCCCTTAAAGTTGCATGAAAAATCCCTTTTATCCCCGCGTTAAGCGTCTTAACCTTAAACATGTATATTAAATATAACTTTAAAAGGTGTGATCATGTTTTGTGTGCAATGTGAACAAACTATCCGTACTCCGGCAGGAAACGGCTGCTCATACGCGCAGGGGATGTGTGGTAAAACGGCGGAAACTTCTGACCTTCAGGATTTACTCATCGCGGCGCTGCAAGGGCTTTCTGCCTGGGCGGTAAAAGCGCGTGAATACGGCATCATCAACCACGATGTTGACAGCTTCGCGCCACGTGCCTTTTTCTCAACCCTGACCAACGTTAACTTCGATTCTCCGCGTATTGTCGGCTACGCTCGTGAAGCGATTGCCTTGCGCGAGGCGCTGAAAGCACAATGCCTGGCTGTAGATGCCAACGCGCGCGTCGATAACCCGATGGCTGACCTGCAACTGGTGAGCGATGATCTCGGCGAGCTGCAACGTCAGGCAGCAGAATTTACCCCTAACAAAGATAAAGCGGCGATTGGCGAAAACATTCTCGGCCTGCGTCTGCTGTGCCTGTATGGCCTGAAAGGTGCGGCGGCCTATATGGAACACGCGCATGTTCTCGGTCAATACGACAACGATATTTATGCCCAGTACCATAAAATCATGGCGTGGCTGGGGACCTGGCCTGCCGATATGAACGCGCTTCTTGAGTGTTCAATGGAAATCGGCCAGATGAACTTCAAAGTGATGAGCATTCTGGATGCAGGCGAAACCGGTAAATACGGTCATCCGACGCCAACCCAGGTCAACGTCAAAGCGACGGCGGGTAAATGCATTCTGATTTCCGGTCACGATCTCAAAGATCTCTACAACCTGCTGGAACAGACCGAAGGCACGGGCGTTAATGTCTACACCCACGGCGAAATGCTGCCTGCGCATGGCTACCCGGAGCTGCGTAAATTCAAGCATCTGGTCGGTAACTACGGCAGCGGCTGGCAGAATCAGCAAGTGGAGTTCGCTCGTTTCCCTGGCCCCATCGTGATGACCTCGAACTGCATCATCGACCCAACCGTAGGCGCTTATGACGATCGTATCTGGACCCGCAGCATTGTTGGCTGGCCTGGCGTGCGTCATCTGGACGGTGATGATTTCTCTGCGGTTATCACCCAGGCGCAACAGATGGCAGGCTTCCCGTACAGCGAAATTCCGCACCTTATCACCGTGGGTTTTGGTCGCCAGACGCTGCTTGGCGCTGCTGATACGCTGATTGATCTGGTGAGCCGTGAAAAACTGCGTCATATCTTCCTGCTTGGTGGCTGTGACGGCGCACGCGGCGAGCGCCACTACTTCACCGATTTCGCCACCAGCGTGCCGGATGACTGCCTGATCCTGACCCTCGCCTGTGGTAAATATCGCTTTAACAAACTTGAGTTTGGCGATATCGAAGGTCTGCCGCGTCTGGTAGATGCAGGTCAATGTAACGATGCTTACTCAGCGATTATTCTGGCTGTCACTCTGGCAGAGAAACTGGGCTGCGGTGTCAACGATCTGCCGCTGTCGCTGGTGCTCTCCTGGTTTGAACAGAAAGCGATCGTCATTCTGCTGACGCTGCTTTCTCTGGGCGTGAAAAATATCGTCACCGGCCCGACTGCACCTGGTTTCCTGACACCAGACCTGCTGGCGGTGCTGAACGAGAAATTCGGCCTGCGTTCTATCACCACTGTTGAAGAAGACATGAAGCAACTGTTGAGCGCGTAAGGAGTTTGTCGATGACGATGCCAACGAATCAATGCCCGTGGCGGATGCAGGTTCATCACATTACGCAAGAAACGCCGGATGTGTGGACGATTTCCCTGATTTGCCACGATTACTACCCATATCGCGCCGGGCAATATGCACTGGTCAGCGTGCGAAACTCAGCGGAAACGCTGCGTGCTTACACCATTTCCTCCACGCCAGGCGTGAGTGAATATATCACCCTGACCGTGCGGCGGATTGATGACGGTGTCGGCTCCCAGTGGCTGACGCGCGATGTAAAACGCGGTGATTATCTCTGGCTTTCGGACGCGATGGGGGAATTTACCTGCGACGATAAAGCAGAAGATAAATTCCTGTTGCTGGCGGCAGGCTGCGGCGTCACGCCGATTATGTCGATGCGTCGCTGGCTTGCGAAGAACCGTCCACAGGCCGATGTGCGGGTGATCTACAACGTGCGTACGCCGCAGGATGTTATTTTCGCCGATGAGTGGCGTAACTATCCGGTAACGCTGGTGGCAGAAAATAACGTTACCGAAGGCTTTATCGCTGGTCGTCTCACTCGCGAACTGCTGGCAGGTGTACCTGACTTAGCTTCACGTACCGTGATGACCTGCGGCCCGGCTCCGTATATGGATTGGGTAGAGCAGGAAGTGAAAGCGCTCGGCGTGACGCGTTTCTTTAAAGAGAAATTCTTCACCCCAGTAGCAGAAGCGGCGACCAGCGGTCTGAAATTCACCAAACTGCAACCGGCACGAGAATTTTACGCCCCGGTTGGCACCACGCTACTGGAGGCGCTGGAAAGCAATAACGTTCCGGTTGTCGCTGCCTGCCGTGCGGGTGTTTGCGGCTGCTGTAAGACAAAAGTGGTTTCCGGTGAATATACGGTGAGCAGCACAATGACGCTGCCCGACGCCGAAATCGCTGAAGGTTACGTACTGGCCTGCTCCTGCCATCCGCAGGGGGATTTGGTTCTCGCATAATCGCCTTATGCCCGATGATATTCCTTTCATCGGGCTATTTAACCGTTAGTGCCTCCTTTCTCTCCCATCCCTTCCCCCTCCGTCAGATGAACTAAACTTGTTACCGTTATCACATTCAGGAGATGGAGAACCATGAAACAAACGGTTGCAGCTTATATCGCCAAAACACTCGAATCGGCAGGGGTGAAACGCATCTGGGGAGTCACAGGCGACTCTCTGAACGGTCTTAGTGACAGTCTTAATCGCATGGGCACCATCGAGTGGATGTCCACCCGCCACGAAGAAGTGGCGGCCTTTGCCGCTGGCGCTGAAGCACAACTTAGCGGAGAACTGGCGGTCTGCGCCGGATCGTGCGGCCCCGGCAACCTGCACTTAATCAACGGCCTGTTCGATTGCCACCGCAATCACGTTCCGGTACTGGCGATTGCCGCTCATATTCCCTCCAGCGAAATTGGCAGCGGCTATTTCCAGGAAACCCACCCACAAGAGCTATTCCGCGAATGTAGTCACTATTGCGAGCTGGTTTCCAGCCCGGAGCAGATCCCACAAGTGCTGGCAATTGCTATGCGCAAAGCAGTGCTTAACCGTGGCGTTTCCGTTGTTGTGTTACCGGGTGACGTGGCGTTAAAACCTGCGCCAGAAGGAGCAACTACCCACTGGTATCATGCGCCACAGCCAGTTGTGACGCCGGAAGAAGAAGAGTTACGCAAACTGGCGCAACTGCTGCGTTATTCCAGCAATATCGCCCTGATGTGTGGCAGCGGCTGCGCGGGGGCGCATAAAGAGTTAGTTGAGTTTGCCGGGAAAATTAAAGCACCTATTGTTCATGCCCTGCGCGGTAAAGAACATGTCGAATACGATAATCCGTATGATGTTGGAATGACCGGGTTAATCGGCTTCTCGTCAGGTTTTCACACTATGATGAATGCCGATACGTTAGTGCTGCTCGGCACGCAATTTCCCTACCGCGCCTTCTACCCGACCGATGCCAAAATCATTCAGATTGATATCAATCCAGCCAGCATCGGCGCGCATAGCAAGGTAGATATGGCGCTGGTCGGCGATATCAAATCAACCCTGCGTGCATTGCTGCCACTGGTGGAAGAAAAAGCCGATCGCAAATTTCTGGATAAAGCGCTGGAAGATTACCGCGATGCCCGCAAAGGGCTGGACGATTTAGCTAAACCGAGCGAGAAAGCCATTCACCCGCAATATCTGGCGCAGCAAATTAGTCATTTTGCCGCCGATGACGCAATCTTTACCTGTGACGTCGGCACGCCAACAGTATGGGCAGCGCGTTATCTAAAAATGAACGGCAAGCGTCGCCTGTTAGGTTCGTTTAACCACGGTTCGATGGCTAACGCCATGCCGCAGGCGCTGGGTGCGCAGGCGACAGAGCCAGAACATCAGGTGGTCGCCATGTGCGGCGATGGCGGTTTTAGCATGTTGATGGGCGATTTCCTCTCAGTAGTGCAGATGAAACTGCCAGTGAAAATTGTCGTCTTTAACAACAGCGTGCTGGGCTTTGTGGCGATGGAGATGAAAGCTGGTGGCTATTTGACTGACGGCACCGAACTACACGACACAAACTTTGCCCGCATTGCCGAAGCGTGCGGCATTACGGGTATCCGTGTAGAAAAAGCGTCTGAAGTTGATGAAGCCCTGCAACGCGCCTTCTCCATCGACGGTCCGGTGCTGGTGGATGTGGTGGTCGCCAAAGAAGAGTTAGCCATTCCACCGCAGATCAAACTCGAACAGGCCAAAGGATTTAGCTTGTATATGTTGCGCGCAATCATCAGCGGACGCGGCGATGAAGTGATCGAACTGGCGAAAACGAACTGGCTAAGGTAAAAAGGGTGGCATTTCCCGTCATAATAAGGACATGCCATGATTGATTTACGCAGTGAT